>Ga0075431_100002704_pt1 | contig 17191 bp, 22 predicted proteins | sample RhiMetdeltSRZDD5_FD_75297 | JGI IMG/M metagenome (GOLD analysis project Ga0075431, IMG submission 75297) | Populus rhizosphere microbial communities from Tennessee, USA - Rhizosphere MetaG P. deltoides SRZDD5 | ecosystem: Host-associated > Plants > Roots > Rhizosphere > Soil | place: USA... | reverse complement strand
CTCGTCGGGCACGAAAGGCAAGCCGACGCTGGTCGGCTACACCGCGAGCGATCTGGATGTGTGGCGCGAGGTGATGGCGCGTGTGCTGGTCGCCGCCGGCGCGCGCGCCGGCGACACGCTGCACAACGCATTCGGCTACGGCCTGTTCACGGGCGGGCTCGGCTTTCACGACGGCGCGGAGCGGGTCGGCGTCAGCGTCGTGCCCGCCGCCTCCGGCAACACCGCGCGCCAGATCTTGCTGCTGCAAGATCTGGCACCGGCGGGACTGTGCGCCACGCCCTCGTTCGCGCTACACATCGCCGAAACGCTCGCCGAGCAGGGCGGTGACCCGCGCGCGCTCGGGCTGCGCTACGGACTCTATGGCGCCGAGCCGTGGACCGAGGGGCTGCGCGCCGCGCTCGAGCGCGCCTTCGGCTGCCCGGCCTACGACGTGTACGGGCTGTCCGAGATCGTGGGCCCCGGCGTCGCCGGCGAGTGCGAGCGGCGCGAGGGCCTGCATCTGGCCGACGATCACTTTTTTCCGGAGATCATCGATCCCGCCAGCGGCGCCGTGCTACCGGCCGGCCGCGAGGGCGAGCTCGTGCTCACGACGCTGACCAAGCGCGCGCTGCCGATGATCCGCTATCGCACCGGGGACATCACCACGCTCACCGTTGCGCCGTGTGCGTGCGGGCGCACGAGCGCGCGCATCGCGCGGATCAAGGGCCGCGCCGACGACATGCTCATCGTCAAGGGCGTCAACCTCTATCCCTCCGAGGTCGAGAGCACGCTACTCGGCGTGGAGGAGCTGCAGCCGCACTATCAGCTCATCGTGGACCGCACGAGCACGCTGGCCCGCCTGGAGGTGCAGGTGGAGCCCTCGCCGGCAGTCGTCGATCGCTGCGGCGGCTTCGATGCCGGCCACCCGACGCTGGCCGAGCTGCGCCGGCGGATCGGCGAGCGGCTGGCCAAAGCCATCGGGCTGAGCGCGGAGGTGACGCTGCTGCCGCCGCGCACGCTGCCGCGCTCGGAGGGCAAGGCCGTGCGCGTGATCGAGAAACGCTGAGCCGCCGCGGTAGACTGAGGGCAGGAGGCCCGCCATGAGCGAGCAGTCCCAGATGATGGCCAAGATCGAGCGGGGCGAGCGGCTGGAGTCGGCGGAGGAGATGACCGCCGAGTACCGCGAGGCGCTGGTCCACCTCATGACGATGCAGGCGGACTCCGAGCTGGCCGGCGGCTACGGCTACGTGCCGTGGATCCAGAAGGCGCCCAGCGTCGAGGAAAAGCACGTGGTCGCACAGATCGTCAAGGACGAGCTGCGCCACGCCGCCGTGATGTACGGGCTGCTCGCCGACCTCGGCTTCGACGTGGACGCGCACGTGCGGCGTCACGACGAGATCTTCACGATGCGCATCGAGGCGGATGCCGACATCGGCACCAAGCGCATCACCTCCGACAAGCGCGTGAACATCTTCTACTATCCGATCGACACGTGGCAGGACTTCATCTTCTTCAACTTCTGCATGGACCGCGGCGCCGGCCACCAGCTCGAGGACGTCCGTCACTGCTCGTACGGCCCGTGGGTGCGTGCCATCGAGGGAATCTTCAAGGAGGAGAAGTTCCACATCCGCCACGGAGAGTACTGGGTGAAGAAGCTCGCCGAGGATCCCGCCACACGGGACGAGGCGCAGGCAACGTTCAACAAGTGGTACGTCCGCACGATGAACATCTTTGGGCGCCCGGGATCACCGAAAAATCAGCTTTATCGGGCTCTGAAGCTCAAGCTGCGCGACAACGACGAAGTGCGCGCCGCGTTCGCCACCGAAGTGGCCGGGCTCTGCGAGAAGTTCGGCCTGCAGGTGCCCGCGTGGAAACCCGTCTGGGAGAACCTGCCCGAAGAGGCGCAGATCCCGGGCTGACGGGACGGGCGCCCGCGTCCTGATCCGGCATGCCACCGGTCCTTTTATACAGGTCCCTTCGGGACATGAAATTTACATAATGCGTCTTATCGGCAGTTCCGGAATTGTTAGGAAACGGCACCTGAGGACTTATGAGGACTTAGCAGCGACGCGGCGCTGGAGCGGCCCGGGCTTCGAGGCGCGGCACGACCGGCAGTGGCTCGGGCTCCGTGGATGGCACGGGCCGGCGCCGGCGATCAGGATGGAATGGCAGGACGACGCCGCGGCGCGGACGCCCCTTGCCGACCTCCACTGCCAGGCCGACCGCCTGCAAGAGCTGGTCGAACTGGAAGGGCTTGCGGATGTAGTCCATCGCGCCCGCCTTCAGAAGCGAGCGGGCCATGTCCTCGTCGTCACTGCCGCTCAGCATCACCACCGGGATCGAGTCGTCGAGGTCGTGCAGGCGCGCGAGCACCTCGGCGCCCGTCGTGTCCGGCAGCTTGATATCGAGGATGACGGCATCCGGGCGACTCAGCGAGGCCAGCATCACGGCATCGCCGCCGTTGGAGGCGCCGTCGACCGCATAGCCCTGCGCCACGAAGATATCGCGCAGCATCTCCGCCACCGCGGCCTCGTCGTCGACGATGAGAATCGAGCCCTTTCCGTCGAGCACGGCCGGTCGTTGAGCAAGCGCTGTGCCGGAGCGGTGTCGCGCCTAAACGACTGATTCTATGCGGCGCAGCGGTACCCGGTGGCGGCTTTCGAGCCAGCCGCACGTGCTCGACCGGTCAAACCTCGACCGCTGTCGAGCTAATCGTACCGGTCGGCGTCTTCGAGGAAGGCGTCGCCTCGCCGCAGCGCGGCCAGGGTCGAGCACAAGCGCTCGAGGTTGACCGGTTTCCGGAAGAACGCCTTGAAGGCCACCGACTCGCCCTTGGCCCGCGCGAAATCCTCGTAGAAGCCGGTCATCGCCGCCGCCGGAATGTCGTTGAGCGGCGCCGGTTGCGCGCGCAGCCACGTGAGGAAGTCGACGGCGAAGTCGCCGTCCAGCCGCAGATCGCAGAGGATCACATCAGGCGGCATGGTCTTCGCCGCGTTCTTCGCCTCGGCCACGGTTCGCGCCGTGGAAACCTGCGCGCCGCAGTGACCCAGCAGCGTGATCAGGAGCTCGAGGTAATCCCGATCGTTCTCGACGACGAGGATCTTCGTACCGGCGAGGTCGGCGAAGCCGTCATCGCGCCTCATCGTCCCGACGGCGATGGCGCCGGCGCGGCAGCGCCGAGGGCGGTCAGCCGGCCGCGCACCTCGTCGGCGCGGCGGGCGGCCGGCAGCTCCTTCAGCACGCGCTGATAGGTCGCGATCGCATCCGGCCGCCGTCCGGCCAGCTCCTGCGCTCGCGCCAGATCGAGCAGCATCTGCTCGTAGAGAAAGTCCTTCGGGCCGAGATCCTGCGCGACCGCCTGATAGGCGTCGACGGCCTTGGGAAAGTTTCGCTCGGCTTCCCAGGTGTAGCCGATCGACACGCGCGCGAGCGTGCGGACGGTCGGACTGCCGCCGCGCGCGACGGCCAGCTCGTAGGCGCTGCGTGCGGCCGCATATTCGTGCGCGGCATATCTGAGGTTTCCGAGCTCGTACGCCGCCTCGCCCGCCGACGCCCCGGTCGGGTGCTGCGCGATCAGCTGCTCCAGGTCACGCGCGACGCGCGCCCGCTCAGCGCCGGCGGCTTGCGGCGCCTGCGCGGCATACGCGCGCGTCATGACCTCGGCGTACGCCGCTCCGACACGACGTTGCTGCGTGTCGTACCAGTACCAGCCGCCGACGGCAATGGCGGCCACCAGCACGAGGCCGAGCCCGATCGTCAGCAGCGTGCGCGGCGCCGGCCATGCCAGGCTCACGAGGTCGGCTCCGGCTTGGCGGTACGCTCGAGCCAGATCTCGCTCTTCACGGTTGCGCCACTGCTCGCGTTGAGCGCCGCACTCTTGACGCTGCCGGTCAGCGCGCCCGTAGGACCGATCTCCACGTTCGTGTCCGCGGAAAGATTGCCGCGTACGACCCCGTCGATCACGATCGTGCCCGCGCTGATGTTGGCGTCGACGTACCCGCCCTCCCCGACAGTGATCGTGCCCTCGACGACGATGTCGCCTTCGAACCGCCCGAAGACCACGACCGGCCCCGCCCCGTGCAATTCGCCTTTCAACCGCATGCCGTCTCCGATCACGGTCGTCGCCCTCGGCGTACTGCCGCCGAAGCCGCCGAGGGTGAAGCCATGCTCCGCAAGGCCGAGCAGCCGTCGCAGCGCTTTCATCGGAGTCGTAGTCCCTTCCGGTATTGGCGGCCGCAGTGGCGACACCGCTTCCACCCGACGTACACTCGGGACGCGAGGCGGCCGCAGTGAGGACAGCGCTGGTAGAAGCGTCGGCCCCACGCCAGCGCCACGCCAATGACCACCGCGGCTCCGAGCACCAACGGCGGGATCGGCCAGCCGTCCACGGCTGTCACTCTAGCCCTGAACGGCGTTCCTGGGAAGATTCTGGAACGCAAGTACCGAGTGCTCGATTCAAAGCGACGTTGTGGCGTGTAACGACGCGCAGTTCGTCGTCACCGTGCTGCGTTCGTCGCGGGCACATGCCTTGCACCATTCTTCCCAGGCCTAGCAGGAGGAGGGGTATGGACACGCCACAGCGACTGTCACTGGAAGTGGAGTTGATGTCGGAGCCGTGTCTCTGGCGCTGGGAGATCCGGGATCCGGAGCGCGATGTCGTCGTCGAGAGCAGCTGGGCTCGGGAGTGGATGGCGTACGAGTCGCCGGAGGAAGCCGAGCGCGCCGGTCGCCAGCGCCTGCGGTCCCTCGCCCGCCGCTGATCGCGCCGTGGGCCCCGCCGACGCGGGGCCCCGGCGTCTTGTCGCGTTACGCGTTGATGCCGAGCTTCGCCAGGCCTTCCTTGGCCGCTTTCTCGGATTCCGCGTGCTTGCCTTCCTTGTGGAGTCGATCGGCCTCGGCCGCCTTCTGCCGCGCTTCATAGCCCGCGGCATCGAGTCGGTTTCCTGCCGCTGCATTGATCTGGGCGATGAGCTTGGGACACTGGAACGCGTCTGCCGCTCCGGCGACGGCCAGCACCGTGAGTCCGACCACAGCCGCCATGATGAGACGCTGCATCGCGCGCACCTCCTGAGGAATGTGGGAGCGGACGGAAGTATAGCCGAAGGGCGATTCAACCGCCGATGTCGACGAACAGGTTGCCGTCCCGCTCGGTGATCGCGTAGCAGGCGACCTTCACCGCGGGATTGTTGATATTGGCCCCGGTGGTGACGTCCCAGCGCCACGCGTGCCACGGGCACAGGACGACCGTGCCGTCGAGATCGCCCTCCCCCAGCGGCCCGCCGCGATGGCTGCACTCGTTGTCGATCGCGTAGAACGTCCCGTCGACATTGAACACGGCCACCGTCCGGCCGGCGGCTTCGAACACCCGTCCGCTACCGGCCGGGATCTCGGCCGCCCGTGCGATTTGCACGCCCTCTCCCCCCATGGCTCACCTCCGCCGTCCTGTCGTAGCGAGCCTGGCCGCGGGCTGTCAAGGCCAGGCCGGCGGCCCGGTTCTTGATGCATGGAACCGGGGACCACCTGCACAACCAAAGGAGCCTGCGATGCCACAAGGTTCGACCACGTTTCACGAGGCGGAGGAGCGGCTGTCCCCAGTGACGCGCGACATGCATCGCGCCATCGTCAGCCTGATGGAAGAGCTGGAAGCGATCGACTGGTATCAGCAACGCATGGATGCCACCGAGGACGGCGAGCTGCGGGAGATCCTCCGCCACAACCGCGACGAGGAGAAGGAGCACGCCGCGATGGTGCTCGAGTGGATCCGCCGTCGCGATGCCGGCTTTTCCGGCGTGCTCAGGACGTATCTGTTTACCGAGGGCTCCATCACGGAGCTCGAGGACGTGGTCGAAAAGGGCAACGGCGGCGGCGCGAGCATCGCCACTCGCGCCTCGATCGGATCCCTACGAGGAGGCGCGCGATGACCGACTATCTTCGCCGACACACGGCCCCCGTGTCCGCCCGCATCTGGAAGGCGCTCGACGACGCCGTTGCGCAGGCGGCGCGGCACATCCTCGCCGCCCGCCGCATCGCGACCTTCGACGGGCCGCACGGCTGGGATCACGTGGCCGCGCGGACCGGCTCGATGACCCCGTGCGGCGCCCAGGAGGGCCGCGCCGTCGTCTGCGTGCCCGAGGTCGTCCTGCTCTGCGAGATCCGCGTCGACTTCTCGCTGCCGTGGTCATCGATCGAAGTCTTCGAGCGCGGCGCGCCGGTGCTCGATACCGGCGCCGCCGAGGCAGCGGCGCGCGAGGTCGCGCTGGCGGAGGACCGCCTGGCGTTCTACGGCGATCCCGTGGGCAGCGGGTTTCTCACCGGCAAGGAAAGCCCGCGCGTACGGGCGCAGAGCTGGTCGCGGGGCGCCGAGATGCTCGCCGATCTGCTGCGCGCCGTCGAGAGCCTCGACGAGCGCGGAGTACCGGGTCCCTACGAGGCCGTGCTTCCGACCGCGCGCTACTACGCCTACCTGCAGGCCGTCGACGACAGCGGCTACCCGACGGCGCGCCAGCTCCGCGAGGTACTCGCCAGCGTGCATCGCTCGCCGGTGATCTCGGGCGCGGGCGCTGTCTTCTCGACGCGCGGGGGGGACTTCGTGCTGACCGTCGGCGGCGATCTCGCCGCGGGCTACCGGCTCCACGACCGCGACCTGGTGCATCTGTTCTGTGCGGAGACGATTGCGGCGCAGACGGTCGCGCCGGAGGCCGTTTGCGTGCTTGAAGCGAACGGAGCGTAGCGGCTGGCTTTGTAGCAATTACAGGCTGGTAGCTGCAAGAGCTTCTCGCACTACGCGAGGGCGCGTGGTACGGTGACGACGTTGCGCCCGCGTCAACTGTCGTACGCCGTCGTCGTCATTGTCGCCGTGAGCAGTCTGCTCGCGCTCGGCGTGGTCGGCCTGCACGCCGATCCGGCGACCGCGCCCCGGCCCGCCCATCATCTGTTGCGCGGCTTCCGCAACCTCGACGGCAGCTACCACTACACCGTCGTCGAGCGCACCCAGCGGCTGGTCCGCCGAACGCTGGAGGGCTGGCCGGCACGTGGCGCGGCGCCGCGCGTGCTGCCGAACGACGGCGCCGCGTTGCGGACCAACGGCACCGCGCCGACGCTCACCTGGATCGGCCACGCGACGCTGCTCGTGCAGATCGGCGGCCTCAACGTGCTCACGGATCCGATCTGGAGCGAGCGCGCGAGCCCGGTGTCCTTCGCGGGGCCGCGGCGGCTGATCCCGCCGGGAATGCGGTTCGAAGATCTCCCCCGCATCCACGCGGTGGTCATCTCGCACGATCACTATGATCATCTCGATGTCGAGACGGTGGAGCGCCTCGTGCGCGACCACCAGCCACGATTCTTCGTGCCGCTCGGGATGAAGGCCTGGCTGGCCGATCACGGCGCGCGTGACGTCGTCGAGCTCGACTGGTGGCAGGCCGCGCAGCTCCGCGGCGTGACCTTCACCTGCACGCCGGCGCAGCACTCGTCGGGTCGGGGCCTGCGGGATCAGAATCTTCGCTTGTGGTCGTCATGGGTGATCGCCGGCGGCGGCCGGAAGCTGTGGTTCGCCGGCGACACCGGGTACACGAAGTCGCTGGGCGAGATCGGCAAGCGGCTCGGTCCGTTCGATCTGGCCGCCATTCCGGTGGGTGGCTACAGCGCCTACGAAGACAGGCATCCCAACCACGTGAATCCCGAGGAGGCCCTGCAGCTCTTCGAGGATCAGCACGCGCGCCTGATGGTGCCCATTCACTTCGGGACCTTCGACCTGAACCGCGAGCCGTTTTTGGAGCCGCCGACGCGGCTGCTGAAAGCGGCGGTGGCGCGCGGCCTCGAAGAGCACGTCGCGATCCTGTCCGCCGGCCAGTCGATTCACTGGTAGACGGGCGTCGCACAGCGCAGCCACGCTCGCAGGACCTCTGCCACGCTCCACGCCTGCGCGACGCAGCCGCGCGGCGTGAACGGCGCCTCGGCATCGAAGATCTCGCTGATACTGCCCACACACGCCTCGCCGAGGTGCGCGCGAAAGCCGTCCAGCCAGCGCCGCGCCCCGTCGCGATCGGCGGGATGCACGCGAAGCCAGGCATCCACGAAGGGCCCGATGAGCCACGCCCACACCGTGCCCTGGTGATAGGCGGCGTCACGCGCGCGTAGATCGCCGAAGTAGCGCGCCTTGTAGTCGGGGTGGTCACGCGCCAGCGAGCGTAGTCCCACCGGCGTGAGCAGCCGCTCCCGGACCACGTCGACCACCCGCTCCCAGCGAGCCGCGTCGAGCACGGGATGCGGAAGCGAGACCGCGAAGATCTGGTTCGGCCGGCAGGCCGCGTCGTCGCCGTTGTCGCCGTCGATGACGTCGTAGAGGTAGTCGCCGTCCTTGTACCAGAAGCGCGCGTTGAAGGCCCGCGCCACCTGCGCCGCGAGCTCGCCATACGGCTGGGCGGCGGCGTCGCCGTCCGTGTCGCGCGTCCAGCGCTCGAGCAGGCGCAGCGCGTTGTACCAGAGGGCGTTGATCTCGACCGGCTTGCCACGGCGGGGCGTGACGATCCAATCCCCGACCTTCGCGTCCATCCACGTGAGCGGCAGCGACTCGAAGCCTTGCCGCAGCAGACCGTCGGCCGGATCGACGCCGATGCCGAACCGCGTGCCGCGCACGTGGTGTCCGACGATCTCGCGCAGCGCCGGCAGCACGAGACCGAGCGTCGTGAGGTCCGCCGTCGTCTCGACGTATCGGTCGAGCGCGTGAAAGAGCCAGAGCGTCGCGTCGGCCGTGTGATAGACGCCTTCGTTCTGGCCCTCGGGAAAGAGATTGGGAATGAGGCCGTCGCGCACCGACTGGGCGAACGTCCGCACGATGTAGCCGGCCTCCAGGTGACGCCCGGTCGCCAGGGTCAGTCCTTCGAGGCTGATCATCGTGTCGCGTCCCCAGTCCGTGAACCAGTGATATCCCGCGATCACCGTGCGCACGTCATCCCCGGCCGCCCGTGCACGGGCCGCGGCCTCCACTCGTCCGTTTGGCGTGATGACGAACTGATCCGCGGCCAGGACGAGATCGCCTGCGAACCCGGTGCGCGCGGCCGGCGGCGCGGCCCCCAGGAGCCGCCGGCGGCGCTCGCGCTCGGCGGTCCGCGCCGCATCCGGCGAGAGCGTGAGCATGACGTTCCAGTCCTCCGTGGAGCCGATGAGCGTCGCATCGCGACCCATCGCGAGATCCGCGTGGAACTCGCCGGGGCTCCACAACGAGCCGGTGTCGGCGTAGCCGCGGCTGCTCTCGACCGTGTAGAGCACTTCGTCGATGCGCCGCCCGTCCACGGTGAAGGCCGCCTGGTCGGCGACCAGGAACAGGCGGAGCGTCGGCAGCGCCGCCGGTCCCCGCACTTCGTACCGGTCGGCCGTCACGCTGAACGTGTAAGGCTGCTCGCTGTCGCTGCTGACGGGCGCCTCGTGCAGGCGAAAGTGCAGCGCCGGCCGCAGGTCGAGGCGGAGCGGTCCGACGCCCGTCACGAGTCGGTAGCGGACGTGCACCGTGTTCTGCCGATGCGGCATGAGCACCTGCTTCTCGACGATCGCCTCGCCGAGCTCGTACTGCCACACCGGCAGGCCGCTCTCCAGCCGAAATTCGCGCAGACGGGCGGCGTGAGGGCCGGCGCCACCGACGGCGCGGACGACGCCGTCCCAGCCATGGAACGACTCCACCACCTGGTTGAGCATCATCACGCGGCCGAGCGGCGCCGGCAGCGCGGCGACGAGGAGACCGTGATAGCGGCGGGTGGCCACGCCGCCCACGGTGCCGGACGCATAGCCGCCGAGGGCGTTGCTCACGAGCCACTCGCGCGTGAGCGGTGGGTTTTCGGACGTCATCGCGCTCGCGCTACCGGCCGCAGCATCAACGCCGCCTGCGCGGGTAGCCGCCACGGACCGTCGGCATCGAAGGGCGCCGCGCCGCAGCCGCCGTACCGTGGGTCGTCACTCGACCAGGCGACGTGCCAGCGCGCATCTTCGGGCGGGGCCAGCAGCGGCTCGGGCAGGATCGGCAGCGGCAGGTCGCCGCCCAGATTGACGACGAGCAGCCGATCGTCGCCGTCCGCAGCGCCGAAGAACCGGAGCACGAAGGCGTCCGGACCCAGCACGGCGCCGTCGAGCCCGTGTGCGCCCTGGGCGCGGAACACGGGGTCCTCGCGCCGCAGGGCAAGCAGATCGCGATGCAGCGCGACGCTTTCGACGTGGCGCACTCGCTCGGCGCCGTCGAGCTGGCACCGCGCGAAAGTCGCCGGGGCGCCGGGATCGGGCACGCACGCGCTGATCTCCGGCGCTGCGATGCTCGGAAACTGCGCGAGGAATTCCGCGCGGCCCTTGCGCACGAGCCCGGCCAGATCCGGCCGCTGGTCGGCGAAGTACGTGAACGGCGCGGTGGCCGAGAATTCCTGCCCCTGGAAGAGCATCGGCGTCGCGGGCCCGAGCAGCAGCAGTGCCGTCAGGGCGCGCCATCGTCCCGGACTCGTGATGGCGTGCAGCCGCTCGCCGCGCGCGGAGTTCGCGACCTGGTCGTGGTTCTCGAGGTAGACGACGAAGGCGGCGTGCGGCAGGTCGCGGGCCACGGCCCCGCGCCGCTTGCGCTGCCACGTGTAGTGCTGCCCCTGATAGAGGAACCCGTGCTTGACGGCCGAGACCAGCTCCTGCGGGCGCCCGCCGTAATCCGTGTAGTAGGCTTCCGCGCGGCCGGTGAGGGCGACGCGGGCAGTGTGATGGAAGTCGTCGTTCCAGAGCGCGTCGAGCCCGTAGCCGCCCGCCGCCGGCGCGCGGGCGAGGCGCGCGTCCTGCGGCTCGTTCTCGGCCACGAGCAGAATGCTGCGCCCGCGCGCCGCCGCCCGCGCATGCCGCACGATGTCGACGAGCACGTGGCGCGGCGAGGCGTCGAACATTTGCTGCGTGGCATCGAGCCGCAACCCGTCCATGTGGAACTCGTCGATCCAGTACGCGGCGTTGGCCGTGAAGAACTCGCGCACGGGCTCGGCGTCGCGCCCGTCGAAGTTGACGGCCTGGCCCCACTCGTTGGCGTAGCGGTCCGTGAAGTACTCCGGCGCGAAGGCGGCCAGATAGTTGCCGTCGGGACCGAGATGGTTGTAGACGACGTCCAGGAGCACGCCGATGCCCACGGCATGCGCGCGGTCGACGAAGTGACGGAGGTCGTCGGGGCCGCCATAGAGCCGCGTCGGCGCGAAGAGCGCGACACCGTCGTAACCCCACCCGAATCGCCCGGCGAACTCCGCGACCGGCATCATCTCGACGATCGTGATGCCGAGTCGTGCCAGCTCGGGCAGCTCGCGCGCCGCCGCCTGCCAGGTTCCTTCGCGCGTGAACGTGCCGACGTGCATCTCGTAGATCACCTGCCCCGGCCGCGCCACTCCGCGCCACTGACCGTCCGTCCAGCGGAATGCCTCGGGGTCGACGACCATCGACGGGCCGTGCGGCCCTTCCGGCTGGAACCGCGAGCCCGGATCGGGATAGCTCTGCTCGTCGTCGAGCCGATAGCGGTAGCACGCCCCGGGGCCGAGGGGCGCGACGCCGGAGAAGTATCCGTTGCCTTCGGGCTTGAGCGACGTGGCGCCACCCGTCGCGCCCTGCACGTTGAGCGTGCGCGCGCGTGGCGCCCACACGCGAAAGTGGGTGCCGTCGCCGTGGGGCTCGGCCCCGATCGGAAGACGTCGTGTCGGCATAGGCCTTGCGTAGGGTGGTTCAAGGACCATGCCGAGAGCCCGTCGCGGCGGCCGCGCAGCCCGCATCGTGATCGAGCCCGTCGAGGCCGCCAAACTCGCGGGTTTGACGTACGTCACCGATCGACGTCCGGGCATCCGGCGTCGGCGGGCGGGAAAGTCTTTCACGTACGTGCACGCGGATGGCACGCGCGTCCGCGACGCCGGAGATCCGCGAGCGCGTCGAGCACGATCTCATCCGTCCCGGGCTCCCGCGCGACAAGGTCCTCGCCACCGTAGTGCGGCTGCTGGAGACGACGCTGATCCGCATCGGCAACGAGGAGTACGCGCGCGACAACGGATCGTTCGGCCTCACCACGATGCGGAATCGCCACGTGGCCGTCTCCGGCGCGTTGCTGCGGTTTCATTTCCGGGGCAAGAGCGGCAAGGAGCACGCGGTCGACATCCGGGATCCTCGCCTGGCGCGGATCGTCCGGCGCTGCCAGGAGCTACCGGGACAGGAGCTGTTCCAGTACGTCGACGACGACGGCGCGCGCCAGAGCATCGACTCCGACGCTGTCAATGCGTACCTGCGTGGCGTCGCGGGCGCGGCGTTCACGGCCAAGGACTTCCGGACGTGGGCGGGCACGGTCCTCGCCGCCCTGGCCCTCGCCGAGGTGGCCGCGTTCACCAGCGAGCGACAGGCGCGCCGCAACATCGTGCGCGCGGTGGAATCGGTGGCGCGGCGCCTCGGCAACACGCCGGCCATCTGCCGCAAGGGTTACGTGCACCCGGCCGTGATCGACGCCTATCTCGATGGCGTCACGCTCGATGCGTTCCGCCGGCGCACCGAGCGCGCCATCACGGAGGGCACGAGCGGTCTCACCGCGGACGAGGCCGTCGTGCTCGGCATGCTGCAGCAGCGCCTGGCCCACGCGGGAGGGACGGCGCGGGCCGCCTGAGCGGGCCGCCGCTCAGGCGTCGCTCGCCAGCTTGCCGTTGTGTCCCCAGTTCGACTTCTCGACGTCCTGGAAGACGATGTGCACCTGATCCGCGGTGGTCTTGCCAATCTTCACCATCGCGTCGGTGATGGCCTTCGTGAGCTCGCGCTTCTGCTGATCGGTGCGCCCCGCGAACCACTGCACGGTGATGTTCGGCATCGTCGGCCTCCTGGGATCGATCGCTGCGGACAGCCTATCACGACGCCGGCAGCCGCTGGATCTCGCGACGGCGAAAGCAGCCGACGAGATGGTCGTTCACCATGCCGGTCGCCTGCATGAACGCGTAGCAGATCGTGGGACCGACGAACGCGAAGCCGCGCGCCTTGAGATCGCGACTGAGCGCACGCGCCGCATCCGTCTCGGCGGGCACCTCGCGCGGCGCGCGCCAGCGGTTCTGCACGGGCCGGCCGCCGACGAAGCGCCAGAGGTAGGCGTCGAGGGAGCCGTGCTCGCGCTGGAGGACGAGCACCGCGCGCGCATTCGCGATGGTGGACGCGATCTTCGCCCGGTTGCGCACGATGCCGGGGTCGCGGAGCAGCGCGCGGGTCCGCGTCGGCGTGAAGCGCGCGACGGCGCCCGGGTCGAAGCGCGCGAAGGCCCGGCGATAGGCCGCGCGCTTGGCCAGGATGGTGGACCAGCTCAGCCCTGCCTGGGCGCCTTCGAGCACGAGAAACTCGAAGAGGCGCCGGTCGTCGTGAACCGGCACGCCCCATTCCTCGTCGTGATACTTCGTCATGTCGGCGCCGGTGGCCCAGGCGCAGCGCTTCAGGGCCGCGGCCATACCGCCCAGGCGAGGACCATCCAACCGGCGATGAACGCGGCCCCGCCGAGCGGCGTGACGGCGCCGAGCCAGCGCACACCGGTGAACGCCAGCGCGTACAGACTGCCGGAGAAGAGCAGGGTGCCCGCGATGAAGAGCCATCCCGCCAGGCCGCTCCCGGACGACGGCCAGCGTGCGAGCGCGAGGCCGACCGCGAGCAGCCCCAGCGCGTGGTACATCTGATAGCGCACGCCGATCTCGAACGTCGTCAGCAGGTCGGGCACGAGCCGCGCCCGCAGCCCGTGCGCGCCGAAGGCGCCCAGGCCCACCGCCACGGCGGCCGACACGCAGCCGGCTGCGAAGAAGACGCGATCCATTCGAGCCCGAAGCTATGGTCAAGACGCGGGCGTGTCAACCACGCACGAGCGAGAGCCCGAGGCCGGCCACGGCGCCCGCGACCACCAGCCAGGCGGAGTTCACGTGGAACACGAGAAGCGCCACGCCGGCGCCCACCGCCAGCAGCGCCGTCGGGATGTCGACGATGGCGGCGCGACCCAGCTGCCACGTCACCGCCAGCACGAGCGCGAGGGCGGCGACGTTCACGCCATCGAGAAAGGCCGCGGCCGCCGGCACGGCGCGGATCCTGGGCACAAGCGGGTGGCTCAGCGCGACGAACGCGAAGGACGGCAGGAAGATGGCCAGCGTGGCGAGGAGTCCCCCCGTCCAGCCCGCCACGACGTAGCCGATGAAGGTCGCGGTGGTGAACACGGGGCCCGGCGTGAACTGACCGATGGCCACGGCGTCGAGGAGCTGTCGATCGGTGAGCCAGCGCAGGCGCTCGACGAAATCGTTGCGCAGGAACGCCAGCAGCACGTAGCCGCTGCCATAGAGCACAGCGCCGATCTTGAGGAACGTCAGACAGAGCGTCGTGAGCGACACGGTCGCGGCGACGCCGGCCACCGCCGCGCCACCAGCGGATGGCGTCAGGAGAAGCACCATCGCCGCCCGGCCACCGCGCACGCTACGGACGAGCGTCATGACGGCGCCGCCGCCGAGCAGCAGGAGGAGCTCGTGCGCGCCGAAGGCGTACAGCGTGACCGTCGCCACGCCGAGGACCGCCAGGAGGGGTGTCTTCACCGCCGTGCGTGTCAGCGCCCACGCGGCCTGGACGACGACCGCGATGATCACCGGCTTGATCCCGTACAGCGCCGCCGTCGCCTCCGGCCGGGCGCCGTAGCGGACATATGCCCACGCCAGCGCGAGCACGAGCGTCATCGCCGGCACGATGAAGCACGCGCCTCCGAGCACGAGGCCCGCCCAGCCGGCTCGCAGATAGCCGAGGTGGATCGCCATCTCGGTCGAATTGGGGCCCGGGATGAGATTCGTCATCCCAAGCAGATCCAGAAAGCGCGCATCATCGATCCAGCGCCGCCGGCGCACCACCTCGTCACGCATCATCGCGATGTGCGCGGCCGGCCCGCCGAAGCCCACCACGCCGAGCTTCAGGAAGACTGCGACGACCTCGCGGAGGGCGCCGTCACTCGACGGCGATGAATGCGGGGTCGCCACCGGTCGTCAGCGCTCGCAGCGTGTCGGTCGGCTCGCCGCCCGCGGCCGGCGTGCCCGGCGTCAGGCTCTTCACCGGCGTCGCCGCGAGAGCGCCCGAACGCATCGGCCCACGGTAGCGGGTGTCGCGGCGCAATCCGTAGCTTTTTGTGCGTCAGGCCGCGGCCTCTCCACGCTCCTCGTCGTCGGCGTCGGTACTCGCGTCGTCGGCCGCGCCGCGCATCGCTTCCTGGATCGCCAGCCGCGCCATGTCGACATCGTAGGGACGGATCAGAATACACGCGGCCCAGCCTGCGCGGATCTCGTGCAAGTCGTCCACGTCCCGGACGCTCAGCACGCACGGGACGCCAAGGGCATCGCAGAGTTGCCGGAGCCCGGCGAGCCAGTGGGCGCTCCGCGGAGCGGAGTCGACGTAGTCGTAGATGACGACGTCCGGTCGGGAGCGTGCCAGGAACTCGCGCAGGTCTACCGCTCCCGACTGCACTTCCATGACGTACGCGCCGACCGTGGCCACGCCCGCGTCCCGGAGGTGCAGGCGCACGAGGACGCTGTCCTCGTCGGCCGCGAACAGCGCCACGCTCGTCATGCGCTCGAGGCATGCAGCCCTCATGCCGCCACGCGGATCGCTCCATCGAGCCCGTGAAATAATGAGTCCATGCGCTGGCTCGTGATCGTCCTGGTTGCCGCGCTCGTGGCCGGCTGCCTCGTCGGACCGCCGTTGCCGCCGCCGCCGAGCGGTCCGGTGCCAGACCTCGTCGGAACGTGGCGGGGGACGTGGGGCGGCCAGCCGGCAGCGCTGCTGATCAGTGAGCAGACGGCAGAGAGCGGCCCCTCCGGCATCTTCCTCGGCAACTACCAGCTCGGTGGTCCCCAGCGCCCGGGCGTCGCCGGGGTGCTGACCTCCGCGATCCGCAACGAGGCCGTGTCGGCGCGCGCGGAAGGCTGGGTCGGCAACGATGCGACCGGTCGGCTGCTCGTGGTCGTCCAGTCGGAATCCCCGGCCGGCGTGCAGTGGCTGACGCTGACACGGGTCAGCGCCGACGAGCTGCAGGGCACCGGCGAGTCGAGCTTCAGCTGGGGTCCCCGCGGCCCCGCGCAACTCACGCGGCAAGCCAGGTAGGCGGGTCGCGGCCGAGCGGGTATCATCCTCCGGTGCGCATCGTCTTTCCCGACGGCGCCGGCTGCGTGCAGTCGCCGGCCGAGCTGGAACCGCTCCGCCGCCTTGGCACCGTGGAGTTCCACGACGGCCCTCCCCGCGACCGCGCGGAGCTCATCGCGCGCGTGCGTGACGCCGACGCGATCGTCCTCGACTACTCGGAGCTGGACGCCGAGGTCCTGCGCGCGTGTCCTCGCCTACGCTTCATCAGCTTTCTCGGCATCGGCTATGCCAGCTGCATCGACGTCGAGGCCGCGACCCGCCAGGGCATCACCGTCGCCAACACGCCGGACTACGGGTCGACGTCCGTCGCCGAGCACGCGCTCGCCATGATGCTGGCGCTCACGCGCCACGTCGCCGCCGGCGACCGGAGCCTGCGCGAGGGACGCTGGGAGCCCGGTCGCTTCCACGGCATCGAGCTGCGCGGCAAGACACTCGGCGTCGTCGGTCTCGGGCCCATCGGTCTCGAGATGGCGCGGCTCGGGACGGGGATCGGTATGCACGTGATCGCGTGGACGCGCCGCGCGACACCGGGTCGCGCCCCCGCCGGCGTCGAGATCGTCGCGCTGGAGACGCTGTTCGAGCGCGCCGACGTCGTCTCCTTACACCTGGCCTACTCGCGCGACACGGAAGGCCTGATTTCTCGCGCGCTCCTGTCGCGCATGAAGCCGGGCGCCTGGTTCGTGAACACGGCCCGCGCACGCCTGGTCGACAACGCCGCCCTCGTCGAGCTGCTGGCCGCCGGCCGCATCCGCGGGGCGGCGCTGGACGTGCACGAGACCGAGCCGACGCCCGCGCCACATCCGATGGCTGCCTTGCCGAACGTGCTTCTCACGCCCCACATCGGCTACAACACCAGCGAGGCCTCCGCCAACATGCTACGGATCTCGATCGCCACCCTCGAAGCGTTCATCCGCGGTGACCGTCTGCACGTCGTGAACTGATATGGAAGGACCGGTGTCAAGAGACGCGGGGGTTGTAAGCGCGTGAGTCCTGAGGGAGCGGCGGCGCTGAGCGAGCGGGGCGGCTGCGACGACGAATCAGACTGATATGCGCG
>Ga0075431_100002702_pt1 | contig 17194 bp, 19 predicted proteins | sample RhiMetdeltSRZDD5_FD_75297 | JGI IMG/M metagenome (GOLD analysis project Ga0075431, IMG submission 75297) | Populus rhizosphere microbial communities from Tennessee, USA - Rhizosphere MetaG P. deltoides SRZDD5 | ecosystem: Host-associated > Plants > Roots > Rhizosphere > Soil | place: USA... | reverse complement strand
GCACGAAGATCGGGACACCGCGACCGTGATGATCTCCACCCCAATGGTCGACCTGCTCCGCCGTACGCCGTCCGGCGACCACCGCGCCAGTCGAATTCTGCTCGGCGAGCAGCTCGCCGGCCGGCCCGGATTCCTGGAACGTCCCCTCCGGGGTCAGTCCCCACTCGTGCAGCCGGATGAAGTCGTCGCCGCCAGGGTTGCCCGGCTCGTCGTTCGGTGCGGCGATGTAGCCGTCGACCGACATCGACATATAGAGCACTGCTGTGGACACGGCGTCCTCCTCCGGTCTCGATCAAGCGGGGTGTCGACGTGTAGACCCGGGCGGGTCGCGATTCTCATCGGTGAGCGACCGCGGTAGCCCGAACCAGGGGAGAACGCTGTCGTCGAAGCGGGTCATAGCGCCGATCCGGCCGCCGGCCAGGGTGAGGACGACGAGGCCGGTCCCATTGCGACGGCCGCTCGGAGTCCGCAGATAGGAGCCGAACGCCGGCTGCCCGTTGGCTCGGGTCCGGATCAGCTCGAACCGCCGGCCGGCCCCGAAGATGCCGGCGAACAGCTGCGCCGTGACCTCGCGGCCCTCGTACTCGAAGGGCATCGGTGGCATCGAGACGAAGACGTCGTCAGTCAGCAGAGCCACCAACGCGTCGAGATCGGCGGACTCGTACGCGCTGACGAACCGCGCCACGATCGCGTCCTCGGACGGCGAACGTGAGGCGGGCGGCGACTCGTGCTCGGCGGCGGCCGCCCGTCGGCGCCGCAGACTGGCGCGGGCGCGTTTGAGCGCGCTGTTGACCGAGTCGACGGAGGAGTCGAGCATGGCGGCCACCTCACTCGAGGGGTAGCCGATGACGTCGCGCAAGACGACGACGGCGAGCTGTCGAGGCGGCAGGAGCTGGAGAGCGGTCACGAAGGCCAGCGAGATGGACTCGGTCTGCTCGTAGCGTGCCTCCGGGCCGGGCGGTGCGTCGACCGCCTCGTCGAGGAGGGTGTCGGGGTACGGCTCGAGCCAGACGACTTCGCCGCGACGGCTCGGCTCGGGCGGCGTGACTCCGGGGATGTCCCACTCCTTGGCGGATCGTCGGCTGGCTGAGCGGCGGGCGTTGAGGCACCGGTTCGTGGCGATCCGGTAGAGCCACGTCCGAAGCGAGGCGCGTCCCTCGAAGCGTCCGATGCCTCGCCAGGCGGACAGCAGCGTGTCCTGAAGGGCGTCCTCGGCGTCCTGGAGCGAGCCGAGCATCCGATAGCAGTGCACCTGCAGCTCTCGGCGGTGCGGCTCGGTCAGCTCGCGGAACGCGTCGCCGTCGCCGGCCCGCGCCCTGGTCATGAGATCGGCGGTCACCCTCCACTCCTCCGTCACGTAGGTCCCGTGCCGGTCACCTCGCCCTCGGGTAGAGACACCGGTGGGGCCCCGAACTGGGCGGCCGGGAGGCGCCCACTTCGCCGATGCCCCGGTGTCTGCATCATCGACCACCCGGCGTATGGAAAGGAACCGGCGATGATGCTGAAGGACAAGGTTGCGGTGATCTACGGAGCTGGCGGCGCGATCGGCGGCGCGGTCGCCCGTGCCTTCGCCGGTGCGGGTGCCAGGGTCTTCGTCACCGGGCGGCACCGGGCATCGGTCGACGTGGTCGCCAAGGACATCCTCGCCGCCGGCGGATCCGCCATAGCCGCGGAGGTCGACGCCGTCGACGAGCAGGCTGTCGACAAGCACCTGCAGGCCGTGATCGATGCGGCCGGCCGCGTGGACATCTCCTTCAACGCAGTCGGGATCCCGGACCGGCGGATTCTTGGCGTTCCGCTGACCGACCTGGACAGCGAGGAGTTCTCCCGGCCGATCACGACCTATGTCATCTCGTACTTCCTGACCGCCCGGCTGGCGGCCCGGCGCATGATCCCGAACGGGTCGGGCGTGCTCATGACGGTCAGCACACTCCACTCCCGGACGGGCATCCCGTTGGTGGGAGGGTTCGGACCGGCGATGGCTGCCAAGGAGGCGCTGACCCGGGATCTCTCCGCCGAGCTCGCGCCGCACGGCATTCGCGTGGTCGGTCTGCGACCGCAGGCGATGCCGGAGACGCGGACGATCCGGGGGGCCTTCGAGCCTCGCGCCAAGGCATCGGGAATGACGTGGGAGCAGTGGCAGGAGCATCTCGCGAGCCGTACACACCCGCGACGCCTGATGACGCTCGACGAGATGGCGAGCGCTGCGGTCTTCCTGGCGTCCGATCAGGCGAGCGGGCTGACCGGTACGACGCTGAACCTGACGATGGGGAGTCTCGACGACTAGCGGCGCGGACGCCTGCGAGCGATCACCCGATGCGGGCAGCGACAATCCGAGCACACGCCAGGGACTCGGTGCTCGTCGTGTCGACCTCGAGGTCGTAGGCCACACCCTGGTGGACCAGGTCCACCTGCGACTCCGCCATGCCCCGGACCCGATCGCCCCGGGCGACCTCGCGGCCGGCGGCGACGCCGGCGTCGCATCGCACTCCGACCCACAGCACGTCGAACCCGTCGAGCGCCTGCCGCCATCGCCGCTGCGATGCCGCTCCGCCGAGGAAGACCTCGTCGATGATGACCCGTGCCCCGGCTCGCACCATCGCGGCAACGCCGTGCATCCAGGCCGCTTCGAGCGTACGGAACGCCGGCCCGACGTTGACTGCGCCGTCGTCGCCGAACTCGATCCCGTCGTCCGTGCTCTGCATGGAGACCGGCATCGCGTCGACGAGAGTGTCGACCCCGATCGCCAGCCACGGGTCCGGCAGGATCGCCTGCAGACATCGGACGATTCCGGACTTGCCCGAGCTGGAGCCGCCGTTGAGCACGACCACCTGGGTCGTCACGACATGACCAGGTCGAGCTCGAGCCAGGTGGCGAGGGCCTTGATCTCGCGACTGACGGCCGCGGTCGTCGTCTTGTTGAAGGCGATGTCCTCGTGGACGGCGTGGACCCGAAAAACCCCCGCTTTGCGATCCGCCTTGGCGTCGAGCTTCCCGACCAAGCGGTCGCCGTAGACGATGGGCAGGGCGTAGTAGCCCCACCGGCGCCTGGCGGCGGGTTTGTACATCTCCAGCTGGTAGTCGAACTCGAACAGTTCGAGCGCGCGCTTGCGGTCGTGGACCAGCCGGTCGAACGGCGACAGCAGTGCCGCGCGGCCCGAGAACGACGCCTGGTCGAGCCAGTAGGGATCGACCCGCCACTCACCTTTGACTCCGTCGACCACGGCGGGCTCGCCGGCGTCACCCACGAGCGCGGACTCGCCGGGGAGCACCGTCCCGGTCGCCCGGGCGATCCCCAGAGCACGCAGCCGCCGCTTGTTGCGGATCTGCAGCGCCTTGTCGGCCGGCACGATCTGATCTTCGGGATAGACGCGGGTCGCCAGGTCCCACAGCCGATCGCGGCCCCGACGGCCGGACACGGCGACCTCGCCGCGCGCCACCATGAACTCGAGCAGCCGGGTGATGTTCTTGTTGTTGCTCCACCCGGTCGATCCCCACGGCACCTCGCAGGTGTCCGGCAACTCGCGTGACGGCAGCGGTCCGGACGTCTCGAGCCGGTGGAGGATGTCGCGGCGGCACGCGTCGTTGGCGTCGATCCAGGCCACGATCTCGCGTTGCCAGTCGCGCTCCTCGCCGATATGCGGCCAGCGGGCCATGTCGGCGCGATAGAGCGCGAGATCCTCGCGCGGCCGCAGCAGTGCGTGCAACTCGACCACGGCCTGGTCGTCGACCGCCTTGCGCAGGTCCGTCGGCGTGTACGACGACCCCAGCCGCGCCCACGCCACGAGGTCGGCGCTCGGCGCCACCGCCGCGATCGGGTCGAGCTGAAGGAAAGTCAGATGGCGTATGACATCGAGCAGATCGGTCGGTCGCGAGGCGTCGAGAAGCTGGGCGCGGACGGCGATCCGCCGTGCGTCTCGGCGGGACAGTTGATGGACGGTCACGGCCCGACTGTAGGCGAGCCGACCGACGCCGCCTCAGGACCCCGGAACGACGTCGGGACCTTCGGCCCATCTCACTGTCCGTGATTGGAGCGTAACGTCGATGAGGGTCCGCGGGGAGCCACCTTCATCCCGTGATGAGTGAGAGTCGGAGACCATCATGACCGACGACATCGACGAGGTCACGATCTCGCCGCCCCGATCGCAGCCGGCGCCGTTCCCAATGGGGAGCGGGTACAGCGGGCGCTACTCCTGGCAGCAGACCGACGGCGCTGCCCAACAGGATGGCGCCACCCAGCGGAGCGGCTGGATGCCGCAGCAGAATCGCCGTGAGGTGTTGCGCCTCGACGTCGACCGGCGATATCCGTTGATGACTGCGAGCGGCACGTCGTACTCGTCCGTCGGGCAGCGCTACCACTGGATCGCGTCGCTCACCGAGGTCGGATCCGACCACTGGGCCGGCCCGGTGTGGTATCGCGACGGCAGCACCTCGCTCTTCCCGTACACCACCGTCGACATCGTCGCCACGCAGAGCGCCTATCCGGCGCAGCGTCGCGCCACGGTGACGTTCGGGCGTTCCGGTTTCCCGCCGTTGACCCGAACGTATGGCTGGCAGTCCTCTACCTTCCACTCGGTGGAGTTCGAGTACGACCGGACCGCCGATGCCAACGCGGTCACGTCCATCGGTACGTGCGACCACCCCAACCGGCCGGCGTCGATGCCGTGCGAGGACCTCTCGATCAAACGGGTGTTCATCCGCGCCGGGTTCAAGGTGTCGGAGTCGGAAGACGACGACATCGTCCCGCTCTCCGGAGCCGGTGCCAACGCGCGGTGGAGCGACAGCGAGATGCACGACGCGATGCAGACGTACTGGTCGCGATTTGCCGACGCGCCGCGATGGGCGCTGTGGACCTTCTGGGCGGCGCTGCATGATCAGGGTTCGTCGCTCGGCGGGATCATGTTCGACGACATCGGCCCGAATCACCGGCAGGGGACGGCGATCTTCACCGAGGCCTTCATCAAGAACTCACCGGCCGGGGACGCTGCGCCGGACGCCTGGGTGCGCCGGATGCGATTCTGGACCGCGGTCCACGAGATGGGCCACGCCTTCAACCTCGCGCACGCGTGGCAGAAGTCGCTCGGGACGCCCTGGATCCCACTGCCCGACGAGCCCGAGGCCCGCTCGTTTATGAACTACCCGTACAACGTCAACGGCGGGCAGACGGCGTTCTTCTCCGACTTCGACTTCCGGTTCAGCGACGCCGAGCTGCTGTTCATGCGGCACGCCCCCGCGCGGTTCGTCCAGATGGGCAACGCCGACTGGTTCGACGACCACGGGCTCGAGGAGGCCGACCCGGCCGCGGCTGCCGCGTCGTCGACCTTCGAGCTCCAGGTGCGCGCCAATCGCGAGCGCGCCGACTTCGAGTTCCTCGAGCCGGTGACCCTCGAGGTCAAACTCACCAACCGCGGCACGGAGCCGGTGCTCGTCCCGTCGACCGCACTCGCATCGCAGGGCGTGGTCGCGATCGTCATGCGCCACGGCAAGCCGGCCCGACAGTGGTATCCCTATGCGCGCTACTGCCGGGAGCGCCAGAACGTGGTGCTCGGGCCCGGAGAGTCGCGCTACGAGTCGCTGCCGATCTACGCCGGACTGAACGGCTGGGACGTCTCCGAACCGGGTGTCTACGACATCCAGGTCGCGACCGAGATCGATGGCGCCCTGGTCACCAGCCGGCCGCTGCGGCTGCGGGTCCGGCGGCCGCAGAGTCGTGAGGAGGAGGACGTCGCCCAGGACTTCTTCACCGAGGACGTCGGCCGGACGCTCGCGTTCGGCGGCACGGCGGTGCTGGACCGGGCCAGCGAGACCCTGACCGAGACGGTCGCGCAGTTCCCAGGCACCCGGGCCGCTCTCCACGCGTCGGCGGCGCTCGCCCTCCCGTTGGCCGGCACTCGCAAGCTGCTCCAGATCCCGGAGACCGACCAGCAGTTGGCCGCGGTCGCCCGGGCCGGCGGGAAGATCTCGGAGGAGCCTGCGAAGGTGGACGACGCCCTCAAGATGCTGACCGAGATGAGCGGCTCGAACGCCGCTGAGTCGATGGGCCACATCGCCTACCGACGCCGGGTGGAGACAGCGACCCGGGCACTGGCCAGTTCCGGCGCGCCGCAGGACGCCGCCGATCTCGAGCAGGACTTGCACGACGTCCTGTCCCGACGCGGCGTGCTGCAGTCGGTTCTCGACTCGGTGTCGGAACAGGCCGACGCCTATCGTGCCAAGGCCCCGAAGTCGGCGAAGGGCAAGAGCACCTCGAAGCGCAAGAGCACCCCGAAGGGCAAGCGGGCCGGATAGCGCAACGATGCCGACGGTGCATTTCGAGCTACAGGAGGGCTGGACCGGCGATCGCGTCGAGATCTGGGTGAACGGTGCGCGGCGCTACGCCGGGCGTCCGACGACGCGTCTGCAGACGGGGTACGCCGACGGGGTGGTCGTCGACGTCGGATCCGACGTGATCGCGTTCGACGTACGGCTGCCCGAGCTTCCGATCGCGACGACTCGGTCGGTCCGCGTCACGCAGGAGCACTGGATCGGGCTGTCCCGCCGAAGCGGCCAGCTCCGTGTCGTCGACCAAGCGGCGCCGTTCGGCTACGTCTGATCGGCAGCGGGTGGCTCACCAGCCACTCGATCCGGCGACTACAAGGGCTGGGACAGATCGGCGACGATGCGGTCGATCTCGGCGAGGGCGTGGGCCGCGATGTGGCGCTGGGCGGTCTCCGCCGCGCCGGTCGTCGGCTCCCCGAGATCGCCGAGCACGATGATGTTCTCGTCGTTCAGGGTGGTCGCGGGCGCGGTGTAGTTGAAGCTCCCGACGATGGTCACGCGCCGGTCGAGCACCATCAGCTTGTGGTGCACCTTGCGGACGTCGGTGCCGGACCGATTGGCGAACAGCTCGACGCCCGCGTCCTTCAGCGGCTGCGTCGCGGCCCAGGTCATGGCACCCTGGCCACGGTCCAAGACGCCGCGGATCGCGAAGCCGGGGTCGACGAGCCGGATCATCGTGTCGTCGATGCCGGACGACTGCGCGAACGTGTACATGGCGAAGTCGACACGCTCACGGGCCTTGAGCATCTGCTTCATGATCTCCATCTCGGGCCCGTGTCGAGGGGCGAACAACGGCTTGATCCGCATGCCGCCGAGCCGGAACTCGCGCGGCTGCGGCTCGTGGCGCTCGTGCAACGGCCCGAAGGTGCCGGCCCGCATCCGCTCGAACTCGGCGACGTACTGTTTGGAGGCGCTCTGGCCATGCAGCACGACGATGTGGTTGAGGTTGTTGCCGGCGTCGATCCCGGTGACGATCGGGTTGGTGCCTGTGTCGGTCCGGGTGAAGTTGGCCGATCCGGTGAGTAAGGCAGCGGACGACTTGCCGACGTCCCGTACGGCGAACTTCTGATGGAAGATGTCGGGATTCAGGTCGGTCACGACGTCGATCCCGGCTCGGAGCAGCGCCGCGTGGATGACCCGGTTGTCCTCGTACGCGCCGGTGGCCTCCCACGGGTCGGGCGTCGGCTCCTCCTCGACGAGATAGTCGCCCTCCAGGATCAGCCGTACGCGTACACCCCGTGCCCTCGCGTCCACGATCGCGCTCGCGATCGAGCGTGAGTCCAGCTCCTGTACGGCGATGTGCAGGGTGTGACTCGCGCCGTCGATGAACTCGCGGATCACCGCGTCAAGGTCGTCGGGTGCTCCGAGCAGCTTGGGTCCGAGGTACAACTCCAGTCCGCCGACGGACACACTCATACGCTCACCTCTGATGCGTCGTGCGTATGCGCGCCAGCCCGTGGCCCCGCGGGTTGTGCTCCGGCGACCTGCGTCCGGCCGGCGCGCGCCCTCCACCCCTGAGGAGCGGCCGCGGCTGATGGTGATACGGCGGGGGACGGCTACCGTAGGGCCGGTGCGAGTGGCTACCTGGAACGTGAACTCGGTCAAGCAGCGGATGCCGCGGCTTTTGCCGTGGCTCGACCAGCGCCGACCCGACGTGGTGTGCCTTCAGGAGACGAAGCTGCCCGACAGCGACTTCACCGCCCTGCTCGGCACGGAGCTCGCCGAGCGCGGCTACGACGTGGCGTCGTACGGCGAACCCCGATGGAACGGCGTCGCGATCCTCTCGAAGGTCGGCCTCGACGACGTCGCGATCGGTCTCGAGGACGGGCCGGGCTTCCCCGACCCGGAGGCGCGGGCCGTCGCCGCCACCTGTGCCGGCGTCCGGGTGCACTCGGTCTACGTGCCCAACGGCCGCGAGCCCGACTCCGAGCACTACCGCTACAAGCTCGCCTGGCTGGCGGCGCTGCGGGCGATCGTCGACTCCGGACCCGATGCCGCGATGGTCTGTGGCGACATGAACATCGCCCCTGACGACGAGGACGTCTTCGACCCGGACGCCTACATCGGCCAGACCCACGTGACGCCGCCCGAGCGCGAGGCGCTCGCCCAGCTCCAGGGGGTCGGCCTCCACGACGTGTTGCGCGACCGCTGGCCGGACAAGCGGTTCTTCACCTACTGGGACTACCGGGCCGGGATGTTCCACCAAGATCTCGGGATGCGGATCGACCTGGTGCTCGCATCGGCCCCCGTGTCGGAGCGGGTGCAGGCCGCCTGGGTCGACCGGCACGCCCGCAAGGGCAAGGGGCCGAGCGACCACGCTCCGGTGATCGTCGACCTCGACGAGGCGCCCGACGGCGACATCGGACCGATCGTGCCGCCGCCCTCGGCACCCGCGCCGCCGCGCGGCAAGGTCAAGCTGCCGCAGTCGCCCTGACGGATGCCCACGAGGGAGTACGTACGCTGACGGGTGTGACCGACCTGGACCGAGCTGGCGCGCTGGTCCGTGCCGCCAGCAGAGTCACCGTCCTGACCGGCGCGGGCATCTCCACCGATTCCGGCATCCCGGACTTTCGGGGACCGCAAGGGCTGTGGACGAAGAATCCCGGCGCGCAGGCGATGTTCGGCATCGACAGCTACGTGGCCGACCGCGAGGTCCGGGTCCGGGCGTGGCGCAACCGTCGCGAGCATCCGGCCTGGACGGCCGAGCCCAACGAGGGGCATCGGGCCCTGGTCGACCTGGAGCGACAGGGCCGCCTGACCGGGATCATCACGCAGAACATCGACGGCCTGCATCAGGCGGCCGGATCCTCGCCGGAGCTGGTGCACGAGATCCACGGCACGATCTGGGAGGCGGTGTGCCTGCAGTGTGAACGCCGGGTGCCGATGGCGGAGGTCTTGGCCCGGGTCGACGCCGGCGAGGACGACCCGCCGTGCTCGACCTGCGACGGCATCCAGAAGTCGGCGACCATCTCGTTCGGCCAGGCGCTCGACCGCGCCGTGCTCGACGCGAGCCTGGCCGCCGCCCGCCGATGCGACCTCTTCCTCGCGGTCGGCACCTCGCTCCAGGTCCAGCCGGCCGCGTCGTTGTGCGGCATCGCGATCGAATCGGGTGGCTCGCTCGTCGTGGTCAACGCTGAGCCGACCCCGTACGACCAGGTCGCCGCCGCAGTGGTCCGCGCGCCGATCGGCGACGTGCTCCCGCGTCTGGTCGCGGCCGACACTGTCGGCGGTCGGTTCTAGGGTGCCGCCATGGCTACCTGGGACGACGTCCGCCGGATCGCGAACGGTCTGCCCGAGACCGCCGAGCGCTCGGGTGAGGCCGTCGAGTGGCGAGTCAAGGACAAGCTCTTCGCTTGGGAGCGGCCGCTTCGACCGGTCGACCTCGACGAGCTCGGCGACCAGGCCCCGGAGGATCCGCCGCTGGCGGTCCGGGTCCCCGACCTCGGGGCTAAGGAGGCGCTGCTGGCCGACGCCGGCGACGTCTACTTCACGACTGCGCATTTCGGCGGCTACCCGATCGTGCTCGTACACCTCGACCGGATCGATCGTGCCGAGCTCGAGGAGCTGCTGAGCGAGGCCTGGCTGTCGAGGGCGCCGAGACGAGTGGCCAAGGCATATCTGGCCGGGTCCGAGTGAGCCCCGTCGACCGTCGACGGCGATGGGCTGGGCACGTGTCAGCGAGCCGTTCCGCTCGACGTTCGAGATGACGGAACAACCCGAGCGAATCGCTTCGGCCGAGCCCTATGGAATCCTCGCCATCGCGTGGTCTGCCGGAGGAATCAGCGCGCTCGGACGCGTGCTGGGTGAGCTGCCGGTGGAGCTGCCGGTACCGGTGGTGATCGTGCGGCATCTGGATCCCCGGCACGAGACGATCATCGCCGAGGTGATCGGGCGGCGGACCATGCTGGCCGTCAAGCTGGCGGCCGAGGGGGAGCAAGCGGAGGTGGGAAATGTCTACATCGCACCACCGAACCGGCATCTGCTGGTGGGCGTCGAGGGCGTCATGTCCTTGACGAGCAGCGAGCTGGTCCACTTCGTCCGACCCTCAGCCGACTGCTGTTCGAGTCCGTGGCGGCGTCCTACGGACCACGCGCGCTCGCCTGCGTACTGACCGGGACCGGCAGTGACGGAACGATGGGCGCCAGCGCGATCAAGTCGCGCGGCGGCACGGTGATCGTCGAGGACCCGGAGCATGCCGAGTTCAAGGGTATGCCGGAGTCCGTCGTCGCCTCCGGCTCGGTCGACTTCGTGCTGCCTCTTGGGGAGATTTGCCGACGCGATCTGTGGATTGGTGGAGGCCAAGCGACCATGACCAAGCCGGAAGTCGAGAACACCGAGGATCAGGACCTCGAGGACCTGCTCGCGTTCATCCGCGATTCCCGCGGCTTCGACTTCACCGGATACAAGCGGTCATCGCTCGGCCGCCGCGTCCGCAAGCGCATGACCGACGTCGGGATGGACGACTACGTCGACTACCGCGACCGCCTCGAGAGCAGCGCCGAGGAGTTCCGGCATCTGTTCGACACCATCCTGATCAACGTCACGGACTTCTTCCGCGACGCGGACGCCTGGAGCTTCCTCCAATCCGACGTCGTGCCCGAGCTGGTCGCGAGCCTGGATCCGAGCGAGGAGATCCGGGTGTGGAGCGCCGGCTGCTCCAGCGGTGAAGAGGCCTACTCCCTGGCGATCATCTTCGCCGAGATCCTCGGCGCCGAGGCCTACCTCAATCGGGTGAAGATCTACGGCACCGACGTCGACGAGGACGCTCTTCGCGAAGCCCGTGCCGGGCTCTACTCGTCGAACGCTCTCAAGGGTCTGCCGGAGGACCTGCGCAAGAACTACTTCGAACCCAGCGGCACGCAGTTCGCCTTCCGGTCGGATCTGCGCCGCCGGGTGATCTTCGGGCGGCACGACATCACGTCCGACGCACCGATCTCGCGGCTCAACCTGCTCGTGTGCCGCAACACGATGATGTATTTCAACGTCGAGACCCAGTCGCAGATCATCGAGCGGTTCCACTTCGCGCTGCAAGAGGGCAGCCATCTGTTCCTCGGCAAGGCCGAGATGCTGCTGTCCGACGGCAACCGCTTCGAGGCCGTCAACATGCGCCAGCGGATCTTCCGCCGCCGGCCGGGGGACGTGTGGACGGCCAACCACACGGCGTCCATCAAGCTGTCGACCATGGCGGCGACCAGCATGTGGGGATCCACGCGGAACGTACGCTGGGCGATCTGGCCGTCGAGGAAGCGCCGTTCGCGATGCTGTGGGTCGACCTCGACGGCATCGTCTCCGGACTCAACGGCCAGTCCCGCACGATGTTCGGGCTGAGCTCACACGACGTGGGTCGCCCGCTGCGTGACCTCGAGATCTCCTATCGGCCGGTCGAGCTGCGCTCGCTCATCGAGCGGGCCTATTCCGAGCGCCGGGTGGTCCGGGTCAGTGGGGTCGAGCGCCTCCTCGGCTCGGACGAGGTCCAGTTCGTCGACCTCCATGTGCAGCCGTTGTGGGACGGCGATGGCCTGTCGGCGGGCGTCATGGTCATCTTCTCCGACTCCACCGTCGCGACCCGGCTACAGCGCGAGGTCAAGCGCAATCGCGAGGAGCTGGAGACCGCCTACGAGGAGCTCCAGTCGACCAACGAGGAGCTGGAGACCACCAACGAGGAGCTCCAATCGGGCAACGAAGAGCTCGAGACGATGAACGAGGAGATGCGGGCGCGCACCACCGAGCTCGACGAGGCACGCAACTTCCTTGAGGGAGTGCTGTCTAGCGTCGCCGCGGCGGTCGTGGTGCTCGACTCCGAACTGCTGGTGCGAAGCTGGAACCGCGGTGCGAGCGATCTGTCGGGACTGCGGTCGGAGGAGGTCCGAGATCGCGGCTTCCTCACCCTGGACTTCGGCCCCCGACCGAGGACGTCCGCGTCGTCGTCCAGCGGTGCCTGGAGACCGGCGATCGGGCCGGACCGGTGGAGGTCGAGGCGATCAACCGGATCGGACGGACGATCACCTGCCGGTGAGCTGCTCGCCACTCGACGGACCGAACGGCGGCTTGGTGCTGCTGATCGAAGAGGTCAGCCGCGGCTAGCCGTCGGGCTGGCGATCCTTCGCCTCGATCTGTTCGTCGGTGAGTCTGCCGTGGACGATCTCCTCGGCAACCGCGTTGAGTCGATGGCCGTTGCGCCGAGCGTGGTTACGGAGGAGCTCGAACGCCTCGTCAGGCGTGATCTCGCGCCACGCCGCCACGATGCCCTTCGCCTGCTCGATGACCACGCGGCTGTGAAGTGCCCGCTGCAGTTGCTCGACCCGGCGTTGGCTTTGCCGATAGGTGCGCTGATGACTCAGGCCGATGGCAGCGACCTCAGCCAAAATGGAGACCAAGCTGATCGGCAGGTCGTCCGCGGACCGCGCGCCCGGATCGAGCACGCTGACCGCACCGAACAGCTCAGTGCGACGGCGCATCGGATAGGCGCTGACCGCGGCGAAGCCGGCCTCTCGAGCGGCCGGCCCGAATCTGGGCCATCGGCCGTCGACGGCGTCAAGCGTCTGGTGCCGTAGCTGCTGCCCGGTGCCGTGGCTCGTCGTGCACGGTCCTTCTTTGAGGCTTGACTCCACCGCCATCAGGTCCCGCATGCGTTGGGTGCTGGCCGCCGGTGTGGTCAGGCTTCCGGTGTCGGTCGTGACGAGGAGTCCGATCTCGGCGGGCGCTACGAGCTCTGCCAGTCGGCGGGCGAGGACGTTCAAATAGGCGGACTCGCGCATTTCCAGGCTGTCGGCGAGTTCGATCATCGCGTCCGCGAGCCAGGATTCGCGTTTTTCCACGTTGGATCTCCCCCTCCCTTCCCGCGCTGCTTATCGGGACTATACGCCCGTACCTCGATCAACCGAGCACAGCGGCTCCAATGAGGCCAGGCGTACATTTGACAGTGTGTCGTCACTGGATGTGGCGAGAGCGAAGGTCGCCGAACTCTCCCAGCGGGCCTCCAGCGAGCGTCGCCGGGCCGCGCGTGCTGCCGCGATCGCCGCCGAGGACGAGGCACGTCTCGACTCGGCGCCGACCTCCTTGCGGGCGCTCCGGCTCCGCATGATCGAGCTGCATCGTCGGCTCGAAGGCCGCCACCTCCAGTCGGCCCGCCTTCAGGAGCTCCATGCGGCGCGGCTGGAGCGATGGACATTCCAGTACGACCGGTCGACGGCGTGGCCGACCTTCATCGAGGCCGTCGCCTCGGCGATCGGACGCGAGAGCGCCGCAGTCACGTTGATCGGCAAGGACGGTGCGGAGTCGCTCGTCGCGGCCTCGAATCAGATCGCCCGAATCGTCCATGATGTCGAGTTCGTCACCGGCGAGGGGCCGGCGCACGACGTGGTGGCCACGTTGAACACCGTCCAAGTCGCGGGCGACGATCTGCCGAAGCGCTGGCCGCGATACGGAGGGATCGCCGTCGAGAACGGCGTGCGTTCGGTGATCAGCGTCCCGTTGCGGCAGGAGCCCGGCGGATGCATCGGCGCCCTGTCGGTCTACGACGCGATGCCGGTGATCACTCCCGAGGTCGCGGCCACGTCGGCCCGGGTGGCCGATGCCCTGACGCACACGGTCCTCAACGTTCCGGGCACGGTGGCCGACGACGAGGTTCCCGCTGTCCCGATGTTCGACGAGGCCGACTTTCTCGCGATCGTGCATCAGGCCGCGGGAGTGGTGACGGTGCAGATGTCCTGCGAGACGGCCGATGCGATCGCCTTGCTTCGCGCCCGGGCCTTCTCCGACGGGCTTCCGCTGGAAACGCTGGCCCGCCGGGTCATCAACGGCGACGTGCGGCTCTGACGTCCTTGGCCCGCGGGCTACATTCGCCCCGTGATCCAGGAATCCGCGACACTCGCGATCAACAGTCGCATCCAGGCCAAGCTAGCCGCGGGCCGGCCCGTGCTCCATCTCGGCTTCGGCGAAGCCGGGCTGCCCGTGCTCCCGGACGTGACCGAGGCACTCCAGTCGGCGGCGGGACGCAATGCCTACGGACCGGTCGCCGGCTCCCTCGACGCGCGGCGCGCCGCCGCCGGCTACCTCGGACGTCGGGGTCTCCCGACCGACCCGGCGCAGGTCGTCCTCGCGCCGGGCAGCAAGGCGCTGCTGTTCGGACTCGTGGCCGCTCTGCCCGGCGACGTCGTGCTGCCGTGCCCGTCGTGGGTCAGCTACGCGGCCCAGGCCGCCCTCGTCGACCGCCGGGTGATCTCGGTCCCGATACCCGAGTCGGCAGGTGGCGTCCCCGACCCGGCGCGGCTCGACGAGGCGGTCCGCCGGGCTCGCCGCGAGGGACTCGCGCCCGGGATCCTCGTCGTGACGCTGCCCGACAACCCGACCGGCACGGTGCCGCCGGGCGACCTGGTCGAGCAGGTCTGCGAGGTCGCTGATCGACACGGCTTGGTCATCGTGTCGGACGAGATCTATCGCGACCTCGCCTGGCCCGGCCACGACGTGGTGAGCCCGGCCGGTCTGGCTCCGGAACGCACCGTCGTGACGTCGGGCCTCAGCAAGTCGATGGCGCTCGGCGGCTACCGCATCGGGTTCGCCCGGCTACCCGACGGGGAGTTGGGGGAGCGGCTGCGACCGGAGCTGGTCGGTGTCGCGAGTGAGGTGTGGTCGAGCCTGGCGGCCCCCATGCAGGCCGTTGCGGAGTACGTGCTCGACGAGCCGGCTGCCGTCGTCGACCACGTACGCGTCAGTCGACGGCTGCATCAGACGGTCGCGACCGCCGTACATCGGGAGTTCGCCGCGATCGGAGCGGCGTCTCGGCCCCCGTCGGGTGGGTTCTACTTCTACCCGGACCTGTCGAGTCTGCGGCCGCGGCTTGCCGATCGCGGCGTGTCGTCGGGAGCCGATCTGACCGAGTTGCTCCTCGACGACTACGGCGTCGCCGTGCTCGCTGGCGAGGCCTTCGGCGACGACCCGAAGGCGTGGCGGTTCCGGGTCGCCACCAGCCTGCTCTATGGCCGGACCGACGAGGACCGGTGGGAGGCGCTCGGCAGCAGCGACCCGCTCGCACTGCCCTGGATCGCCGATGCCCTGGCCCACGTGCGCCGGGCCTTGACGGCGCTCGTCGACTGACCCGAGGAGTTGTCAGCCACTATTCGGGCCAGGGCACGAATAGTTGCTGACAACTTCGGCGAAGCAGGGTCGCGTCAGAGCCAGTCGCGGCGGCGGAACAGCACGTACAGCCCGCCGGACATCGCGACGACGAGGGCCGTGGACGTCCAAAAGCCCCACGTCTGCTGCGACCCGGGGAACGGGATGTTCTGGCCGTAGAAGCCGGTGATCGCGGTGGGCACGGCGATGATCGCCGCCCAGCCGGTCACCTTCTTCATGATCGCGTTGAGTCGGTTGGCCTGGATGTTGAGCTGCGTCTCGCGGAGGGTCGTGACGAGATCCCGTAGGGACTCGGTCCATTCGGTCACGCGGAGCACGTGGTCGTAGACATCCTGGAAGTACGGCTGCATCGGTTCGTCGATGAGGTGGAGGTCACGACGCATCAGCGTGTTCACCACCTCGCGCATCGGGAGCACGACCCGGCGTACCGCCACGAGGCTCTTGCGAAGCGCCAGCGCCCGGCGCTGAAGGTCGGCCTGTTCGGGTCGATCGTCGAACATCCGGTCTTCGAGCTCTTCGATCTGGTCGTCGAGTGTTTGGATGGCATCGAACTGGCCGTCGACGACGTAGTCGACCAGGCCGTGCAGCAGATAGCTGATGCCACTCTTCGCGAGCTCGGCCGAGTCGTCCCACCGGGCGACCACCGCGTCCACGTCGAAGTCCTGGTCGTGCCGGACCGTGACCAGAGCGTGCTTGGTGATGAACGCCGCCAGCTCGGACATGGTGAGGATCCCGGTGGCCGGGTCGAGGCGCACGGCATACGCGGTCATGAACGCGTGGGTGTCGTAGCGATCCAGCTTGGGTCGCTGGTGCCGATCGAAGACGTCCTCCACCGCGAGCTCATGCAGGTTCAGCTCCTCGCGAATGGTCGCGAAGTCCGCCTCGCTCGGCGAGAGCAGGTCGAGCCACACCGTGGCGGTCGGATCGTTCAGGTGATCCGAGACCTCGGCAGCCGGGAAGTTCTCGGCTACCAGGACGCCGTTGCGGTAGAGCCGGGTGCGTGCCATGACCGTTCAGGCTAGCTCGCCGCACCCTGTCCCAGCCGGACCGACGAGCCTGCTGCTTGTCGATACTGTCGGCTGTGGAGGTGCTCATTCGGTGACAGTCCCTGCGATGCCCCAGGTCGTGAGCAGCGACGTCGAGCGGGCGACTCCAGTCCAGACCGCCGCCGCTTCAGAGGCGACGGCCGGCCTGCAGACCTTCGCCCATCGGCTGCTGTCGGAGCGTCCCGCGCTGTTCGCCGGGCCGAATGCGGTGGTGTCGGCGGCGAGCATCGGCACGGCGTTCGCGATGCTGCGGGCCGGCGCCGAGGGTGAGACGGCCGCGCAGATCGACGACGTGCTCGGCTTCCCCGCGACCGACCTCGGCCCGGCGTACAACTTCCTGACCGACCAGGGGGCGACGACGGGCGGCGACGGGCCCGAGCTGTAGGTCGCCAACTCCCTCTTCATCCAGGACGGTCTCGAGCTGAAGCCGGTGTTCCTCGAGGCGTTGGCCCGTGACTTCGGTGCCGGACTACGCGCCGTCGACTTCGGAGCCGACGCGGCAGAGGTGATCAACGCCTGGGTGCGTGCTCAGACGCGCGAGCGGATCCAACGGCTGTTCGACGAGCTGTCCCCGGCGACGCGGCTCGTGTTCGCCAACGCGATCTATCTCAAGGCCACCTGGGTCAGCCAGTTCACTGCAGAGGCAACGAGGGACGGCAGGTTCCGGCGGGCGAGTGGCGGTCGGGTCCCGGTGCC
>Ga0075431_100002696_pt1 | contig 17210 bp, 17 predicted proteins | sample RhiMetdeltSRZDD5_FD_75297 | JGI IMG/M metagenome (GOLD analysis project Ga0075431, IMG submission 75297) | Populus rhizosphere microbial communities from Tennessee, USA - Rhizosphere MetaG P. deltoides SRZDD5 | ecosystem: Host-associated > Plants > Roots > Rhizosphere > Soil | place: USA... | reverse complement strand
CCAGGGCCGCGTCACCGATCACCGCATCAACCTGACGCTCTACAAGATCGCTGCCATCATGGACGGCGACCTTTCCGAGCTCACCGACGCGCTCATAGCCGAGCACCAGGCGGAGCAACTGGCGCAGCTCGCCGAGGACGCGCCGGCTGCGGCATGACGGGGGCGACCGTCGGCGCCATTCTGAAAGCAGCAGGGGAGCGCATCGGCGCGGTCGACGCGCGCGTGCTCCTCTGCCATGTCCTGGACCGCGACGGCGCGTACCTGGCGGCGCACCCGGAAGCGCGGCTGCAGCCCGCTGACACCGCCCGTTATGCGGAGCTCGTGAAGCGTCGAATCGCGGGAGAGCCGGTCGCGTACCTCACGGAAAGGCGCGAATTCTACGGGCGGCTTTTTCGTGTGAGCCCGGCCGTGCTCATCCCTCGCCCTGAAACGGAGCTCCTCGTCGATCTCGCGCTGCAACGCCTGCCGCGCGATGACGGGGCCGATGTACTGGACCTTGGCACCGGCAGCGGCTGCATTGGGATCAGTATTGCGAGCGAGCGCTCACATCTTACAATTCTTGCCGTGGATCAGTCGGTTGCGGCGCTCACCCTCGCCGAGCGCAACGCGGTGGACCACGACGTAGCGAATGTCGCCTTCCTCGAAAGTGACTGGTTTTCGGCGCTGCGCCCCGCCGACCATTTCGACATGATCGTCTCCAATCCTCCTTACGTCGCGGCCGGCGATCCCCATCTGGAGAGCGGTGACCTGAGGTTCGAGCCCCGCCAGGCGTTGACCGCCGGCAGCGACGGCCTCGACGCGATCAGGACGATCGTTGCGGGCGCGGTCCGACATCTCCGGAGAGGCGGTTGGCTGCTTCTCGAGCATGGTTACACGCAGGCGGAAAGCGTCCGGACGCTGCTCGCGCGCTCCGGCTACGACGCAGTCTTTTCCGCGCGCGATATTTCGGGCATCGAGCGCGTCACGGGCGGGCGGTTGACGCCTCCCGTCCCACATCGATAAAATTCCCGACAACTTTACTCAGGTAATTCCCGAAGGGTCATCATGTCTATCCAGGATGTCATCAAGGATCAGGTCAGCAAGAACAAGGTCGTGCTGTACATGAAAGGCTCGCCCGATTTCCCGCAGTGCGGGTTTTCGGCGAACGCGTGCAATATCCTGCGGGCCTGCGGAGTGGAAGATTTCTACACCGTCAACGTGCTCGAGGATCCCGACATCCGTCAGGGGATCAAGGAGTATGCGAACTGGCCCACGATCCCTCAGCTGTACGTGAATGGCGAGTTCGTCGGCGGCTCGGACATCATGATGGATATGTATAAAAGCGGCGAGCTGAAGAAAGTGCTGGAGGGCTGAGCGCGCGCTCACGAGGCATTCGAGGCGATGAAGCCGTGCGCGTACTGCGCAATGAGGATCACCGCAATCGCAAAAAGCGCGCGTCGCAGCCACAGCCGATAGGTCGGCGCGTCGATGCGATCGCGTATTCTGATTCCGTACCATCCTCCGGCAGCCGCCACTGCTGCAAGCGGTAACGTCATCACCCACTGAGCTGCGCCAATGCCCCCGGCTGAGGCGAGCGTCGCGAACTGCGTCGACTTGCCCGTCAGAAAGCAGATGTTGAGCGCCTGAACGAGAATCGTCGGCTGCACGTTGAGCGCGAGGTAATACACGATCAACGGCGGGGCGGCTACGTTCGCAGTCCCTTCCGAAATGCCTGCTGTCATACCGAAAAGGACTCCGAATGCGCGCTTGTGCTTGCGCAGGAGCTTCCATTCGGTTCGGCCGAGCCTGTCGAGATTGAGATAGACCAAAATCACGCCGGCGAGCAGCAGCGCGTAGGGAAACTGCGGGTACAGGATGAAAAGCCGCGTCCCCAGCGCGGCGCCTAGCAGCATGTAGAAGGGCATCATCCAGAATTCCGCCAGCGCCGGGCGCAGGAACCCACTGCGGATCGTGCTGACGAGCACGGTGACGATGCACGGCAGCAGCACCATTACCACGGCCGTGCGGATATCGGACACGAGCGCGATGAGCGGCGTCGCGATTGTGGGGAAGCCCAGCCCGAGAGCGCCCTGGACGAAACCCGAAAACAGCATGACGATCGCGACCCATACGATCAGGGCGGGCGTCAACGCTTCGATGGTCACCATTCTTTTTGATATGCGTCAGGTGAGCGGTGCGGTGGGATGATGCACGCCCGCTAGTTTGCCACGGCCGCTTGCACGCACCGGCGGCTGCACGGGATAATGCCGCGACAAGCGTCCACGGTGGCACTGCGCGTCGGTTGCAGCGCACCGCGCGTCCGCCCCCACCTGCACAGCAAAATTACCCGCCTCATCGGTCCGAAGGAGGAAGTCCATGAACCTGATGGTCGAGCCGAAAAATATCGCCAAGGCAGCCCTCGCCAGAGGCAAAGTGAGAATGAGCGCGAGCGAAGCGTTCTGCGAGACGCTCGTCGCGCAGGGCGTGAAGGAAACGTTCGGCATCGTGGGATCGGCGTACATGGATGCGCACGACCTCTTCCCGCTGGCGGGTATCCGCTTCGTCTCGGTTGCGCACGAGCAGAATGCCGCGCACATGGCGGACGGGTATTCGCGCGTCACGGGCAAGCACGGCGTGTGCATCGCGCAGAACGGGCCCGGCATCACGAACTTCGTCACGGGGATCGCCGCCGCCTACTGGGCGCATTCGCCGGTCGTCGCGATCACGCCGGAAGCGGGCAGCATGAGCACCGGTCTCGGCGGCTTCCAGGAAACCGAGCAGATGCCGATTTTCTCGAAGATCACGAAGTGGCAGGTGCACGTGAACTCGCCGCTGCGCATCGCGGAGCTCACGGGGCGGGCTTTCGACATCGCGCTCGCCGAGCGCGGGCCCGTCCAGGTGAACATTCCGCGCGATTATTTCTACGGCGAAGGCGATTTCGATATCCCGCAGCCGCAGCGTGTCGAGCGCGCTGCCGGCGGCGCCGAATCGCTGGATGCGGCGGCGAAGCTGCTGGCCAAGGCGAAGTTCCCGGTCATCATTTCGGGCGGCGGCGTGGTAATGGCAAACGGCGTCAAAGAGTGTGTCGCGCTCGCCGAGTATCTGACCGCTCCCGTCGTCAATTCCTATCTGCACAACGACTCGTTCCCGGCGAGTCACGCGCTTGCGTGCGGTCCGCTCGGCTACCAGGGATCGAAAGCGGCGATGAAGCTCATATCGAGAGCGGACGTCGTGCTGGCGCTCGGTTCGCGGCTGGGACCGTTCGGCACGCTGCCCCAGCACGGGCTCGAGTACTGGCCGCAGGACGCGAAAATCATCCAGGTCGATTCCGACCCGCGCATGCTGGGGCTGGTGAAGAAAGTCTCGATCGGCATCTGCGGCGATGCGCGGCTTGCCGCGATCGAGCTTCTGCAGCGGCTGAAAGCGCAGGCGAAGCTGTCACCGAACAAGGCGCGCCTTGCGGATATCCAGAAGGAAAAACAGGCGTGGAAAGAAGAGCTCGCGAACTGGGCCTCACCCAATGAGAAAGCGCGCATAGGCCCCCGTCAGGCGCTCGCTGCGCTCGCGCGCGCGATGCCGAAGAACGCGATGGTGTCGACCGATATCGGCAACGTCTGCTCGGTCGCGAACAGCTATCTGCATTTCGAGTCGGCACCCTCGTTTCTCGCGGCGATGAGCTTCGGCAACTGCGGGTACGCTTATCCCGCCGCGATCGGAGCGAAAGTCGGCCGCCCCGATCGTCCGTCGATCGCCTATGTGGGCGACGGTGCGTGGGGCATGAGCCTGAACGAAGTGATGACGTGCGTGCGCGAGAACATTCCCGCGATCGCGGTCGTGTTCAACAATGGGCAGTGGGGTGCGGAGAAGAAAAACCAGGTGGACTATTTCGAAAAGCGCTTCCTCGGCACAAACCTCAAGAACCCGAACTTCGCGGACGTCGCGGAAGCGATGGGCGCGAACGGCATCACGGTCGATCACGTCGACGAGATTGGAGATGCACTGCGAGGCGCCGTGAAGTCGAGCCGCCCCACCGTGATCAACATGATGCTCACGCAGGAGCTTGGCGAGCCTTTCCGCCGCGACGCTTTCCGTCAGCCGCGGCGGCTGCTCCAGAAATACCGGAAGCACAGCGCCAGAGAGTTCCGGTAGCCTGACCGCCCTTTACGGTTGATGCGCGCTAGAGGCTCTGACGCGCCTTCGCGATCGCCGCTTTGACCGTCTCCGGCGCCGTGCCGCCGATGTGATTGCGTGCCGCCATGGCGCCTTCGAGCGTCAGTGCGTCGAACACGTCTTTCTCGACGAGCGGCGAGAATTGCTGAAGGGCGCCGAGGTCCAGCTCCGAGAGGTCCTTGCCGGCGTTCTCGGCGTGGCGCACCGCCTTGGCGACGACCTCGTGCGCTTCCCGGAACGGCATGCCTTTCTTCACGAGATAATCGGCAAGATCCGTGGCGGTCGCATAACCTTCTTTCGCTGCATTACGCATCGCGTCGGCATTCACGTCGATGCCGCCGATCATGTCGGTGAACACCGCAAGGCTCGTGGTGACCGTATCCACTGTGTCGAACAGCGGCTCCTTGTCTTCCTGGTTGTCCTTGTTATAGGCGAGCGGCTGCGCTTTCATGAGCGTTAGCAGCGCGACCAGATGCCCGTTCACGCGCCCCGTCTTACCGCGGATGAGCTCCGGCACATCGGGGTTTTTTTTCTGCGGCATCATCGACGAGCCGGTGCAAAAACGGTCGGCGAGGTCGATGAAGCCGAAGCGCGGGCTCACCCACAGAATGAGCTCCTCGCAGAAGCGCGAGAGATGCGTCATCAATATCGCAGCGCACGCGCAGAACTCGATGGCGAAATCGCGATCGGAAACGGCGTCGAGAGAGTTTTCGCACACACCGTCGAATCCGAGCTCGCGGGCGACTCGCGACCGGTCGATCTTGAACGACGTCCCCGCGAGCGCTCCGGCGCCGAGCGGAAGCCTGTTCACGCGCTTGCGGCAATCCGAAAGACGCTCGGCATCCCGCGCGAGCATTTCGAAATAGGCGAGCAGGTGGTGGGCGAACGACACGGGCTGCGCGACCTGAAGATGAGTAAAGCCCGGCATTACGGTATTCGTGTGCTTCTCCGCGAGCTCGAGCAGCGCGTGCTGCATGCCCCGGATGGCGGAGACGATCTCATCGATAGCGGAACGCAGATACAGCCGCACGTCCGTCGCGACCTGATCGTTGCGCGATCGTGCCGTATGCAGACGTTTGCCCGCGTCTCCAACCAGGTCGGTCAGGCGCCGCTCGATGTTCAAGTGCACGTCCTCGAGATCGAGCGACCATTGAAACGCGCCGCTGCGTATGTCCTCACGGATGCGGGCGAGCCCCTGCTCGATGGCAGTGAGGTCCTCCTGGCTCACGATCCCGGTCGCCTGCAGCATGCGCGCATGCGCGAGCGAGCCCTGGATATCGAACTCCGCGAGACGAACGTCGAAGCCCACCGACGCCGTAAAACGTTTGACGCGATCGGCGACGGGCTCTTCAAAACGACCCGACCACAGTCCGGCCTTCGCCTGTGCTTTTTCGTTGGCTGACATAGGGCCTGCTAGAATTGACGATAGCCGGCGAGGCTGTACTTTTCCGCCGGTTTCAAGGAGATGCGTGAGTTCAAGCTCGAGCGCGATGGGTAGTATAAGTCAAAACGCCAATACGAGCGCCTTACCGAACTTTCGCAATCTCGGCATCCTGCTGCGGATACTCGTCATCGTGAACGTGCTTGCCGTCGGCACGGCGGTAGCGCGCGCACCGACCTTGCGCGATGCCTGGAGCGAGTTCGTCGAAATGTCGGCGGTGGTGCAGCCCATCGTCATCCTGACGGTGCTGGCACTTGCCGCGCTCAATGGCTGGCTCCAGCGTGTGCGCTATCCGATCGGCGTCATGGCCGTCGTTGGCCTTGCCGCCGGCGTGACGGTGGTGGTGCTCGGCATCATGCAAAGCGCGTATCAGCAGGACTTTTCCGCATTGCTCCAGCGCCACGTCGTGCTCGCGCTCCTCACGACGGCGATTCTGCTCGTGTACTTCGACCTCCGCGGCCGGGCGCTGTCGCCGGCAATCTCGGAAGCGCGGTTGCAGGCGCTTCAGGCGCGCATCAGGCCGCACTTTCTGTACAACAGCATCAACGCCGTGCTCTCGCTCATCCGGCAGGATCCGCGGCGTGCGGAGACGGCGCTCGAGGATCTCGCGGAACTTTTCCGCGTCGTCATGGGCGACAGCCGCGAGCTCTCTCCGATTTCGCGCGAGGTCGAGCTCTGCCGGCAATATCTGGAGATCGAGCAGCTGCGCCTGGGCGATCGTCTGAGAGTGGCCTGGCGCATCGACAACATGCCGCGCGATGCGCTCGTTCCGCCTTTGCTGCTGCAGCCGCTTCTCGAGAATGCCGTCTATCATGGCATCGAGCCTCGCGTGGAGCCGGGTGAAATCAGCATCGACATCTACAGCTCGCGCAGCCAGCTGCACGCCGTTCTGCGCAACCCCTATGCGCCGGACGGCAACCATCGCGCCGGCAACAAAATGGCGCTTGCGAATATTCGCGAGCGCCTGCAGCTTCACTTCGACGCGGAGGCAACGCTCGATACGCGCGTGCGGGAAAACACCTACCAGGTGCACATCACGTTGCCCTACGTTAAGAGTACCTCTGAGGCGCCCGCATGACGGCCGAAGCGCTCCGCGTCTTCATCGTGGACGATGAAGCGCCTGCGCGCGCAAGGTTGAAAGACCTGCTTGCCGATTGCTCGGCGGAAATGCCGCTCGAAGTGGTCGGCGAGGCAGCCAACGGGCGAGAGGCGCTGAATGCGCTCGTCGACACACCTGCGGACGTCGTGCTGCTCGATATCCGCATGCCCGAAATGGACGGGATCGAGCTCGCGCAGCATCTTCAGAAGCTCGTGGAGCCTCCGGCGATCGTATTCACGACCGCTTACGACGCATACGCAATTAATGCATTCGAAGTGCACGCGCTCGACTACCTGCTGAAGCCGATACGTGCAGGCCGGCTGAAGGAAGCGCTCGGGCGCGCGCAAGCGACCCGGAAGGCGACGGCCGCGGCGTTTCGCGACGTGCGTAAAGACGCGCCCGCCTTCCTGTCGGCACAGGAGCGCGGCCGCATTCATCTCATTCCGATCGACGATGTGATCTATCTCAAGGCCGAGCTGAAATACGTTACCGTCCGTACCGCGGAGCGTGAATATCTCATCGAGGAAGCGCTTGCGCGGCTCGAGCAGGATTACGCGGAACGCTTCGTGCGGGTGCATCGCAACTGCCTCGTCGCACGCGCCGCCATTCGCGGCTTCGAGCGCGGGTCCGGGGACGCGGAAGGAAGCTGGCTCGCGCTGCTCGACGGCTGCGACGAAAAAATCCCGGTGAGCCGCCGCCAACAGCACATCGTTCGGGAGCTAGCCCGCCCATGACTACACCCACACTGCCTTCCCGCATCGTGCTCGCCACGCGTGAATCCGCGCTCGCGATGTGGCAGGCGCGCTACGTCCAGACTCTCCTCACGGACATCCATCCGGCGCTCGACGTGCAGATACTCGGCATGACGACTGAAGGCGACCGCAAGCTCGACACATCGCTCGCGAAAATCGGCGGCAAAGGCCTCTTCGTGAAAGAGCTGGAAGAATCGCTCGTCACAGGGAAGGCGGATATCGCCGTGCATTCGATGAAAGACGTGCCCATGGAGCTCGTGTCCGGTCATGTTATCGCGGCGATACCCGAGCGCGCCGATCCGAGAGACGCGTTCGTCTCCAATCGATATGCGGCGCTCTCGGACCTGCCGGCCGGCGCGCGCGTGGGCACGTCGAGCCTGCGGCGTGAAAGTCAATTGCGTGCAGCACGGCCGGATCTCGTGATCGAGCCTTTGCGCGGTAACGTTCCCACGCGTCTGCGCAAACTCGACGAAGGCCAGTACGATGCCATCCTGCTCGCAGCAGCGGGATTGAAGCGGCTGGGACTTGCCGACCGAATCACGGCGCTGCTTCCGACCGAGCAGAGTCTGCCTGCGGCCGGACAGGGCGCGATCGGTATTGAATGTCGTGCCGACCGTAAAGATGTCGCGGCAGTGCTCGCGCCGTTGAATCACGACGCCACCGCGCTCGCTGTGCGCGCCGAGCGCGCCGTCTCGCGCACGCTTGCCGGCTCGTGCAACGTGCCGCTCGCCGCATACGCGGAAGTGAGCGGCGTGAATATGCGCTTGCGGGCTTTCGTGGGTGCGCCGGATGGGTCGCGCGCAGTGCGCGACGAGCTGCAGGGATTCGCCTCCGAAGCCGAGGCGCACGGCGTTGCGCTCGCGAAGCGCATGCGCGACGCCGGCGCAGCCGAGATTCTGGCCGCGCTCGCTTCGGCCGGGGTCCGCAAGTAGTTTGGTTCCCCTCGAAGTCATGCGCGCCTCAACGCCTCCGCTCGCGGGCCGCGGCATCGTGATCACCCGGCCCGTGTCACAGGCTGCCGGGCTCGAGTCGCTGATCGCGCAGAACGGGGGCCGGCCGATCCTGCTTCCCACGATCGAAATTCTCGAGGTGGAGGACCGGAGCGCGCTCGATGCCGTCGTCGACCGGCTCGACAGTTACGATCTCGCGATTTTCATCAGTCCCAGCGCCGTCGCGAAAGGTTGGGACGCGATTCGCGCCCGCCGCAGTTTCCCTCTGCAGCTCAAAGTGGCCGCGGTGGGCGGTGGCAGCGCGGCGGCACTCGAGGCGCTCGGCATCGATCGCGTAATTGCGCCCGAAGAGGGGGCCGATAGCGAAAGCCTTCTGCGTCTACCGCAGTTGCAGGGCGTCGCCGGTCAACGCATCGTCATCTTTCGTGGCAGCGGAGGCCGGGAATTCCTCCGGGACACTCTGATCTCGCGCGGTGCAAGCGTCGATTACGCCGAGTGCTATCGCCGCGCGCGGCCATCGATCGACGTTGCGAAGCTCCTGCAGTCATGGCGTGCGGGCGATATCGACGGAGTCGTCGTTACGAGCAGCGAAGGACTACGCAATCTGCACGACCTGCTCGGTACGGCCGGACGCGAGTGTCTCGAGAGAACGCCGCTTTTCGTGCCGCATGCGCGAATCGCTGCAATCGCGAAGGAGCTCGGGCTGACGGACGTCGTCATTACGGCGTCCGGAGACCACGGCATTGCCGCAAGTATCATCGACCGTTTGGGGGCCCGCTGAAAGGGCGCTGGCGCTCTGTTGCGGCGCAGTGTCGATGCTCGCATACTGCTGGATTGCCTGATTTATCACACGTTCTCAGATGAACGACACGACGGGCGATCAAGCTGCAGCGGAAGTGCCGGCGGTCCCTTCGACGCCAGCGCCAACACCGCCGGCCGCGCAGCCGCGCCCTGCGCGCGGGCGCACGCAGCTCGTTGCGGCGGCTGCACTGGCACTCGCGCTCGTCGCGTTGATTCTGCTCGCGTTCGAATGGCAATCAGGTCGCAATACGGTGAAGTCGTTGCGCCTCGACGTGGCCAAGCGGCTTGCGGACGGCGAGATGCTCAACAAGGAAAGCAGGCTGATTGCGGAACAGGCGCGAGAGGCGACGACCGACGCGCAAGTGAAGCTCGGCGTGCTCGAAGCGCGTGTCGCGGAATCGCAAAGCCAGCAGATCGCGCTCGAGTCGCTGTACCAGGAGCTTTCGCGCAATCGCGACGAATGGGCGTTCGCGGAAATCGAGCAGTCTTTGCTCATTGCGAGCCAGCAGCTCCAGCTCGCCGGCAACGTGAAGGCGGCGCTGATCGCTCTGCAGAACGCGGACGCGCGCCTGCAGCGCCTGGACCGCCCGCAGCTTACGCCTTTGCGCAAAGCAATCAGCCGCGACATCGACAGACTGCAGGCACTACCGCACGTCGACATGGTGGGCATGAGCGTGCGGCTCGACAACATCATCGGGACCGTCGACGGCCTTCCGCTCGCGATGGAAGTACGACCGACCGAAAGTACGGCCGCCGAACCAGCGCGCGAGGGCGATGCGAGCGCATGGAGGCGATTCTGGCGGGAAGCCTGGAGCGAGCTGAAGCAGCTCGTCCGCGTTCAGCACATGGACCGTCCCGAAGTGCCTCTGCTCGCACCGGAGCAGGCGTTTTTTCTGCGCGAGAACCTGAAGCTGCGGCTGCTCGGCGCGCGACTCGCGCTGCTTTCGCGGGATCAATCGAGCTATAAAGCCGATCTCAAGGCCGCGCGCGAGTGGATCGTGAAGTACTACGATACACGCGAAAAATCGGTGGGCAGCGTCCTCACCACGTTGCGCAATCTCCACGAAAGCGACATCAATATCGAAATGCCGGATCTTTCCACCACGCTCGATTCTCTTCGGAACCTTCGCATTGCGCGCGAACGCCCGGCCCGCTGACTGTCCGCAAAGGGCGTGCTTCACGTGAAAGCCCTTTTCTGGATCACCGCGCTTTTCGCCGTCGCCGTGGGCCTCGTCATCGCGGCCCGTTACAACGAAGGTTACGTGCTGCTGGTGGTGCCGCCGTATCGCATAGAAGTCGCGCTCAACCTGTTGCTCCTGCTGCTCGCGGGCGGCTTCGTGTTTCTTTTCGTCGTGGTCCGGTTGATCAGCACCGCTCTCCTCATGCCGTCGCGCGTGCGGCAATACCGGCTCGCACGCCGGAGAGACAAGGCGCAGTCTTCGCTCGTTTCGGCCCTGGAGGCTTATTTCGAAGGGCGGTTTGCCAAAGCCGAGCAGGACGCCATGCAGGCGATCGACCTCGGAGAGAACACGCGCCTCGCTGCGATCGTCGCGGCACGTGCGGCGCACGAGCTGCGTGCCTACAACCGCCGCGACGCTCATCTCGAACGCGCAGCGCTGGGCGCGCCGGAAACGGACCCGATGCGTGCGATCACCGAGGCGGAGCTGCTGCTCGACCAGCGCCGGCCACAGGACGCGCTCGAGCATCTGAAGAAGCTTCCGCGCAGGCGCACGGCCGCGCTCAGGCTCGAGCTCAAGGCGCAGCAGCAGATGCGGCAATGGGACAGCGTTGCGGCGCTCGTTCCGGAGCTCGAGCGGCGCGGAGTGTTCGATTCCGAGCAGGCGGAAAAGCTGCGCACTCACGCGATTGCCGAGAGCCTGAAGCGCAAAGGCCTGGACGGCTATGCGCTGGACGATGTGTGGAAGAAGCTCAGCGACGCGGAAAAGCGCGAGACGCCGATCGCCGCCGCCGCCGCACAGTGTCATGTCGGGCTCGGCCGTGGCGCGGAAGCGCAGACGATCATCGAGCAAAGCCTCGAATCGAATTGGGACGGCGACCTCGTCGTGCTCTATTCGGACGTCGCGGGCCGCGAGACCGTGCGCCAGATCGAGCGTGCGGAAAGCTGGCTCGAAGCGCATCCGAACGATGCCGCATTGCTCTTCACGCTTGGCCGTTTGTGCGCGAGGCAGGCGCTGTGGGGCAAGGCCGAGAGCTATCTGGAAGCGAGCATTTCAGTCGAGCCGACCTATGACGCACATCTCGAGCTTGCGCGGCTGCACGAGAAGCTCGGGAACAGCGAGGCCGCGCGGCGGCACTATCGGGAGAGCCTGGAGCTTGCGCTTGCGAAGCTCAGGAAGTGATCGGCCATTCAAGGCGTTGGCGGCGCGGCGGCCGTAAACGCGTCCGAATAGAACTCGTCCTCCGGCAGCCCGCATTGCGACGTGAAATCCCTGTGCGCCGCTTCGACCATGAGGGGTACGCCGCATGCGTAAACCTGGTAGCCCGACAGATCCGGCAGGTCTTCCATGACCGCCCGATGGACGAAACCCGTCCGGCCCGTCCACTGGTCCTCGGGTTGCGCTTCCGATAGCACCGGAACGTAGCGGATGCCCCGCTCCCGGGCCCAGCGCTCCGGCAGATCGCTGAGATAGAGGTCTGCGCGCCGTCGGCCGCCCCAGTACAAAGTGATCGGACGCGACATTCCCTTGTGGAACGCGTGATCGATCATCGCCTTGATCGGCGCGAAGCCGGTGCCGCTGGCGACGAAAACGATCGGCTTCACGCTTTCCTCGCGCAGAAAGAACGTGCCCAGCGGCCCCTCGAAGCGAAGGATGTCTTTTTCCTTCATCGTGTTGAACACGTGATTGCTGAAGGGGCCGCCGTAATTTCGAAGATGCAGCTCGAGCAGCGCGTCGTCGTGCGGCGCGTTCGCCATGGAGAGACTGCGCCTCAAGCCCCCGCGCATGAGTATGTCTATGTACTGCCCGGCGAGAAATTGCAGACGCTCGTTCGTGGGGAGCTTCAGCTGGATGCGCATCACGTCGGGAGCGAGCTTGTCCATTTTCTGCACGCGGCAGGGGAGCATGCGCACCGGAATATCTTTGACCGCGCTGATTTCGCGCGACTCGATCACGAGGTCGGTCAGCGGTTTCGCCTGGCAGAAAAGCGCGTAACCCTGGGCTTTCTCGGGCTCGGTGAGCGTGCCCTCCTGATACTTCCCGTAGTCGACCGTGCCTTCGAGCACTTTGCCTTTGCACGAGCCGCACGCGCCGTTACGGCAGCCGTACGGGAGCACGAAACCTTCCCGCAGTGCCGCCTCGAGCACCGTTTCGTCCTCGTGCGTTTCGAACGCGTGTTTGCTGGGCTGTATGGTTACGCGGTGAGTCATGTGACGGTTCAGGCTGCCATGGGCCTTGGGCTAAAATCGGGTAATGAGAAGGCTGCTCATCATAGGCTGCGGCGACGTGGCGCTGCGGATGGTGCCGCTCGTGCGCGACCGTTATGCCATCTACGGACTCACGCGCGATCGCGATCGCCTCACAGCGCTGCGCGCCGCTGGAATAAGACCGGTTTGGGGAGACCTCGATCGGCCGGATACGCTGGCCGCGCTTGCAGGACTCGCTCACGACGTGGTGCATTTCGCGCCGCCGCCGCCGTCGGGCGTGCGTGACACGCGCACGGCCCATCTTATCGCGTCGCTTGCGAAGGGAAAAAGTCTACCACAGCACCTCGTGTACATCAGCACGAGCGGTGTGTACGGTGATTGCGCCGGTGCGGTGATAGACGAAACGCGGCCGGTAAGGCCGCAGACGGAACGCGCGATACGGCGTGTGGACGCCGAGCGCCAACTTCGCGAGTGGGGCGCTCGCGCAGGCTTGCGCGTGACGATCGTTCGTGCGCCTGGAATCTACGCGGCCGACCGGCTGCCGCTCGAGCGGCTTACGCGCGGCACGCCGGCGCTCTGCAGCGAAGAAGATGCTTACGTCAATCATGTGCACGCCGACGATCTCGCGCGCATCGTCGTCGCGGCGGTTCGGCGCGGGCAGGCGAATCGCAGCTACAACGCTTCGGACGATGTGCCGCAGCGCATGGGCGATTATTTCGATCTCGTCGCGGATCGTTTCGGTCTCCCACGGCCTCCGCGCATACCGCGCGACGAAGCGCGACGGTCGATGCCACCGCAGCTCTATTCGTTCATGAGCGAATCGCGCCGTCTTTCCAATCGCCGCATCAAGCGCGAGCTGCGCGTGACGTTGAAATACCCATCGGTACACGACGGCGTGGCGGCGGCAGCGAACGCACGTGTGTCCGTGACTCCCGGACTTGAAAGGACCTGATGGACGGCTCGGCAACGGACACGCTCCTGGTTTTCACGAACCTGCCCGATCGTGAGGCAGCGGTAATGCTCGCCCGGGCACTCGTCGAGCGGCGGCTCGCTGCGTGTGTGAACGTGCTGCACGGATGCACGTCCATCTACAGGTGGAAAGGTGCCGTCGAGCAGGCTGACGAAGTGCCGGTGCTGATCAAGGCGCGCGGTGCACGTTACGAAGAGCTCCAGGCGGCCATCCGGGAGCTCCATCCCTACGAACTTCCGGAAGTCGTGGCAGTCCCAGTGGTGCGCGGGCTCCCGGACTACCTCGACTGGGTGGCGGAAGAGACCGCCATCAGGATCGATTGATCGGGACCCCATGCTCGCCCGCGTAGTCGCGTTCCTCTTCCTGGTCCTCTGGCTCCCCACGCACGCGGCGGAGCCGGATCTCCTGGAACCCGATAAGGCCTTCCGGTTCTCGGCCCGCGTGCTGGGGCCGGAAGCGCTGGAAGTGCGCTATCAGATCGCGCGCGGCTATTACCTGTACCGCGACAAGTTCCAGTTCAGCGTCCAGCCGGCGACCGTCGAGCTCGGTGCGGCGGATCTTCCCCCCGGGGAGCTCAAGAAAGACGAATTTTTCGGGGAAGTCCGGACGTATCGGGGCGAGCTCCGTATCCGTGTTCCGATAGCGAAAGCATCGGCCGCGGGGGGGCCCGTGACCCTCGCGGTCACGTCGCAGGGTTGCGCCGACGTGGGGGTGTGCTACGTGCCGCACGAGCAGACCGCGCGCTTGAATCTTGCGGCCGCCGGCGCCGGCGCATCGGGGAGCGTGAGCGATGCGCCGGGCGGACTCTTCTCCTCGCCAGCCGCGGGCTCATCCGAAGACGACACCGTCATCGCGAAGCTCTTTCACGGAAATTTCGCGCTCCTTCTTCTCAGCTTCTTCGGCTTCGGCCTGCTGCTTTCGTTTACGCCGTGCGTTCTGCCGATGATTCCGATCCTCTCGGGCGTCATCGTCGGGCGTGGCGCTCATGTCACGCGCGGCCACGCGTTTTCCCTTTCCGCGGCATACGTGATGGGCATGGCGATCACCTATGCCATTGCCGGCGTGCTCGCGGGCTTGTCCGGGGCCATGCTCTCGGCCGCGTTGCAAAGCCCGTGGGTGCTGGGATCGTTTGCCGCCGTGTTCGTGCTCCTGGCCGGCGCGATGTTCGGCTTTTACGAGCTGCAGCTTCCGGCTGCATTGCAGACGCGCCTCGCGGATGCCTCGAACCGGCTGCCCGGCGGGCATCTGACCGGCGTATTCGCAATGGGTGCACTGTCCGCGTTAATCGTCGGGCCGTGCGTGGCAGCCCCGCTGGCCGGCGCGCTGCTCTACATCAGCCAGAGCCGCGACGTCGTCCTCGGTGGCTCGGCGCTGTTCGTAATGGCCCTGGGAATGGGGGTGCCGCTTCTCGTCGTAGGTGCGTCCGCCGGTGCACTGCTGCCCAGAGTCGGCCCGTGGATGGAGACCGTGACGCGCTTTTTCGGCGTGGTGCTGCTCGCGGTCGCGATCTATCTTGTCGCGCCCCTCGTCCCTCGCGCCGTGGAGATGCTCGCCTGGGCCGCGCTGCTCGTGATCACGGGGATTTTTCTTCGCGCGATCGATCCCTTGCCGACGAGCGCACGTGGGTTCGACCGCTTCGCAAAGGGCTTGGGCGTCATTGCGCTCGTCGCGGGCATTGCATTCCTGATTGGGGCGCTCGCCGGCAGCCGCGACGTGCTGCAGCCGCTCGCCGGCTTGCGCGGTGCGTCCTCGCCTGCGGCGGCGCCGGTCGTCTTTACGCGCGTCAACTCGATGGACGAGCTGGACCGCGCCATTTCGGGCGCCCGCGGCCGTCCGGTCATGCTCGACTTCTATGCCGACTGGTGCGTGTCGTGTAAGGAGATGGAGCGCTACACCTTTTCCGACCCCCAGGTGAGCGCACGCATGTCGAATGTAGTGAAGATCCAGGCCGACGTCACGGCTAACGCCCCCGAGCATCAGCAGCTGCTCAAGCGCTTCCGTCTTTTCGGCCCGCCGGGCATCGTGTTTTTCGACCCCGAAGGCCGCGAAATCCAGGGCCTGCGGGTGATCGGCTTCCAGCCGGCGGACCGCTTCGCCAAAGTTCTCGATCAGGTGCTCGCATTCGAGCGCGTGGCACAGTGACGTGCGGGGCATGAAGCGCGCGCGGGAATGGGTGCTGATCGCTGTCGTCGGTCTCGCCGCAGGTGCCGCTGGGTACGGCTACAACGTCTGGCGCATCGGGCCGGCGGAGCAGACCCGGCAAGGCCTCGCCGATCTTACAGGAGCCCGGCTACCGGACCTCGATGGCGCCTTGCAATCGGTCGCTCAATGGCGTGGAAAAGTCGTGGTCGTGAATTTCTGGGCGACATGGTGCGCGCCATGCCGCGAAGAGATCCCAATGCTGGTGAAGCTGCAGCAGAAGTACGGGGCGCATGGCCTTCAACTCGTCGGCATCGCGATCGATCGGCCTGAGAAAGTGCGGCCGTACGCCGCGGAGATGGGCATGAATTTCCCTGTGCTGCTCGCCAGTCTCGACGGCATCGAGCTCACACGGCGGCTCGGTAACAAAGCGGGCGTTCTGCCGTACACGGTCGTTCTGGACCGCGACGGCGAAATCGCGAGGCTCGAGGTGGGCGCACTCAAGGAAGCCCGTATCGAGGCGCTGGTAGCCGGCCTGCTTTAACGAATCCGCGCCAATTCGCCTCATCTTCGCGCAAGTCTCACGGGACCCGCGTTTTCCACGCAGCTGGTGGGAGCGCCGTCGCGACCGCTTGCCCTGATGTTTCGCCACCGGCTCCTCCGCGCCCGACTCCGACTCGGCGGTCGGGCGCAACTTGCGTCAATTTCAGCAATCAGCTGGACAAGTTGCCGGCATCTGCGGCAAACTTCGGCCGCGCTCCAGGGTGGGGGCCGCCTTTAGCCGCAGGAGAGACCATCGCCGATGGCGAAGCGTATTCTGGTTATCAATGGCCCCAATCTGAACATGCTGGGGACGCGGGAGCCGGACCGTTACGGCACGGTCACGCTGCAGGGGATCGAGCAGCGGCTGCGGGAGCAGGCCCAGTCCGCGGGGGCGGAGCTCACCTGTTTTCAGAGCAATTCGGAATCGGAGCTCGTCGACCGAATACAGCAGGCGGGCACGGAAGGGATCGACTTCATCATTATCAACCCGGCAGCGTACAGCCACACCAGCATCGCGATGCGCGATGCGCTTGCTGCCGTGCGCGTCCCGTTCGTGGAAGTGCACATCTCGAATATCCATGCGCGTGAGCCATTCCGGAGCCGCTCGTATTTCAGCGATCTTGCAGCCGGCGTGATAAGCGGCATGGGCGCCAAAGGCTACGAGCTCGCGCTCGCTTACGCGCTCGACGAGCCGGGAACACGCTAGGAGCCTTGGATGGACCTGCGGAAACTGAAGACGCTGATCGACCTCGTTCAGCAATCCGGCATTGCGGAGCTGGAAATCACGGAGGGGGAGGAAAAAGTCCGGATCAGCCGTGGCATGAGCAGCGTCGCACCCCAGGGGTTACCCCAGCCTGGAACGGTGTATGTGACGGCGCCCGCCTCCTTCTCGGGTGGCGAGCCCGGCCCGGCCACGCCCGCCGGCACCGAACAGGCGGCCGCGCCGCCCGAACCAGAAGGCCACGTCATCAAGTCGCCGAT
>Ga0075431_100002694_pt1 | contig 17212 bp, 15 predicted proteins | sample RhiMetdeltSRZDD5_FD_75297 | JGI IMG/M metagenome (GOLD analysis project Ga0075431, IMG submission 75297) | Populus rhizosphere microbial communities from Tennessee, USA - Rhizosphere MetaG P. deltoides SRZDD5 | ecosystem: Host-associated > Plants > Roots > Rhizosphere > Soil | place: USA... | reverse complement strand
CGGGGGGGGGGGGGGGGGGGGGGGGGGGGGCGGGGGGGCGGGGGGGGGGGGGGGGGGGTGGCAGACCCACGCAGGGGAGGGGGGTCGGGTGGGGGGCGGCAGCGCGCTTCGCGCGCAGGGGCGGGTCAGCGCGCGGGGGCGGCGGCGTCCAGAATCTTCTTGATCGCCAGCTCCGGGATGCTCCACTCGGTCCCCGAGATCCGGCCGACTTCCTGGTTGCCGCGGAAGACGACGCCCGTGGGCACGCCGGTGATCCCCATCCGCTTCGCCTCCGGCTCGTCGCCGAACGGCGAGGGCAGGCCGTAGTACTCGAAGCGGACGGTGGAGCCGGCGAGCGCGTCGGCGACGCGCAGGATGCGCGGCACCATCTCCTGGCAGTGCGGACACCAGTTGCCGAAGAACACGCGCACGCGCACCGGCTGGCTCGCCGCCCTCAGCGCGCGGACCACCGCCGGCGACGGCGTGTACTGCCGGGCGCGGAAGGCGTAGGCGACGTCGTGGTCGAGCAGGTCGCGGCCGGGGTGGAGCCCGAGCAGCCACGCCTTCTCCTTGAGCCGCGCCGGCTTCCCCTCGAGAGTGAAGCTCACCTCGGCGCCCTCGACCTTGAAGGCGCTCTCGCGCGCCAGCGTGGCGTCCGAGAGGAGGAATGCGCGGCCATCCTGTCCGACGACGACCTTGGCGCTGTCGACGCGCTGCACGGCGCGCTCGCGCGGAGTGATCATCAGCGCCGAGCGCAGCCCGGGGCCGGTCATCAGCACCGCGGCGCCAGCCTTGTCGGAGCGGAACATCTTGACGCCGGGCAGCACGGCCCCGCCCACCTGCAGGACGTATTCGCCGATCGGCTCGAAGTCGCGGTACAGCGGGTGCGCCGGGATCATCTGCGCGCCGGCCTCTCGGGTCGGCAGCGCGGCGATGGTGAGAGCGAGCAGGACGGGAGCGAGGCGAGCGGATCTCATCGCGGCGATTCTCCTGGGACGTCGCTGGTGGGCAGCCCCGGCACGGTACGCAGCACGCGCCCCCCTTCGCTCAGGAAGGAGCGGGGGAGGCGCCGGTAGAGCGGGCGGAAGAGGGCGGGCGGGGCGTCGCGCACCGGGTACGTCGGGCCCCACTGCCAGGTGAAGGCGGACTTGTCTTCGAGCGAGGCGCTGGCCAGCGCCACGACTGGCGGCGAGCCCGGGCGCGCGGCGATGCGGTTGAGCTCGTCCGCCCACTGCTCGGCGCTGGTGAGGTCGACGAGCACGACCCAGCTCCGCCCCTCAGAGAGCTCCGGCACGACGTCGGTCAGGCAGATGGGCTCGTCGGCGCCTGCACACACCGTGGCCAGCTCGACTCCCGGGCGCAGTCGCGTGGCGACGTCGTCGAGCGGCAGCTCGGGCGCACGCCAGGCGAGCAGGAGCACGGCAGCCACGCCCACCGCCACGGCGGCCATGCGGCGAGGCGGGAAGGCGCGCACGCCACGCGGCATCCCGACCCAGGCGAGCACGAGAGCCGGCACGAGCATCGCGAGGTCCTGCCAGAACGCCTGCGCCGGAGTGCGCTGCACGAGGTTGCCGAAGCAGCCGCAGCCGGCGGCCGGAGCGGCACCGTGGGCCGCCTGCCACCAGTCCCAGCCGTTGAGGACGACGAACGAGGCGACGAGCACCGTCGCAGCCCCGAGCGTCCAGACCCGGCGCACGTCGAGCACCAGCAGCAGGCCGAGGACCGTCTCGACGGCGAGCACGGCGAGCACCACCGCGAGCGGGGGCAGCCCGAAGGTGAGCCCCTGGGCGCCGAGCGCCTCGGCGAAGGCGGCGGGGTCGAGCGCCTTGGCGACGGCGGCGACGAGCAACACCGCGCCGAGCGCGAACGCCGCCAGCCGCCCCACCCAGGTGAGGGCGGGGCGCGAAACCGTCATCCCCGCCTCGACCGGCGGATTCAGCACCGACTCCTGCATCCCCGGAATTCTAGCCTCCCGTCGAGTTCGCTCCGCTCCGAGCCCCTCTCTCCCCGGCGAGGGGAGAGAGGGGTAGGGACCCGCGGTGCAGCGAAGCTGCAGGCGCCAGGTCCCCTGGCGCCCGAGCGGTAGCGAGGCCGTGGGCTTGGGAGTGAGGGGTGGCAGACCAACCCAGGGGTGGGGGTCGGGTGGCGGACGGCAGCGCGCTGTGCGCGCGGGGGTGGGCTAGGGGGGGACTTCGAAGTCGAGGTCGTCGTCCGCGCGGGGCTGGGGGCCGAGGACGATACCGGCGAGGTCGGGGTCTTCCCCCGGCACGGCGTTGGCGCCCCGCTGCCGCTTCTCCTCCGCCCGCTTCTGCATCTTCACGGCCTTTTCCTGCTGCCGCTGGCGACGCGCCATCTCGCGCTGTCGCTTGGTGGTTCCAGAGTTCATCGCCATATCGAAACCTACCTTTGGTCGTGGTACGCCGTCGTGCGGCCACTGGCCGCCGAGGAAGCTGACTCGTAGCGTGGCCCAGGGGGCCGACTGCCCTATTGTGGCACGTCGGAGGGCCCCGCGCCCCCTGCCCGGGTGGAGGCCGGTCCCAGCCTGACGATGACCCCCTCGTCGGCCCGCAACTCTATGAAACGGCGGACCGGCTCCCGCTCGCGGTCGAGGTGGGTCGAGAGAGCCACCTCCCCGGCGAGGTCGAGCACCGGCGGGGCGTAGGACGCGGGTTCCGGGCCGAGGTTGAGGACGACGAGGAGGCGCCGGTCGCCATCCTTCCGGATCCAGGCCAGGAGGTCGCCAGGGGCCCGCAGCGCGGTGAAGGGACCGACCGCAAGCGCCGGCTCGGCGCGTCGCAGGGTGAGGAGGCTCCGGTGGAGGCTCAGCATCGAGCGCGGGTCGTCGCGTTGGGCGGCGACGTTGAGCTCGCCGGCGTCGGCGGCCACGGGCAGCCAGGGCTCGCCCGTGCTGAAGCCGGCCGCGGAGCCGCCGTCCCACTGCATCGGCGTCCGCTCGGGGTCGCGGCCGAGGCCGAGCCCCGGGACGTTCCGCTCGAACGGGTCGCGCACGCGCTCGGCCGGGATCGGCACGTCGCGCATGCCGAGCTCGTCGCCGTAGTAGAGCGTCGGCGTGCCGCGCAGGGTGAGGAGCATCATCGCCGCCACGCGCGCCTGCGCCGCCCCGACGCGGCTCGCCACGCGGCCCTTGTCGTGGTTGCCGAGCACCCAGTTCGGCCAGCCGAACGTGGGGAGCAGCGCCTCGTAGGCTTCGATCGCCGCGCCCAGCGTGCGTGCCTCCCACGGCAGGCGGATGAGCTGGAAGTTGAAGGGGAGCTGCAGGCCGCGCCCCGCGGCACCGTAGTAGAGCATCAGGCGCTCGAGCGGCAGGTAGAGCTCGCCGACCAGCATGCGGTCCGGAAACTCGTCCACCACCGCGCGGATGCCGGCGATGATCTCGTGGACCTCGGGCCGGTCGGCGGTGCCGGTGGCGAGCAGCCGCCGGTAAGGGTTTTGCCCCGGCCGCCAGTCGGGGTTGGGGGGGTTGTCGCGCAGCTCGGGATCCTTGGCGAGATGGTGGATGACGTCGACGCGGAAGCCGTCCACCCCGCGCCGCAGCCAGAAGCGCAGCGCGTCGTGCATCGCCGCGCGCACCTCGGGGCGGCGCCAGTCGAGGTCGGGCTGCTCGCGGAGGAACGAGTGGTAGTAATACTGCCCGCTCGTCTCGTCCCACTCCCAGGCGCTGCCGCCGAAGACCGATATCCAATTGTTCGGCGGTCCGCCGCCTGGCGCCGGATCGCGCCAGTGGTACCAGTCCCGCCTGGCGCTCTGCCGCGAGGAGCGCGCGTCGAGGAACCAGGGGTGGCGATCCGATGTGTGGTTGGGGACGAAGTCGAGCAGCACGCGCATCCCGCGCGCGTGCGCCCCGGCGATCAAGGCGTCGAGGTCGGCGAGAGTGCCGAAGCGGGGGTCGACGTCGCAATAGTCGGCGACGTCGTAGCCCCAGTCGGCCATCGGCGAGGGGTAGATCGGCGACAGCCAGATCGCGTCGACGCCGAGCCACTGCAGGTAGTCGAGGCGCGACAGCAACCCCGGAAGGTCGCCGAAACCGTCGCCGTCGGAGTCCTGGAAGGAGAGCGGGTAGACCTGGTAGATCACGCCCCGCTGCCACCAGGCATGCGCTTCGGCCCGCATGGCCGCGACTCTACGTGCCCAGGAAGGTCACCGGCGCGGCTTCACCCCGGACGCCGGCTCGATATTCGTCGCCACGGGCTCGCCGCGGCCCGAGCTGCGCTGGAAGTGGACGGCGACGTTGGCGCCGACCATCAGGTGGTCGCGGCCCTTGGTCTCGGCGGTGAGCCCGAGCACCTCCCGGCCGGTAGTGGTCTCCACCGTCACCGTCGAGTCGGTGAACGAGACGACCTTGCCGGTCAACGTCTTGCCGCCGCTCGTGCCGGCGGTGACGTTGGTGTAGGTGTCAGGGTGGCTGCTCGCGCAGGCGCCCGCGAGGACGGCGATCAGCAGCGCGGCTGCGAAAACTGAGGGATGGCGCATCAGGTACCTCCTGGGCTGTCGGTGCGACAGCAAGGGTCGGGCCACCGGGAAGGCGCTAGAAGCGAAGCACGAACTCCGCCCCGCCCTCGGGCCGGTTCGCCAGAGCGCAGCCGAAGCCGTGCTGGCCGACCACCTCGCGGATGAGCACCAGGCCCAGGCCGCGCCCGTCGCGCTTGGTCGAGAAGAAGGGCACGAAGAGCTGCGACTCCGCGTCTCGCGCGATGCCCGCGCCGGTGTCGGCGACGCGCAGCGTGGGGCGCCCCTCCTCGCGGGCGAGCGACAGGACGATCTCGCCCTCCGCGTCGATCGCCTCGACGGCGTTGCGGAAGACGTTGACCAGCACCTGTTCCATCTGGTTGCGGTCGAGTGAGAGCTCCGGCAGGGGCTCGCGGCGCTCCCAGCGGCAGACGATGCGGCGCCGCTCGAGCTCGGGCGCGAGGAGGATGCGCACGTCGTCGGCGAGGGCGCCGAGGTCGACCGGCCGGCGCTCGGGCGGTGGCAGGCGCACCACCTCGGCGAAAGCGTTGACGAAGGCGTTGAGGCTGCGCATGCGGGCGCCGGCGACGCCGAGCGCCTGGCGGTAGTCCTCACGGTCGCCCGGCCGGAGCTGGTCGCCCCAGGCGAGGCACGACTCGAGCAGCGACGCCACCGCCGTCACCGAGTTGCCGACCTCGTGAGAGATCATGCGCACGAGCTGCTCGTAGGCGGCCTTCTCCGAGGTGCGCAGCTCCTCGGTCACCTCCTCGACGAGGAAGAAGCTGCGTGGGAAGCCGCGGTCGAAGAACTGCCCGCGGTAGCACTTGAGCCGCCGCCGTCCCTCGACCGGCACCAGGCGCGCCTCGCCGGCGGCGAGGGCGGCAAGCTCGCGCGCGAGGGGCGCCTCCAGCTCGGCGAGCTTCCTGCCGATCGCAGGCTGCGTGGAAGTGGCGCTACCCACCGGACGGGCGGGGGCAGGCCCCGCCCCTACACCGGACACACCGGACACACCGGATACACCGGACACACCGGGGGCACCGGGGGCGGATCGGATCGCTGATGGTCCAGAGACGACTCCGGTCTCATCCTGTGCATCCGGTGTATCTGATGTAGGGGCGGGGCCTGCCCCCGCCCGTCCGCTCCCGAGCAGCGCGGCCGCGGCGGCGTTGATCACCGTCACGCGGCCGTCGTGGTCGAGGGTGAGCACGCCGAGCGGCGAGGCGGCGAGCACCTTCTCGAGCAGGAAGCTCTGCGCCTCGAGCCGCAGCCGCTCCTCGCGCAGCGAGTCGCTCATGCGGTTGAAGAGCGCGACGAGCGCGTCGGCCTCTTCGTGCCCGACCGGCAGCAGGTGGGAGCCGAAGTCGCGTTCGCGCAGCAGCTCGACCGCCGTGGCGAGCAACTGCTGCGACACCTCGATGCGGCGCAGGACGGCGAGGCCGGCGGCGAGCGAGACCAGCAGCAGGGGCTCGGTGAGGAGGATCCAGAGCGGCCGGTCCCTGAAGGCGAAGGCCACCAGGCCGGCGAAGAGCGCGTGCGAGGCGAGCAGATAGGCGAGGAGCCAGGATCGCCAGGAGAGGGCGCGAAGCCTCACTCCCGCTCGTCCTCGCGGGAGACCAGGCCGTGCTTCTCGAGACGGCGGTAGAGGGCGGGGCGCGACAGCCCGAGCGCCTCGGCCACCCGCGTCAGGTTCCCCCCGTAGTGCTCGAGGGCGCGGGCGATCATCGTCCGCTCCATCTCCTCGAGCGTCATGCTCCCCGGATGCGGCAGCGCCGCCGCGTCGCCCGGGTCGCCGCCTGGGCGATCGGCGAGGGCGGCGAGGGCCGGAGCCTCCAGCGCCTCCTCCTCGAGCACCAGCACGGCGCGCTCCATGAGCTGGCGGAGCTGGCGCACGTTGCCCGGCCAGCGCTGCGCCGCGAGCCAGGCGATCGCGCCGGGCATGAGGCGCCGCGCCGGCCGCCCGTGCGCCTCCGCGGCACGGACGAGGAAGCTCGCCGCCAGCAGCGCCACGTCTTCCGGCCGTTCGCGCAGCGGCGGCAGCCGCAGGGCGATGAGGTTCAGCCGGTAGAGCAGGTCCTCGCGGAACTGGCCGCGCGCGACGAGCTCGGGCAGCTCGCGGTTGGTGGCGGCGATCACCCGCAGGTCGACGGTGCGCGTCACGCTCGAGCCGAGCACCTCATAGGTGCGGTCCTGCAGGACGCGGAGCAGCTTGACCTGCGCCGCGGGCTCGACCTCCCCCACCTCGTCGAGGAACACCGTGCCGCCGTGGGCGAGCTCGAAGCGACCGCGGCGGTCGGCGCGCGCGTCGGTGAAAGCGCCGCGCACGTGTCCGAACATCTCGCTCTCGAAGAGCGTGGGCGAGATGCCGCCGAGGTTCACTTTCACGAAAGGCCCGTTCTTGCGCCGGCTGTTGCGGTGGATCGCCTCGGCGACGAGCTCCTTGCCGGTGCCGCTCTCGCCGGTGACGAGCACCGTGGCGTCGGTCGGCGCCACGCGCATCGCCGTCTCGACGACGCGCAGGAAGCGCGGATCCTCGCCGAGGAGGCCGCGCAGGTCCCACCGCCGGTCGAGCTCGTCGCGGGAGAGCCGAGGCTCGCCCGCGTCGCGCACGCCGCGCAGCGAGAGGGCGGTCTCGAGCGTCGAGAGCAGCGCGCCGTTGGCCCACGGCTTGGTGAGGAAGTCGGCCGCGCCGGCCTTCATCCCTTCGACGGCGAGGCCGATCGACCCCCAGGCGGTGACCAGCACCACCGGCATCTCGGGGCGAAGTGACCTCACCGCGCGCAAGAGCGAGAGGCCCTCGGCGCCGGACGTGGCGCGGCTGAAGTTCATGTCCTGCAACACGAGGTCGAACTCCTCGGCGCCGAGGATCGCCAGCGCCTCGGCCGGCGAGGCGGCGCCAGCCGAGGTGTACCCGTGCTGCTTGAGCAGCAGCGTCAGCGAGGCCCGCACCGATGCGTCGTCGTCGACGACGAGCACCCGCGGCTTCATGCGCGTCGTTGCCTGTGGTGCACAGCGCTGCTCACTCGATGCTCGTTCGCCCGACCGGCTGACGATACGTCACCGGGCTGTCCTCACTCCCAGCGCAGCGCGTCGGCGGGCGCCAGGCGGGTGGCCACGCGGCTGGGGTAGAGGCCGCACGCCGTCGTCAGCGCGTAGACGACGAGCATCGCCGCCACGGCTGCGGCGATCACCAGAGGCGGCTCGATCCCGTCGAAGAGCGACAGCAGCGGGAGCTGGAGGACGAGGACCAGTGCCGGCGCGATCGCCAGGCTGGTCACCAGCACCAGCTCGAGCAGCACCTGGCGGTGCACGGCCTCGCGGCTGGCGCCGGCGGCGCGGCGAAGGCCGAGCTCGCGGGTGCGGCGGGTGACGTTCTGCCAGAGCACCCCCAGGAGGCCGAGGGCCACCATGAGCAGCAGGAAGGCCGCCACCACGGCGCCCACCACGAGAGGCGCCATCTGGAGGCGAAGCTGGGAATGGCGCATCGCCGCCAGGGGCTCGACCGACAGCGACCAGCCGGGGGTCACCGGCGCGAGGCGGCGGAGCAACTCCGGCTGGTAGCCGGCGGGCGTCCCCGGCTCCATGCGCAGCATCAGGCGCCGCGGCGGCCGCTCGTCGGCGCTCGCGAACGATACGCGCTCGAAGAGAACGTTGCCGCCCGAGAGCAGCTCGCCGAACTGGCGGAACTCGTCGACCACGCCGATGACCCGCACCGAGCGGTCGCCGCGGTCGATCACCTTTCCCACCGGATCATCGTCTTCGAAGAGCGCTCGCGCCAGGCGGCGGTTGATCACCACCGGGGGCACGTTCGAGCCGTCGTCGGCGCGCCCGAAGAAGCGCCCGGCGACGAGGTGCAGCCGTGCCGCGCCGACGAAGTCGTCCGTCACCTCGAGCACCGACATCCGCGCGCTGCGGTTCTCGTGCTCGAGCATGCCGAAGCTGCCGCCGATCTCGTAGGGGGCGATCAGCGTTGCCGCCGCCGCCTCGACGTGCTGCAGCGACTGCGCCTCGGCGAGGAGCTGGCGGGTGCGGGTGACGTCCTCGGCGGTCCACTCGTCGTCGCTGGTGACGTTGGTGTCGGCGGTGACCACCCACACGTCCCGCCACTCGAACCCGAGCGGCCGCCGCCAGTTGGTGGCGAAGCGCAGCGTGACCAGCGCGACGCCGAACACCACCAGGAAGGAGACCGCGATCTCCAGCATCAGGAGGCCGGTCGAACGCTTGCGGTGCCAGACGAGCTTGAGCAGGTGACGGATCATCGCGTTCTCCCGCGCAGGGCCTCGACCGGGTGCAGCCGCGACATGCGCCACGCCGGGTAGGCCCCGGACAGCAGGCCGAAGGCGGCGCTGAAGACGACTCCCCAGAGGAAGATCCGCAGGTTGAGGGTGAGGTGGGCGTAGGGAATGACGCCGGTGGCGTTGAGCAGCCGAAGGACCACCCCCGAGAGCACGAAGCCGAGGGCTCCGCCGACCAACGACAGCATCAGGCTCTCGACGACGAACTGGCCGACGAGCGTCCACGACGACGCGCCGAAGGCCTTCCGCACCCCGATCTCGCCCGTGCGCTCGAGGATGCGCGAGAGGTTGAGGTTGACCAGGTTGATCGCCGGCAGCAGCATGAAGAGCAACGCCAGACCGGCGAGCAGACCCTGCAGGCGCCCCGGGTGCGCCGTCTCCAGCCGCGGCGAGAAGAGCGAGCGCGAGGCGAACTCGAAGAGCGACTCCAGCCCGCCGTAGAAGCGGGTGAAGGTGCGCGGATCGGGTGGGCGGGCGGCGGCGACGCGGGCGGCGAACTCGCGACGCAGCTCGCCGTGCCGCGCCGGATCGGCGAGCACGAGGGCGAAGAAGTCGCCGACGAACTCCCGCTTGTAGGCGTCGGAGCGGGCGGTGCTGATCGGCACCCAGACGTCGGCGAAGGGGACGACGCGGAGGAACGGCACGTCCTTGACGACGCCGACGACGCGGAAGCGCTGGCCGTCGACCTCGATGGTGCGCCCGACTGCGACAGTCCCCTCGCCGAAGAACCGCGCGCGGGTGGTCTCGTTGATCACCGCCACGGGACGCGCCTGCCGCTCGTCGTCTTCGGTGTAAGGCTGGCCCTCGAGGAATTCGAAGTCGAGCACCTGCCAGAACGCGCCGTCCGTGCGCTTCAGGTACGAGGCGACCTTGCGCCCACGGGGGTAGGAGTCGACCTCGTGCTGGATCTGGAGCAGCGCCACCTTCTCGGCCCCCGGCAGATCCTGCATGTAGCGCTTGACGAACGGCCAGCCGGCGAAATACGTGCGGGTGCTGGTGGGGCCCGTCTCCGCCAGGCCATAGAGGCCCAGCGTGCGGCTCATGCGCGTCTCCGGCGCGTGGGGCGCGAAGACGTGGTCGAGCAGCGCCGTGGCGACCGTCAGCACGAGCAGCGTGAAGGCGACGCCGAAGAGACTGGCGAAGGTGAAGAACTTGCGCCTGAGGAGGACCTTCCAGGCGAGCTTCAAATAGCTGCGCAACATCGCGGGCCTCCTACTGGATCTGCCGGCCGTCGAACAGCCGCACCACGCGGTGCGCCCGTTCGGCCATCCGCGGGTCGTGGGTGACCATCACCACGGTGGTGCCGTCGGCGTTGGCGGAGGCAAGGAGGCCGAGGATCTCCTCCCCCATCTGGCTGTCGAGGTTGCCGGTCGGCTCGTCGGCGAGCAGCACCTGCGGCCGGCCGACGAGCGCGCGGGCGACGGCGACGCGTTGCTGCTGGCCGCCCGAGAGCTGGCTCGGGAAGTGGTGCACCCGCGACGAGAGGCCGACGCGGTCGAGCGCGGCGAGCGCCATGCGCCGGCGATCCTTACCGCTCATCCGCCGGTAGAGGAGGGGGATCTCCACGTTGTCCAGCACAGTGAGATCGGGGACGAGGTGGAAGCTCTGGAAGATGAAGCCCACCTTCTCGTTGCGCAGGCGCGACAGCTCGCGGTCGCGGCTGGTCGCCACCGGCTTCTCGTCGAGCACGACGCGGCCGCTCGTCGGCACGTCGAGCAGCCCCATCAGGTTGAGCAGCGTCGTCTTGCCGCAGCCCGAGGGGCCCATGATGGCGACGAACTCGCCCTTGTCGATGGTCAGCTGCACGTGGTCGAGCGCGCGGGTCTCGATGCGGTCGGTGCGGTAGGTCTTCGAGACGTCTTCGAGGCGGATCATCGGGTTGCTCCTTCAGCGCAAACGAATCTCGTCGGCGCGCAGATAGTCGGACATGTCGGAAACGATCACCTCGTCGCCCTCGGCGAGCCCGGAGCGCACCTCCCACCCCTGGGCGCCGGAGACGCCGAGGTCGACCGTGCGTCGGCGGGCGTGGGCGCCGTCGACGACGAAGAGCTCCTGACGGCCGCCTTGCAGCCCGCCGCCGCGCGGCAGCCGCAGCACGCGCGCACGGCGCTCGGTCACCACCTCGACGTCGACGCGCAGGTTGTTGCGCAGGGCGCGGTTGGCCGGCTCGGCGAGGGCGACGCGGAACCGCACCACACCTTCTTCGATGGTCGGCGAGACGCTCTCGACCGTGCCCTCGAGCGCTCCCTCGCCGACCGTGACGCGCGCGGCAAGGCCGGTGCGCAACGCCGCGGCATGGACGTCGGAAACCGTGCCCTCGACACCATAGGCGGAGAGGTCGGCGATACGCGCCACCGGCGCTCCACGCTGGACGGTCGCCCCCTCCTGGGCGACCACCCAGGTCACCACGCCGTCGCGGTCGGCGCGCGCCGTCCCCTGCTCGAGCTGCTCGGCGGTTGCCGCGCGCTCCTGCGCCGCCACGCGTGCCTGGAGGTCGAGGGCACGGAGCGCCGCCTCGCCCTGGCGGCGCGCGGTCTCGATCTCGCGCGCGAGCCGCGTCTCCTCGAGCCGTGCCTTGGTGGCGGCCACCTCGGCCTGGCGCAGCGCATCTTCGGCGGCGAGCCCTTCGGCGCGCAGGCGCCGCGTCTGCTCGAGGCGGAAGCTCGCCAGCTCGCGGTCGAGACGCGCCCCCTCGCGCTGGTCGGCGAGCCCGGCGAGCTGACCCGCGAGGCGGAGGCGTTCGCGCTCGGCGTCGTTGCGCCTCTGCGCCAGCGCCTCGTCCTGCCGTCCACCTTCGAGGCGCAGCACGCCGAGGTCGAGCTCGACGACCGGCTCGCCGGCGACGACGCGGTCGCCGGGGCGCTTGAGAAGGCGCAGGACCCGCGCCTCGACCGGGCTCGAGAGCACCTTCTCGAAGGCCGGCACGACGCGGCCGGAGGCGGTGAAGGAGCCCTCGACGGTCCCGCGATCGACGCGGCCCACCATGACTCGCGCGCGAGCGATCGACGGTCGCAGCCAGCCCGGGAGCAGCGCCAGCAGTGTCAGCACCACGAGCAGCGGCACTGCCACCTGGCCGGCGCGGCGGAGCCGGCTGCGGCGGATCTCTTGGGGAGCGAGGTCGCGGTCCATGTGGGTGTTCTTCGGGTTGGCGGCAGGCCCGCCGAGGCATCAGGATGGCAACCCCCGTGCCGACCTTGAAGTCGCGAAGAGTCAATGGGATACGATGAAAGGCCGGCGGCGGTTCGTACGGCGACGGACGCCACCGTACGGATCCGGACGGCGGCCGGCGTCGCAGCCTCGACGAAAGGACCTCCATGCAGCGCAGCTCACCCCTCGCCGCGTCGACCCTCGCCCTGCTCGTCGCCGCCCTCTCACCGCCGGCGCCGGCCCAGCCGCCCGCGGCGCCCTCCTTCGGCGCCAGCGTCGAGGTCGAGGTGGTGGAGGTCGAGGTCTTCGTCACCGACGGGCGCGGCAAGCCGGTCACCGGTCTCACGCCCGCCGACTTCCGGCTCCGGGTCGACGGCGAGGCGCGCGAGATCGTCGGCTTCTTCGAGGCGGCACCAGCCGGGAATCGAGATAGCAGCGCCGAGCTGTCGCCCGCAACGATGAGCACGGCGAGCGCACCCGCGCCCTCCGCGACGACGGCAGTCGCGGCACCGGCGCCGACCCCGGCGCCCGCGCGCGAGCTCTCGCTCCTGGTGCTGCTCGACGACCTGCACCTGCAACCCGGCGGGCGCAAGCGGACCCTCGACCGCCTGGCGCCCATGCTCGAGGGACGCGTCGCCGCCGGCGACCGCGTGATGGTGGCGACGCTCGACCGCTCGCTCACCGTGCGCCGCGGGTTCGACGAGGCGGGCCCGCTCGCCGAGGTGCTGCGGGCGAGCGGCAAGCGTGCCCCCGGCGGCATCCACACCGAGATCGCGCGACGGCAGGCGCTGGCGCAGATCCGCGACCTGCACGCTCAGCGCGGCTGCGAGGCGCTCCAGGAGATGAGGGCCGTGGCGAGCTCGTGGGCGCAGGACGTCGAGCGCGAGACGCGCCTCACCTTCTCCACCTTGCAGGAGCTGCTCGCCGGGCTCGCCGGCCGCAGCGGCCGCAAGGCGTTGCTGCTGGTGACCGAGGGCATGTCGCTCAACCCGGGCCTCGAGGCGACGCTGCTCCTCGAGCAGCTCTGCCCGGGGAGCACCGGCGGCGCCTCGACCGGCCTGGTGGGCGCGCTCGAGCGCGTGAGCCGCGCCGCGAACGCGGCGCAGGTGACGCTCTACACCCTCGATGCCGGCGGCCAGCGGACGCTCGCCTCGGCCGGCGACGCGGGCCCGGGGCTCTCCCTGGCCGATCAGTCGGCCGTGCGCAGCGACAGCCAGGATCCCGTGTTCGCCCTCGCCGCCGACACCGGCGGCAAGGCGCTGCTCGAGAGCAACAAGCCGGAGCTGCTGGTGGCCGACCTGGCGCAGGACATGGCAGCCTTCTACTCGCTGGCGTTCGCACCGCGACCCGGCGATGCCGGACGCCCGCACCGGATCGCCGTGGAGGTGACGCGGCCAGGGACGCGGGTGCGGCACCGCTCGGGGTGGGACCCGATGACTCGCGAAGCCAGGGTCGGCGGCCGCCTCTTGGCGGCGCTGCGCTTCGGCGGCGAAGACGACAACCCGCTCGGGGCCGTGCTGGAGACCGCTGCGCCGCAGCGCGAGGCGGATGGCGCCTTCACCGTGCCGCTGCGCCTGCGGGTGCCAGCCGGCGCCCTCGCCCTGGTGCCGCAGGATGGTCGCCGGCGGGGCACGCTGCGCGTGCTGCTGGCGGTGCAGGACGGCGAAGGGCGGACGACGCCGGTGCGCGCGCTGCCGCTTCCGGTGGACCTGCCGGCCGTCACCGGAGCGGCGGCGGACGAGGTGCCGCTCACCGTCCGACTCAAGCTGCGCGAGGGGCGCAACACCATCGCCGTGGCGGTGGTCGACGAGCTCGGGCAGCAGACCTCGGTCCTGCGGCGCGACGTTCTCGTCGGCCGCGCACGCTGAGCGGGTCGCGCCGGGCTCAACCTGCGCCGAGAGCGGCAACGCGACGCGCGCCGGCCGGCACGCACCCGGGCGGGAGCTCCGCGGGCTCGATCGCGTCGAGCTTTTCGACGTTCACCGCCAGCGTGCCGTCGGACGGCTCGAACATGTCGACGAAACGCGCCCCCCAGACGATCTCGCTGGCCTCGAACGAGGTCCGCGCCTGCGTCGTCTGCGAGAGGGAGTCGTCGATGGCGGTGATCAGTACCAGGAGCTCCGCCTCTCGGGCAACGAGGTCGTCGGGGCCGAGGCCGCAGAGCGGGCTCTCGCGGTCGATCGGGTGCACCACGGTCCACGACAACGGGAAGAAGGCGACCTGCGAGCGTTCGAGCACGAGGGTGTGGAAGCGGCGGACGCGGATTTCGTTGCGCTCCTCGGCGAGCGCCAGCACCACTCGCGCCTCGAGGCTCGACAGCTCGCTGCGGCGACGGTTGATCATGCGGAACATCAGCGCCGTGCCGCCGCGGTAGGGGGCCAGCACCGCGTGCTTGCTGAAGGCGATCGACGCCTGAGGCCGCGAGAAGCGGGCGAAGGCGATACCGGTGACGAGGGCGGTGGCGAGCAGGCCGATGAAGGCCTCGAGAGTGACGAGCACGTCGGCCGCCAGGGTCTGCGGCGCGATGTTCCCGTAGCCCACGGTGGTGAATGTCTCGACGCTGAAGAAGAACGCCCACGGCAGCCGCTCCGGAAAGCCCGCCTGCGGCACTCCCGCGAGCGCGTTTGGTCCACAGAGGCCGTACGCGATGCCGAACAACACATTGACCACGATGTAGAACGCGAAGGAGAGCCCGAAGAACCGGCGCCACGACATCGTCAGCAGCGCATGGAAGGCGTCGAGGCGGCCGAAGACCGTCAGGCCCCGCCGGAAGACGTTGAAGCTGCCGTCGCGGTTGAGCAGCCGCTGCCGGCTCTGCTGCGCCACGCGGGTGCCGAAGCCGAGGTCGCGCAGCTCCTCGGCCGTCGGCATCTGCGGCTGGGGCTGCGGCTGCGCGGCTCCCGCGGGCCCGCCGGGCGGCTCGGCAGGCCCGGCGACCGTCTCCTCGACTTCGCTCACATCGAGATCGAACCCTTGCGGAAGTCGGTGGCGCCGAGGTGCACGTTGAGGAGCACCGGCCTCCCGACCCGCGCGGCCTCCTTCGCCCTCGCGAGAGCGGCGGGCACCTCGGCGAACGTGCGCACGACGATGCCCATCGCGCCGAGACCCTCGGCCGCCACGTGGTAGTCGGAGCGCCGCAGCGCGCACCCCACGTCGTCGTGCAGGATCTCGACCTGCTCGCGGGCAATCTGCATCCAGCAGGCGTCGTTGCCGACGAGGCCGATCACCGGGATGCCGTGGCGCACGAAGGTATCGAACTCCGAGAGCCCGTAGCCGAGCGAGCCGTCGCCCCAGATGACCCACACCTCGGCCTCGGGGTGCACGAGCTTGGCGCCGATGGCGAAGCCGGCGCCGACGCCGAGTGTCCCAAAGGCACCCGGGTCGAGCCAGCGCAGCGGTCCGCGAGGTCGCATGACGTACGAGGCGGTGGCGACGAAGTCGCCGCCGTCGGCCACCAGGACACTGTTGGGGTCGAGGACGCGTTCCACCTCGCGGCAGAGGGCCAGCGGATTCACCGCCTCGGTGGGGTGCTCCGCCATGCGCGCGATCTCCTCCTCGCGTGCGCCGTCGCGGTCGCGCAGCTGCTCGCGCCAGGCCTCCCAGCGGCCGGCACCAGCCGCCGGCATCGCCTGGCTGAGCAGGCGGAGGAAGCGGCCCGGGTCGGCGTGCACGGCCACCTGCGGGCGGCGGTTCTTGTAGAGCTCGTCGAGGCTGCGGTTGGCGCTGACGAGAAAGGCGCGGCGCCCGATCTGGGCGCCGTAGTCGAGCCGGAAGTCGGCCGGCACGCCGGCGAGGACGACGACGTCGGCCTCGCGCAGCGCCTTCTTCCGCTCGTGGCGCATCTGCAGCGGATGGTCGGCGCCGAGCAGCCCGCGCGCCATGCCGGTCAGGTAGACCGGCACGCCGAGGTGCGCCACGGCGTGTGCCAGCTCGGCCGCCTCGCCGGCCTCGGTGAGGGCCTGGCTGCCGACGACGAGCACCGGGCGCTCGGCCTGCGCGAGGTGCTCTGCGGTGCGGCGCACCTCGCCGCCGCCGGGGAGCGCGGGCTCGCGCATGGGAACCGGGGGCACCTTGACGTCGTCGCTGCCGGAGAAGAGCCACCGCGTGTGCCACCGCAGATACGCCGCCTGCGCGTGCTCGCCGAGCGACGCCTTGCCGCCGGGCTTGCTGCGCGCCTCGTACCAGCTGCGCACGATCTCGGCGTCGTAGAGGAGGTCGACGGGGCACTCGAGGAAGACCGGACCGGGCACGCCCTCCTGGGCGACGTAAAGCGCCTCGGTGAGCTTCTCCGGCAGGTCGCGGGCGCGGCCGACGGTCGACACCCACTTGCAGAGCGGCGCCATCAGCGACAGCTGATCGATGTCTTGCAGGGCGCCGCGCCCCTTGAGGACGGTGGCGGTGGCGCCGCCGAGGAGCACCACGGGGGACTGCGCGAGCTTGGCGTTCTCGAGCGCGGTGACGGCGTTGGTGACCCCGGGCCCGGCCGTCACCGCGGCGACGCCGGGAATGCCCGTGAGCCGCGCCACGGCGTCTGCGGCGAACACCGCAGTGACCTCGTTGCGGGTGTCGATGACGCGGATGCCGCGGCGCTTGCACTCGACGAGGATGGGAGAGATGTGGCCGCCGCAGAGGGTGAAGAGGAACCGCACGCCGTGCCGCTCGAGCACCTGGGCGATCAGCGCACCGCCGTTCATCGTCCCCCCCCTTTCGGCGCCAGCACGTGTTGCGACGGTACGACGCAGCGAAAGCGCCCGTGCAGCACCTCACCGTCCTCGCCCTTGACCAGGCAGTGCACCTGCCGCTTCCTCCCCTCGACGTCGCCGACGGCCGCGCTCGCCCGCAGCCGCTCGCCGACTCGCACCGGCCGCAGAAAGCTCACCTCGGCGCTCGCCAGCACCACCAGCGGCTCGTTGACCGCCAGCATCGCCGCATAGTCGGCGAGCCCGAACACGAACCCCCCATGCACCAGCCCCTGCTCGTCGGCCGCCATCGCCGGCACCGTCACCAGCTCCACCTCGGCCGTCCCGTCGCCGAGCTCCACCGGCGTACCGCACAACCCGGCGTCGATCGCGAGATGAGTGCGAGGCTCCAAAGTAGGGGCATTCTATGTTCGCCAGCGGTCGCCGGATCGTCTGCCACCTGAGCGAGTTGCGGCGGAAGGTCGGTGGAGCGTCGTCGGATCAGAGTGGCGCACGTGGTCGTCGAGCGACGCCGGCCGGATGGTCACCGCCGCTCAGCCACCACCACCACCCTCACCCTCGCACCGCCGAATGAAACCACCATCCCCCGCATCCAACGAACCAGCCGAGTCGCTACCAACGAACGAC
>Ga0075431_100002684_pt1 | contig 17243 bp, 11 predicted proteins | sample RhiMetdeltSRZDD5_FD_75297 | JGI IMG/M metagenome (GOLD analysis project Ga0075431, IMG submission 75297) | Populus rhizosphere microbial communities from Tennessee, USA - Rhizosphere MetaG P. deltoides SRZDD5 | ecosystem: Host-associated > Plants > Roots > Rhizosphere > Soil | place: USA... | reverse complement strand
CCGTGCGCTTCGAGGGGGGCCAGGTGACGCTGCCGCTCGCGCTTCCCCGCCAGGCCGTCTCCCTCGTCGTGCTGGAGTGGTGAGCGCGGCCCGAATCGAAGCACCGCCCGATTCCGGTCCCACCCTGCGCTGGCGCATCGCCGTGCTGGTCAGCGCGGCCATCGCCATCAGCTACCTGGACCGGCAGACCCTGCCCGTCGCCATCAAGGCCATCGAACGGGAGATCCCCGTCACCAACCAGCAGTTCTCGCTCCTGCAGACGGCGTTCCTCGTCACGTACGCCATCATGTATGCCGCCGGGGGACGGCTCCTCGACGCCCTGGGCACGCGCCGTGGATTCACGATCATCATGGTGTTCTGGTCGCTGGCCTGCGCCGGACACGCGTTGGCCACGAGCTTCGGCATGCTGGCCGCTTGCCGCCTGCTCCTGGGCGCCGGCGAGGGAGGCGGCTTCCCCGCCGCCACGCGCGTGGTCGCGGAATGGTTCCCGGTGAAGGAGCGCTCCACGGCCATGGGCATCATGAACGCGGGCACCGCCCTGGGCATGGTGGTGGCGCCACCGCTGATCGCGCTGATCTTGTCCTTCGCGAGCTGGCGCTCCATCTTCGTCGTCACGGGCGTGGTGGGACTCCTCTGGACGGTGTGGTGGCGGCGCGACTACTTCCCGCCCGAGGAGCACCCGAAGCTCGGAGACCAGGAACGCGCGCATCTCCAGGCCGTCGTTCACCCCGGCCCGGCCGGTCGGAAGGAGCTGGGCTGGGTCCAGCTCCTGCGCTTCCGGCAGACCTGGGGCCTCGTCACCGCGAAGTTCCTGAGCGACGCCGCCTGGTACTTCTACCTGTTCTGGCTGCCGAAGTACCTCTACGATGCGCGCGGCTTCGACATCAAGACCGTCGGGACCTTCGCCTGGATTCCCCCCGCCGCCGCCGGCATCGGGTGTCTCGTCGGGGGATGGTTCTCGAGCTACCTGCTGCAGCGGCAACTGCCGCTCGACCGCGCCCGCAAGCTCGCCCTCGGCGCGAGCGCCATCGTGATGCCGTTGATCCTCCTCGTCCCTAGCGCACCGATCGCCTGGGCGATCGCCCTCTTCAGCCTCGCCTACTTCGGCCAGCAGTCCTGGTCGACGCTGGTGATGATCCTTCCCACCGACATCTTCCCGAAGAGCACGGTGGGTGCGGTGGCCGGACTGGTGGGATTCGGCGGCGCCATGGGCGGAGTGGTCTTCGGACAGGTCGTCGGGTACCTCCTGGACCACGGCTACGGGTATGGCCTGGTGTTCGCGCTGGCCGGATCGCTCCACATCGTCGCCTTCGCCACGATCTGCCTGGCCATTCCCCGCATCCAGCCCATGGAAGGAGCGCGAACATGACGGCACGGCGCGGGCCGCGATGGATCGTCGTCGCCGCCGCTCTGGGAATGGTGGAGGTCACGGCCGCGGCGCCGCCGCGCGACTACCCGGTGAAGCCGGTGCCGTTCACCGCGGTGCACTTCAAGGACGCCTTCTGGCTGCCGCGCATCGAGACCAACCGCACGGTCAGCATCCCGCTTGCCTTCGAGAAGAGCGAGGAGACCAAGCGCGTCTACCACTTCGAGCGGGCGGCGGCGGCTCTCCGCGGCGAGCAGCTGAAGGACAAGGAGCCCCCCGGCTATCCCTTCGACGACTCGGACCTCTACAAGGTCATCGAAGGCGCCGCCTACACCCTCAGCGTGCAGAAGGACCCGAAGCTCGAGGCCTACCTCGACTCGCTCATCGCCAAGATCGCGGCCGCGCAGGAGAAGGACGGCTATCTCTACACGACGCGGACGATCGACCCCGAGCACCCGCACCGCTGGGCGGGGAAGAAGCGCTGGGAGATGGAGAAGGTCGACAGCCACGAGCTGTACAACCTGGGACACCTCTACGAGGCGGCGGTCGCCCACTACCAGGCCACGGGCAAGCGGACCTTGCTCGACGTGGCCTTGCGAACGGCGGACCTGCTCGATCGGACCTTCGGGCCGGGCAAACAGTCGATCTGGCCCGGGCACGAAATCACGGAGATGGGCCTGGTCAAGCTCTACCGCGTGACCGGAGACGTCCGCTACCTCAGCCTGGCCCGCTTCATGATCGACATGCGAGGACCCGACGGCACCGAGGGCGCGGGCCGGAAATACAACCAGTCGCACGTGAAGGTGGTGGACCAGGACGAGGCGGTCGGCCACGCCGTGCGCGCGACCTACCTGTATTCGGGGGTGGCCGACGTCGCCGCCCTCACGGGCGACGAAGCGTACGTGAGGGCCCTGGATCGGATCTGGGGCGACGTCGTGGGCAAGAAGCTCTACCTCACGGGCGGCATCGGCGCCACCAGCTCGGGCGAGGCCTTCGGGCTCGCCTACGAGCTGCCCAACCTGAGCGCGTACAACGAGACGTGCGCCGCCATCGGCAACGACTACTGGAACCACCGCCTGTTCCTGCTCAAGGGCGACGGCCGCTACATCGACGTCATGGAGCGGATCCTCTACAACGGCCTCCTCTCCGGCGTCTCCCTGGACGGCAAGGCCTATTTCTATCCGAACCCGCTCGAGTCCGCGGGCCAGCACCAGCGCAGCCCCTGGTTCGGCGTCGCCTGTTGTCCGGGCAACATGACGCGGTTCCTCGCCTCCGTGCCCGGCTACGTCTATGCGCACCAGGGCGACTCCCTGTACGTCAACCTGTTCGTGGCCAGCACGGCCGAGGTGAAGATGGACGGCCGCACCGTCACCCTCGTCCAGGACACCCGCTATCCGTGGGACGGCGCGGTCCGGATCACCGTCCGTCCCGACAAGGCCGCGCGGTTCGCCCTGAACGTGCGCGTCCCCGGATGGGCGCGCGGGGAGGCGGTGCCGAGCGACCTCTACCGGTTCGCCGACACCTCGTCCGAGCCGGTGAGGCTTCAGGTGAACGGGCAGTCCGTTCCCGTGGCCCCGGAGAAGGGCTACGCGCGGATCGAGCGGTCCTGGAAGTCCGGCGACCTCGTCGAGCTCTCGCTGCCGATGCCGATCCGGAGAGTGGCCGCCAACGCCGCGGTGGACGCGGACCAGGGACGGGTCGCGCTCCAGCGCGGGCCGCTCGTCTACGCCGCGGAGTGGCCGGACAACCCGGGGGGACATGTCCGCAACCTGCTCCTGTCCGACGACACGCCGCTCACGTCCGAGTTCCGATCGAACCTGCTCGGCGGCGTGCAAGTCGTCAACGGACGCTCGACCTCGCTCGCCTACAACGATCGCAACGAGGTCGAACAGCATGAGCAGCCCTTCACCGCCATCCCCTACTACGCCTGGGCGAACCGCGGCCCGGGAGAGATGGCGGTCTGGATCCCCAATCGCGCGACCAGCGCGCGGCCCCAGCCGCTGCCCACGCTGGCGTCGCGAGCCACCGTGACCTCCTCCAAGGCGGGACACAACCCGCGCGCGGTCAACGACCAGAACGAGCCGCGTTCGTCGCGCGACGGCACCGGCTCGTTCTTCCATTGGTGGCCCGAGAAGGGCAGCACCGAATGGGTCGCCTACGAGTTCCAGGCGCCGGCGACGGTCTCCGAGGTCGAGGTCTACTGGCTCGACGACACGGGCAGCGGCGAGTGCCGGTTGCCCGCCTCCTGGCGCGTCCTGTACAAGGACGGCGAGGAGTGGAAGCCGGTGGAGGCGGCGGGCCCCTATGGCGTCCAGAAGGACGCCTACAACAAGGTCGCCTTCCGGCCGGTGACGACCACGGGCCTGCGGCTGGAAGTGACCCTGCCCCCGCAGTGGTCGTCCGGCATCCAGGAGTGGAAGGTGAGATAGACAGGACGCCAATGAAAATCACCAAGGTCCGCACGCGCGTGGCGCGCTGGCGCGGCAAGACGACTCCCCTGCCGCCGCACTTCTGTACCAACCCCATGGACCTGCTCGCGCGGCCGGAGGCCTCCATGGGCACCTTCACGTTCCACGGCTGGCTCATCGTCGAGATCTTCACCGACGACGGCCTCGTGGGCATCGGCAACGCCGCGCTCAGTCCCCCCGTCACCAAGCAGGTCATCGACCTCTACCTGACGCCGCTCCTCCTGGGCGCCGACCCCTGGGACGTCGAGGCGCTGTGGCAGCACATGTACCGGAAGACCATGGCCTTTGGCCGCAAGGGCATCGGCATGGTCGCCATCAGCGCGGTGGACATCGCCTTGTGGGACCTCATGGGCAAGGCGGCGCGCCAGCCCGTCTACCGCCTGCTCGGCGGACGGACGAAGCCGCGCATTCCCGTCTACGCGAGCCGCCTCTACAGCGGCCCGCTCCCCGAGCTGGCGGCGGAGGCGAAGCGGTACAAGGACGAAGGCTACAAGGCCATGAAGCTGCGCTTCGGCTGGGGACCGGTGGACGGGGCGGAGGGCATGCAGCGGAACGTGGACCTCGTGCGCACGGTGCGGGAGGCGGTCGGCTCCGGGATCGACGTCATGGCCGACGCCTACATGGGGTGGACGCTCGACTACGCGAAGCGGATGCTGCCGCTGCTCGAGCCGTTTCAGCTGCGCTGGCTGGAGGAGGCGGTCATCCCCGACGACATCCACGGCTACGCGGAGCTCAAGGCCTACGGGCGGGTCCCCATCGCCGGCGGCGAGCACGAGTTCACGCTCTACGGGTTCCGCGAGCTGCTGGAGGCGCGCGCGGTCGACTACATCCAGTTCGACACGAACCGCGTGGGGGGGCTGACCCAGGCCCGCAAGATCGCCGCCCTCGCGGAGGCGCACTCGATTCCCGTCATCCCCCACGCCGGCCAGATGCACAACTACCACGTGGTCATGGCCAGCTTGAACTCGCCCATGGCCGAGTACTTCCCCATCGTCGACGTCGAGGTCGGCAACGAGCTCTTCTGGTACGTCTTCGAGGGCGAGCCCCGAGCCAAGGATGGTTTCGTGGACCTCGACGAAAACCTGCCCGGCCTCGGCCTCACCGTCAACGAACGGGCCCTCGAGCAGTTCGACGTGGTGGAATAGGCCATGTCCAAACCACGCGTCGCCCTGATCGGCCTGGGCCTGATGGGCTCGGGCATGGCCCGCCGCCTCCTCGGGGCGGGTTTCCCGCTCACGGTCTACAACCGCAACCCGCAGCGGGCCGCCCCCCTGGCGGAAGAAGGCGCCCACGTCGCCGCCTCGCCGGGCGAGGCGGCCGGCCGCGCGGACGTGATCGTCGCCATGGTCGCCGACGACGCGGCCTCGCGGTCGGTCTGGCTCGGAAAAGACGGCGCCCTCGCCGGCGCCGCGCGCGGGACCGTGCTCGTGGAATGCGGCACCCTCACCGTGGGCTGGATCGAGGAGCTCTCGCGCGAGGCGGAGGCGGCCGGCTGCCCGCTGCTCGACGCGCCGGTCACGGGAAGCAAGGCCCAAGCGGCCGCGGGCGAGCTGCTGTTCCTCGTCGGCGGCTCCGCCGAGGCCCTCGAGATCGCGCGGCCGGCCCTGGCCGTCATGAGCCGGGCCATCGTCCACCTGGGCCCCACGGGCAGCGGCGCCCTGCTCAAGCTCGTCAACAACTTCCTCTGCGGCGTGCAGGCGGCGTCGCTGGCGGAGGCGATGGCGCTCATCGAGAAGAGCGGCCTCGACCGGACGAAGTCGCTCGAGGTGCTCACCGCCGGGGCTCCCGGGAGCCCGCTGCTCAAGACGCTCGCGGCGCGCATGACCGCGCGCGACTACACCCCGAACTTCACGCTGAAGCTGGCGGCGAAGGACATGAACTACGCCGTCGGCGAGGGACGGCGGCACGGGGTGCCGCTCTCGACCGTCGGCCCCGTCCTCGAGCTGTACCAGCGGGCCATCGCCGGCGGGCACGGCGAGGACGACTTCGCGTCCGTGGTCGAGGCCCTGCGAAAGGGCTGAGAAGCCCTCAGACCTCGAACACCATCTTGAGCGTCGAGCCCGGCGCGTAGGCGATCTTCTCGAACCCGGCCTGCCCGTCGGCCAGCGGGCGCGTCTCCGTCCAGGGCCGGAGATCGATCTGGCGCGAGGCCACGATGCGGAGCGCGGCCGCGAAATCCCGCGGCGTGTACGCGAACGTGGTGAACACCGTCTTCTCGTCCCGGATCATCTCGATCCAGGGCAGCGAGGACTCGTTGTCGCCCAGGCCGACGAACACGAGCCGCCCTCCGCGGCGGCAGCAGCCCACGGCCTGCCTCCGCGTGGCCGTGATGCCCGCCGTCTCCACCACGACCTCGGCCCCGCCGTCCGTCCCGCGGCGCACGGCCTCCACGGGATCCTCCCGGCCGCTCACGACCACCGCGTCCGCGCCCAGCCGGCGCGCGACGTCGAGCCGCTCTTCGTTCGTGTCCACCACCACGAGGCGCCCGATCCCGCGCCGCTTGGCCAGGACGAGGGTCAGGATCCCGATGGGTCCCGCCCCGAGCACGGCCATCGAGTCGGGCACCTCGGTCATGGAGATGCGGAAGTAGTGGACGACGTTGGCCAGCGGCTCCGTGAGCACGGCTTCCTGCTCGCTGAGGCCCTCCGGGAAGGCATAGAGACAGGAGGCCGGCAGGGCGACGAAATCCGCGTACGTGCCTTGTGTCCGGTCGAGGCCGAGAACCTTCCACTGCGCGCACAGGTTCTGGCGGCCGGCCAGGCAGGCCGCGCAGGCGCCGCAGGTGATGAGAGGGTTCACCACCACGCGCTGCCCGGCCTTCCACCCCGCGACCGAAGGATGGACCTCTTCGATCGTGCCCACCGCCTCGTGGCCCAGGACGAGGCCCGGCTTGCGCCGCTCGCTGTGTCCGAGGAACCCGTGGATGTCGGAGCCGCAGACCGCCGCCACCTCGATGGCGAGGAGCACGTCGCCGGTACCGGCCGTGGGCCTGGCCACGTCCTGCATCTCGACCCGGCCCGGACCGGTATAGACGAGGGCTCTCATGGCCCGCTGAGCATAACGCGTGACGTCAACCCCGTCTCAATTCGCCGCGCCTTCCGGACCTCCACCATCGACGAAGCGATCCCAGAGCCCGTCGTCGTAGAAGTACCGCGCGAGGACGCGCGCGATCGTGTATTCCGCTTCGCTCGGCCCCCGGAATGGCGGCAGCCCCACGGCCGCCGAGAGGGTCACGTCGTACTCGTAGAAGGCATCCTTGATCGCCTTCGAGGCCGCCAGCGGATAGACGGGAAAGAAGACCAGACGGTCGTCTTCGCTGATTGCGACGAGCTGTCGTGCGACGAAGGTTCCATCGGCTCGGCGCGCGAAGACGACCTGCTTGTTGACGTCGACCATGACGGCCACGGCGGAGTCGTCGCAGGCTCCCCCCACGGCGAGGCAGCTCCCGACCTCGGTGCCGAGGCGCAGGACCTCGAGCGGATCGGTTTCGATGGCCAGGCGAACGCCGCCGATGTCCGGAACTTCCCGGCACTCAGCCACGCCTTCGCTCCATTTCTCGGGATCGACGGCTGAATGCCGTCGCAGCCACGCGCGATTTGCCGGGTGCTCGGCCAGGAATCGCCCTCTCGAGCGCGGCGGCACGGCCAGGAGGCGCCGCAGCAGGCGGCGGTTGGTCCGCACGGAGCCGAGCATCCGCAGCGCGTGGCGCTCCCGCGAATTCTCGATATCGACCGTGGAGAGACCGCGCCCGAGATCCTCAAGGATCACGCGGCGAAGGAGCGCGAGCTTGAACGGGAGGAGCCGGCGCACGATCGCTTGTCGATGGCGCTCGATGCTGCCCGGGCTCAACCTCGTTGCGCCTCCGAGGTGGAGGCGCAGCTTGCGCGGGATCGGGTTTGCCATCCCGGGACCACCGAGAGTCTCGATGGACGCGCACATCTGTCCGAGGGGCAGGCGGAGGAACCGCCTCTGGAGGACGGGATTGGACCGGAACTGCTTGATGACGCGAAGCCGGCGGGGCGCGCTCAGGCCTCCGAGAAGCCGCGCCACTTTGAAGAGCGCTTCGGGATGGTCAATGAAAGCCTCACTGACGAGACGGCCCATGCGAAGGGTGAGCGTGTCGAGCCCGTCATGGAGAAATGAGGCCTCGTTGTCCGATCGGAGCGCGTGCTCGAGTCGGAACAGGCTCCGGTCGGGCGCGTTGAGGAGACGGGCCGCGGCCCGGGGCCCAGCCGCCTCCACCAACTGGGCGACGAGCCTCCCACAGCCGCTTCTTTCGTCGAAGGGCGGCCGCGTCAGGCGCGTCAGCAGGGCGCACGCCGTCGAGAAGCGCGCAAGGAACTCGGACCGTCGTGGCCATCGATCGAAGAGCTCCTCCACCGCACCGATGGCCTTCGTGTGATGGCTCGCGGGGACGGGTCCCAACAACCGTTCTACCGCGTCCGCTCGTTCCTCGATCGACAATTCGCCCTGGACGTCGAATGCGAAAAGCCGGAGGAAGCGAAGGGCGGTGCCAGCCGGCCAGGCGAGCAGGCAGGGCCGGGCCAACAATCCCGCGAAGGCGGGCACGTCTGCGCAGGCCTCCCAAAGAGCGATTGGGAAGCTCGTCCACCCATCGGAGCGAACGGCATCGGCAATGTGCGTGACGACCCGTCGAAGGCGGGCCTCGACGTCCGGCCGCACTCGCCAGCGAGGATGCGTCACCAGATGCGGTTCGGACCGGCCACGGCGGGCAAAGTTGTGGTCCGGGGCGTGCGCGTCGGCCAACGCGAACCCTTGAAGGATGTGTCCCGCGGCCACGCCGCCGCGCAGAGCGGCGAAGAGATGGGTCAAGCGGTCCTCATAACGCGCCATCTCCAATCGCGCGAAGGGTTCGAGGCTGCCCACCGGAAGCACGTTCGGATCCTTCCCATGAGCGTCCGAGTCCAGCAGGACGCGAACCATCGTCGACCGACGCTCGGGCAGCTGTCCGGCGACCAGCGACCACCAGGCGAAGCCGTGAAGAGGTGCCACCGCGAGAAGGCGCACGATGAGACCAAGCAAGACCCCGTCGCGCTCGAGGTCAAGCGACCAGTACAGGGAAAGGCCTCGCCCGACGTCGCTCCAGGGTCGAGAACGGAGGAGCGGGAGGATCGTGGTTCGGAACGTGCTCGGAAGAGTCGCCAATCCCGGCTCGGTGGGTGCGCGGTGGTGATAGGCGACGTAAGGGTCCCTGGCATCGAGGAGGGCCTCGAGACCGCCGCGGTCGTAGCCGACATCGCCGAGCAGAGGAAGCGCGCGTTCCCGCGCTCGCCTCAGCGCCAGCCGCAGCGACGGCCAGGCCCCCGCGCCACACAGGTGCTCGCGCAGGTCCGTCGGCTTGGGCCGTTGTCGCTTGGGACCGATCCAGCCGCGCGGATGAGCGGCCGTCCGAGTCATCCGCGGCGACGCGGGAAGCCGCAGACGTCCCCCGCTCCCGTCATGCCCAAGAGGGACGGTGTCGAGCAGGACGGTTATGGCCGAGGCGATGCCCTGGGGCTGGTCGGCCCGAACGTGCGCGAGGCTTCGCCACGCATCGGCCACGCGCGCCGCGGTCGAACGGACCGCGGCCGTCGACTCGGCGATGCGGCGGCGGGCCAGCGCGTACCGGACCCCGGACTCATCTTGTTCGGCAAGGCTCACCACGGCCACCAGGCCGTGCCTGTCCCTCGCCACGGACACGAACGTTTCCGACACGATCTCCTCTCGCGCTCGACTGGCCACAGGGCGGCCTCATCGGGCACACCAACGCCTGACCTTCATTGGCAGCGGGCCTGGCCCTCGTCGGCCAGGAGACGGCGTTTAGCCGAGAGAGAGAGCGAGGCCCGAAGCGATCCAGCGACCTATCTGAACCAACATCGTCGGCCTCCGCCTTCGCGCGGCGGGGAGCCACGCGAGACCGAGCAGTATAGCCGCGCCACCACCGTCATTGTCAAGAAGATGCGAGGCGAACGAGATCTGGGCCGCGGCCTACGTGCCCGAAGGGCGCTAGCCGGTGCTGGCCATCGCCTTGACGTGGGGCCCGCCTGCAGCCCCAACCTATCCGCCGTCGCCTCGGCCTACTCGCGGACACCGAGGTCCAGTTCAAGGTCGTGGGGAACGCAGTCGAGATCCGAAAAGTTGCCCAGGCCGGCCGCCGCGGCCGCGCTTTGCTAGCGCGAATGCGCGGCAAGGCCACGACGACCATGACCACCGACGAGATCATGGCTCTCACTCGTGGCTGAGCCGGTCGAAATACTCGTCGACAGCAACGTCATTCTCGACGTCGTCACTGAGGATCCGCGCTGGAGCCGCTGGTCCGGGGATCAGCTTGCCGAGTGCGCCGATCGCTCGATCCTCGCCATCAATCCGATCGTCTATGCCGAAGTCTCCATGGGATTCGCCCGGATCGAGGACCTGGACGATACCCTTCCGGCCGAGCGGTTGGAGCGTAGGCCCTTGCCATGGGAAGCGGCCTTCCTGGCCGGGAAGTGCTTCCTCGATTACCGGAAGCGTGGCGGGAAGCGGGCGGCTCCCCTGCCGGACTTCTACATCGGCGCTCATGCGGCCGTTGCGGGAATGGCCCTGCTGACGCGCGACCCGACCCGGTACCGAACGTACTTCCCGAAGGTGCGTCTGATCGCGCCGCGCTGAAGCCCGCTCCCCTTCCACTTTCGGCGCGGGTGGTCGCGTTCAGTCCGGCCGCTGCCTCCGGATGGTCTCGGTGCTGGCCTCGGTTCGCTCCGTCGGTGCGTCCCCTTCCGGGATCACGTCGCTGCCTTGCCGTACGTCGCGGCGCGGCGCCGACACACTGTCGCGCCCGGCCGCGCGCGCGAAGCTGGTGGCGAGCGACGCGATGGCCGGTCGCTCGCGTGGGTCCTTCCGGAGCGTCGACATGACGATGGCATCGATCTCGGGCGCGATGGCCGGATCCGCCTCCGACAGGGGCCGGGGCGCGTTGTGGAGGTGCATCATGACGATGGCCATCAGGTCGGCGTCCGGGGCCGAGAACGGAAGACGCCCCGCGAGCATCCGATAGAGCATCACGCCCACGCTGTACACGTCGGCCGCGCCGTCGATCACCGCCCCCCGGAATCGCTCCGGCGCCATGTAGACCGGCGTGCCCAGGATGCCGCCCTCGACGGTGAGGTTCCCGGCCCGGGCGTCCTCGTCCGCCATCTTGGCGATCCCGAAGTCGAGCACCTTCAACCTCTCGCCCTGCGCGGTCTGCTGCAGGAAGACGTTCGCGGGCTTGACGTCCCGATGCACGATCCCCGCCGCGTGGGCTTCGGCCAGCGCCGCGCACAGCGGAGTGAGGATCTCCGCGCAGCGCGGCGCGGTGAAGCGGCCGACGCGCTTGATCTCGTCCTCGAGGCTGTGGCCTTCCAGGAGCTCCATCACCAGGAAGGCGGCCCCGCCGGCCGTCACTCCGAAATCCGTCACCGCCACCGCGTTGGGATGCTTCACCCGGCAGGCCGCGATCCCCTCGCGTTGGAAGCGCGCCAGCGCCTCCGGGCTGCGTCGCGCCCCGGTCAGGAGGACCTTGACCGCGACGTCGTGCGCGAGGTCCTCGTGGCGGGCGCGATAGACCGAGCCGAACGAGCCGGAGCCGATCAGGGATCCCAGCCGGTACTTGCCGGCCAGGAGCGTGCCCGGGCCCGTCTCCGCGTCCGGTGACGCGCCCGGGCCCGGCGCGGACGCCGGCCGCAGCCGAAGCTGCGCTTCCACGCGCGCGAGCACGACCGGGAAATCGAGCGGCTTGATGACGTAGTCGTTGGCCCCCGCCTCCAGCGCCAGCACGACGTCCGCGCTGTCGCTGCGAGCCGTGGCCATCAGGATCGGGAGCTGCAGGCCGGTTCGGGTCCTGCGGACCTCGCGGAGAACCTCCAGTCCCGACAGTCCCGGCATCTCGATGTCGAGCAGGACCAGGTCGATCGGCTCGGTCGCGATGAGGTCGAGGGCTGTCGCGCCGTCGCTGGCCTTGAGAACCCGATATCCCTTCTTCTCCAGGCGGCGACCGAGCATGTCGCGGTTCATCTCGTTGTCGTCGACCACGAGCAGCGTGGGCGTCGCGGCATCGAGGGAGGTCGAGGTGGGCACCGTCCTCTCCATTCGTCTGGTGCGAGACGGAGGAGGCTATACCGCGGTCCGGGAAGGGTCAATGCGTCGCCGCTCCCGCGTCCTCGACTATCATCGAGGCTCAACCCCATGCGCCACCTGCGACGCCTCTGTGGCCTGTTCAGCCTGAGCCTGTTGCCCGCGACGCTTTGCGCGCAGGCGCCGTCGCCGGCGCCGCCGACCGCCTCGGCCGCGCCCACGAATCCCTTTCTGCTCAGCCCGGAGGAGCGCGCGCGCCTGGACCAGCTCTCGCGCGAAGACCACGAAGACATGCTGAGGCAGCTCGGCATCACGAAGCTGCGGCCCGGAGCCAACGGCCGCGCGGCGGCGGGCGAGCCTGGCGCGGCGAACTACGACCCCGCCAAAGCCAACCCCTATCCGGACTGGCCGGACGCCCTGACCCTCAAGGACGGCCACAAGGTCACGACCGCCGAAACGTGGTGGCGGCGGCGGCGTCCGGAGATCGCCGAGGACTTCGAGCGCGAGGTCTACGGCCGCGTGCCCGCCGGGGTGCCGAAGGTCGCGTGGAGGGTGGCGGAGACGGTGGAGACCACGGTCGGAGGCCGGCCGGTCGTGGCCCGGCGCGTGATCGGCCACGTCGACAACTCCGCGCATCCCGCCATCAACGTGGACATCACGATGGCGGTGGTCGTGCCCGTCCAGGCCAAGGGACCGGTGCCGACATTGATGATGTTCGGCTGGGGCAACATGCCCGGCGAGCCGCTGCCGCGTTTCCCGGGCGCCACGGAGCCCGCCGCCCCGCCTTCCACCGAGCAGCTCATCGCCGCCGGCTGGGGTTACGTCTCGCTCCAGACCGCCAGCATCCAGGCCGACAACGGCGCCGGTCTCACCGCCGGCATCATCGGGCTCGCCAACAAAGGCCAGCGCCGGACGCCGGAGCAGTGGGGATCGCTGCGCGCGTGGGCCTGGGGCGCGGCCCGCGCCCTCGACTACCTGGAGACACTGCCCGCGGTCGACGCCAGGCGCGTGGGGATCGAAGGGGTCTCGCGCTACGGGAAGGCCGCCCTCGTCACCATGGCCTTCGAGCCCCGCTTCGCGGTCGTCCTGGTGGGATCGTCCGGCGAAGGCGGCGCCAAGCCGCACCGACGCAACTTCGGGGAGGCGGTCGAGAACCTCACCGGGTCCGGCGCCTACCACTGGATGGCCGGCAACTTCCTCAAGTACGGCGCCGCCGAAGGCTCGTCTGGAAGCAGGAACGCGAGCGACCTCCCCGTCGACGCCCACGAGCTCATCGCCCTCTGTGCGCCGCGTCCCACCTTCATCAGCTACGGCGTCCCGGAGAAGGGCGACGCGAACTGGCTCGATCAGCAAGGCAGCTACATGGCCACGGTGGCGGCGGGCCCGGTCTTCCGGCTGCTCGGCGCACGCGACCTCGGCGTGACGGAGGACTACCGGGTCGCGAAGATGCCGCCCGTCAACACGAGCCTTCTCGACGGCGAGCTGGCCTGGCGCCAGCACGACGGCGGGCACGAGGATCGTTCGAACATGAGCTTCTTCATCGCCTGGGCGAACCGCATGCTTCACTACGCGCCGTAACCGGGCCCGGCGCATCGCCGAGGGCCGAAGGAGAGGGGCGACATGCTGAAGTCAACCGTCGTGGCGGCGCTGCTGGCGGCCTTTCTGGGTTCCGTCGTGCTCGAAGCGCAGAGCACGCCGTCCGCCGTGCTGCTCGTCCTCTCGAAGGCCGACCGGACGGTGTCGATCGTCGATCCCGCGACCCTCAAGGTCCTGGCGCGGATGCCCTCCGGACCGGACCCGCACGAGATCGTGGCGGACTCCGATGGGAGGCTGGCCTACATCTCGAACTATGGTGGCGTGGCCGGCGCCTACAACACGATCTCGGTCGTCGATCTCATCGACCACAAGACCCTGGCCCCCATCGACCTCGGTGCGTTGCGCGGGCCGCACGGACTCGCCTTCGCCAGCGGCAAGGTCTGGTTCACGGCGGAGACCAACAAGGTGATCGGCCGCTACGATCCCGCGACCAGACAGGTGGACTGGGTTCTGGGCACCGGCCAGAACCGGACGCACATGATCCTCGTCTCCGAAAGCCTGAAGCCGATCGTCACGTCCAACGTGAGCTCGGCGACGATCAGCATCATCGAGAAGGTCACGAGGCAGGGTCCGAGGGGTCCGCAGGAGGACTGGGAGCAAACCGTCGTCCCGGTGGGCCGGGGGGCCGAGGGCCTCGACGCCACGCCGGATGGCAAGTTCATCTGGGCCGCCAACGCGCAGGACGGCACCATTTCCGTCATCGACGCCACGGACAAGAAGGTCGTCGACACGCTCAGTGTCAACGTGCGCGGCGCGAACCGGCTCAAGTTCACGCCGAATGGATCTCTCGCGCTGGTTTCGACGTTGAACGCCCCGGAGCTGGTGGTCGTGGATGCCAGGACCCGGCGCGAGGCGAAGCGCTTGACGCTCGGACGCGGCGCCGCAGGAATCCAGATCCAGCCCGACGGCGTCCGTGCCTACGTCGCCTGCACGCCCGACGACTCCGTGGCCGTCATCGATCTCAAATCCCTGGAGGTCGCCGGTCGCATCGAGGCCGGCAAGCAACCGGACGGCCTGGCCTGGGTCGTCCGGCGCTGAGGCCTCCGAAGGCGTAGCGATTGCGGCCGGCGCTCCGCTTCAGCTGGCGGCGGCGCGAGACGGTGTCCAGAGCCGGAGGCCCGGGGAAAGCGACCGGAGGCCCTCGGCCGGCATCGCCTTCGACAGCAGGAATCCCTGGCCGCCGTCGCACCGGAGCGTGCGCAGGCGGGCGAGCTGGCGCTCGGTCTCGATCCCCTCCGCGATCACGTCCAGCTCCAGGCTGCGGGCGAGGGCGATGATCGACTCGACGATCTCCGCCTTCTCCCCGGCGTCGTCGATGCGGGAAACGAACGAGCGGTCGATCTTCAAGGTGTCGACGGGCAGCTTCTGGAGATAGCTGAGGGACGAGTAACCGGTCCCGAAGTCGTCGATCTGGATGCCGATGCCCCTCGACCGCAGCTCGCGCAGCACCGCCACGGCGGCCTCGGCATTGCCCATGATGGCGCTCTCGGTGACTTCCAGCTTCAGGCGCGGCGGGGCGAGGCCCGCGGCGGCCAGGGCTTCGTCGATCGCCTCCACCAGGCCGTCGTCGGCGAGCTGGCGGGCGGAGAGGTTCACGCTGATGGTCAGGCGGCTGTCTTCCAGCCGGGCCACCTCCCGGCACGCCTCGCGCAGGAGCGCGGGGCCCAGGGAGAGGATGAGCCCGGTCTCCTCCGCCAGCGGGATGAACTCGTCCGGCAGGATGATGCCGCGCTGCGGGTGCCGCCAGCGCGCGAGGGCCTCGAACCCCGTCACCTCGCCCGTGGTCAGCGAGACGATGGGCTGGTAGTGGGCGGTGATCTCGCTGCGCTCGACCGCCCGGCGCAGGTCCGTCTCCAGTTTCAGCAGGGACACGGCGTGGAGATGCATGGAGCTGTCGAACATCTCGTAGCGGGCCTTGCCCCGGGCCTTGGCCCGGTACATCGCGATGTCGGCGTCGCGCAGCACGTCGTCGTGCCGATGGTAGCCGTGCGTGCTCACCGCGATGCCGATGCTGGCCGAGGTGTAGACCTGCTGGCCGGCCAGGGCGAAGGGCGTCGTCAGCTCCAGCTGCACCCGCTCCGCGAGCTGGGTGGCCGCTTCCGTATCCTTGAGGTCGTCCACCAGGATCGTGAACTCGTCGCCGCCCAGGCGGGCCACCGTGTCCGCGGGACGGAGGCACTGCTCGAGCCGGCGCGCGATGGCCACCAGGAGCTGGTTGCCGACGTGGTGGCCGAGGCCGTCGTTCACGAGCTTGAAGCGGTCGACGTCGAGATAGAGGACGGCGTAGAGCGATTCGGAACGGCCGCGGGAGCGCGCGACCGCACGACCCAGCCGCTCCAGGAACAGCGTGCGGTTGGGCAGTCCGGTGAGGTCGTCGTAGAACGCGTGGCGGAACATCTGCTGCTCGACCAGCTTCCGCTCGCTGATGTCTTCGCAGATGGTGACGATGCCCAGGGGCTCGCCGCCCGCGCCCAGCACGACGTCCGAGATGAGCTGGGCGGGAAAGACGCTGCCGTCCTTGCGCACGTTGAGCCGCTCGCGCTTCCAGGAGCGGAGGTTCCGCATCTGATCCGGGGTGAGGGGCCGGGCGAACTCCGCGGGAACGAGACCCCGTCCTTCCTTTCCCACGAGCTCGTTCGGCGCGTAGCCGTGGAGGACGTGCTCGGCAGGGTTCGTGAACAGGATGGAGCCGTCCGTGCCCGTGATGGTGACCCCGACGGGGAGGCTGTCCACGGCCTTGCGCAGGGCGATGAGCGTCTTCTGGGCCTCGCGATGCTTGACGCGCGCCTCCGCCTCTCGCAGCTCGCGCTCCACGGCCGCCGGCAGCCGCTGCAAGCGCGCCTTCATGACGTAGTCGTCGGCCCCCGCCCTCATCGCCTCCACGGCGACTTCCTCTCCGATCGTGCCGGAGACGAGGATGAACGGAAGGTCGATGCCGCTCCGCTGCAGGACGCCGAGGGCTTCGAGGCCGCTGAACGTGGGCAGCGAGAAGTCGGAGATCACCACGTCCCAGGACCGTGCCCCCAGCTCGGCCTTCATGGCCTCCGCCGTCTGCACTCGGACGAGGTCGGGCTCGAAGCCGCCGCGCCGGAGCTCCAGCACCAGCAGGTCGGCATCGTCCTCGGTGTCTTCCACGAGCAGCACGCGCAGGGGCTTCATCATCGCTCCCTCGCCTTGGTTGATTCCCTTTTACCCGACGCTACGCTCCGCGGGTCGCTCCGCAAGTGCGATCCCGCGATGGAGTGACTGGCGTCACCTTGCCCGTCCACAAGGGGAAATGCTACGGGCTACCTGGGCGCGTCCTTCTTGAGGAAGGTCCCGGCATCGAGCTGCTGGAAGGCGTGCCGCAGCTCCTCCTGCGTATTCATGACGATAGGGCCGTACCAGGCGACGGGTTCCCCCAGGGGCTGGCCGGAGATGAGCAGGAACCGGATCCCCTCGTCGCCGGCCTGGACCTCGACCTCGTCCCCGCGGTCGAACAGGACGAGCGTGCGGTTGTCGGCCTGCGACGGCGGGTGCGCGTTCGCCCAGGCCTCCGGCTCCGTGGGCACGGCCAACGGCTCGGAGGCGTTGCAGAACTTCCCCGCGCCCGCGAAGACGTAGGCGAAGGCCTGGCTGGTGGTCTCGACGGGCAGCTTCCGCCTCTTGCCGGCGGGGACGGACACGTCGAGGTACACGGGCTTGGCCGCGACGTCGTCCACCGGCCCCGCCAGGTCCCG
>Ga0075431_100002683_pt1 | contig 17245 bp, 17 predicted proteins | sample RhiMetdeltSRZDD5_FD_75297 | JGI IMG/M metagenome (GOLD analysis project Ga0075431, IMG submission 75297) | Populus rhizosphere microbial communities from Tennessee, USA - Rhizosphere MetaG P. deltoides SRZDD5 | ecosystem: Host-associated > Plants > Roots > Rhizosphere > Soil | place: USA... | reverse complement strand
GCAGGGCCGGCAACAGGGTGCTGCGGGACCACTCCAGGAACTCGTCCTGGGCGTCGCCGCCGATCTGCACCAGTGCGACGGGTGTAGCCGATGGCCGTCATCGCCATTGGGACGCTCCCGGGTCGGGCCCACCCGCGCGCGCGGCTACCCGGCAGCTCCGCCCGCTACTCGTTGTGCTCCCCGATGTGCTCGCCCTCCTCCGAGAGGCCCTCCTCGTCGAGCGCCTGCTCGACCGCCTCCCGGCGGGTGGTCCGGTCGGGGTTGTCCTCGGCGACCTCGGCCGCCACCTCCTCCGCCTCCTCGAGCTCGGGGTCGTTGGGCTCAGGCGCCATGCCAGCCGTCTTCCCGGGCGGGGCCGAACGAAACGCCGCCAGGGGCCTCGAACAGGGGGCCGATGAGGACCATGCCCTCCTGCTCGCAGCGGGTGAGCAGGGCTCGACGGGTCGCGACCAGCGTCGCCGGGTCGTGGTCGCCGAGCACCGAGTCGGGGTTGGCGATCTGGGCCGGGTGCAGGAACAGGTGGCCCACCACGACGGCCCCCGCCGGGTCGCCAACGAAGACGCCGTAGTGGCCCACGTTGTGACCGGGCAGGGCGTCGACCACGAGGCCGGGCGCGAGCTGGACCGGCTCGTCGTAGCGCTCGAGGAGGCCCGCCCGCTCGACCTCGAGGTGCCCCTCGCAGCCGGCCCGCTCCCCCGCGGCCAGGGCCTCCATCTCGGCGCCCGGCACCAGGTAGCGGGCCCGGGGGAACGCCGGCATCCCGGTCGCCGGGTCGACGTTGGCGCCGATGCCGTCGATGTGCGAGTTGACCACGACGTCGACGTCGTCAGGGCCCCAGCCGGCCGCGGCGAGCGCGGCCATCCGGGGCGCGTGCCGGTCGGGGTCGTCGAACGCCAGCCACGGGTCGACGACCACCACCAGGTCGCCGTCGGTCACCACCAGCGTGCTCGACCCGACCCGCAGCGCCCACTCGTCGGTCACGAAGGCGGGGTGCAGCCAGGGCGACCGCTGCAGGGTCGCCCTGGTCGCATCGTCCTGCGGCAGCTCGAGCGCGAAGCCCGGGTCGGCCACCCGGGTGATCGTCCACCCCTCGACCTGCCACCGCGTCACACCCCGACGCTAGGTCAGGGCAGCAGCGTGTCGAGGAACGAATTGCTGAAGATGCGGTGGGGGTCGTAGGCGTTGAGCGTGGCCCGCGCCGTGTCCCAGTTGTCCCCCGCGGGCTGGCCGGTCCGCAGCGCGTTCGGGTAGGTGGTGCCGACCAGCGTCGGGTCCGACCACCCCGCCGTCGCGCTGTAGCCCCAGCCCTTCGACCACTCGGGCCGCACGGCCGCGTACGAGCCCGTGTAGTTGCCGAGCATCCACTGCTCCATCTCCCGGTAGAAGGTGATCGAGTCGGGCGTCCCGGCGATGGTCAGGACGTCGATCCACACCGCCGTGTCCCATTCGGGGTGGTCCGGGCGGGGCCGCAAGGCCGACAGCTGGGGCGTGCCCGACGACGCCACCTTCACGTCGCTCGCCCGGTCCAACCCCGAGCACCGAATCTCGACCGGCCCGTTGACCGGGAACTTGCCCTGGGCCTGGTAGGCGGCCAGCCGGGCCTTGAACCAGGTGGCGAACTCGCTGAGCACCCGCTGGATGTTGCTGCGGCTGGTGAGGATCGCCATCCCGCCCTCCGACACCCGCAGCGTGGTGGGCCGCACGTACAGCAGGAGGTCCTTGGACCAGCCCCAGATGTCCCACGTCCCGGTGAACACGATTCCGCTCTGCACGATGAACAGCTGCAGACCGCCGAACGACGGCGTGCCCGACGTGTTGCCGACCGCCAGCTGGGAGAGGAACTCCTCGAAGTCGTCGGAGACCTGGTCGGAGAACGAGTAGTTGTACGGCGAGCTGACCTGCCGGGAGAACAGCGGCTTCGACGGCGTCGGCGTCCACACCTTCAGCCACGGCGTGTCGGTGAACGGGAACCAGATGGCCTCGACCCGGCCGGCGCTGGCCACGTAGCTGGAGAACGTGCGCCCGCTGGTCCCCGGCGGGCCGAACAGCTCGGCGGTCGGGATGTTGTACCAACTCTGGCAGCGCAGCCGGTAGTTGGCCCCGGCCTGCAGCGTGGCCGACGTCACGAACGCCCGGCCGAGGTGGGTGAGGAACGCCTTGATGTCGGCGTCGGCCCGGCTGAAGGTCTTGAGCACGTACTGGTTCTGCGCCGCGCTCCACACCACCGCCGTCAGCGAGGTGACGAGGTTGCTGAGCGACCCGTACGTGGTTCCGGAGATCTGGGTCTCGCCGGTCTTGGGCAGCGCGGCGCCGTGGGCGTCGATGGCCAGCGCACCGCCGAGGGTCAGGTTGCCGATCGCCGGCACCGACACCAGGCCGAGGTTCTGGGCCTGCAGCGCGGCGAGGATCGCCTCCATCGTGGCCCCGGCCTGGGCCGTGACCGTGGCCGGGGACGACCCGGCGTTGACCGTGATCGCCGTCAGGCTCTTGGTGGTGTCGACGAGGAGCACCTTCGACACGTCCGAGCCCTTGACGATGGTCAGCGGCGACCAGTTGTGCATCGCCCCTCGGGGCCGCACCTTCCACCCCTGGGCTCTGGCCCAGTTGGCGATCGTCACCACGTCGTTGGCGGTGGCGGGCGCGCACGTCCAGACGCCGTCGACGTGGATCTCCTTCGCCCAGTTCTCGTAGGCCTGCTGGTAGAGCGAGATGCCGGCCGGGAAGCTGGGCGGCGCCGCCAGCGTCGTGGCGGCCGAACCCGCCGGTACGGCGTAGGCCGGCGACCAGGTGAGCGCGGCCGCCCCTGCCCCGGCGACCCCGGCAATGAATCCCCGGCGGCTCAGCCCTTCATTTTCGATTTTCCCCACTTGTCATTCCCCCCAATTCGGGCGCGCGGAAGCAGCGGCTGGTCGCTGGTGGCCAGCAGCGGTGCATGGACGCGCGCCCACGTCACAATGGATGGCGTTGCCGCGCCGACCACACCCCTCGGATCGGCGCAATTCCCCCTATGGCGGCCCTCGTTGCCCGCATCTGACGCCATGTCAGGTGTGACGAATGTAACACGTTCTCGTTTTGCTGCCTAGCCCCAGATCAGCGGCCAAGTAGCCTGCTCGGCGTGGAAGTGGCCGTGGGCGTCACGACCCACAGCGGGTGGCGATAGCAGTCGTGGCGGGCCTCGACGCGGGCCGGCTGGAGGTCGTCGACCGGCGCCGGATCGAGCTGATCTCGCCGGACCTACCCCGCCAGGCGTACCACGCCGCGCTCGGCCTTCCGGCCGAGGAGGCCGAGGCGCTGGTGACCGCCGTGGACCGGTCGATCGTCGAGTGCTCGCTGGCCGCCCTGCGCAAGATCCAGGCGGACCACACCGTGGTCGCCGTAGGCGTGGTCGGCCCGATCCGGGAGATCCCGGACGTGCCGAAGGTGCTCGCCAGTCACGCCCGCATGCACGCCTCGGAGGGCGAGCAGTACCGGCGGGGCGTCACCGAAGCCGCGGCCGACCTGGGCCTGCGGGTCGAGCGCGTCGACCCGAAGGACCTGCCCTCTGGCCTCGCGGAGGACCACGCCCGCATCCGCGCGACCCTCGGCCCGCCCTGGCAGAAGGACCACAAGGACGCCACCGCCGCCGCCCTCGCCGCCCTCGGCTAGGTGACGGTCACGGCCTCGAGCCGGGCCGGGACGTGCTTGTGGTACGGGGTGCCGGCGATGGGGTCGCGGTGGTCGCTGGAGGTCAGCTCGTTGGGGGCGACGCCGACGGCCGGCGCGTCCGGCGTCGCGGTCACGCCGAGCCCGTTGGGCAGTGAGATGTGGCCGGCCCGCATCATCGGGCTGATCTCGACCAGCACCTCGGCGCGCCCCCGCTTCGTGGTGACGACAGCCGTGTCGCCGTCGCCCAGGCCGAGCGCCTCGGCGTCGGTCGCCGACACCCGCAGGGCGCCGTCGGGGTCACGCTTGCGCCACGCCGGGTCCCGGAAGATGGTGTTGGCGGTGAACGAGCGTCGCTCCCCCGCCGTCAGCACCAGCGGGAAGTCCGGGTCGCTGCCCGGCACCGGCGCGGCCGCCAACTCGGCGAGCGCCGACAGCATCGGCTCGTTGCCCAGCTGCAGCTGCCCGCCAGGGGTCCTGACCCGGGCCCAGCTGTCGGCGGGGTCGTCGACGCTGAAGACCACGCCCCGGTGGCCGGCGAGGATGGCGTCGAACAGCGCCTCGGCCTGTTCCGGGCCCTCGCCCTCGAACCCGGCCCGGGCGATGCTCGGCCCGATCTGCAGGGCCGCCATGTTCACCGCACCCCACAGCAGCGCGGCCGACGCCGCGCCGTCCGGCAGGGTCGGCCCGAGCGTCCGGTAGAGGATGACGGCCATCAGCGGGGCGACCTCCGGGTGCTCGCCCATGAACGTCATGAACAGCGGGCCGAACTCGGCGCGGCTGCGCTGCGCGGCCTGAGCGAGCGGGCTGAGGTCGACGCCTTCGAGGCCGCCCAGCGCCTCGACGATCCGGGCGTGGATCTCCGGCTCGGGCAGGGTCCCGGGGAGCGGATCCAGCACCGGCCGGCGAAGGTGGAAGTAGTTGTGGGGGAACTCGAAGTTGAAGAAGGTCGCCTCCCACTTCTCGAACTGCGACGCCGCGGGCAGCACGTAGTCGGCGAGCTGGGCGGTCTCGGTCATGGCGACGTCGATGACCACCACGAAGTCGAGCGCCTCCAGCGCCTCGCGCATGCGGGGGCTGTCGGCCAGCGAGTGCGCCGGGTTGGCCGACTCGACCAGCATCGCCCGGTAGCGGTCGGGGTGGTCGGTGAGGATCTCCTCGGCGATCACGTTGCAAGGCACCAGCCCGGAGATGATCCGGGCGCCGGCCACCGGTGACAACCGCTCGCCGCCCTCCCGGGGCGCGCTGCCGCCTCCGCCGGTCAGGTTCACGATGCTCGTGGGGACGTACTGGCCGCCCGGGATGGCGAAGTTGGCGGTGAGCACCCAGAGCAGCTTGTCGAGGTAGCTGCAGAGGGTGGAGTGCAGGCCCATCTGCACGCCGAGGTCCTCGAACACCGCGACGCTCGACGCGCCGGCGATGCGGCGGGCGGTGCGCCGGATGAGCTCCGGGTCCAGGTCGCAGACCGCCGCGTAGTGATCGACGTCGACGGCCGCGAGCAGCGGCTCGAGCTCCTCGAGGCCGACGGCGTGCTCGGCGAGCCAGCGGCGGTCGAGCAGCTCCTCCTGCACGATCACCGCGGCCAGCGCGGCGAGGCACCAGGCGTCGGTGCCGGGGCGCAGCGCCAGGTGGAAGTCGGCCAGCTCGGCGGTCTCGGTGCGGCGGGGGTCGAGCACCACCATCGACCGGGCCGGGTCGCGGGCGATCTCCTTCAGCGTGGTGCGGGCGTGGGGGAAGCTGTGGGACTGCCACGGGTTCTTGCCGACGAACACCGCGACCTCGGCGTGCTCCAGGTCGCCGCGGGTGTAGCCGCCGAGCAGCTTGCCGTTGACCCAGAACTCACCGGTCTTCTCCTGGGCCAGGGCGTTGGAGCGGTAGCGGCTGCCCAGCGCAGCCCGGGTCGCCGACGCGTAGCCGCCGTTGAGGTGGTTCCCCTGCCCGCCCCCGCCGTAGTAGAAGATCGTCTCGCCGCCGTAGGTGTCCCGGACCCGGGCGAAGCCCGCCGCCACCTCGGCGATGGCGGTGTCCCAGTCGACCGGCTCGTAGGTCCCGTCGGCGCGGCGCCGCATCGGCGACATCAGCCGGTGGCTGCCGTTCTGGTAGTGGTCGAGCCGCAAGGCCTTCTCGCACGTGTAGCCCTGGGACGCCGGATGGGCCTTGTCGCCCCGGATCCGCTGGAACGTGCGGCCGTCGTCGCCGAGGCGCACCTCGATCCCGCAGTTGCACTCGCAGAGGATGCAGGCCGTGGGGTGCCACTGAGGTTCCATCATGGAACGGACAGTAGGCCGAGCAAGTTCCAACATGCAACCCACTGCGGCTAGCCTGGATCGCCGTGAAGCGCACCGACACCTCGGACTGGCCGTGCACCATCGCGCGCAGCGTCGACGTGCTCGGCGACCACTGGAACCTGCTGATCATCCGCCAGGCCTGCCTCGGCACCCGCCGCTTCGACGACTTCCAGGCGGCGCTCGGCACGGGCCGCAACATCCTCAGCCAGCGCCTCGGTCGGCTCGTCGACGAGGGGCTGCTGACGCGGGTCGAGTACCAGGCCAACCCGCCCCGGTTCGAGTACCGCCTCACCCAGAAGGGCCGGGACGTCTACCCGATCCTCGCCGCCATGGCCGCCTGGGGAGACCGCTGGCTGACCGGGCCCGAGGGCACGCCGCTCGTCCTCCACCACACGCCGTGCGACCACGACATGCACGCCGTGGTGGTGTGCAGCGAGTGCGACCAGCCGCTCGACGTCCGCGAGGTCCGGGCCAAGGCCGGCCCCGGCTACCCGATCGGTCCCGCTCCCGCGACCTCGGCCAGCGCCTCGACCACGGCGGCCTCGTAGGCCGGCTGGTAGGTCGGGACGTCGGTCCCCGAGCGCACCCGGGGCGGCAGCTCCAGCTGCACGCCTTGGGCAGGCGGGAGGTTGACCGGGTTGCGGAGGTGCTGGCCCCGGAGCTGCTCGGGGATGTCGGCCAGCTCGTCGACGACGGTGAAGTCGTCCCCGAGCTGCCGGCGCAACGCGGTGCCCAGCCGGGCCGCGAGCACCCGGTTGCGGCCCCCGAGCAGCAGGGTGGTCCACATGCCGACCCTCCCGTAGCCGTGGACGGCGACCGCCACCTCGACGTGGTCGACGAAGGCGGCGAGCTTGGGCGAGTCGGCCGGGTCGAAGGCGATCGAAGGGATGTGCCAGCGCAGGTCGGGCGGCTGGCGCACGACGTACAGCGACGCGCCGGCCCGGTCGGCCGCGGCGACGGCGATGGTGTCGGTGCCCCGTTCGAGGCTGCCGCCGTGGAAGGCGAGCACCCCGAAGCGGCTCCGCAGCTCGCAGAGCTCCTCGACGCCGGGATGATCGAGCAGCTCGCCCAACATCCCCGGCGAGGCTACCGCCACCGATCGCAGCTCAGCCGGCGAGACGCTCCAGGGCCATCCGGGTCTTGGTCTGCTGCTCCCCGTCGAGGTCGAGCCCCCGCCCGGCCAGGTACACCCGCGCCTCGGTGGCGACCTGGAACGTCTCGGACGGCTCGCAGCGGGTCGACAGCTCCAGCACGCGGGTGCCGTCGGGGTAGAACCAGAGCTCGGCGACCAGCCGGCGGTCGAAGCCTTCGGGGCGGAAGCGCAGCTTGATCACGTTGATCGGCCCCAGGACCGCGAGGTCGTCGAGGTCGATGCCGTCGGGGCTGTGGGCGGTGAAGAAGGCCCGCTGCGCCTTGGAGAAGAGCCTCCGCACCGGCCGGCGCCCTCGCACGACGTCCCGGACGAGTGGCTCGTCGAGCGTTGCCTTGAGCGACCCGCTGCAGACGTAGCCGCCGGGCATGGCGTCGACCTCGACGACGAACCCCTGCGTGGCGCGCAGCTCGTCGGGGAGGTCGTTGGGCACCACCGGGCGCAGCTTGACCACCGAGTCGTCGGGCTTGCCCTGGATGCGGCGGGCCCGGGTGACGAGGCCTCGCCGGTAGAGGTCCAGGTCGGGCGTGTCGAAGAAGACCACCTGGCGGATCTGGGCTCCCAGCGGGTCCATGTCGAGCGCCGCAATCGCGGCGCCGCGCTCGGAATCGGGGACGGTGAGCTTCAGCTCGACGCTGTCGGCGTCACGGGTCAGCGCCAGGAGGTGCGCCATCTGGTCGTTCGTGAGCCGAGGCGCCGACGCCGCGCCCATCACCGCCTCCGGTGGGCGCGGCCGTAGATGAACTCGTGCTCCCAACGGTCGAAGGTGCCCCGGGCCCGCCACCGGAGGCGGCGACGGGCGTAGGCGAGCCACACCACGGCGTTGAGCAGGACGAACCCGGTGAGCTCGGTGGTGGTCGCGGCGCGACGAATGCCAGGTCGTTGCACATGTCCAGAGAACAACGGAAGTGGGTGAGCTGTCCTCACCCACGAGGAAGGTGAAGGCCGTGGCCGCCTAGCGTGGCCGGGTGGACCTGATCGAGACCCTGCGGACCACCGGGGCGGTGCGCGACTTCGTCGACGAGCCGGTGCCGGACGACGTCGTCGCCACCATCCTGGACACCGCCCGCTTCTCCCCGAGCGGCGGCAACCGCCAGGGTTGGCGGGTGGTGCTGGTCAAGGACGCCGAGATCCGCCGCCGGCTGCGGGACCTCTACCTCGACGGCTGGTACGACTACCTGGCCATGCACCTCGCAGGGCTCACGCCCTGGGCGCCGGTCACCGACCGGGACGCCGAGCAGCAGGCCCTCGCCACCGCCCCGGCCCTCGCCGAACGGGCCGCGGCCGCCCCGAACCCCGGCTTCCCCGAGACCCTCGACCAGGTGCCCGTGGTGCTGGCGATCTTCGCCGACCTGAAGGCCCTGGCCGCGGTCGACCGCGACTTCGACCGCTACACCTTCGCCGGCGGCGCCTCGGTGTACCCGTTCGCCTGGAGCATCCTCCTCGCCGCCCGGGCCCACGACCTGGCCGGGGTCATGACCACCATGCCGATCCGCCAGGAGGCGGCCGTGCGGGCGCTGTTCGGCGCCCCCGACGACCACGCCCTCGCCGCGGTGGTCGCCCTGGGCCACCCGGTCCGCCAGCCCCGCCGCCTGACCCGGGCCTCGGTCCCCGACTTCACCACCGTCGACGGCTTCGACGGCCCACCCCTCCCCGGCCCCTCATGACCCCGGGGCCCGGATGACGCCGATCGTCCTCGTGCACGGCGGCGGCTTCGACAGCCGGTGCTGGGAGCGACTGGTCCCGTTGCTCGACGGGCCGGTGCTGGCCGTCGACCTGCCCGGCCGCGGCCGGCACCCGATGCCGCTCGAGGACGTCGACTTCGCTGTGTGCGCGACCTCGGTGGCCGCTGACCTCGACGAAGCCGGCTTCGATGACGTGGTCCTCGTCGGGCACTCTCTCGCCGGCTGCGTGCTCCCGGCGGTCGTCGGGCGGCTCGGCGCCGCCCGCGTCCGCTCGGTGGCCTTCGTCGCCGCCACTGTCCCCGAGGGCGGGGTCAGTGCCCTCGAGACCCTGGACGACGACCTCCGGGCGCGAGCGGGAGCCGCCACTGCGCAGCCCGCCGACGAGCCGGCCACCATGGACGACGCCATGGCGCGGATCGTGCTCGGCGACGACCTCGACGAGGAGCAGTTCGCCTGGTGCGTCGAGCGCCTGGTGCCCGAGGCGCTGCAACTGGTCATCGACCCGGTCGACCTCGCGCCCCTTCGTGGCGTGGCCTGCACCTGGGTCAGGACGCTCCACGACGTCGTCGTGCCGGCCGAGCGCCAGCTGCGCTTCGCCGCCAACCTCGGTGACTGCCCGGTGGTCGATCTGGCGGCCGGCCACATGTGCATGGTGAGCCGGCCGGCCGCCCTCGCCGCGCTCCTCGACGACCTCGCTCGGTGACCGCGCGTGGTGACCACCCTCGGTGACCCTGGTCACAGAGCGTGAGAAGGAGGAAGATGGACCTCGGGGGAGGGCGAGCAACGGAGGAACAGCCCATGACCCAGGCCAACGAAGACCTCATCCGGCGGGGCTACCAGGCGTTTGGCGAAGGGGACCTCGACACCCTCAAGTCGATGATGTCGCCCGACGTCGTCCACGAGGTCCCCGGCAACAACCGGTTCACCGGGGAGCACAAGGGCCCCGACGAGCTGATGGACCTCTACGGCCGGCTCTTCGACGTGAGCGGGGGCACCTACAACGCCGACCTGCTCAGCATCGAGTCCCGGGACGACAACACGGTCGTGTCGACCCACCGGGGGACGGCGCAGCGGGAGGGGGCCGGCCTCGACACCACCGAGGTGCTGACCTTCACCGTCCAGGACGGCAAGATCACCCGCATCGTCAGCTCGTTCTCCCCCGAGGACGAGGCCGCCGAAGACGCCTTCTGGGGGTAGCAGCTCCCTATCTAACACCTGCGTCAACTAGGGTCGGGGGCGATGGGTGGGACGACGACGGTCAGCGATCAGCTCCGGCTGATGGCGGCCGAGCTCGGCGACGAGGTGGCGTTCAAGGACGTCAGCCGGGGTGACCGGCTGACGTTCGGCGAGTGGGAGGAGCGGTCGAACCGGCTGGCCCGTGGCTTGACGACAGTTGCGTCGGTCCGGCCAGGCGATCGGGTGGCGCTCCTCCTACCGCCCACCGAACCGCTCGACTGGGTGGCCACGTACGCGGCCATCCACAAGGCCGGCGCGGTGGCGGTGCCGCTGAACACCCGGCTGGCCCCGCCCGAGGTCCAGCGGCTCCTCGACCACGCCGAGGCACGGGTGGTCATCCGCTCGACCGACGACCTGCCGCCCCTGCTGGCCGACGACGCCAGCACGTACCAGGTGCCGGTCGGACCCGACGACCTCGCCGACATCCTCTACACCTCGGGTACCACCGGCACCCCCAAGGGCGTCGCCGTGGCCCACGTCAACATGAGCATGCTGCGCGCCGGCCGGCCGACGTGGTCGGGTCGGGGCTGGCTGACCAGCTCGCCGCTGTTCACGTTCGCCGGGATCACGCCGATCTACAGCGCCATGCGCCTCGGGATGGCGGTCCTCCACCAGCCCCGCTTCGACGTCGAGGAATGGCTCGCCGTCGTCGAACAGGAGCGCCCGACGATGGTGTTCCTGGTGCCGGCGATGGTGGAACTGCTCGCTGCTCACCCGGCCTTCGGCGACGCCGACCTCACGAGCCTCGCCCTCGTCTACGTCGGCAGCTCACCGCTGGCGCCCGGCCTGCTGCAGCGCCTCCGTGACCGGGTGCCGCGGGCCGACGTGACCAACAGCTACAGCCTCACCGAGTCGGGCAGCGCGTTCTTCTCGATGCCGGCCGACGAGGCCCGCAAGCGGGTCAGCTCGATCGGACGGCCCGTTCCACCGACCGAGGTCAAGGTGGTCGACGAGGCCGGCGACCCGGTGCCGGCCGGCGAGGTCGGCGAGCTGTTGCTGCGGGTGCCCGGCCGGATGCGCCACTACTACCGCGACAAGACCGCCACCGCCGCGACCTGGCAGGACGGCTGGCTCCGCTCCGGCGACCTCGCCCGGTCCGACGAGGACGGCTACCTCTACATCGTCGGTCGCACCAAGGACGTCATCATCCGGGGCGGCAACAACATTCACGCCGGCGACGTCGAGGCGGTGCTGTACGACCACCCCGCAGTGCTGGAGGCCACGGTCGCCGGCATCCCCCATCCGGTGCTGGGCGAGGACGTGGCCGCCTGGGTCGTGCTGCGCCCCGGCGCCACCGCCACGCCCGACGACCTGCAGGCCCACTGCGCCGCGCGCCTCGCCGACTACAAGACACCCCGCGTGATCACGCTCGTCGACGCACTGCCGCGCAACGCCACCGGCAAGGTGGTCAAGTCCCTGCTCACAACCTTGTGACAAAAGTGCCACAAAACGCTGCCAATCCTGTCGACAACATTGTCGACAATCCGGAGACGATCCTGCCGCTGGCGGGTACCCGGATCGTCGACCTGACGTCCAACATGTCCGGCCCACTGGCGACGATGGTGCTCGCCGACCAAGGCGCCGACGTCGTCAAGGTGGAGCCGCTCACCGGCGACGCCATCCGCGCCGTCGGCACCGGCCACGACGGGATGAGCGCCTACTTCGCCAACAACAACCGGGGGAAGCGGTCGATCGCCGTCGATCTCTCGTTCGCCGAGGGTCGCGAGCTGGTGCGCCGCCTCACCGCCACGGCCGACGTGTTCGCCCAGAACTTCCGGCCCGGGGTCGTCGAGCGGCTCGATCTGGGCGCGGACGTGCTGCTCGAGGACAACCCCCGGCTGGTCTACGGCTCGATCAGCGGCTTCGGCCGGGTCGGGCCGCTGGCGGGCGCACCCGCCTACGACCACGTCGTCCAGGCGCTGTCGGGCTTCGCCGCGCTGCAGTCCGACGGCACCGGTGAGCCATCGATGGTGCGTCACGGCGTGGTCGACAAGGCCACCGCTTACACCTTCGCCCAGGCCGTGACCGCAGCCCTGCTGCGCCGGGCCCGCACCGGTGTCGGTGGCCGGGTCGACGTGTCGATGCTCGACGTCGCCATCGCGTTCCTATGGCCGGACGGGATGATGGACAACACTGTCGACAATCCGGTCACAAAATTGCCACCAACCAGTCGCAGCTTTCGCGTCACACCGACCGCGGATGGTCAGGTGGTGCTGGTGACGCTGACCGCTGCGCAGTGGTCGGGCCTCACGACCGCGCTGCTCGACGAGACCGACGGCGGCGCCATGGCCGACACCGCAGCCCGGATGCGCGGCGGTGCCGAGGTCATGCGCCGGGTGCGCGCCCGCATCGCCACGCTGCCCACGGCCGAGGTGGTCGAGCGGCTGCGGGTGGCCGACGTGCCGGTCGCCCCGGTGCTGGCGCTCGACGAGGTCGCCCACCACGAGCAGGTCGTCGCCAGCGGCACGGTCCGCGCCTTCGACCACTCGGTCCTCGGCCCGGTCCACCAGCCCCGCCCCGCGCCGCTGTGGGACGGCCGGCCGGGCGAGGCTGCACCGACCGCGCCCCGCCTCGGCGAGCACGGCACCGAGATCCTCACCGAGGCCGGCTGGGCCCCGGCCGACATCGAGAGCCTCCGGTCCCGCGGGATCATCGCCTGACCCCATGGCCGTGGAAGACGATCCGTCGCCCACCGGGGAGCCGCCTTCTCCCCCCGGGGAGCCGGCGGGGGTGGTGCGGCGGGCGCCGTTCGCCGACAACCCCCGCGTCGGTGCCGTCGGGCGGCGAGCGCAACAGCGCATCCTTGACGCGGCGCTCCAGGTCTTCGCCGAGGTCGGCTACCACCGCTGCGGCATCAGCAAGATCACCAAGGTCGCCGGCTGCTCGCGCGCCGCCTTCTACCAATACTTCTCCTCCAAGGAGGACGTCTTCCGCCACCTCGCCGGCCAGGTGGCTCGCCAGGTCACAGCGTCGGCGGAGGCGCTCGACCCCATCACCCCCGACCAGCCGGGCTGGGACTCGCTGCGGGACTGGGTCGACCGCTACGCCGCCATCTATCACCGCTACGAGCCCGTGTTCCGGGTGTTCCAGGCGGCCGCCGAGAGCGACGAGGCGGTCGCCAGCGGCGCCGCCCGGGCTCGGAGCCACGGCGTCGCCATCGCCCAGGACAAGCTGCGGTCGAGCACGTTGCCGGCCCGCCACACCTCCGACGTCGTCGCCCTCCTGCTGAACCTCCTGGCGTGGACGCCCCGGCTCGCCGACCAACTCGGTGCTGCGCTGCCCGAGGGCTCGCTCCCGCCGGAGCGGGTGGCGGGGGCGCTGACCGACATCGCCCACCGCACCCTGTTCGGGCGGTGCGACGGCCTCAACGTCCGTGCCGCGCCGAAGCGCGCGCTCCCCCGGGTGCAGGGCGGCGCCGAGCTCCTCCAGCGCCTGGCGGCCGGCTCGGCGCCGAAGGAGGCGCCGGCCGTGGCCGCCCCGAAGCTCCAGCGGCTGGTCGTCGCGGCCCGCCAGGTGCTGGTCGAGCAGGGCTACCACGGCACCCGGGTCGACGACATCACCACGGCCGCCGGCGTCTCGCACGGAACCTTCTACCGGTTCTTCGACAACAAGGACCATGTCGTCCGGCTCGTGACCCTGCGGTCGATGCAGCAGCTCAACGAGGCGTTCACCGACATCCCCGACACGGAGGCCGGCGCGCCCGGCCCGAACGCGGTGCGCCAGTGGCTGCGGCGCTACAAGGCCTCGCAGGCAACCCAGGCGGCGATGCTCCGCGTGTGGGCCGAGGCCACCGCCGACGACCCGCTCCTCGCCCTGGAGAGCGCGGCCGCCATCGACTGGGGCCGCCAGCGCCTCGCCCGGTTCCTGCGCCCCCGCGGGTTCGGCGACGTCGACGCCGACGCACTGGTGATGCTGCCGCTGCTCGACGCCGTCGGCGGCATCCGCAACGTCCCCGCCAGCATCAGTGCTGCCGCGCTGGTCCTCGAGCGGGGCCTGCTCGGCGTCAGCTCACAGTGACGAGGCTCGTCGACGCACCTGTCGGAGATCAGCCCGACGCCGGCGCGGCCAACCGGCGCCGGCCTCGCCGGGACGGCAACCGCAGGCCGTCCGTCGCCAGCCTCGACACGCCCGCGATGAAGCCGTCCATGTCCGCGTGCTTCACGTCGACGATGAACCGCACGTCCGGCACGTAGTGCTCGAACGTGTCGCCCTCCATGGCGGCGATGATCCCCGCCGCAGCCTCCCCCACCCGCAGCTTGGGACCGTCGTAGGTCGGGGTGTCGTTGCCCGGCCGGCTCCAGAAGTCGGTGTCCACGGGGCCGGGGTTGACCAGCCGCACGGTCACGCCGGTCCCCCACAGGTCGGCGGCGATCGACTCGCTCCAGCCGCACAGGGCGAACTTGGAGGCGCTGTACGCCGCCTCCCCCGGGCCGGGCAGCCGGCCGCCCAAGCCGGCGACGTTCAGGATCATCCCGCTGCGACGCACCAGCATCAGCGGGAGCACACCGAGGGTCATCCGCACCGGGGCGTGGAAGTTGACGCGCATCGTGTCCTCGACCTCGCCGGCCTCGAGCCGCGTGGTGTGGCGGCGCATCGGCATGCCGGCGTTGTTGACGAGGACGTCGAGGTGCCCGAGCGCGCGCCATGCCTCGACGCCGACCTCGGCGGCACGGTCGAGGTCGGCGAGATCGACCACCCAGGCCCGCGAGTCGACCGCGCCCAGCGCGTGGCAGTCGGCCAGCACCTCCTCCGTCCGGCCGGCATCCCGCCCGACCACGCCGACCGTGCACCCCAGCTGGGCGAGCATCCGAGCCAACCCTGCGCCCACCCCTGACGATGCTCCTGTCACGAGCACGTTCATCGAATCGCACCGTACCAGCTCGTTGACGTGCGTGTTAGAAATCCTACGGAGCGGAGGCGACCCCCAAGCGCATCCGCAGCTCGCGCTCGAACGCCGCGATCTCCGGCCCGGCGAACTGCTGCTTCAGGCGGTCGAAGGTCACGCCACCGGCCTCGCGCTCGTCGTCCCACTCCTGTGCGAACGACCCGTCGGCGATCCCGGTCACGATGGTCCGCATCACCGCAGCAAGATCGAGGTGGTCGTAGCGGTCGGCCCGGGACATCTGGCCGTACTGGCTGATCGGCGAGTGGTGGTCCATCTGGACGGCGTAGCCCTCCTCGCGGAGGAGCCGGTAGCTCCGCTCGACCTCACCCGACAGCACCAGCTCACAGAGGACCGCCTCCAGCGGGATCCCGTGCTCGAGCATGACCCGCACGAACGACTGGCTCACGTGCCGCAGCGCCGGCGACAGGGCCTGCTCGACGGCGAGGTCGAGAACCGCCTCCTGCCGGGGCGAGAGCTCGATCGCCCCCTGGCGCAGCCCGCCGATGGCCTTGGCGACCGCCAGCGTCCGGGCCCGGGCGTGGCCCGTGACGTCCCGGTGCACGCCGAACGCGGTGATGAAGCCGACGCCCTCCTCGTAGCAGCGGCGCACCTCGGGGCCGAGCATCCGGGGTGCGACCATGCCGACGTCGCACGCCGGGTCGAAGCGGTCGAACGCCAGCGTGTAGCCGCTCGCCACCACCACCAGCGCATCCGCCCGCGGCGCGATCGGCAGGGTCGGGATGACGTTGTCCGGTACGAGCAGGCACAGCACGTCGGCCGCCGAGGCGGCGTCGATGTCTGCTGCCGCGAAGCCGTCCGCGACCGCCCGCTCGCGGGTGGCATCGGCCCGCACGCAGACCTGCACGTCGAGCCCGGCATCCCGGAGGTTCAGCGCCCACGGCCGCCCCTGGTTCCCGTAGCCGACGACCGCTACGCGGCGGCCCGCCAGCTGCCCGACGTCGGCGTCGGCCTCGTGCAAGATCGTCGTCATGTACCGTTTCTAACAGCCACGTCAACATTCGCGTAAGGTTGAGAACGTGGTGCTGGATGCGTGGGTCAACCTCTTCCCCGAGGGCTTCGCCGAGGCCTGGGGCGGCCGGCAGGAGAACGCCGTCATCGGCGAGCTGTTCGGCGACAACCTCGCCGAGACGGCCACCGTCGAGCAGCTGCTGGCCGCCATGGACGACGCCGGCGTCGACCAAGCGGTGCTGACCGCCGGCCTGCAGGACCCCGAGCGCGCCCGCCGCCGCGGCGCCTACGCCGCCGAGGACCTCCTCGCCATCGCCGACCGGCACCCCGACCGCTTCCTCGTGTCGGCGGTGGTCGAGCGAGCCACCAAGCCGGTCGAGAACTGCCTTCGCATCCGGGAGCTGGCCGCCCACGAGAAGCTCGTTCTCGTCCGGGTCACGCCACTGGTCGAGCAGTACGAGCTGAACCACCGGCTCTACTACCCGGTGTACGCCACCTGTGCGGAGCTGGGCCTCCCGGTGTCGATCAACATCGGCGTGCCCGGGCCCCAGGTCCGCTCACGCTGCCAGGACCCGGTGCTGCTGGAGGACGTCCTCATCGACTTCCCGACCCTCGCCGTCGTCGGCGCCCACATGGGCCACCCGTACGAGGCGCTGCTGATCCAGTACATGCTCAAGTGGCCGCAGCTGCACCTGATGACGTCTGCCTACCTGGCGACCTACATGGACCCGGGCCTGGTGCGGTTCATGGACTCGTCCCGCGGCCGCGGGCGGGTCCTGTTCGCGTCCGACCACCCGGTGATCCCGGCGGGCAAGGCCCTCGACGCGGCCCGCAAGCTCCCGCTCTCGGACGAGGGCATGGCCCTGTTCCTCGGCGGCGCCGCGTGCGAGGTCCTGGCCGGGCGCCCGGGGATCGCCTAGAGCCGCACGACCTGGATCGTGCAGCGCGGCCCCGGCGCGTGGGCAGCAACGCTCATCGCCTAGAACGGCCGCTCCCGCGGGCCCACGCGCGGGCCGGGGGTGAACGTGGCGGGCATCGTGACGACACCGTTGAGCTCGGGGTTGCCGGCGTAGAAGCGCGTGGCGTCGTGGTCGACGGCGTAGTCGGGGATGCGGGCGAGGACCGCGGCGAGCAGGACCTTGAACATGACCCGGGCCATGTGCATGCCGATGCAGCGGTGGGGGCCGACGCCGAAGGCGAGGTGGGGGTTCACCTCCCGGTCGAGCACGACCTCGTCGGCCCGGTCGAACACCGCCTCGTCCCGGTTGGCCGACAGCCAGCTCAGCATCAGGTGGTCGCCCCGGCACAGCTCCTGGCCGCCCAGCGTCACGTCCCGTGCCACGGTCCGGGTCAGGGTCTCGTTGACCGAGAAGTAGCGCAGGAACTCCTC
>Ga0075431_100002681_pt1 | contig 17246 bp, 19 predicted proteins | sample RhiMetdeltSRZDD5_FD_75297 | JGI IMG/M metagenome (GOLD analysis project Ga0075431, IMG submission 75297) | Populus rhizosphere microbial communities from Tennessee, USA - Rhizosphere MetaG P. deltoides SRZDD5 | ecosystem: Host-associated > Plants > Roots > Rhizosphere > Soil | place: USA... | reverse complement strand
CACACCTCGTATCGCAGCTGCTCGCCCTCGCCCGCAATGAACCCGAGGCCGCGCGCACGATGACAGTTGGCCCCGTCGACCTCGCGGCGCTCGCGTTCGACGCTACTGCTGACTGGGTCAACGAGGCGCTCAGGAAGGAAATCGACCTCGGCTATGAAGGCGAAAAAGCGGGTGTGACGGTGCAAGGCGATCCCGTGCGCCTTCGCGAGCTCCTGGACAATCTGCTGGACAATGCCCTGCGGTATACACCTCAACGGGGCCGTGTGACGGTGCGTGTAGTCGACGGGGGCGCGCCGGCACTCTCCGTGAGCGACGACGGCCCGACGATACCGGCCGCAGACCGTCAGCGTATCTTTCAGCGTTTCTACCGTGTCCTCGGAACGGCCGAACGCGGCAGCGGACTCGGGCTCGCAATCGCGCAGGAAATCGCGCATCTTCACGGCGCGACCATCACGCCATCCGACGACTTGGATGGCCGGGGCAACACCTTCACGCTTTCCTTCCCCCCGGCAAGCCAGCGCTAGCAAGACGCGGCGAGGCGCGCGCCGCGCGTTCAGCTTGCGTTCATCTTCGCGTGTGCCCGGCGTCATCTGGGCGAAATGGTGTGTCCATGATCGGCGCGTAGTCTCCGGCACGTAACGCCTACAACGCGACCGGAGATAACCGCAGATGGACACGTTCACCACTTCGCTGTTCTGGGTCTCGCTTGCCCAGATCATGATGATCAACATTCTCCTTTCAGGGGACAACGCAGTCGTCATCGCGATGGCAAGCCGCGCGCTGCCGCCGAAGCAGCAGAAACACGCGATTCTCTTCGGCAGCTTTGGCGCCATCGTGCTGCGGATCATTCTCACGTTTTTCGCCGTCGCGCTGCTCGCGCTCCCGTACCTGAAGATCATCGGCGCCGTGCTTCTGGGCTGGATCGGCATTCAGCTGCTCATACCCGACGATGCCGAGACCGAGCTCGACGGTCATTCGAATCTCTGGAGTGCGATCAAGACGATCATCGTCGCCGATTTCGTCATGAGCCTGGACAACGTCCTGGGCGTGGCTGCCGCAGCCAAGGGCAACATCGTGCTGCTCATCATCGGCCTCGGGCTGAGCATTCCGCTCATCATCTACGGCAGCACGGTCATCCTGAAGCTGATGAACCGCTTCCCGGTCATCATCACCGTCGGCGGCGGGCTTCTCGGCTGGGTCGCGGGCGAGATGCTTATTACGGACCCTGCCGTCAGCGGCTGGGTCGATGCCAATGTCTCGTGGCTCCACACCGGCGCGCCCGTGCTTGCGACGGCCTTCGTCGTTGGCACCGGCACGTGGCTCGCGCGTGAGAAGCCGGACAGCACGACGATCGTGGTCGACCTGCAACAGGTGGAAAGCGAGCCCGCACCTCCCGGCTATCACTGGGTCTCGCGTCCATGGCGGGTTCTTCCGGACGGAACGCGCGAGTACGCACATCTGGTGGGTGAGAAGGCGTTTCGAACGCTTGTTCCCGTGAGCTCGCGGTTACGCCATTCCGGCGACCCCAGCGGGCCGGCGCTGATGATGCGGAATCTTTTCAAAAAGGGAAAGGAGTGAGTCATGGCACATACGAGCAAGCCACAACACGATCTCAAATGGGCGCAGATGACTCGCGGCGCGCGCCTGCTATGGTTCGGCAGGTTTGTGATCGCCCTCATGACTTTTGGATTCGCCTTCCCGCGAATCATGGAGCCGCACCTGAACGACGAGCGCCAGCCTGCCGAATAACCGGTGTGCGGCGCTAATGCCGCAGCGTCACACGCTTACAGGCGTCGGCACGAGGTCAGGAACGCGGAGCTAATCGGCCGCCGTGCGCGTCGGCGCGGATATCGCCGCCTGTGCGTCTTTTAACACGGGCATAGGCTGCCACGCGCCGATGCGGCCCACGAGCGGAAGCTTCACGCCGCTCGGACCCACGCCGAAGGTCAATCCGAGGATGTTGAGCTCCAGGCCTTCGACGCCGCTCGCGGCAACACCAAGAACGCCACCCAGCGAAATCTGAAATCCGCTGCCACTGGGCGCGGCCGCAAAAACCGAGCTTCCCAGATAATCCTTGCCGATGGCGGTGGCCGGGAGATCGATTTCGAGCTCCGGCACGGCGCGACCGATCCATGCCGTGAACGTATTGGAGTTCGGCCCGGGCCACAGCGTGTATTCGGCCGCATAGGGATAAGCTCGCGCCGCTTTATCGATGCGCTCGATCAGCAGGTCAATGTCGCCTCGCTTGTCGGCATAGAGCTCGGGCGCGCCGCCGAACCAACGCGCATCAGGCTGCCGGTTACGCACGACGACCACACTTTCGGCCCAGCGCAGCCGCCAGCCGATCACCTCATACACAGTCCACGTGGGTGCATCCGTGCCTTTCACCGCAATCCACGTGTGCACGCCGAAGAGGCCTTTCGCGCCCATCGCGCGCGCGCCGTACACCTGTACGACCGCCTCTCTTACGAGCGCCGGATCCGGAGCGAGGCGGGCAGGTTCGCGGCTCGACGACCTCCAGTCTGTTGCCGTCACGGTCACTCCTGCTGCAGTGAAGAGCACCACTACGCATACGTACAGAACAGAACGCAGCGCGCGACGCATCAATCCACCCGCGCCCCGCTGTCCCTGATCGCCTGACCCCATTTCGCCTGTTCGCTTTTGATGTAGGCGGCGAAACGCTCGGGCGTGGTCGTCACGATGTCGGCGCCGAGCGCGGCGATACGGTCACGGGCGTCGGTCGAGCTCATCATCTTTGCCACTTCGCTGTTCAGCCGCGCGACGATGTCTTTCGGCATCGCCGCCGGCCCGAGCATGCCCCACCACGAAATGACTTCGAAGCCCGGATAACCCGATTCGGCAATCGTCGGCACGTTGGGCAGCGACGGTGAACGCTGAAGGCTTCCCAACGCGATCACCCGGACCTTGCCGGCTTTCTGGAACTGGGCCGTGGAGAGGGCCGATGTGAACATCATTGCGACATGACCGGCCACGAGGTCTGTGAGCCCAGGAACACCGCCTTTGTACGGCACATGGACGATGTCCGTGCGTGTGGCTTTCTTCAGCAGCTCCATGCCGAGATGGCCGCCGCTGCCGCTGCCCGTCGAAGCGTAATTCAGCTGTCCGGGCTTCGCGCGCGCGAGCGCGACGAGCTCCTTGAGCGAATGTGCAGGTAATGAAGGATGCACCGCAAGCGCGTGGGGTGAGGCGATGAGCAGACTGATCGGCGCAAAGTCGCGCGCAGGATCGTAGCCCACCTTCGTGAGGCTCGGACTGATCGCGAGATTACCGGTCTGGCCGATCACGAGCGTATGGCCGTCGGGCGGTGCCTTTGCCGCGAGCTCGAGCCCGATCGTGCCGTTCGCCCCTGGCCGGTTGTCTGGGAGCGCCTGCTGGCCCAGAGCTTCGCCCAGCTTCTGCGCGACGTAACGTCCGGTGATGTCCGTCGCGGCGCCTGGCGGAAACGGAATGATGATCCGCAACGGCTTCGACGGATAGCCTTGCGCTGACACGACAACCGGTGCGGCGAGCAGCAGCGCGACGACTGACGTCGCGGCAGCGCGATTCCGTGCGGACATCTCTATTTCCTCCTCACGGGCCATAATACGCCACATGAAAGCGATCCAGATGCAGAAAGGCGGAGGCCCGGAAGTGCTCGAGCTGAAGGAGCTGCCGCTGCCGCAGCCTGCCGCGGGCGAAGTGCGCGTGCGCGCGCAGGCGATCGGTATCAGCAGCGCCGACATGCTCGTGCGTAAAGGTGTCTACAACTGGATGCCGCCGCTTCCCGCGATACCGGGCAACGAGCTGGCAGGCGTCGTCGACACGCTCGGACGTGACGTCACCGGTGTGCGCGTCGGGCAGCGTGTGCTCGTGAGCTCGCGCGAGCTCCCATTCCGCGGCGGCTGTTACGCGGAGGCGATCTGCGTTCCCGCGGCATCTCTGTTTTTGCTTCCCGACTCCATCGCGCCGAACGACGCAGTGAGTCTTCCGAACTACCAGCTCGCCGGCGCGCTGCTGTACGAGTCCGGCGTGTGCAAGCCCCGGAGCGTTGCCGCGTACGGCGCGAGCGGCGGCGTCGGAATGGCACTCCTTCAACTGGCGCTGTGCGACGGCATGGTGGCGATCGGCATCGTCAGCACCGAGGAGAAGCGTGCGTTCGTGCAGCGTGCGGGTGTCGAGCACGTTCTTATTCGCGGCAAGGACGATCTGCGTGCGCGCGTGATGGCGCTGACCGGAAATCGCGGCGTGGACGCCATCTATGCGATGGGCGGCCCCAGCGCGGCATTCGTCAGCAATCTCGATCTGCTCGCGCCTTTGGGGACGCTTGTTTCGTTCGCCGTCCTCGGCGGTCTGATGCCGGACGCGGACATTTTCGGGGAGCTCAGAAAACGATTGGGCAAAAGTCTCGGGGTCCGCTGCTATTCCGTTCACGCGCTCGACCACGAGCGTCAGTTGCGACGTTCTCTGATGGAGCGCGCGATCGACCTTATGGCGGCCGGGCGCCTGCGACCGCCCGCGCCCACTGTGATGCCGCTCGGCGAGGCTGCGCGCGCTCACGAGATGATGGAGGCGGGGCGGACGGTCGGAAAGATTGTTTTGACGCTGTAAACATCCAAAGGGGGGTGGGTACCGATGAAGCGCTTAAGCTATTACTGCGCGTTTTGCGCAGCACTGATGTTGGCAAGCTCGCATGCCGTCAACGCACAGGACGCCAAGCGGATCACGATCCTCTACGACGCTTTTGGTCCGGCGTCGGCGCTTCAGAAAGACTGGGGATTTGCCGCGCTGGTGGAATATGGAGGCAAACGCATCCTGTTCGACACCGGCAACAACGCGAAAGTTTTCGAACACAACGTCAGACAGCTCGGCATCAATCTGAAACAACTCGATGCCGCCGTGATCTCACATCGTCACGGAGACCATACCAGCGGACTCACTTATCTCTTGCAGGAGAATTCGGGCGTCAGGATCTATGCCCCGCAGGAAGGCGCTTTCTTCAGAGGTCGCATTCCCCCCGGTTTTCTCAAGCCGCAGCCTTCGCTGCCGGGGGAGATGCGCTACTTTGGCGGTAACCCGCCGGAGCGCCTGCAATCCGGCAGTGCCTGGGAATCCGGGAATTTCGAGATCGTCACGAAGACCATCGAGATATTCCCCGGTTTTTACGTTCTGACGACGCGTTCGGAAAAACCCGGCACCATGGAGATGAACGAGGTCTCACTCGCTGTTCGTACGCCGAAAGGCCTGGCCGTCATCGTCGGGTGCTCGCATCCGGGCGTGGAGAAAATTCTTGTCGGCGCGACCAAGATCGATCCGCAGCTGTATATCGTGACGGGCGGTTTTCATCTCGTCCTTGCGCCGCAGGATGAAGTGCAACGCACGGCCGACGTTCTTCACGACTCACTGAAAGTCGAGCGCGTCGCACCGGGACATTGCACGAGCGAGCTCGGCTTCGCGGTGTTCATGGATCGCTTCAAGCAGCGGTTCGATCGGGCCGGTCTCGGCTCCGTCATAGCGTTACCTTGAGCGAAGTCAGCGTAACCCTGAGGAGCAGTCGATGGCGCCCACCGCGACCGTGTCAACAAGAAAGTCATGGCGGACCCGCGGATAAAAGACATGGGATGGCGGAAAAAGACGTCCCGTTCGACGGCAAGCGCATGATCTGCGGTGGGTTCGAGGTGCTGCTGCAAGCCTGAGATCACGGATAAATGGGGCAGGTTCGAGTTTCGAGAAAGCCGGACCTGCTCGAAATTCCGTTAGCCGGATGCCGTGATCGAATCGACCTTGTCCGGGTAGAAGGCGACGTGCTCTTTGATGACGCTGACCTCGTCGTACGGCTGCTCGTAGCTCCACACCGCGTTCTCCGCGGTTCGATCGCCGGATGCGAGCGTGTAGTACGACGCGTGGCCCTTGAAGGGACAATAGGTGCTATGCGTCGTGCGCGCGAACCGCTCCATCTTCACGTCTTTGCGCGGGATGTAATAAACCGGCGAATAAGTGCCCTCTTCCATTCGAATGGCGTTCGCGCTGTCGGCAATCACCTCGCCGTTGAATTTCACCTGCACGCGCATGCCCGCTGCCTGTGTCGTGATGCGATGGTCGGGGCGTTGCGCGTAACCGGGTCCGCTATTGGCAGTCATGCATGTCTCCTTCTCACGCGCGCAGTGTTCCCGTTCCAGCCTTCGCGGTGATATCGCGCTAATATGCACGAGCTCCGATTCTCCACAAAAAAATGGCAGCCGTCGACGGCGGAATTCGGGAGGAGTCATGACCAGACGCAAAGCGATATCGCAGTGTGCGGCAGTACTTGCACTGTTGCCGCTTCATGCCACTGCCCAAAAACCCGCGCAAGCGGATTACCCCTCCAAACCGATCCGCGTCGTCGTGCCGTATGCTCCCGGCGGACCGATGGACTACATCGGACGAACGTTGGGCCGCAAGATCGCACCCGTCCTCGGGCAGCAACTCGTCATCGACAACAGGCCCGGGGCGGGTGGCGCGATCGGCACCGACGTCGTCGCGAAGTCACCTCCGGATGGCTACACGATACTGCACACCTCGTCGAGCCACGCGAGTCTGCCGGTGATCACGAAAGGCCTGCCTTACGACGCGGTGCGCGATTTCGCGCCGATCACGCTGATCGTCAACAGTGTCGGTTTTCTGCTCGTGTCGCACCCGAGCGTGCCGGCGCGCAACGTCAAAGAATTCATCGCCATTGCAAGAACGAAACGGGGCGCGTTGACCTACGGCTCCGGCGGCGTCGGCAACGTCATGCATTTCGCCGCGGAGATCTTCAATGACAAGGCCGGGACGCACCTCGCGCATGTGCCCTACAAAGGTGTCGGACAGGCGATAACCGATCTTCTCGGTGGGCGCATCGACACCTGTTTCGGGCCCGGCACGGTGCTGTTGCCGCACATCAAAGCCGGCAAGCTCCGCGCGCTCGGCATCAGCGCCACGCAGCGCTGGAACGAGCTCCCGGATGTGCCGACGATCGACGAGGCAGGCGTGAAAGGTTACGTGTTCGTGCCGTGGTATGGCCTCTGGTTCCCGGCGTCTACGCCCGAGCCTTACGTGACGCGCATCCGCAACGAAGTGGCGAGGGCGCTGGAAGACCCCGAGGTAAGACGCAGCTTCGCAGAACAGGGGTTCGTGCCCGTCGGCTCGACCTCGGCCGACTTCAGAAAGACCATCGTGGACGAGATCGAGGCTAACAGGCGTCTTGCGACAAGAATCGGCCTCGTTCCCGAGTGATCCAAAGGCGCCGCAAAGATGTCGCAACCCCTTGAAGGGATCAGAGTACTCGAGCTCGGCAACTTCATTGCGGGACCGTTCTGCGGAATGCTCCTGGCGGACATGGGCGCAGACGTGATCAAGATCGAACGCCCGCCGAAAGGCGATCAGACACGTGCCATGCCGCCATTGCTCGACGGAGAGAGCGCAAGCTTCGCCGCACTCAATCGTAACAAGCGCAGCCTGGTACTCGATCTCAAGCGGCGAGACGCACAGGAAATCGCGCTGTCACTCGTGCGCAAAAGCGATGTGTTTCTCGAAAACAACCGGCCTGGCGCGCTCGAAGCGGTCGGTCTCGGCGCCGAACAGGTGCGAGCGGCGAACCCGAACATCGTGTACGTGTCGGCGTCCGGCTTCGGCCAGGGCGGACCTTATCGACGACGCGCAGGAGTGAATCTCATCGTCGAAGCTTTCTCCGGTGCACTGTCGATCACCGGCATGCCTGGCGAAATGCCAATGCGCACGGGCATTCAGGTCGCAGACATTCTCGGAGCGCTGTTCGCCACGTATGGCGCCCTCACGGGACTGATCGGCGCGCTGCGGCACGAACAGGGCCGCACCATCGACGTTTCGCTCGTCGAGTCTTCCATTGCAGCGGCCGCATGGGAAGCCGCCGGCTATCTCGCCACGGGTGAGGTCCCCCAACGCATCGGACATCAGCACCGGCTGAACGCGCCTTACCAGCTGTTCGAGACGGAAGACCGGCAGTACCTGGCGATCGGCACGCCCAACGATGAACTGTTCAGGCGCTTCATGCATGTGCTGGGACTCGAATCCCACATTGCAGACCCGCGCTTCAGCAGTTATCCCCTGAGAAAACAGAATGAAGCCGCCTTGCTCGCGCTCGTCTCGCCTGCGATACGCTCAAGCACCGCCGCGAAGCTCGAGGCGAAGCTGCTCGAAGCCGGCGTACCCTGTTCCAGGGTCAACGATTATCAGCAGGTCTTCGAGGATCCCCACATCCGGTCGAGGAACGTCATCGTCGAGGTGGAGCATCCGCGGCTGGGAAGCATTCGCGCCGTTCGCAATCCCGTCCTCTTCGATAGCGATGGACCGACGATCCGCAAGCCCGCGCCGCTGCTCGGCGAGCACTCGGCGGAAATTCTGACAGAGCTCGGATACACCGATTCGCAGATCGAGGAGCTCGCGCACGCGGGCGCGGTCATGATGGCGCCGTCCCGTAATCAGGGCGCATAAACACCACGCGTCGACGAGCACACCGCACGCCGGTACGGGCAGCACTCCGGGCACACGAACGGCCGTGCACGGCCACAGGGCCAGCGGCGAGCGTCCCGCAGCGCCGTTGTGCGAACAGGCGCAGATTCGGTAATCTCCCCGGGATGCCAGCCATGCACGCGCTTCACAAGATACTCGCCAGGTGCGGGCGCCCGCAGCGGGAACACGTCGAACCCGGCGAGTTTCTCGAAGTCGAGCCCGATGTCTTCGGCGTGATCGTTGCGATCAACGGCACGGAAGCGAAGCGCATGGCCGCGGATCTCGCGGAGCTCGGCATTACGGAGCTCCCGCTGAAAAACCGCATCTATGCCGTGGCCGACCACGCGTCGCCGGCCCCGACGGTTGTCATCGCGCAGGCGCAGAAGCTCTGGCGTGATTTCTTTCGCGAGCACGGTGTGCGCGTCTTCGACGGGGGCGCAGGTGTTTCTCACCTCGTGCTGTGCGAGGAAGGGCTCGTGCGACCTGGCATGCTTGCGATTGCCATCGATTCGCACGCGCCGACGATGGGTGCGATCGGCATGTACGCCTGCTCGCTTGGCGGCGGGCGCCTCACGCTCTTCGCGATCGGCCGTTACGTGATCCAGGTGCCGAAAGTGACGCTCGTGCGGGTGAGCGGCACGTTGAAGCCGGGCGTGCTCGGGCGCGATGCCTCGCTCTACGTGAACGGCCGTCTCGGCCAACGCGGCGCCTACAACAATGCGGTCGAGTTCGCGGGTCCTTTCATCGACGCGCTCAGCATGGACATGCGCTTCACGTTCGCGAACATGGGAACTGAAATGGGCGCGGTCACCTCGTATATCCAGCCCGACGCGAAAACGCTCGAATGGGTGAACCGCCATACTACCGAGCCATACACGGTGCACGAGACCGATCGCGATTTCGAATACGCAGCCGTGCACGACGTCGACGTCTCGGACATCGAGCCGCAAATCGCCGTGCCACATGCACCGGACGATGTGAAGCCGGTAAGTGCCGTCGCAGGCAGGCGTATCGACCAGGCGTACATCGGGTCGTGTGCGAGCGGACGCCTGGAAGATCTCGCCGAAGCGGCGCGCGTGCTGAAAGGCCGCAAAGTACATCCCGATGTGCGGCTTATCGTCACGCCCGGCTCTCGCGAGGTGCTCAAGGCCGCTACGGCTCTAGGCTATGTGCAGACGCTGCACGAAGCGAATGCCATCGTGACGAGCGCGAACTGCGGGGGGTGTCCGGGACTCCACGGCGGCATCCTCGCGCCCGGCGACGTGGCGATCACGTCGATCACGCGCAACTTCGAAGGCCGCATGGGCCCCGGCGCTGAAATCTATCTCGCGTCGCCCGCAACCGTTGCCGCATCGGCCATCGAAGGCCGGATCGCAAGCGCGCTCGAATACGCCTGAGGACGCATGCCATGAAGCTCGCCGGAACAGTCTGGAAGTTTCCTCAGGCCGACATCAATACAGGGCTCATCCGCAAGCAGATGTACAACCATCTGCCGCCGCAGGAGCAAGGCAAGCACTGCCTGGAAAGCCTCGATCCGGAGTTCTCGTCCAGGGCGAAGCCCGGCGATTTCATCGTCGCTGGCACGAACTTCGGCTGCGGCTCGTCGACGCCGGCTCACTACTCGATCCTCGCGCTCGGCATTCCCGCGGTGATTGCGGAATCGTTCGGTCCGCTTTTCTTCAGCAATTGCGCGGGTGGCGGGCTCTGGCCGATCGTCTGTCCCGGCATACTCCAACTCGTGGAAACAGGCGACACGCTGGAAATCGACACGGGAAGTTTCGTCGTGCGCAACGTCGGCACGGGAAAGACCTTGCAGGCGCAACCGCTTCCGGAGATCTATCGCGCGATGATCGAAGCCGGCGGCGAAAAGCCGTATCTCAAGACGCGGCTCGCGCGAGAGAGGCAGGCCCAGACATGAAGCGCACGTCGCTCGCAGGGTGTATGCGGCTCGTCACTGCCGCGGCGTTCGCATTGGGCGCCGGCGTCGCCGTCGCACAGGACAGTTATCCCGCAAAACCGATCAGACTCGTCGTGCCCTCTTCGCCCGGCGGCGGCACCGACACCACCGCTCGCGCCATCGCACCGAAGCTGACGGAGCGGCTCGGCCAGCAGATCGTTGTCGAGAACCGGCCCGGCGCAGCGGCAATGATCGGCACCGAGTACGTCGCGCGCTCGGCGCCGGACGGGTACACGATCGTCCTCGCACAGAGCACGATCACCATCGTCCCGTCCATCTATAAGAAAATCCGTTTCGATCCAATCAGGGATTTCGAGCCGATCACGAACGTCGTGGTCGTGCCGCAAGTGCTGGTGGGACATCCTTCGCTGCCGGTCAGAAACGCGAAGGAGCTCGTCGCGTTCGCAAAAGCGAATCCCGGGAAGCTCGATTACGCCGCAGGCGGGTACGGCGGCAATCCGCATCTCTCGATGGTGCTCTTTCTCAGCAAGAGCGGCACGAGCATGAACTACGTGCCATACAAGAGCGGGAATGCGGGGCTTTCCGAAGCGCTCGGAGGCGAAGTCCCCCTCATGATGGGGAACATTCTCGCGGTGTTGCCGCACGTAAAAGGCGGCAAGTTACGCGCCTACGGCGTGACGAGCGCTAAACGTGCGAATGCCGCGCCCGAGATTCCGTCGCTGGCCGAGGCGGCCGCGGTTCCGGGTTACGAAGCATTGCAGTGGTTCGGGCTGCTTGCGCCCGCGGGCACGCCGCGGCCCATCGTCGAGCGGCTCCATCGGGAAGCGCTGCGCGTGATCGAGCTACCGGATATTCAGAAGTTCTTCGCAACGACCGGCGGCGATCCACAGCCAAGCGCAACGCCCGATGCGTTTGCCGCGTTGATGCGAGCCGAGATGGCGAAGTGGGCGAAAGTCGTCAAGCAGGCAGGGCTGAAAGAACTCTAGGCGTCAGTCCTTGTGCGGCGGCTTCCAGCCCGCGAATTCGGGATAGTTGCGTTTCACGACCGGACCGTCGAAATCCCACGCCAGACATCCACCGAGATGCGGCGGCGGGCGCTTGAGCACAGGTTTGGGTAACCCTGCCTGCCGCCTCAAGTGATTGCGGTAGTGCGGAATCGTCTGGTACGCGACCGTCGCCATGTTGAACACGAGTTCGCGCAGATGCGCACATCCCTGCGTGCCGCCGAGCGCATGCTCGATCGACTTGCGCCATCCGCGGCCCAGCGTGCAGCCGATCAGCCGTGACATCGGCGGCTTCGCGTTCTGGCATTCCGGAAACGGCGTTGCCGGCATGCGCACTGCGACGTCGACGATCTTCATGTGGTCGTCGACCGTGAGGCGAATGCCCATGCCATGAAGCGGCTCGCGCGCCTGCAGAACGCCCCGATCGTGCGTCGGGTGCGCGTAGCTCTTCGTGTCCGTAAGCTCCGCCTCGATGTCCCAGAGGCCATCCTCACGATGGTAGCCGCGATATTCGACCTCACGCCTGTGCGCAAGCGTGCGCGGTGCGGTGTCGGCGAAAGCGGGCGCCTGTTGTGAAGCGAGGTCGTTCATCGTTTCCTTTCACGTTCGAGTCAGTCCGTGTAACCAGCTTCCCGCTGATGCCGAATTCTCAAGACGCGGACTATGTCCAGCGCCGCGTCGAACCGATACAACGCCAGATAGCCTGTCTGTCCCCATGAGCTCACGAGCTCGCGAATATGCGTGTCCACCCGCCTGCCGACGAGCGGATGCATATCCAGCACATCGATTGCGCTTCTGATCTTGTGCAAAGCGTCCGTTGCATGCTCAAAAGACGTTTCCAGCAGGAAGTCCAAGATGCGTTCCCAGTCCGTGAACGCTTCCTCGGAAAAAACTATCTGTGCCACGACACCGGTTTCGGTCGAGCCTTGCGACGACCGGCGACGCGATCCTGAAGGTAAGCGTATACGTCGGCGGCGGCGTGTCCCGTGCCCGTACGCTGCATACGCTCGTCGGCTTCGCGGGCCTCGGCAACAAATCTCTCGAACCGCTCGGCCGCGTCGACTCGTTCCTCGAGCAGGCGCACCATGTACGCGTGCGAGCTTTCACCGGCACGCCTGGCAAGCCGGTCGATGCGATTTTTCAAAGCCTTCGGGAGTTTCAGGCTGGTGGCGGTAATCGACATTCGGTACTCCTCAGGTAGTCACATCGTACTACCCATGGAGATCCGACACAAGCCCGCCGAAGTCGAGCGCCGTGCTCCCCGCTCCGCCGCGCGTCACCGGCTTGGCACGAGCTGTGCGATCAGGCGCTCCGACGCTTCGCAGGCGCCCAATGTACCGTCGGCCACCGCAGCGATCAATTCATCAAAGTTGAAATCGCGGGCCTTCGCGGCGCTCACACAAAGCTCCAGCAGCCGGTCGCGCGTTGCGCCGAGAATCTGCGAACGCACGCGGTCGTGCAGACGATCGCGGTAGCGGCCGGTTTCGCGCAACCACGCGAGAAAATCATCCGCTGCCGCGGCAACCTCCGACACACCACTGCCCTGCAGGGCACATGTCGAGAGCACGGGCGGTCGCCAGTAACCCTCCGCGTCCGCGGCGGAGCCATGGCGCCTGCGCAAGCCGGGATTGGCATGTTCCGTGGCCTTTGCCCGATGCGGGACATTGCGGCCCGGCAAACCGGGATAAATCAGGTCGACGTTTGCCCTCACGTGCGCGATGGTGCTGAGCGCATCGGCGCGATCTGATTTGTTCACGACATACAGGTCGGCGATCTCCAGGATGCCGGCTTTCGCCGCCTGGACCTGATCGCCCATGCCGGGCATCGCCACGAGTATCACGACGTCCGCCAGGCTGGCGACGGAGACGTCGGCCTGTCCTGCGCCAACTGTCTCGAGCACGATGCGATCGAATCCGAGCGCACCCAGCACCATCACGACATCATGTGCGGCGCTCGCCAGGCCGCCCATCTCACCGCGGGACGCAAGGCTGCGCACGAAAACGTTCGGGTGAGACGCAGCGCGATCCATGCGGATGCGATCGCCCAACACCGCACCGCCGGTGTGTGGGCTCGAAGGATCGATCGCGAGCACCGCGACAGTTTGGCCACGCTCCGCCCAGTGCACCGCCAGCCCGTCGAGCAGCGTCGACTTGCCAACGCCGGGCGGTCCCGTAATACCGACGACCGGCACATGTCGCGCGAGCCGATACGCATCGCGGATGACCTGTTCTGCATCGGGCCCGCCGTTTTCGACGGCGCTGATGGCGCGCGCGATGCGGCGAAGATCGAATGGCGCCACGTAACGTCAACCCGGCTGTGTCGGCGCCGGCGCGCGTACGATGCCCGCGACGTACTCGGCAATTTCGCTGAGCGGCGTCCCGGCGACAAACACGCGACTTACGCCAAGCTCCCGCAGCGCCGGGATGTCTTCCTGCGGGATGACGCCGCCGGCGATCAGGCGGATATCAGATGCCCCCTGTTCCTCGAGCAAACGGCGGACCTTCGAGAGATGCGCGAGATGCGAGCCGGAAAGGATGCTGACGCCGATCACGTCGACGTCTTCTTCGATCGCGGCACGCACGATCTGCTCCGGTGTGCGGCGCAGTCCCGTGTAGATGACTTCCATGCCGGCGTCCAGAAGCGCACGCGCGACCAGCCGAGCGCCGACGTCGTGGCCATCGAGACCGACTTTCGCAATCAGCACGCGTCCGCGCCGCTCCGGCTGTGCGATGGCGTCAGAACGAAACGTCCGGCTCGTACTCGCCATAGATTTCCCTCAGCACGGCACAGAGCTCGCCGACTGTCGCGTACGCTTTGACCGCTTCGATGAGCGCAGGCATCACGTTGCGTCCGGCCCGGGCACATGCTCGGACCGCGGAGATCGTCTCGCGCACGCGCGCGCCATCGCGCTCACGCCTCAGCTGTTGCACGCGCCCGATCTGCTGCCGTTCGATGCCGGGATCCGTGCGAAAGGTCTGCGGCCGTGCATCGCCTTCCGACGGAAAGATGTTCATGCCAACGGACACGCGCTCCTTGCGTTCGTACGCCCGCTGACGCCGCGATGCACCTTCGCTGATCGTCCTCTGAATGTAGCGATGCTCGACCGCGCCGAGCGCTCCGCCCATATCGTCGACGCGCTGCATGATGGAGGCAATGTCGTGCTCCATCCCGTTGCACAGGGCTTCCAGGTAATACGCGCCGCCCAGCGGATCCACGGTCGAGGTGATGCCAAACTCGTGCGCGATGATCTGCTGCGTGCGAATCGCGACTTTTACCGCCTCGTCCGAAGGCAGATTCATCGCTTCGTCGTAGCTCGCGCAGCGCATGTCCTGCAGTCCGCCCAGGAAACACGTCAGCGCCCCCATGGTGATGCGCACGATGTTGTTGAGCGGCTCCTGCGCGGTTTCGCGCGGCCCGTGCGCATAGCCCATGATCCGGATCGCGTGCGAGCGCGGATCGCGCGCACCATAGTGGTCGCGCATGACGTGCGCCCAAATGCGACGCGTGACGCGATAATTCGCCACCGCGAGAAAGAAGTCTTCGCGCTCGTTCAGGAAAAGCCGCATGAGCGGCGCGACGTCGTCGACTGTGAGCCCACGCCGGAGAGCCTCATCGATATAGCACTTTGCATTCGCCAGCGTGAACGCGGTCGCCGCCGTGGACCCCGCACCCGCCACGTCAATGTGGTTGGAGCATACGGTGATCGGAATCCAGTGCGCCGCGTGCTCGACACACCACTCCAGAGCATCGACTGCGAAACGCATCGCAGGCTCCGCGGGAAAAATCTGCGTGCCGCGCGCGACATACTCCTTGAGCACATCGTTTTGCAGCGCGACGGTATAGCGCGTGCGATCCAGGCCTTGTTTCTCACCCAACGCAACGAACATCGCGAGCACGATGGGGCCGATCGCGTTCGCAGTAGATCCCGCCGCATTCAACGTGTCGAGCGGTATGCCTTCGAAAAGGATCTCGAGATCGCGCAGCGTGCTGATAGAAACGCCCATGCGGCCGACTTCGCCGGCCGCCATCACGTCATCGGGATCGAAGCCCAACTGCGTCGGCAAATCGAGCGCGACGGAAAGGCTCTGCACCCCGAGTGCGATCAGCTCGCGATAACGCCGGTTGCTGTGCTCCGGCGTACCGAAGCCGGCGTACGCACTGACGATGGGTAGCTCGCGGCGATACATCGACGCATCGATGCCGCGCGTGTACGGAAACTCGCCGGGATTGCCGAGATGTGACGCGTATTCGAAGTCGTCTGCTTCGAGCCCGGCGGGGCCATACAGGCGCTCGACGACGTTGCCCGCGTCATTTACGAACTGCTCGCGGCGCTCGAGCGGCGGCGCGCGCAGCGTGCACGGCCGGTCCTCCGTTTCGAGCTGCTTTTCATGCGACATGTCCACGCTCCTCCGCGAGGACACTGATTTCGCGAGGCTAAATGTGCGATAGGCGGGCCGCTTTGATGCTGATCAATGTAGGGAAGTTATTTGGTCAGTTCACGCCGACAAATGGCGGAATCTTCCGTTTGAAGCCCGCCAGCGCTTCCGCGACCTTGAAGCGCGATGGGAACGGAAACGAAATATGCTTCTGGATGTGCGCGTCGCGCACGTACTTCTCGATCGGCATCCCCTGCACGATGCCCATGCCGCCGAAAAGCTCGATCCCCTGCTCCGTCAATCGCTGCACCGCCGTGCCCGTGAACGCCGTCGCCATGTGTTCGTAAGGCTTGTTCTCGACCGTGCCGTCCTCGATCGCCTCCGGGTGATCCTTCACCCACGCGGCCGTCCATATGAGCCGCCGCGCGGCTTCGAGATTCATTGCCATCTCGGCGATCGTGAGGCCCACCGCCTGATGCTTGATGATGTGCTTTCCACCCGAGACACGCTCCTGGCAATACTTGATCGTTTCCTCGAGCGCAGCGCGGCCGAGTCCCAGCGTCAGCGCCGCGATCGTCGGATGCGTACCCATGTCCGTGCGGCCTTTCGGTGCCGGCGGCAGGATGCGGCCCTTCGGAACGCGCACGTCATCGAAGAAGATCTCGGCGTTGTCGCCGACGCGTCGCCCCATCTTCGACAACGGCCGGCGCACGAGGCCCGGTGAACTGCCCTCGACGAGAAAGGGTTTGACGCCGTCGTTCGTCTGCGCCATGACGACGAGAAGCTTCGCGAGATAGCCGACGGTCTGGAAGTTCTTCGCGCCATTGATGATCCACGAGCCGTCGGGCTGCTCGACGGCGCGAGTCTTCAGGCGCACGTTTTCCGGCGTCTCGGTAAAGTAATCGAAGCCCACGTCGGTATCGGGTTCGTGTACCGCGACCGTTGTGAAATAGAGATCGTCGTCAACAAACCTGGGGATGAAGTACGCCCGCTGCTCCGGAGTCATGCGCAGCTCGAACCAGTCGCGCGCGCGGCGCGCCGTGAGCATGAAGTAATAGGCGGTGCCGAGCTCGCCCGCAGCCAGTTCCTCGGCGACGAGACACGACGTGAGGTGATCCGACATGCCCGACCCGCCGTTCTCTTCGGAGAGGACGAATGTCCGGAACCCGAGTTGCGAGCCTTTCTTCAGGAGATCCCACGGGACGCGCTTTTCCCACTCGGGCTCGCGGTCGAGTGCCATGGCGTCGGGCTTGATCTCCTCCTGGGCAAATTTACGCGCCAGATCCCGAAACTCGCGTTGCTCTTCGGACAAGCGGATGTCGAACATATTCTCTCCCTTTCGGCGTTATCGATCCCCCGCCTCAGGTTAGCATAGGAGGCAGTCGCAGATTCCGGAGCCAACCGGAACGCGCTCGTCGCACACCTTCGCATGAGGAGAATCGC
>Ga0075431_100002676_pt1 | contig 17269 bp, 21 predicted proteins | sample RhiMetdeltSRZDD5_FD_75297 | JGI IMG/M metagenome (GOLD analysis project Ga0075431, IMG submission 75297) | Populus rhizosphere microbial communities from Tennessee, USA - Rhizosphere MetaG P. deltoides SRZDD5 | ecosystem: Host-associated > Plants > Roots > Rhizosphere > Soil | place: USA... | reverse complement strand
TCCATGCAGTTGCATAGAGAAAAATTCCACTTACAGCGGGTGTTGGACCGGTGACTCTGTGAAGTTTTCGCAGGTCACCAGCTGCTGATTTTCTTGGGTTGTGGTTGCTTTGATCCAGGGTGGCCGATCTTCAGGTTGCAGGCTCGGCAGGCGGCTACGAGGTACGCCGGGTCGTCGCCGGTTTGGTCCCTGCCGAGGGTGTGGTGTACCTGGTCGGCGGTTGCGGTGCAGGTTCCCCGGATCTGGAGCTGGCATCGGTGGTGGTCCCGTAGCAGGACCTGGGCGCGGATTCTCCGCCATCCTTTGGTGCTGCCACGGGACCAGTTTTTGCTCACAGCAGCTTGCCGATCACGATGAGCCAGGCGACCCAGATGATCACGATGGTCAGGGCGGCCTTGTTGAGGTGGGCTCGGAAGGTCATTGGGCCATCTCCATGACTACCTGCTGGGCTTCGTCGAAGCTGAGGTGCAAGCTGAACCACCACTCCAGCTGGGATGCGGTGCAGCTGTTGCAGTTGAGCTGGTTGACGATGGGGAACGATTCGATCTGGTCCCCGTCGTCGTAGTGGGCCCAGGCGATGACGAGCCCGATCCACAGTGCGTCGGGTTCGCTGACGACGGCCCACAAGGGGTACGGCTGGGATGTGATGACACGGTTCTGCTTCATGATCAGATTCCCTTGCTTCTATGGAACACATTGATAGGCGTCACGTGGACAAAAGCAGGCGTGGACATCGTGGACACGTGGACACGTGGACACGGCGTCTGAGTCACCCGATCCGAATTTCGCTTGGACCACCCCTGAGCTGCTCTTATATATAGAGAGGAAGAGGAGTACATACGGACTTTCAGATAGTGATTTTCGGGGTGAGTGGACATGTCCACGATGTCCACGCGTCCACGCTTGGTTAATCATGTCGCCCCACCGACGTTCGGCCCAGGGATGAACTCGGTTGTGGTCAAGTCGCCGTACCCCCCGAGCTTCACGAAGCGGGTCGCGATCCACTTGCGCTCCTTGGCAAGCTCCAGGGCGTTCTTGAACCACTTCCGGTCCCGGCTCGCCAGGGCCCTCTTGAGAACTGCTTCACTGCACCCAGCCCCTTCGGGGGCTTGGGACATGTACTTGGCCATGTACCGGGTTATCCGCTCCAGGCGCTTGTCCTCGAAGTCCTCGCGGCTTTCCATGAGTCGCTGTTCCCGGGTGGCGGCGTAGGCGTGCCGGGATTCGGCTTCGACGCGCCGCTGCGTCTCGCCCCAGGCGATCAGGTTGTCTCGGACCGCACGGGAGGTGTCCCAGACGGTGCCGGAGAGGTTCCAGTCGTCGGCGTCGACCTTGAGACGTCTGTCGAGGACCGCCAGGAGCGCGGCGACCTTGCACCGCATCAGCGGCCAGTGGGCGTCTAGTTCCGGGTCCACATGCTCTCCCCGGTTCTTAGTCACCCTGTGGCGCCACAGCGCGACCCGGATCTCGTCGGCGAACTCGATGGTTCCCTCGATTGCGCTGCCCGCGATCCAGCGGTCATCTGACAGTTGGACCGCCAGTCGCCCGGGGTGCGTCGGTGGCTCTGGGGGGAAGTCGGGGTTGGTGGCTGAGCACCACAGGAACCGTTGCGGTGTTCCGGTTGCTGCGTCGGCCAGCAGCGGCTGGGCGGTGGCCTCCTGGAGGCCCATCACCAGTCCGAGCGCGTAGCTGCGCTGCGGGATGTAGCGGGTGTTATCTGCGGTGGCGTTCGCCGATCCGATGGTGGCCCCTACCCAGGCGGACCGCAGGGTGGGGCCTACGGTCGCCCCGGAGCGTTCTAGCAGCTTCAGCAGCGTCTGGCCTTCGTCGATGGCCACGAAGGCGTTGTTGCGCACCTGGGCCCGGACCTTCTCGGTCTTCGTCTGGCCGTTGGGTTTGGTGGTTTCCACGTTGCGCAGGCCCATGTACAGCTCCGCCAGGCCCTCGCCGGTGCCGATGCTGATGCCGTCGCGGAACGAGTCGGGGTCCTGGAGGTACTGGGGTACGCCCAGCAGCGACCGGGCAGCGTCGGTGCTGGTGGATTTGCCTACACCGGATGGGCCAACGGCGGCCACGAACAGGTTCAGGGAGCCTTGTCCGAGTCCGGCGTCGAAGCGGAGTTCATGCGAGACGAGGGCCGACAGACGGGCCAGGGTGGCGCACAGGACCACATCCGCCGAGCATCCCTGCGCGTGTGCTGCCTGGCGGATGTGTTGCAGAACAGGACGGTTCCAGAATTCCGCTGGCAGGTTCAGTCCGGTAGAATCGTTGCTGGAGCTTGATTCGGGACCGGCGTTACCGCGCCGGTTCTGTGTTTCGGCCACGGGTCACCGGCCCTCGGTCGGGGCGACGAGGGTGCGCAGGAGTTCCTTCTGGGCCTCGGTGAGTTCGGGCCAGTTTTTGACGATGGTGGATATGGCGCCGGACAGCCTGCCTTTCATGGTTTCGGCGATCCGGTCTTGCGGGGACATGTTGTCCCATTTGGCTTTTGCAGCCTTGGAGCAGATTTCCGATCGTGTTAACAAAGTAAAACCAGACTTTCCGCCACCTAAGTGGCCGTAAGCCATGGTCTACTCCTCTCGCCACAAAGTATGCACGGTCGTGCGGGTTCTGTCTACCTCGGATTCACCGGATTCCCTTGTGCCCCAATGGGACCAGCACCAAGGGGCGGGGGTAAACCATACCGCCCCTTACCGAGGAGTCACCGTCACCCGCTCGTCCACGCTCAGCCAGCCGCCGTCGACCATCATGCTCTTGTTGATGCTGATGGACATCAAGACCCGGATCACGTCCCTGCGGGCGGCTAGCGGCATCTGCTCCCAACGCTGCGCCACATCCACGCCCGGATCCACTAGGCCCCGTACAGCAGGCGGAATAGCCGCACCAGACATCTTCTCCCGGGCGGCCTTCACCAGGGGCTTAAGCCGGGCCTTCAGGTCCACGAAGTCTTCCAGGTCCATCCGGTCAGCGGCCAACGCCGCCCGAGCCTCATCCAGCTTCACCGCCAGCCGGTCAATCTCGGTCCGGGCGGCCACGATCGCAGCATCTGACTCCTGACCCGCCTGACGCAGCGACGCATAGACGTCGGGCCGCGACACCAGCTGCACGACGATCGCCGTCACGTATGCGTCGAGGTCCTTGGCGACGATCGCCACGTGTCCGCACGGGGGTACATACATGCCCCGGGCCCGGGAACCGGCAACCGTCTTGCCGCAGACGCCGCAGGTGGCGATTCCCGACAGCAGCCAGGACACCCGCCCCTCCCGTCCCCGCTTGCCTTGCGCATCGACCTCGGCCCGCTTGTCCATGATCCGCTGGACGGCCCAGAACATCGGCTCGGACACGATCGGCTCCCAGCCGCCCGGCACCCACTGCCCGGCGGGGTCCTTGCGCAAGCCCACGTACGCCCTGCGGCGTCCGATGTCGCGGATGGTGGCGTTAGTCCACGCCTTGCCGGGTGCCGGGTATCCCTTGGCGGTCATCGCCGCAGCCACCGCAGAGCCAGGTACGCCGTCGGCTAGCAGCGCGAAGATCTCGCGGACCACGGCGGCGTTGTCGTCGGGGACCTGGCCGGTGACTTTCCCCCGCCGGTCCTTGGTGCGTGTGTAGCCGAACTGTTCGCGGCCCAGCGGCGTCCCAGCGTGCACAGCTCCCCGGATCCCTTTCTCCACTCGTTCCTTGATGGTCCGAATTTCGCGCCAGGACCGGCGGCCGTCGTCCAGCAGCTTGTCATAGTCGCGAGTCTTGCGAGGATCGTAAGTCTCATGCTCGCCGATGAGTCTGATCAAGATGCCTTGTTCTTCGCATCGGCGGATCAGTCGGGCCCAATCTTCTGGTTTGCGGTCGCCTCGGGATGGCTCCCATAGGCACAGCACGTCCCAAGCTCGGGTCTCGACATCGGCCAGGACCTTGTCCCAGTCGTCACGCCGCTTGATCTTTGTGTATTGCGAGGCGCCCTTGCCGTCGCCATACTCGACAATGATCTTGATTCCGGCGTCGGCGGCATCCTCGTGGCCTTCGCGGGTCTGATCTGCGATGCTCTTTTCCTGCGCCGCGCTGTTGCGGCTGTACATGCATCCGGTGAACGTGGGGAGCGTCATGGATCACACGGTAGCGCTAAGTGGGGAAAGTGGGCATTACCCACATAGGTGAACCAGGCTGATCCGGGACTACTGGGCCGGGCCCGTCACATAGGTTCCCCGGCCCTTGACCGTGTGTACCAGGCCCTCGTCCCGCAGTAGCTCGACGGCCTTGAGCGCCGTTCCCCGGGCCACCCCGAACTCCTGCTGGATGTGAAGAATGCTCGGGATCGGCCGGTTCGGGGGCAGTTCTCCGGTCTCGATCCGTTCCCGCAGAACGGCCGCCACCTGCCGATACAGGGGCTCAGGGCCGTCCGGGTCGATCATGGGACGAAGATACGCGACCAGGGATGACACCAGCCTGTCCGGGTAGTCTATGGACGTCCATAGCCGTCCAGTACTACGGTGCTGGGCAGACCGGTGACCGCGCACCCGGCCACCAGGTCGCCCTGGAACCCCCGGACGGGCTCGTCGTACGACTCAAGTCCGTCCGGGTCTAGCCCACGGAGGCAGGCGTGGACGACATACTCAGACAAACGCTGCAACGGCTGAGCCAAGACACCAAACAGCTACTGGACTGGGAAGCCGCGCGGCTGCTTGCGCTACGCCGCGAAGCTGGAATCGTCGACTCCAGCCCAGGGCTCCTAGACTGCGAAGGCCACCGTCACCATGAGGAAGATGATCGGGACGACTAGCCGCCATCTTCTAGCTCTGCCAGCGGCTTAGGCAGCGGAGTGTCCTGCGGCAGTTTCGCCGCCAGCACCGCGACCATCCTGTGCAGTTCGGCGTTGTCGGCGAGCAGCGACGTCAGCCGCCCGTTGCCGTTGTTTTCGATGCGGGTCGCCTGATCCCGGGCCGCTTTCTGCTGCGCCAGGAGCATCGCGCCGACCACGGTGGTCAAGAACATGCCGATGTCGTCCAAGCCCACATGACCCCACAGCACCAGTGTGACGATAGTGGCCAGCAACGCGCAGGCCAGGGCCACCAGTGGCCACGTGACGATCTTCGACCAGTCCATGCCGGCCTCCTAAGCCGCCTGCGCAAGCCGAAGCCACGACCCAGCCAGGATCACCGTGTTCTCCGCCGTCGACACGGCCTGCGCCCGCTGAAGCCGCAACGTACCGGCCGAGGTGACTGCGATACGGCCGCGGAACCACACGAACCGTGGCGATGCGATGCCCTGCCCGCCGTACGACTTCGACGTCCCCGACGCCTCACCACGCGACACGGTTTCTTCCACGTTCGTCGATGTCGTCGAGTAGCACAGGGCCGCATAGTCCAAGGTCGCGGTCGGGAACGTCCACGCCAGCTTGAGGTCCGCGGTCGTACCAGCCTGGTAGTACACCATCGATTCGAAGTCGTAGGTGACCCCGGCGGCCACCGACAGCAGCAGATCCTCGTCGTTGGCCAGCGTCGTAGTCGACGGGAACGCGGCACCGTCGGCAGTTTTGCGCACCGACACCGGCCGCAGTTCGGTGATCAGCGCCGAAAGCGTGGTCGCGGTCAGGATCTCGTTGCTAAGCGGCAAAGTTGTCCAGGCCATCGAATTCTCCTCACAAAGCCAAGTGCGGGGCGGGGTACAGCCGGATGACCGCATCGGCGGGGTGCGCCTTGCCACCGGGAATGCCGTTGACGTTGCGGGTGACGGTGCACGTCTGCGGGCTGGACGTGCCGGAGATGTCGGTGACGATGACCAGCTCGCCTTCGCACATCCACTGCATGCCGTCCTGCGCATCGACGTCGGTCAACACCGGCCCGGACAACGTGGCCACGCTCCAACTGGTCGCCGACGTGGTCACCGACGACGCCAGGGCGTGGTCACCTTCTAGCCGCCCCTGGTTCGCGTGGTCCAGCTCGAACACGATGTACGGTCCGGCAGGCACCGTGTTCCAGATGATCGACCACTGGTGACCGTCGCCGATGAACTCGGTCACGCCCTGGATCAGCAGCCCGACATTTTCCGGCGGCAGCCACGCAGGTGGGTTAGCAACGCTGAAGTAGGAGCCCAAGGTCAGGGCGGGCACCGATCCCAGCAGGGACGGCGAGGCAGCTACATCCGGGGCTGCCAGGTTCACTGTCACAGTCGAGAACCTGGCCTCATCCCAGCTGCCCAAGTGGGCCAGCCACCCAGCCAGGGGCCTGAGCTGGTCGTCGGTTTCTACGTTGACGGTCGCCGACTCTTCGTAGGTGCCGACGCTGTCGACAGACAGCGGCCCGTCTTCGACAACCACCCGGACCGACGAGCCACCGAAACGGCCGACGGTCACATCGTTGCTGGTCAGCTGATCATCTTCGGTCGGCTGGAACGGCGAGGTGATGATGCCACCGGCGTAGTCCAGCGACGGGCCGGTCTGGTTCTGGTTGTACAAGCTGACCCGGGCGCGGTAGCCCAACCCCAGCGCGTCGCGAGGCTCGTAGACGTTTCCCCGGTCGGCGTCCTCGCAGTCGTACACGTTGTCCAGGAACGTCGCCACACGCTGGGCACCCATCGCGGCGGTGTCGGCGGCGTCACCGCACAGTTCGAAGTAGATGCCCTCCTCATGGCACAGGCGGATGAGCCGGTCTGCGGCCAGTTCCCCGGCCCAGCCGTTCATCGCGGCAGTGTTGTTGATGGCGTCGGTGCTTGGACTAAACGCCGGGTCGGTGTACACGACCAGATGTCCGACGCTGGTGCCTGATTCACCGCCGTGCAGCCTGCCTCCGGTGATCACGCCCAGTGTTCCGGCGTTGGTCGAGCCGCCGGTGACGCCGCCGACTTCGGGTGTGACGGTGAACCCGAACCAGGCGGTCACATCGCCACCGTCTTGGCTGGGTGCCAGGGTGTACACGGCCCAGTGGCCGTAGAAGTCAGCTTCCGACGGTCGGCTGTTGGGACTCGACCCGTCCAGGGCGTAGTTGACCGATCCGAGGCTGGCGCCGGTTGCGTCGTACTCGTGTAGGCGGATCTCCGACGGGGAACCGGGTGCGCAGGTGATCCGCCACAGCCGCACCGGTCCGGACGCGGCCGTGAATTCGGCCAGAGTCATTTCGGCGGCGGGTTCGCTGCCGATCTTCATCGCCCACTGGTTCGCGCACTGGCCCTGGTTGGTGTAGTCGGGGATTGTGAACGACACGACGGTGCCCGCGTCAAGTGTCGCCAGCGCATCAGACCCGGCGAGGGTGTCATCGTTGGCGGGGGTGACGCCGGTACCGAACAGGATCGGGCTGCCGTTCGTGGTCGCTGAAGCGAACCTGGTGGCGTCGGAGGCGTCTTCCATCGACCAGTAGACGTGCGGAACGTAGTCGCCTGGCGAAATCCCGGCCATGGTGCGAAACAACGCCGACCGCAACGGCCTGGCCCCCGACCCGAGACGGCGCAGGATCCCGGCCACCTCCACCGGTGCGGTCACGTCAGTTTCGGCGATGTTCCACGCCGGGGCGAACGCCGAAGTTTCGCCCCAGAAACGGTAGTCGTTGGCCTCGAAATTGTCGTAGGACAGCACCGGGTCGGTGTTGGTGTTGCCGGTCTCCAGCCTCGACCGGACACCGGCGATCGTGTAGGTGGTAACGGCGGTGTCCGGCGTCGTAGTCGCCAGCGTCCAGGTGGTCGGCTCGGATTCGGTGGAAGGCTTCCACGCCTTGGTCCGCACGATCCCGTACGGCGTCTTCTGTAGCCGCACCGACCAGTTGACGCCCACGGCGTAGGTGCCTACGAGGGTTGCTGCGACAAGAACGAGGTCGACGCCGGATACCCGCTTGGAAAGCGTCAGCTCGACGTTGGAGTCGGTCTTGAGGCTCAGCTGCGCCTCGTAGAGGTTGTTGGCGTCGGTGCCGACGAAGCAGCGTGGGGTGATGGCCGCACCGGTCGCCACGGCGGAACTGTTGACCTTGACCGTCACGTCGGGCGTACCGGCGGGCAGGGTGACCGTACTGGTGCGGAACACGTTGACGCTCGTCATGGTGTGCTTGCCCTGGCCGGACCCGCCGACGCTGAAGTCCGACGCCGAACCGCCGGTGTTCGTCCACCCCTGCCCGGTGTCGCTGGTGCCCCAGGAGCTTGACTCGGTGCGGGTGAACGTGTCGCAGACCCAGCGGATGCGGTGGCGTAGCTGGGTGTTGCGGCCCAGCAGCCCGAAGTTGGCTGAATCCGCGCGCCGGTTGGAGAAGTAGGCGTCGGCGTTGTTGAACACACAATCCCCGCGCGACGGGGCAGGACGCGACGACCAGTCCCCGCGGCCCCGGGTGATCGTCAGCCCGGACGCGATACGCCGACGCGAGGTCACATCGGTCCACGTGCCGTCGATGAGGACCTCGGTGACCAGTGGCAGCAGGCTCGTGGGGAAGGCCATCAGGCACGCACCAGGCGTAGCTGACCGGTGCTGATCAGCTTCTCGATCCACGCGGTGAGGAGGGCGTCCGAACCGGTGCCGCTGGAGCGGACGTCCAGGACCATGCGGTCACTGCCGGAACGGCCGGCCGGGGTGACCCGTTCACCGGCTTGAAGAACGGCGAGGATCTCCTGTCCAGGTGCGCCGGGGACGATGCCACCGGTGTGGAAGGTGGGCAGGTTCGGGACGGCGATCGTGTTGCCGCCGATGCCGGGAATCCACGACGGAACCGTCCACGACAGGCTGCCGATGGTGGCGTTCCACGCCCGGGAGATGAAGTTGAACGCGGCCCGGAACGGGGCGGTGATGAAGTTTGCGACCTTGGCGAACGCCGATCCGATCCATCCGGGAATCTTTTTGATGAAGTCCCATGTGTTGGAGGCGGCCTTCTTGATCCAGTCCCAGCTGGCCCGCCACGCTTTGGAGAACCAGTCCGTCTTGGTGGCAATCAACACAATGACAGCGATCAGCGCCACGATGGCGAGGATGATCCAGGTCGTCGGGGAGGCCAGCTGCGCGATGTTCCAAGCCCACTGCGCTGCGGTGACCAAGCCCACGATCCCAACGAGCCCGGACAGGATCGGCGTCACCATCCCGATGTCGTCGGCCCACTTCTGGATATCCGGCGGGTTCGCCTCGCGCTGGGCATCGTTGAGGTTCAGCTGGGCGTCCTTGGCATCCACGGTTGCCTGCGCAGCGTCGATGGACGCCTGCGACACGTCGCGCTGCGACTGCGACAGATCCTGCTGGGCCTGCTTCAAGTCGATGGATGCCTGCTGCGCCTCCAAACTGTTCCTGCCGTGCTCCTTGACCGCCTTGTTGTAGTCGACCTGGGCCTTCTTGGCATCCAGCAACGCCTGCTGCGCGTCGATCTGGGCCTGCTGGATATCCACCGCAGCCTGCTTGCCGTCCTCCGTCGCCTGGGTCAGATCCACCTGGGCCTGCTGGACTTCGTTGAGGGCACGGGCCATCCGGGCGGCTTTCTGCGCCCCGGCCTGCTGGATCTGGGCCAACGCCGACACCGCAGCACCGGCGTTGTCAATCGCTGTCGAAGCACCTTGAACAGCCGAACCGAGCTTGCCGACCCGATCCACGTATGCGTCGGTGGACTTCGACGCCTTCATCATGTCGCCGGAAGCCGACGTGGCAGCCTTCCCGGCACCGGCGATCGAAGCCTGGGCCTTCGTCGACTCTTTCGCCAGTTGCTTCGCGTCGCCTGCGAACGTGAGCGTGACAACGTTAGCCATCAGGTCACATCCATCCCGGCGTCTTCAGCAACCTTCGTCAGCGCCTGCGCGAGGACGGTCTCAAACTCATCGCGGCTGCGGCGGAACTCCGGATACAAATACCGGCCTTCCTTGATGAACGGGCGTACCACCGACCGGTTCCTGCCGACCCGGCCCCCGAAGTCCAACCACGGGTAGTACGGCGCCTTGCGGCCACCGATGGCAATCCGGACAGCGGTACGCGTAGACCGGGCGGTGAGACTGTTGGCCGCGTTGCCGCTACGTCGGGGGATGAGCGGACGCACCCGGCCAATCAGGAACTCGGCGGCGTCGTTAGCAGCGAGCCGCAGCCCCTTGGGGGCGTTGGCGTCCAACGTCTTGAGGGCCCTGCCGAATTCTCGGAGGCCCACGACGCGGATCGGCTCACTTGCCACGACTCCTGTACTCCATCTCCAGGTTGTCCTTCTGCCGCCGGTAGTAGGCAACCCAGTACACGAACTCCCACGCCGCCACGGTTTCGCGAAGCTCCGTCACTGTCCGCCCCAGCTTCTCGGCGAGGAAGAACTCAAACTCCAGCGTCGGGTTCTTCGCCAGGTCCAGCCACGCCGCTTTTGGCGGCACCCTCAGCCAGGCCCGACAGTTCCCGCAGCTTCTCCGTCACCGGGCCCAGCTCCCCCGCAGGGGACACCTTCTGCCACTGCTCCACGTCGTCTACCGACAGCTGCGGGTCAACCATCGCGTAGGAGATCATGCGTCGTTCGACCAGAGCCGGGTCCTCAGTGCCTTTGCCCGCAAGGTGAAGCTCATACCGGGACAGGCCCCGAAGGGTCACCGTCCCGACGCCGGGGATCTCCACCTCTTCGCTGGGGAGCCGGGCAGCCAGCAGTGCGCTCTTGTCCACCGGTTTCCCCTTACGCCGACTGGGCAGTGGAGTTGACGTCGCCGGACACCTGGCCAGCCATCGTCCACGACACCAGGCCGTCGAACGGGTTCGTCTCCACGTAGCTGTTGACCACGAGGTTGAACACGTCCTGCGGCAGGCTCGAACCGGTGCCTTCAGGCTGCCGAGTCACCGACACAGTTGTTCCGAGCAGTGGTTCGATGACTGCGCGGGGACCCGTCATAGCTGTGGTGTCGTAGTGCCCACCGCACGTGAACGTCCCGTCCAGCAGGCCACCGACGTAGGTGCGGGCGTCCAGGCCGTAGCCGGTCGAGTCGTGGTGATCGGCGGTCCGGTTCAACTCCGATGTGGTGCAGTAGGCGGAGATGTCATTGGAGGCCAGTTTGATCACCGTCTCCTTGCCGTGAGACCTAGCCATTTCTCATTCTCCTGATCCGTAAATGTCCACAGTGAACTCAGCCGCCAGATATTCGATGTCGGAGATCCTTACGGATGTGACCCGGCCATCGGTTACCACCGCCACGTCACATTCGGTGTACGTGCCGCCGTCGATCGCGGCCTTGACCGACGTGCTTCCAGAACCGGCCAGATAGGGGCCCAGGGCCGCCCTGGCAGCCCTATCCGTGTTCGTCGAGACAACAACCCACACCGGGAACTTCAAGATGTCCAAGCCCCGCTGATACGACTGCTGATAGTCGATCTCTGGGTATCCGACGAGGGCAGCTGGCGGAGTCACAGAGTCTGGTGGATAGGCAAACGTGCGGCCCTGCAAAGAGCCGATAGTCCGCAACGCTGTCGCCATTTCGTCCATGACGGCTTCTATGTCCATCAGGCACCCGCCCACCAGCGCACGTAAGGACCCAGTGACACAGCAACGTCAGGGTCCAGCTTGGCCAACAGCCGAAGCTCCGAACCCATATCCGGGGAACCAGCGACACCGAACGGGCTACGCCGCCGGGCGAACAGCCGGGACGCCTGCAAGTAGGTAGCCTGCTGCACCGCCACCGGGACCGAGGTCCAGCCCCAGATCGCAGTGACAGCAACCTCATCACGGGCACCAGTAGGCATCGTGGCAGAGGTCGGCTTCACCACCAGTTCAGTCCACGGCCTGGACACGGCCGCCCCGTTACGGGGCTCCAATGTGTACTCGTCGATGATGCCGACGGTGACACCGTCTTCGTCCTGAATCTCGGCGACGAAGTTCGTCGTGGTCATCAGGTCGTCGATCGCGACTACCCACCGGCACCGGCGACGGTCCCAGAAGGCGGTGTAGAGCCGTTCCTCGGCTGCTGCAACCTTGCCGAACTGGCGGTTGCAGAACTTGTCGATGGAACGGGAGGCAGCAGTGACCGCCGGAGCGAGGACGGTGTCATCCGCCGTATCCGCCGGGTTCGTGATGTTGATGAACGGCTTCAGTTCAGCAACGGTGATGTAGTCCGGAGCCCAGGCCACTGCTGCCCCCCTTCGTCTGCTAGAGGTTGCTCGGGATAGCGAGGACGGTGCAGTGACACACGAACGTGTCGTTGGCGCCGTTGGACGTGACCCGGAACCGAAGCCACGGGCGGCCGTTCTGCACCTTGACCGAAACCTGGGTGAACCCGTCGCCGGTCGTCAGCGCCAATGTGCCCGACGTGACAGCTGTCGCCGGGGTGCCGATCGAACCGGCGTTGTCGTCGGCGTCCTGGACCACGAAGGTCAGGTTGTCCGTCGTGCCCGCCGTGGAGGCGGTCATGATGGCCAGAATTCGGTCACCGTGCTTGTAGGTCGCGTTGGACTTGAGGCTGATGTCGTCCGGGGTGCCGAAGTCAAACGAGGTTGTCGTTGCCGTGGCGATGGTTACCTTGGCCGTGCCGAGCACACGTGCGCCCGACATGACCCACCGGTGTTCCGTGCTCATGTCTCAGCTCCCGATCACGTGTTGTTCGCGAGGATCTTGTACGCGACCCGGTTCTGGATGTTGCCGTCGGCCCGCTCCCAGGCGGTGTACTGAACTTCGCCGTTCGCGGCCCGGCCGTACGGGTCCACGACCACGACCAGGTTCGACACACGGCGGATCACGTACGCCTCGCGGAAGTCGCCGTACAGGACTGGGAACGTGTCCCCGGCGGAGCTGTAGTCGGCCATGCCCTCGTCGGTGACAACCTCGTGACCGAGCAGCATCTTCGTCGGCAGACCAGCGATACCGGCCGTGGAGTCCTGCACAATCGGACGGCCGTTGGTGTCAACGATCAAGCGGACCTTGCCCCAGACCGTCTTGGACATCAGCCACTTGGCGTTGGCGTCGTACGCCTCGTCCAGGGCCAGCTGAACGTCAACCAGATCCTTGTACGCGAGCGTGTCCGGGGTGTCGAACTCGACATCCGCCGTCAGCGAAGTCGCCGCAACACCCAGCGGCTCACCCGAACCCGTGCCGGTGATCCAGTGGGCGGCCTGCGCCCGAGCGATACGCTCGCCGAGCTTGCGAGCCACCAGGCCCGCGATGTCGAATGCGGAGTCCTGCAACAGCTCGAACGGCACCCGCAGCGGCAGGTTCGACCCTGCACCGGTGCTCGTGTACTTGTAGGCGCCCAGCGTCACGGTGCCGAACACCAGGTCGTTGCCGGACGTGATGGCCGCGCTCTCGGCGGTGATCCCACCGACGTTGGCGGTGTCGTCGATCGACGGGTACTCGATCGGGTTTCCCTCGGCAGTGGTGAACGTCTCAGCCTCCGCCGCGAAGCCGCCGAAGCGCTTCTGAACGTCGACCAGCTTCTGGCGGAAGCCGTCCGGGACGGTGTAGCCACCGGCCGATGGGGTGCCTTCGCTCTGGGCGTTGGTGACCCGCAGGCCACTGATGTCAGCGTTCGGCTGACCGGTACGCAGATACGCCTCGAATGCCTTGTCCAGGCCCTTGTCCGGCTTTGCCGGTGCGGCGTACAGACCAGCGTTGACCGGCATCGTGTACGCGTTCTGGCGAGCCCGGATCTCGGTGGCCTTGCGAACGCTGTCCAGTTCCTTCTCCAGTGCCTCGTACCGACCGACCTCTTCGTCGGTGAATGACCGGCCCTCGGCAGAGTCGACAATGGCCTGAAGTTCAGCCATGCAGTCGTCAATCGTCTTCACTTGTTGTTCCCCCCTCCGAGGGTTCGGGCACGTGCCCTGATGAGCTGGCTACGCCGGTCTTCCGGTGCAGCTTGGGTGTCGTTGGCAACCCGGTCAGCAAGCCCCGCCTTGACGGCGTCGGCCGCGCTGTACCAGGTCTCTGCGCGCATCGCGTCACGCCACTTGGCGACGGAGCCGCCTGCCCGGTCGGTGTAGATCTCGGCGATCGTGTCGGACAGTTCGTCAAGGAGGTCGGCCATCTGGCGCATGTCTGCGGCGTTGCCGAGGACCAGGCCACCCGCGTCGTGGATCATCATCTTGGCGGGCTTCTCCATGACCACCTCGTCACCGGCCATGGCCACAAACGAGGCAGCCGACGCGGCGATCCCGTCCACATAGGAGGTCACCTTGGCGGCGTGGTTGCGCAGCGCCGAGTAGATGGCCACACCGTCGAAGACGAGGCCGCCGGGGCTATTGATGTGCAAGTCGATGCTTTTCGCGGTAACCGTGCGAAGGTTCTGGACAAAGTCGTTGGCCGACACGCCGTCCCAGTCGTCGATCGGCCCATAGATAAAGATCTCGGCCCGGTCGGTGGCGTTGTCGATGCGATACCAGTCACCGTGGGGCTGCGGCGCGCGGACCAAGGCGCGGCCACGGGCAGCCAGGGCGGTGAGCTTGTCGAGGTTCATGCCGGTACCGCCTCAAGCTGGGGTGCCGGTGCGGACTGGCCTCGCAGCTCGTCCCCGCCTTCGATCGGGTCCATGTTGCGGATGCGGCGCATCTCGTTGACGGTCATCACTCCGGCCTGGACCTGCTGGAGCAGCAGCGGAATCTCCACCTCGGGGGAAGGCTTCAGGAAGCCCGCGTAGTCGAACTCAACGAACCGGGGTGCGGGCAGCAGCCGGGACAGGCGCTGCTCGATGCGGGACGTCCAGCCGGTCAAGGTGTACTGGGCCAGGCCCCGGTTCTGTACCTCAACGCCGGTGCCCCAGGAGGTCTGCTTTTCGGTCTGCATCAACAGGTGCGGGGGGACGCCGAGCCAGCGGGCGATCTCCTCAACCTGGAACGCGCGGCTCTGCATGAACTGGGCGTCTTCCATGGACATCGACCACGGGGTGAACTTCAGCTTCCGGTTGATGACAGCGATCTCGCCCGCGTTTTCCCAACCGGCTGTCTTCGAGTTGAGGGACGCCTTGATGACCTTCGCGTCATCCTCGGTGATGTCGTCTTCGGCCGTGACCATGCCGCTGTGCAAGGCGCCGGTGGAGAACATCTTCGCGGCGGCCCGGTCCCCGGCGATGGCGGTACCCAGGCCGTTGCGGGCGATGGAGATGACGGACATGCCCCGCAGGCCGTCCATCGACGGGGCCATGATCTGGGTCATCGTGGTCGCGTCGAACGTCTTGCGGGTGCCGTCGATCAGCGTCGCCGTGTACCGCTTGCCGCCGGGGACGGTGTCATCCCATTCGACGGTCACCGCAAGCGGGTGGATCGGGCTGAGTGCGGCGATGGAACCGGCGCCGTTGAAGATGTGCGCCAGGAACGCGTCGCCGTGTAGCAGTAGGTGCAGAAGAACTGTTTCGGTCCACTCGAATGAGGTCGGGCCGAAAGGTCCGCCGGGATTGTCGAGGAACGAGTTGACCCGGGTGCGGGTGCCTTCGACGTCGCGCAGGGTCCTCAGCGGCAGACCGGCGATGGTGCCGGAGATCAGGGCTACGCCTCGGTAGAAGGCGGATAGGCCCAGCGCGGACTGTTCGCCTACGGAGACGCCGGAGAAGTTCGGGTTGCCGACGCCGAGCCATTCGGCCAGTGCCGGGTCGCTGATGGAGATCAGGGGCGCAGTGTCTCGCGGCTTTACACGTTGCAGCCACTGGCGCCATCCCACGAGACACATTGTATACCCTACTAGGGTACCGTACGCTAGTGCTCATGCTGGTCAACGCGGTACGGACGGCGCTGAAAGACCCAAAGGAACCGGCTGCGGTTCTGGCGCTGGAGTACGCCGAGGCGATCGACGCCGGGGGGGACCTAGCGGCGTATGGACCGAAGCTTCTGAGCTGCCTGGATGCGCTCCTGTTGACGCCCAGGGCGCGTGCGGCCGTGAAGAAGGTGATGGAGCCCGATGACAGCCAGCCCGCTTCGCCGCTTGACGAACTCAGGGCCCGCCGTGCTGCTCGGCAGCGTGGAGCCTCGGCTGTGGACGCCGCCGCTTCGTGAGCTGACCCCGGATACCAGCTACGGGTTCGATCTCGCCGACTTCGCCCAGAATGTTCTGGGTACGCCGCTGGACCCATGGCAGGAATGGACGGCGATACACCTCGGGGAGCTACTGGAGGACGGGCGGCCCCGGTTTCGCACTGCCTTGGTTCTGGGTCCCAGACAAAACGGCAAGACGATTTTGGGCAAGGTTTTGCTGGCGTACTGGCTGACCGTCGAACAAGTGCCGCTGGTGCTCGGTACATCTACAGATCGCAAGTACGCCAAGCGAACCTGGATGCAGCTGGTCGAGGAGTTCAAGCGGAACAAGGTGCTGTGTCCCAATCCGCCGGTGGTCCGGCTGACCCTTGGCGAGGAGTCGATGACGGTCGACGGGTCGGAGTACATCTTCGCTGCGAACAACGGCAACGCGGCCCGCTCCACGACCCTGCACCGGTGGATGTGCGACGAGTTGCGCGAGCACACCAGCTGGGACACATGGTCCAGCGCGTCGAACGCCATGAACGCGGTGCCGGACGCCCAGACGGTGGTGCTGACGAACCAGTGCGACAACAACGGCGTGGTGCTGGACTCCTTGCGCACGGCGGCCCTGGGGTTCATCGAGACAGGCGAAGGCGATGCCCGGCTGGGACTGATCGAGTACAGCGCCCCTGATGGCTGCGATCCCACCGACCCGGTTGCTCTGGCTCAGGCGAACCCGAACTACGGCATCCGGATCGACCCCGATGCGCTGATGGGTGCGGCGCTGCGGGCCAAGGCGGCAGGCGGCAAGGAGCTGGCCGACTTCCGCACCGAGGTCCTATGCCAGCGGGTGCACCTGCTGGATCCGGCTGTCGACCCGGATGCGTGGATCAGGTGCGGCACCGATCAGCCGTTGGACCTGGCTGACCACCGGGACAAGGTGGCCTTGTGCTTCGACGTGTCGATGGACACGTCCCACGCGACCCTTGTAGCGGCCGCCGTGGTCGACGGGAAGACCCACCTGGAGGTGGTAGCCACCTGGGACGGGTTCGGCTGTCTGCGTGCCGTACGGGCCGAACTACCGGGCATCGTGGAACGGGTCAAGCCCCGCACCTTCGGCTGGTTCCCCGGCGGCCCCGCTGCCGCCGTCGCAGCGGACCTGGCCGACAAGGGATGGCGGCCCCGGCGTCTGGTCGTCGAAGAGATCCGAGCCGAACAGGCCGCCTGCTGCATGGGATTTAGCAGCCTCGTCGAAGGCGAAGCCGTCAGACACCCGAAAGACCCCCTGTTGGACCTGCATACGGCCTCAAGTACCAAGCTTTGGCGCGGGGATGCCTGGGTTTACACCCGTCGCGGGGCATCCCCAGTCGATGCTACGTACGCCGCAGCCGGGGCTACACACCTGGCCCGGACGCTGCCACCAGCCCCTGCGCCCCT
>Ga0075431_100002670_pt1 | contig 17285 bp, 19 predicted proteins | sample RhiMetdeltSRZDD5_FD_75297 | JGI IMG/M metagenome (GOLD analysis project Ga0075431, IMG submission 75297) | Populus rhizosphere microbial communities from Tennessee, USA - Rhizosphere MetaG P. deltoides SRZDD5 | ecosystem: Host-associated > Plants > Roots > Rhizosphere > Soil | place: USA... | reverse complement strand
GTCCTCCTGTCTCAACGCTCGCTTGCGACCGTACGCAGACAGGAGGTCGGGGTCGTCCGGGGTTCACCCCACAAATGGACGCACGCGAGAACGTGACGAGTCCGACTCGTAAGCTTTGATCGTGCGGGCAGGCGAGCGCGACTCAGAGCTGCGGCTGGCGGACCTCGTCGGGGCGTTCTCGCTCGCTACGGACCTGGGGTTGGGCCAGCCGATGGAGCACGTGCTCCGGTCGTGGGTCATCGCCGGTCGTCTGGGGGGTCACCTCGGCGTCGAGCCCGACGACCGTGGCGCCCTTTACTACTCGGCGACCCTGGCCTGGGTGGGTTGCGTGGCCGACACCCCGGAGCTCGAGACGTGGTTCGGTGACGACATCGCCTTCCGCGCCGACAGCCGCCGGGTGGACCTGGCCGGCCTGCCCATGCTCGGGTTCATGCTTCGCCACGTCGGGGTGGGCAGCCCGGCGCTTCATCGCATCCGTCTCGGCGCCAAGCTCGTCGCGACGGGCGGAAAGGGGGTCGAGCAGGTCCTCTTGTCGCACTGCCTCACCACGGCCCGGATGGCTGAGCGTCTCGGGCTCGGCGCCGACGTGTGCGACCCGCTGCAGCAGGTGTTCACCCGTTGGGACGGCAAGGGCGTGCCCGGCGGGGTGGGCGGCGAGGCGATCGCATTTCCGATGCGGTTGCTCCAGCTCGCGGACATCGTCGAGGTGTTCCACCGCTTCGACGGAACGGATTCGGCCGTGGAGGTGGCCCGCGCTCGTCGGGGCAAGCAATTCGATCCCGCGGTTGTGGACGCGTTCTGCGATGTCGCGCCCGACGTGCTCGGCGACGCGTCGAGCGAGGTTGACTGGGAGGCGCTCATCGACGAAGAGCCGGCATTGCAATGGCGGCTCAACGAACATGAGCTCGACACTGCGCTCGAGGCCGTGGGGGACTTCACCGATCTGCGCTCGCCACCGCGGGCAGGCCACTCGCGAGGGGTTGCCGATCTCGCCGCTCGAGCCGCCGCCGACAGCGGCTTGTCGCCGGCCGACGTCGTAGCGGTGCGTCGAGCCGGCTTGCTGCACGACATCGGCCTGCACGGGGTGCCCGCGACGATCCTGAACAAGCCGGGCCCGCTGTCGGCCTCGGAGTGGGAGCGGATGCGGATGCACACCTATTACACCGAGCGGATGTTGGCTCGTCCGCCCGTGCTCGCGCGACTCGGAGCCATTGCGTCGCTGACCCATGAGCGTTGTGATGGGTCCGGGTATCACCGCGGGCTCGGGGGTCCCGCCATCCCTGCGACGGCGCGCGTGCTCGCCGCCGCATGCGCGTATCGAGCCATGACCGAGCCCCGCCCGTACCGTCCGGCATTGACGCCCAAGGACGCCGCCGCCGAGCTTCGTGCAGATGTGCGCGCCGGGCGTCTCGATCCAGGAGCGGTCGACGCCGTGCTGGTCGCCGCCGGCCACAGCCGGAGCAAGCGCCGCAGCGGGCCGGCCGGGTTGACCCCGCGGGAGGTCGAGGTCCTTGTCCTCATCGCCCGCGGAGCGTCAACGCGCCAGGTCGCGCAACGCCTCGCAATCACCCCCAAGACTGCGGAAACCCACATCGAGCGCATCTACACCAAGACCGGCGCGTCCACCCGGTCGACCGCGACGCTGTTCGCGATGCAGCACGGACTGCTCGACACCCTGGAACCGCTCGATCTGTAGGGGGAACCCCGGACGACTCGCCGCGGCGCTCTCCGTACCGTCCTCTCCGAGACGCCGAGCGAAATCGGCCGTGGGGAGGCAAATCCGTGGCGAACAAAACGGTTATCAGCTTGACCACCGGGCTCGAAGACTCCGAGAAGGTCACCGTCGCATTCCTTGTCGCGGTCGGCGCGGCCGAAGCCGGCCGGCCGACGCTTATGTTCCTCACCAAGGAAGCCGTCCGACTCGCGGTCAACGGGGTCGCGGTGGGTGTCGCCTGCGACGGCTGCCCTCCCCTACCCGACCTCATGGCGCGCTACGAGGCTGGCGGCGGTCGCTACTACGTCTGCCCCATCTGCTTCGACGCCAAGGACCTCGACAAAGCTGCGCTGATCGCCGGCGCCGAGTTACAAGGCACGGCACCGCTCTGGCAGTGGATCGGCGACGAGGGCGCGACGACCTTCAGCTACTGACCAGCGGCACGTGTTTCGACGCCTACCCCACCGGCGGTGCGGACGGGCTTCATCACTCGGAGCCCGGGCTTGTCGGGATCACGTTCGAGGGGAAAGAACACGAGGTGGGTGGTGGGGTCGACGGCGACGGAGTGGGCTTTGTCGGCGAGGTGGGTCTGGCCGAGTTTGTGAAGCCGATCTCCGTTTGGTGAGAACACGGTCACGACGCCGCTTTCGGCGGCGACGTAGAGACGTCCGAGGCCGGGGTCGTAGGCGAGCACGTCTGGGTTGTCGCCGACGGACGCCGCGGCGATTTGTCGGTGATTTCGGAGGTCGACCATGACGACTTTGGCGTTGTTCTCGCAGGCGACGAACGCCTGCTGGGTCTCGGTTTGTAGGTAGAGGCCGTGCGCTCCGCGACAGTCTTTGAGTCGAACCCGGTCGGTGATTGCACCGGTGGTGGGATCGAGTGCGACGACTTGGTCGGGTGGGCGCACGGAGACATAGGCAAGTCCGCTGGAGGGGTCGTAGGCGACGTTCCCGACTTCGCGGCCGAGCTGCACCGCACGGACGACCCGGCCCGAGCGTCCCTCGATGACGGTCTCGCTTCCTGCGTTCTTGTTCGATACGAGTACCAGGTCGTCGCGTGGGTCATAACCCACGCCGTCCGGAAACGTTCCGGTCGGTGTGCGCGCGGCCACCTGGTCGGTCGACGCGTCGAGGGTGACGAGCTCATTCGTTCCGGTCGCGGACGCGAACACCCGCCCGATTTCCGGTACGGCGAGCACGCCGTGCACGTTGGCGAGCTCGGGGACGGTCCCCACCACCCTGAGGGTGTCGAGGTCGATGACGTCGAGCGCGGAGTCGCCGAGGTGGGCGACGTAGAGGCGCCGGCCGGGCGCGTCGGCGCTTTGGTAGTCGAAGCGGCTCGACCGCCCGGGTAGGCGGACGTCGCGCACGCGCTCGAGCGGCGGCTCGGGGGTGCGCCCGGCGACGGGGTTGGCCGGGACGACCAGCCCCACCGCGACCAGGATGGTTGCGACCAGCGGCGCTGCCCGGTGGTGGAGGCCCACGGTAGGGAGCTTATCTGTAACCGTGGTTGCAAACACGGCGGGTTCCGTTCTACGGTGAGCTCGTGCCCGGCCGACTGGAGTGGGTGCTCCTCGCGTACCGGATTCCCCGAGAGCCCTCGACGCCGCGGATCTCGGTGTGGCGCAAGCTGCGCCGCCTGGGGACGGCGCAGCTCGGCGACGGACTCGTGGCGCTGCCCAATGACGCGCGCACGAAGGAGCAGCTGGAGTGGATCGCCGACGAGGTCCTCGAGGCCGGCGGGGAGGCGACGCTGTGGGTGGCCCGGGCGGGCTCGGTCGGCCAGGAACGCGGCTTGGCCGCCGCGATGGCCGACGCGGTGGCGGCGGAATACCGCGCCGTCATCGAAGGGGCCGACGCGGCCGTAGGAGAATCGGATTCGGCGCGGCGGCGGATGGCGGCGCGGCTACGGCGCGAGCTGCACCGGATCGCCCAGCGCGACCACTTCCCGCCGCCTGACCGCGAGCAAGCGCACCGAGCGGTCGAACGGTTGGCGGCCGGTGTGGAGACATCGCGGTGAGGTGGGCGACGCGGGCTGGTTGCCACGTCGATCGGGCGGCGTGCGCGTGGCTGATCCGGCGGTTCATCGATGCGGCGGCCGAGTTCGTCTTCGTCGATGATCCCGACGAGGTTCCCGACGGCGTGACGCCATTCGACATTCGAGGTGCGGACTTGTCGCATCACGGCGGGGACTGTTCGTTCGAGACGATGTTGCACCGCTACTCACTGGATGATCCGGTGCTGTGGGATCTCGCCCGGATCGTTCACGAAGCCGATCTTGCCGATGATCGTTTCGACGCTCCCGAAGCACCCGGCTTGGACGTAGTGTGCCGCGGCCTGACGATGGTGCGCGGCGACGACGACGTGCTCGCGATCACCGGCCCGATCTTCGACAGCCTGTACGAATACCGGCGGCGCGCCCTGCTGTTGGGCAAGGACCCGGCATGACCCGACCGCGACTGTCCTTCGACGCGCGTCGGATCCTGTGGGCGCAGGCCTTGCGAGCGTTCGCCTACGGATTCGGGGCGGTGCTTCTGGGCTCGACGCTCGAGCGCGCCGGCTTCAGCTCGGGCGAGGTCGGGCTCGTGCTCGCCGCCGTCGTCGCGGGGACGGTCGTGTCGTCGCTTGCGATCGGCCGGTGGGGCGACCAGTGGGGCCGTCGCCGATCGTACGTCGTGCTGTACCTGGCGTTGGCCGTGACGGGCGTGGTGTTCGCCTTCTCCGACCAAATATGGGTGCTGTGCGCCGTGGCACTCACCGGCGCGCTGTCCACCGAGGTCGTCGAATCGGGCGCGTTCACTTCGCTCGAGCAGTCCATGCTGGCGACCGAGCTCACCGGCCAGGAACGCACACGCGGCTTCGGCGTGTACAACGCGGTGGCGACCGCGGCCGGGTCGCTGGGAGCATTGGCCGCCGGCGGCCCCGAACTGCTTCGTCGCGTGTGGCCGGGAGCGCCGGTCGATCAAAGGTTCTTCCTGCTGTTCGTGCCCGTTGCGCTGGCCGGCGCGGCGGTGGCGGCCACGCTCTCATCGCGTGCGGAAGCCGAACGGCGTCCATCGGGCGAGCACAACGCCCCCGCGCTGCACCGGTCGCGTCCGACGGTTTTACGGCTGGCGGGGTTGTTCGCGCTCGACAGCTTCGGCGGCGGGTTTGTGGTGCAGTCCTTCATCGTCTACTGGCTCGCGGTCCAGTTCCACGCCTCGATCGGCGTCCTCGGGCTCTTGTTCTTCTCGGTCGGGCTGCTGCAGACTGCGTCGTTCCTGGCCGCGCCGCGCTTGGCTGAGCGGTTCGGGCTGCTCCGCACGATGGTGTTCACGCATCTGCCGTCCAATGTGCTGCTCGCAGCGGTTCCGCTCGCCCCCAACCTGCCCGCTGCGGTTGCGCTGCTGTTCGGGCGATACGTGCTCGCGCAGATGGATGTGCCCACCCGGCAGGCCTACGTCATGGCGCTGGTCGACCCCGAGGAGCGCACCCCGGCGGCCGCGTTGACGAACACGGCCCGCTACGTCGTCAGGCCGGTTGGCCCCGCGCTGGCAGGCGCGAGCCAGTCCATCGCGTTCGGTCTCCCGTTCGTTCTCGCCGGCGGTATCAAGTCGCTCTACGACTTGGTCCTGTGGCGCTGGTTCCGCGCCGTGCCGCTCCCGGACGAGACGCCGGCGCCGGTCGAACTCGTCGCGGCACCAGGAGTGCCGGTGTTCGGCGGTGTCAACAAAGGCAGCCCATGATCGTGTGCCTGCGAACTGTCGAGGTTCCCGTCGAAGACCTCATGACTCGACATCGGGAGGACCTGACATGAAATGGGTGACCCGCGCCCGCCCCAAGACCGATCGGATCGCGTGTCCCTGGCTGATCCGCCGCTTCATCGACGCCGACGCCGAGATTTTCTACGTGCCCAAGGACCAGGTCCTGAACGTCGCACAGCAGGAGGGCGGCCGGTCGTTCGACGCCGACGGCGCCGAGTTCACCCACCGCGGCGACCGCTGTAGCTTCGAGGTCCTCATCGACGACTTCCGCCTCGGTGACGACCCCGCGCTCGTGCGGCTCGCGCGCATCGTGCACGCCGCCGACATCGAATCCGAGCTGCACACCGACCCCGCCGGACCGGGACTCCTGGCGATCGGCATCGGCGGCCTCGACGTCGAAGCCGACGACCACCGCCTGCTCGAGCGAGCCGAGTTCGTCTACGACGCGCTCTACGCCTGGTGCGCCCAGCAAGTCTCCACCCAGCCGGCATGAGCGACCACCTCAGCTACGACGAGCTGCGCGCCGACACCGTCCGACAGGTGGCCAAGCTCATGGCCGCATCCGACCTTCGTAGGGTCTGTCATCGGAGTTCCTTGCGCCCTTCCTCGGACGGCGTGTCCTGATCGATCCCTTGGTCGGCGCAGGGATCAGACTGGGCGGTCTCGACCCCTACGCCCAGAGTCTTCGTGGGGGCAGCCGGACATGGACCGACAAGGAGGTACGTTCGCATCGCGCTCTTGCCCTTGATCTCGATGTTCCCCCGAGCTTCGAATTCGAATTGGTGTTGCGCGACGCGGGCCACCCGCTCGGTGACCTGGATGCGTCCGGGCACGCCGTGTGACTCCATTCGGCTCGCGCTGTTCACGGTGTTGCCCCACAGGTCGTAGCTGAACTTGCGGCGTCCGATCACTCCGGCGACGACCGGCCCGGTGTCGATGCCGATCCGCAACTGGAGCCCCTGTCCGTAGCGGGTCCCGACGCGGGCGATCGCCTTGCCCATGAGGAGTGCCATCTCGAGCACAGCCCTGAGGTGATCGGGGCGGGGCGTCGGGATCCCTCCGGCCACCATGTAGGCGTCGCCCACGGTCTTGATCTTCTCGAGGCCCGCGGCGTCCGCGAGATCATCGAACGCGCTGAACGCGTCGTTGAGCAGGTCAACGAGTGCCACCGGCTCGATGCCCTCGGCCAGAGGAGTGAATCCGACGATGTCGGCGAACAGGATCGTCACGTCGGACTGGCTTTCGGCGATCGTGGTGCGTCCGTCCCGGAGCTGACGCGCGATCGGGGCCGGAAGGATGTTGAGCAGCAACTGCTCGGAGCGGTCCTGTTCTGCCTCGAGGAGGCGGTGCTCCTCCGCCAGAGCGGCGCGGGACCGGTCGCGCTCACTCGTGAAGTAGAGCAGGGCGAGGAACGCGGCGATCGACGGGCCGGCCAGGTTCATCACCCACAGGGCCGCCCGGACTCCGGAGTCGATGTGGGGCGCGTGCGCCGCGAGCGTCGTCTCTGCCGCCGCGGAGCCCGCGAGCAAGAGCACGAAGGAGAGCAGCCACACGCCACCGCGCGCACCGAACAGGTACGCGAGCACAGGGGTGATCCCGGCCCACGCGGCTACCGCGCTTCCGTTCGCGAACCCGCCCAGACTCCACTGGAGCGCGAACGGCAACACCAACATCAGCACGAGCTGGACGGTTCGGATCACAGCGAATTGCTTGGTACGGGCAAAACCCACGAGGCTCGCAACCACCGCGAGCTGGTACACGAACGGGATGGCCGCCGACTGCGGGAGCCCGACTGCGAGATAGATCGCTACCCATGCAAACGCCATCACCGCCAGCAGACCGGCGACGAGCGTAAGCATCGCCTTGTCGAGACGGTCATCTTCGCTGTCGTCGGCGTCAACTCCCACGACGGCGAGACGCTCGAGCCAGGGTGGCAGCCTGTCCGTCCAGGGCACGCCACGAGCCTCGCAGACGACCGACTATGCCTCAACCGAGCGTCGACATGTCGGCCCGTGACGTGAGCAGTGGGACCGCCGCGCCTGTCTACCGATCGGTGGCCGGGCGACGCGCACCGAACGAGCGCTCTAACACGCCCATGGATGCATGCGAACGTGACTTACTCGGGCGTTCCTGGCGCGGGTGGTCGGCGAACATACTGGTACGTGGTCACTGAGGACGTTCCCATCAGGACTTGTGCGATCGCCGTGGCGAGGAGTGCGGGCACGACGAAACCTGGCCGCCCGGTTGCTTCGGCGACGAAGACGATGGCGGCGATTGGGGTTCGGTATCCGGCTCCAAGGAAAGCCGCTGCGCCAACGACCGGAAACAGGCTCGTGTGCGTGCCCGTGACGCCTTGCACGAATCGTCCAAGTAGCCAGCCCTGCACGAACATGGGAATGAAGAGTCCGCCGGCCCCGCCGCCTTCGACTGTGAGGAGGGTGGCGATCGCGTGGAGCACGAACAGTGCGGCGATCAGCGCGACGCTGCGTTTGGGGTCGAGCGTCCAGGCGATGGCTCGGTAGCCGGGTCCGAGAGTAAGTCCGTCATCGAAGACGAGAAAACAGGTCGTCGTGACGGCCGCCAGGCCCAGCCCGCCGCTGGTCAGCCGCCGCCAGGTGCTCTGGCGGCTGCTGTGGGACTTGGCGGCTCTCAGCGCGAGCGCGAACGCTCGGGCGCCCAGCCCGGCAAGGATCCCGAGACCCAGTGCACCGAGGAGTCGGGTCGCGTCGAAGTGGGGCTGTCCGGAGATGGCGAACAGTGGTGTCGTTCCGTAGAACGCCACATAGGTGAGATACGACGTTGCGGAGCCCACCAGCGCAGGCACCAGGGCGTGTGCAGCGGTGTCTTCTTGGTAGGGCACCTCGATCGCGAAGATGGCCCCGGTCGCTGGTGCTTTGAAGATCGCGGAGACCCCCGCGGCGGCGCCGGCGACCAGCAACAGCCGCAAGTCGTCCTTGGTGAGATACCGCCCGAAGCGGCGCTCGAGCCACGAGCCGATACCCGCGCCGATATAGATCGAGGGTCCCTCGAACCCCATCGCGCCACCGAATCCCAGGGTTGCGATCGAAGCCAACACTCGGGCCGGAAAGGGCCGAGTCTCGAAGGGGTGCTCGGGTTCGTGATACGCCCGCAAGTACTCGTCCGACGTCGAGGGACTCGCATCACGACCAAACCAGTGCAGCGCGGCCCAGGCCAGAACGAGGCCAATACCTGGCGCGGCCACTTGTGCAACCCGCGGCCACTCGAAGACCCAATCGAGCAGGATGCGTGAAGTCAGCCCCTCGAAGCCGGCGATCGCCAAGCCGGTTACAGCTCCTGTCAACGCGGACAGCACGAGAACCCGATGCCAACGCCGGGAGCGCACCTGATCCCGAAGCCCGCTCAGGAAGTCCCAGCGCCGGCGCCGCCCGCGATCCGAGCTATCCACAGCAAACGCAGCCTAGGAGTCGAACGAGCGCCTCACCGTCGGCGACGTCGACGAAACGACTCAGTTGCGGAGTGGAGCAGAAGCGAAGTCCTGCACGCCGTCCTCGAATGCGGTGTGCGTGGTGAAGCCGAGCTTCGTGCGTGCGCGCTCGGTTGAGGCGAAGACGTGGCGTGCGTCGCCGATGCGGTAGCCGCCGACGATTTGGGGTCGCGGCGCTCCGTTCCCCGAGGACGCGGCGAGGGCATGCGCGAAGTCGAGCACTGTGTGGGGTGTTCCGCTGGCGATGTTGTAGGCGCCGAGGACGGGTGGGTCGGCGGTGAGCGCGAGGAGATTGGCGCGGGCCACGTCTCGCGCGTGGACGAAGTCGCGCCGTTGCCGCCCGTCCTCGAGCACCCTTGGCGACCGGCCTGCCTCGAGTGCGCTGCGGAAGATCGCCGCGACTCCTGCGTAGGGCGTGTCCCGGGGCATGCGGGCGCCGTACACGTTGTGGTACCGAAGCGCGGTCACCGGCACCTGGTGCTCGCGACCGAAGGCGAAGCACAGATGCTCTTGATGCAGTTTCGTGGCCGCGTACACGTTGCGCGGGTCAACGGGCGCATCCTCGGGTACCGGCTCCGGGACCAGCGTTTCGCCACACGTCGGACAGGGTGGGTCCCACTCGCCGCGGTCGAGCCGCACCCGGTCACGCGGGCCGGGCTGGACGAGTCCGTGTGCATGGCACCGGTACCGGCCTTCGCCGTACACGACCACGCTGCTGGCCAGCACGAGCCGCCCGCGGAACCGCTGCTCGTGGAGCGCCGACAGCAGCGCGGCTGTCCCCGCGTCGTTGTGGCTGACGTACGCCGGCGCGTCGGCGAAGTCGACGCCCAGACCGACCTTGGCGGCCTGGTGGCACACGGCGTCGACTCCGACAGCCGCCGCGCGCACGGCGTCGACGTCGCGAATGTCGGCTGCGTGGAAGTCGGCGCCGTTGGGGGCCGAGCACGCGGAGTCGAGCACGCGAACCTCGTGGTCGCGGCCGACGAGCGCGTCGACTACGTGCGACCCGATGAAACCTGCCCCGCCGGTGACGAGGACGCGCATCTAGCCGCGCCTCGCAAGCGGAAGGCGGACGGTGAATCGGCAGCCGCCGTTCTCGTTGCGGACGGTGATGTCGCCCTGGTGGGCCTCGACGAACCCGCGCGCGATGGCGAGGCCGAGGCCGGCGCCGGAGCCACCGGGAGTTCGAGCTGCGTCACCGCGGAACGCGACCTCGAAGACGCGGGGAAGATCCCGCTCCGGGATCCCACCCCCGGTGTCGATTACCGACACGTACGCGCCGACGTGGTCGCTTCCGGCTTCGACGGTGACAGATCCGTCGCTCGGAGTGTGCCGAATCGCGTTCTCGAGGATGTTGCGCAGCGCTCGCAGCACCTCCGACGTGGAGACCTCGAGCTCGGCCGGCGGGCCATCGAGGCGGCCTTCCAAGTGCACACCCTTCGCCGCCGCGATCGGTGACGCCCCGGCCAGCGCGTCCGAGACCAGGTCACCGAGCGACACGCTCTCGGACTGAAGCTGGAGCACGCCCGCCTGCGCCCGGCTGAGCTCGAAGAGGTCGTCAACCAGCTCGGCGAGCCGGTCGGCCTCACCTCGCAGCGTCGCGTAGTAGCGCGCGACGGTCCGCTCGTCGTCCACCACCCCGTCCTCGAGCGCCTCGACGATGGCGCGGATGCCGGCGAGCGGTGTGCGCAGGTCGTGCGACACCCAGGCGACGAGCTCGCGACGCGAGCTGTCGAGCGTCTGCTCCCGCGTCCGCGCCTGCTCGAGACGGCGCGAGGTGATCTCGAGCTCGCGGTGCAGGCGCGCCAGCTCCTGCGGAGCGGGAGGGCCCGGCCCGTCCGCGCGGGCATCGGCGTCGCCGAGACGTCGGGCCACGCCGACGAGCGCCTCGCTCGCAGCTCCGACGCGCCGTCCGAGGAGGAGCGCGCTCGCGACCGTGACTACGCCCGCCGCGATCAGGATCACCCCCAGCGCCCAGAGATCGTGTTGGGACAGGAACATGGCGCGGGCGCCGGCCCACGCCCCCACTGCCACACCGACCACGGCAACGACTGCCACCGCCGCGACTTGAGCACCGAGACTCCGTCGCCGGAGCGCGTGAAGCACGAGCGCGCCACCGGCGGCGACGACCGCGGCCGTTCCCGCAGCAAGGAGGGCGAGCTCGACGGTCTCGTTCACGGGTCGAACCTGTAGCCGACGCCCCAGACGGTCGTGATGCGTCGGGGTGTGGACGGCTCGTCTTCGATCTTCTCGCGCAGCCGGCGGATGTGCACGGTGACGGTCGAGGTGTCGCCGTACGTGTATCCCCATACGTGCTCGAGCAGCTCGTCACGACGGAAGACCTGCCGGGGACGGCCGGCGAGGAATGCCAGCAGCTCGAACTCCCGTGCGGTGAGCGTCGCGAGCTCGCCGTGCACGCGGGCTTCGCGCGCGCCGAGATCGATCTGGAGCCCGCCGTAGTCAACCGTTCCCGCGCGGTCGCCCTCGCCCAGCGGCGACTCGGCTCGGCGCAACACAGCCTTCACCCGTGCGGTGAGCTCGCGGGGTGAGAACGGCTTCGACACGTAATCGTCAGCGCCGAGATCGAGCCCGAGCACCCGATCCTCCTCGCTGCCGCGTGCGGTGAGCATCACCACCGGGATGGGCGCGCGAGAGCGCAGGCGCCGACACACTTCGAGCCCGTCCAAGCCCGGGAGCATGATGTCGAGGACGACGACGTCGGGAAGGTGCGCCTCGGCGCGTGCCAGTGCCTCGTGACCATCGCCGACGGACTCGACCGCGAACCCCTCCCGCTCGAGGTACCTCGTCACCACCTCGGCGACGGTCCGGTCGTCCTCGACGACCAGGACACGGGTCGGCGCGTCCGTCACCACGTCGCCTTCACCACGGTCGCGACAACGATCGCCGCCATGGCCTGGAGCCCGAGCCAGCCCGTCGCAGCACGTTCCCGACCGGCGGCGAGGACCGCGCCGGCGGGCAAGAGCCAGATCGCGAACGGCAGCCAGATGCGCTCGACCTCGCCCTTCGACATTCCACTGATCATCGCGGCTCCCACGACCACCAGGGCGCCGCCCACCAGGAGCCACAGCCTCCGGTCGCGGACGCGGACGAGCGCGACCGCCACCGCTGGGCCGACCGCGATCGCGAGGCACGCGGCGTTCGCCACAAGGAAGTCGAAATAGGGCCGGCGCCCGCCGACCCCGGCGAAGTAGCGCTCGCGCGTTGCGAGCAGGCCGGCGACCCACCAGAAGCCGGCAGCGAGGAATCCGAGGAACACCGGCGTCGCGCCGATGGTGGCGAGTGCGAGGGGACGAAGCCGTCGCCGCTGCCACGCCACGGCCGCCGGGATCACTGCGAGAAGCACGAGCCCATACGAGAGGAACGCGGTTGCTCCGAAAAGCAGCCCACCGGAGAGCGCGTACGCGTCCGATCGCCGGCCGCGGCGCCCGGTGGCGAGCACGACGAGCGCGACCGCCCACGCACTCACCCCCATGAAGAAGGCGTCCGCGCTCGTCGCGACCCAGATGGCAGCCGGCGTGACCACGAGGAAAGGGGTCGCCAGCCTTGCAATCTCCTCGCCCGCGACCTCGCGCACCGCGATGAGCACCGCAGGAAGGGCGGCCGCGCCGCCGGCGATGCAGAGCGCGGCAGCCCAGCCGGAGCCGCCGAGCCCGATCCGCTCCAGGGCCGAGAACAACAACAGCATGCCGGGCGGATGACCCTGAACATGGACGCTGTAGTGGCCGATGCGGTCGACGAACGTCGTGAGGAACACTCCCGGCGAGCCGACGTTGGCGACGTCGGTCAGGTACTCCGTGTGCGCCTCGAGCGGGCTCGTCAATTTCTGCACACCGTCCACCAGCGCGAGCGATACCGCCCACAGCGCCGCAGCCGCGGTCGATACGAGAAGCAGCTTGCGCCATGCAACCCGCCGTGCCAGCTGCGGCCCGGCAAACACCATGAATGCGGCGACGGAGAGCACGGCGAGCAGACCGCCATTCACCCTGAGCTCGAATTTGCCGTGCAGCGGTGCGGCGTGGATGAGGATGCGCACCCCCGCAGCCTGAAGCCGATCGAGCAACAGGTGTGCAACGACGATCACGATCACCCACGAGACGAGCACGGCGAAGGTCGTGCGGGCCGACCACGATGCGGTCCTCGTTCCCGGCGATGCATCACGGCGCGCCGCGATTGCGCTGTCGGCGGCACCGATCACCATGATCGGACTGTACCGACGAGACCCAGCGCCCTCTCACCACGCGCTCCGGTGTTTCGAAAATCGTAAGCAGCAACACTGTCCGCATCGCTTGAGCCGTGGGTAGCGTCGCATCGATGCCCGATGTCGTGCTTCCCGTGCTCGACGAGGCCGGCGCGATTCCCACCGTCTTGTCGCGACTACCCCGCGGCTACGAACCGATCGTGGTTGACAACGGCTCGACCGACGGTTCGGCGAAGATCGCGTCGAACTTCGGTGCGCGGGTCGTGATCGAGCGGGTACCAGGGTTCGGCGCCGCATGCTTCACCGGCTTGCGCGCCGCCACGAGCAGCGTCGTGTGCTTCATGGACTGCGACGGCTCGCTCGACCCGCGCGATCTGCCGCTCGTCGCCTCGCCCGTCATCGGCGGCGAGGCGGATCTCGTCCTGGGCGCGCGTCACCCGACGGAGGCCGGCGCGTGGCCGATCCACGCCCGGCTCGCGAATCGGGCCCTCGCCTGCCTGATGGCACGGCGCGTCGGCGGGCGCGTGCACGATCTCGGTCCGATGCGCAGCGCTCGCCGGAAAGCGCTGCTCGAGCTCGGCGTGGCCGACCGCCGCTTCGGCTGGCCGCTCGAGATGGTCGTGCGGGCGGCGGCTGCCGGCTGGCGGATCGACGAGGTCCCTGTCTCCTACGCGCCGAGGATTGGCCGGTCGAAGGTGACCGGGACGCTGCGCGGCACCGCACGCGCCGTTTTCGACATGGCACGGGTGATGTCGTGACGATCATCGTGCTGGCGAAGGCCCCGGTCCCGGGGCGCGTCAAGACCCGGCTCTGCCCGCCGTGCGACTCGGCGCAGGCGGCCCGGCTCGCGGAATCTGCGCTCGTCGACACGCTACGAACCGTGGCTGCGACGCCGTGCGACCGGCGCGTCCTCGTCCTCGACGGGGCGCCCGGTCCCTGGCTTCCTGCCCGGTTCGAGGTTCTCCCCCAGCGCGGGGGCGGTCTGGACGAACGTCTCGCGCACGCGTTCACAGACGTCGGCACCGCCGGCCTCTTGATCGGCATGGACACGCCGCAGGTGACGCCGGCGCGCCTCACCGCGTCACTCGACGCGTTGAACGCCCCGCATGTTGACGCGGTCCTCGGGCCGTCGGTCGACGGAGGCTGGTGGGGTATCGGGCTCCGCGTGCCCGACCCCTCCGTGTTCCTCGGCGTCCCGATGAGCACCGCGCACACCGGTGCCGCTCAGCTGGCTCGCCTGCACCAGCTCGGGCTCCGCACCCGGGCCCTCCCCACGCTGCAAGACGTCGACGACTTCGACGACGCGATCGCCATCTCACGCGCCGCGCCGCACGGACGGTTCGCGGCAACGCTGCGGCTACTGCCCCGGCTCCGAGCTCGCGGGGAAGCGATCGCGGTGCTGTGACCGCTGTTCTTCGCTCTCCGGACGGAACCGCGCTCGCTGCGGGCTCACACCGCTGGCTCGGGCCGCTCACGGTCGAGGACGACGCCGTGCTGGCCCGGGCGGTGGGTCCCGTGCTCGATGTCGGCTGCGGGCCTGGCCGCCACGTACTCGCGCTCGCCGAACGCGGCGTCCTCGCGCTCGGCATCGACATCACTCCCGCCGCCTTGGACGTTGCCCGGCGGCGTGGCGCGCCGGTGCTCGCTCGGTCGGTGTTCGATCACGTTCCCGGAGCGGGACGGTGGTCGACCGCCCTGCTCCTCGACGGCAACCTCGGCATCGGCGGGCATCCCGGGGTTCTCCTCGAGCGCGTGGGCTCGCTGCTCGAGCCGGGCGGCACCGTCCTCGTCGAGCTCGAACCGCCCGGGTCGACTCCTCGGGCTGAGCTTGTGTGCTTCGACATCGACGGCGTCGAGGGCCCGTGGTTCGCGTGGAGCGGCGTCGGCGCCGAGGGGCTGTTGGCTCCTGCCACCGCGGCCGGGCTGTTCGTCGAGGACGTCTGGCCCACCGGAGACCGCTGGTTCGGATCCCTTCGCCGTGATTGAGCAAGCGACTCCCAGGGTCTTCACCAGCAGACTGCACGACGAGCGCAACGCCGCCATCCTCGGAGTCGCGCTGGGCGTGACGTTCACCGTGTGTTTCGTCACCGGCGTCCTCTCGCACTTGATCCAGGATCCGCCGAGTTGGTTCCAGTGGCCGTCGCGCCCCGCCGGCCTGTACCGCGTGAGCCAGGGCGTGCACGTCGCTACCGGCCTCGCGTCGATCCCCCTGCTGCTCGCCAAGCTGTGGGTGGTGTTCCCGAAGCTCTTCGCATGGCCGCCGTTCACCTCGGCAGCACACATCGTCGAGCGGCTGGCGATCTTCCCGCTCGTGGCGGGCGGGGTGTTCGAGCTCTTCACGGGACTCTCCAATGTGCACTTGTGGTATCCGTGGCCGTTCAACTTCCGGTCCGCGCACTACTGGGTCGCATGGATCACCATCGGCGCCCTCGTCGTGCACATCGGCGCCAAGTGGGCAGCGACGCGCGCCGCTCTCTTCGTCGACGACGCCTCCACCGATATCGCGCCGGCGCCGACGGCGACGACGAGCGCGTTCGACCGCCGGACCTTCCTGGCGTCGGTCTTCGCCGCCGCCGGCGCAGTCACGGTGTTCACCGTCGGCCAGACCGTCTCGCCGCTGCGCAAGCTCGCCTTGCTGGCGCCGCGCCGCCCCGACACCGGACCGCAGGGCTTTCCCGTGAACCGCACCGCCGCCACCGCCGGCGTCGTCGAGGCCGCCCACCACGCCGACTACCGGCTCAGCGTCGAAGGCAAGGTGCGACGGAAGCTTGTCTTTACGCGGGACGAGCTGGTCGCGATGCCACAGCACGAGGCGACCCTTCCGATCTCGTGCGTCGAGGGGTGGAGCACCACGCAACGCTGGCGGGGCGTACGCGTACGCGACCTGCTCACGCGAGCCGGAGCCGACTCCGATGCCGAGGTACGCGTGGAATCGCTCCAACGTCGACGCTCGTACCGGTCATCGGACCTCAACCGGTGGCACGCGCATGACCCGGACACGCTGTTGGCCCTCGAGGTCAACGGCGAGGCCCTCGACATCGACCACGGGTACCCGGTCCGGCTCATCGGGCCGAACCGACCCGGCGTCATGCAGACGAAGTGGGTCACGAGGCTGGTCGTGCAATGAGCGCACAGAGCTACGGCCGCACGTTCTGGATCGCCGTTGCGATCGGCGCCGCCGTGATGGCCTACGGCGCTATCGGGCTGGTGAGTGACGCCGGCTTCGGAGCAAGCACGAACGTCGCCGCGTGGCTGGCCGGAGCGGATGTCGCCAACGACGTCGTCCTCGCGCCTCTCGCATGCCTGGTCGGAGCGGCCGTCGCGCGCGTTCTCCCTCGTTGGTGCCGGGCACCGGTCCAGGCCGCGCTGCTGACGACCGGCGTCCTTCTCATCGTCGTCTTCCCCGCGCTGCGCGGCTACGGCCGGGACACGGTTCCCGACAACCTGTCCGTCGATCCCCTCGACTACACGACGTCCACGCTGACGGCGCTCGCCGTCGTATGGGCCGCCGCCGGAGCCTGGCTGGTCTTGGGGCTCGCTCTTTCTGGCGTGGGAAGACATCGGCGGCCGACGTGTGCCACCCCGCGTGGTCGTTCGACTCTCCGACGTTAGAGATTGCTGTGTGCCTCGACGCGAACGGCCAGCTTGTCGAACGCCATTGTCCATCCGGCGGCACCGGGGGAATCGCTGGGGATGCCTGCATGGGTCATCACCATCTTCGTCCGGCCACCGACGTTCTCGAGCTCGACGCGAATCTCGGTCGTCGTCGGATGCTCCTCTGGCATGTTCATGTCCGAGGGCGTCATCACGTTGCCGTTCTCGTCGGACATGGACTCGGTGTAGACGAGTCGCTCGTTCTCGACGACCTCGCGGTACTCGCCGGTGAACCACATCTGCATCGGGCCATTCGGGGTCTGCATCTCCATGCACACCAGCCGGGTGCCGCCGACACGCACGTCCATCCTCGCTACGGGAATCGTGGCCCCATCGGGGCCGTACCACGCCGCGAAGTGTTCCGGGTCCGTCCACATCTGCCAGATGAGGTCTACCGGGGCATCGAAGCTGCGTTCGATTCTCACCGCGTCCTGGGAGTCGTTGTCGTCAGCCATCGTGTTCGCCTGTCTTTCGTTGCGGTCGGAGT
>Ga0075431_100002668_pt1 | contig 17287 bp, 13 predicted proteins | sample RhiMetdeltSRZDD5_FD_75297 | JGI IMG/M metagenome (GOLD analysis project Ga0075431, IMG submission 75297) | Populus rhizosphere microbial communities from Tennessee, USA - Rhizosphere MetaG P. deltoides SRZDD5 | ecosystem: Host-associated > Plants > Roots > Rhizosphere > Soil | place: USA... | reverse complement strand
TCGACACCGCACTCACCGCCCTCTGGCGCCTCGCGACCCACGATCCCGCCCCGCCGCTGCCCGTCCCCGTCTCGTCACCTCATGCTGCCGTCCGGTAACCCTGACTTATGAGGCCCTACGCCGCCCGGCATTGCTGGGACCCTGCGCCACGCCTTGTTAGACTCTGCCCGGGATGAGCCCCGAGCAAGCGGTGCGACTGGCGCGCGTGATCCTGCTCGCGCTGCTGGGCGGGACATATCTCTGGCTTGCCGCAGGCCGGCCGGTGACGGGGCGGGTGCGCGCGCTCGCCGCCGCGCTGCTGGTCGCCGCGGCCCTCGCGTACCCGAACTTCGGCCTGCTGCATCCGCAGCGGGGCACGCCCCCCGCGCCCGCTCACATCCACTACTGGGATAGCTTTCACTACTTCATGGGCGCGAAGTACCTGCCCGAGCTCGGCTACACGCGCCTCTACGAGGCCACGCTGGTCGCCGGCCGCGAGCTCGGCGCCTTCGACTACGTCACCCACCTGCGCGATCTGACGACGTACGGGCTGCGCGACGCCGCCGGTGTCGACGCGGCCGTTCTGCGAGGCCGTTTCTCGCCCGAGCGCTGGGAGGCCTTCAAGCGCGATCTCCGCTATTTCGGCCCCCAGATCAACGAGTGGCGGGGTCTACTGCAGGACCACGGCTACAACGATCCGCCGCCTCGCGCCCTCGTCCTGCACCTGCTGGTCCGCAACCTCCCGGCGGGGGTCTCCACCGTCACTCTGCTCGGCTCGCTCGACTACGTCTTCATGCTGCTGGCCTTCGCCTTCGCGTGGTGGGGCTTCGGGTCCCTGCCTGCCATGCTGGCCTTCGCGTTCCTGTGGCTGAGCCCCCTCGCGCGATTCGACTTCATCGGGGGCTCACTGCTGCGCTGGGACTGGCTCGCCGCCCTCATGATCGGCGCCGCTGCCTTCTCGCGCGGCTGGACCGGCGCGGCGGGCGCCCTGCTCGGCTACGCGACCCTCGCGCGAATCTTCCCCCTGCTCTTCCTCGTCCCGCTGCTGGTGAAGTGGGCGCAGGGCCGGCGCACGGGCACGGGGGCGGGGGCCGGGCGGACCCTCGTCGCCGCGCTGGCCGTCGTCCTCGTCGGGTGGCTCGCGGTGTCGGCCGTGGGCGAGGACGCGGTCTCGCTCTCGGAGTACGGCGCCAAGATCCGGCGCCACGGGGAAGGCGCCTTCGTGAACGCGGTGGGGCTCGGCGCCATGATCGCCGCGTACTCGGCCCCGTGGAGCCAGGGCCCCGACGGCAGCGTGTTCGTGTCCCACGCGGCCCTCGTCTCCGCCCGTCCGGCCCCCTGGGCCCTAGGGCTCGCCGCACTGCTCTACGTCGCCCTCGCGCTGCCGCTCGTCCTCCGCGCGCGACCGCTCGAGAGCCTCATGTACGCCGTCCCCCTCCTCTACTGCGCGCTGTCGCCTACCGGCTACTACTACGGCTTCCTCGTCCTCCTCCTGCTCCTGCCATGGCGGGCGGGCCGCGCCGAAGGGGTGAGCCTCGTCGAGATGGCCCTCCTCGCCGGAGTCATGGCGGTAGCCTATGCCTTCGAGGCCGTCTCGGGGGAGCTGCTCACGTTCTTCGCGGCGGTGTCGCTACAGCTCGGGCTCTACTTCCTTCTCTGGATCGGCTTCGAATACGCGCGTTTTTTTCGTGGTCGCGCGCCACGTCCCGCCGCTGACGTCACCGCGCATGACAGTGTCGGGCCCGGGACGCACGTTCCGCGCCTGTAAGTTTCCCTGCCCCTGAGCGTCACCGAAGTCCGCGGCGGCCGCGCCCGGGCCCTCCCGCTTCCAATCTTCCAAGCCCACGCCAGTATTGAGCGATCGGGGATCCCTCCCCGACCCCGCTCCACCCGTCCGCGCGCCGACGCGCGGTGACACCCCGTGGCCTCCGCCTTGCAGCGCACGGGGTCGGCTGCCGTCTGCGCGCACGCCCGGGGTGCGCGCAAGAACCCGAAGGAGAGGACACGCTATGGGCAAGGTGATGGTCGTGGACGACGCGTACTCGGAGCTGACCATGATGGAGGGTATCCTCCGCACCGCCGGGCACAAGGTGGTGACGCTGATCGACGGGGAGCGACTCGAGGACAAGGTCGCCGAGGAGCAGCCGGACGTCCTTCTCCTCGACATCGTCCTGCCCAAGCGCAACGGCTACGAGATCCTCCGGAGCATCAAGCGCGACGGGCGCACCAAGGACACGCCGGTCGTGGTCGTGAGCTCGAAGAACCAGGAAAGCGACCGGATCTGGGGGAAGCGCCAGGGCGCCGACGAGTACCTCGGCAAGCCCTTCACCGCCGAGCAGCTGCTCGAGGCGGTGCGCCGCTTCGCGCCCTAGCGGGACGCGATGGCGTCCACGCGGGCCTGCGCCTTCACGCTCGGCGGCCACCGCTTCGCGGTGGACGTGGCGGAGGCGCGCGAGGTGGTGGTGTTCGACGCGATCACTCCGCTCCCCCTGGCGCCGTCATTCGTGCTGGGCCTCGCGAACCTGCGCGGCACCGTGATGCCGGTGGTGGATCTGGCCCCGTTGCTCGGCCTGCCCGCCCGCGAGGCGACCGGGCAGACGCTCGGCCTCGTGCTCGGGCACGGGCCGTGGACAGTGGCGGCAGCGGTGGACGCGGTGCTGGGCCTGGAGCCCCTGGTCGCGCGTGACGGAGAAGCGGCCGCGCCGGCGGGTCCCGGCCGCCGCTTCCTGGGGGCGGGCGCCGTCGGGGATGACGGCTCGATCGCGGTGCTCGATGCGGGAGCGATGCTGGGCGCGCTGCGCGGCGTCATGAGCGGCGCCGGCGCGAACCACTAGAGGCAAGGAGGCAGGGCATGAAGCGGCGGACGGTTCTTCGATTGCTGTCGGCGGGACTCGGAAGCGGCATGGTGGGTGGCCTGGCGTTTCCGGCGCGGGCCCAGGCCCCGAGCGTGGCAGGTCCGGCCCGCGGCAGCGGCGCCGAGGCCACCGGCGTGCCGGGCATCACCGCTCGGGAGATCCGCGTCGGCATGAGCGCGGCCTTCAAGGGCACCGCGGCGGGGCTCGGAACCGAGTTCTTCCGCGGCGCCCAGGCCTACTACGACGAGGTGAACAGTCGCGGCGGGGTCAACGGCCGCATGGTCACCGTGGTCGCCCTCGACGACGGCTACGAGCCCACGCCCTGCATCCGGAATACCCTGCACCTGGTCGAGAAGGAGAACGTGTTCTTCCTCTCGAACTACGTGGGCACGCCGACCCTCACGCGCGCGCTGCCGGTGATCAAGCGGTATGCCGCCCAGAACGTGATCCTCGTCGGTAACTTCACCGGGGCCCAGCCGCAGCGGGAGACGCCGTACGTCGAGCACGTCTTCAACATCCGGGCCTCGTACCGCCAGGAGATGATGGCGCTCGTCGACCGCTTCTGGGAGCAGGGGGCGCGGAAGTTCGGCGTCTTCTACCAGGTCGACGCCTACGGCCGCAGCGGCACCGACGGGGTCGCGCGCGGTCTCGGGCTCCGCGGCACCCGCATCGCCGCGGAGGCCACCTATCGCCGCGGCGCCAAGTTCGAGGACGACATGGCGCCGGCCGTCCAGGAGCTGCGCCGCGCCGGCGTCGACGTGGTGCTCTGCACCGGCGCCTATCAGGGCTGCGGCGCCTTCGTGCGCACCGCGCGCGATCTCGGCTGGGGGGTGCCCATCGCGAACGTGTCCTTCGTGGGCTCGGACGCCATGCTGGCCCTGCTCGTGCAGCACGGCAAGGCGTCGGGGCGGGACTACACCCCTGCGCTCGTGAACTCGCAGGTGGTCCCGAGCTACGACGACCTCAGCCTGCCCGCGGTGGTCGAGTACCGGGCCCTCATGGAGCGGCACAAGCCGACCGTGCCGGAGACCCTGCGCGATCCCAAGTACGCCCCGCAGAAGCTGTCCTTCATCAGCCTCGAGGGATTCGTCAACGCCAAGGTCATCGTGGAGGCACTCCGGCGCTCCGGCGTCAGCCCGACACGGGCCAGCTTCCGCGCCGCCCTCGAGGGCATGCGCAACGTCGACCTCGGCATCGCGGCGCCCCTGAACTTCGGCCCTGAGCGGCATCAGGGGCTCGATAGCGTCTACTTCACCCGGGTCGAGAGCGGCCGCTGGGTTCCGGTCCATGACTGGAACGCCGCGGTCAAGGCGTAGCGAGGAGGAACGGCGATGTCAGTGACGACGGAGCGGGGGCGAGCGAAGGTGGAGCCGCGGGTGGCCGATGTGGTGGTGCCGCCGACCGAGGTGGCACCGCCGCGGCCGGCCAAGGGGCCCTTCGGACTCGCCGCCAAGATCACGACCTTCATGTTCCTGATCCTCGTGCCCCTCGCCGCCCTCACGTGGTGGATCTCGGTGCAGGCGCTCCGCGCCAACCTCACCGAGGAGTTCACCTCCAAGGGGTCCGCCATCGCCAAGGGCCTCGCGAACTCCGGCGTGGACCTGATCCTGACCCGCGACGCCTCCACCGTGCAGGCGCAGGTGGACCAGGTGGCGGGCATCTCCGGCGTGGCCTACGTGATGGTCTACGACCCCCACAAGACGCTCATCGCCCACACGTTCGCGCCATTCGTGCCCCCCGGCCTCGTCGACCAGAATGTGGTCCCCGGGGACTGGCCGCAGAAGGTGCAGGACGTCACCTTCAAGGACCCCGCCGGCGGGACCGACCGCGACGTCATCGACATCGCGGTGCCCGTGCTCGCCGGACAGCTCGGCACCGTGCGCGTGGGCATGGACCGCTCCATCATCATCGTCGCCGCCGCCCAGTCCGGCCGAAACCTCCTCCTGACCTTCGCCGGGTTCGCGGTGGCCGCCTCGCTGGCCGGGGTCGTGTTCGCCCGCCGCGTCACCAAGCCGGTCACGCAGCTCGTGAAGATCGCCGAGCAGGTCGGTAAGGGCGACCTCTCCAAGCTCGCCCCCGTGCAGTCGCGGGACGAGATCGGTCAGCTCGCCAGCACGTTCAACGACTCTATCGTGCGCCTCCGCTCGCTCGTGCAGACGGTGGCCGAGCGCGACGCCGAGCGGCGCCAGCGGCAAGACCTCCAGGCGAACATCACCCGCTTCCTGGACGTGACCATGGACGTGTCCAAGGGCGACCTCACGCGGCGGGGCGAGGTGACCTCCGACGTCCTCGGCAGCGTGGTGGACTCCATCAACGTCATGGTGGGCGAGATCGCCACCATCTTGGTCGAGGTGCGTCAGGCGGCCCTGCACGTGTCCGGCAGCGCCAACGACATGATCGTGTCGATGGGCCAGATCGAGACGGGCGCCCGCGCTCAGGCTCGTGACGCCATGCAGGCCACCGGCACCGCCGAGCAGCTCGGCACCTCCGCCCGCAGCGTCGCGGGCACCGCGGATGCCTCCGCGCGGGCGGCCCGCCAGGGCCTCGAGGCGGCCCAGAACGGCGAGCACGCGGTGCGGAACAGCCTCGAGAGCATGCAGCGCATCCGCGCCGAGGTGCAGGGGGTGGCCAAGAAGATCAAGAGCCTGGGCGACCGCTCCCTCGAGATCTCCGACATCGTCAACACCATCGACGACATCGCCGCGCAGACCAACCTCCTCGCGCTGAACGCCGCCATCGAGGCCGCCGGCGCGGGCGAGGCCGGCCTCCGGTTCGCCGTCGTCGCCGACGAGGTGCGCAAGCTCGCCGAGCGGTCGGCCCACGCGACCAAGGACATCGCCACCCTCATCAAGAACTTCCAATCCGAGACGCAGCAGGCGGTGGTCGCCATGGAGGAAGGCACGCGCGAGGTCGAGGCGGGGTACCGGGTCACCACCGAGGCCGGTGAGAGCCTCCGCCAGATCGCGGCGGTGTCCCAGAAATCCGCGGGGCTCGCCCAGGAGATCTCGGTGTCGACCCAGGAGCAGGTGAAGGGCGCCGAGCACGTCGGCCTCGCCGTGCAGGCCATCGCGGGCGTGGCGCTGCAGACCGAGCAGAGCGTGCTGCAGACCCGCAAGACGGTGGACGACCTCGTGCGGCTCGCCGAGGAGCTCACCCGCGTGCTCTCGCGCTTCAAGCTCTCGAGATAGGCGGCGCCGCAAGACCGCCGACGGAGCCATGACGGACCAGCCGGACCGGGAGTTTCTGCTGAGCATCTTCCTCATGGAGGCCTGGGACACGGTCTCCATCCTCGAGGACGGCGCTCCCGGTCTGTCCGCGGGCGGGGACGTGGAGCCGCTCTTGCTGGTCGCTCACCGGTTGCGCGGCGCCGCCGCCCTGCACGGCTTCCCTCGGCTCGCCGCGGAGGCCGCCGCGATCGAGGACATGCTCGAGCGGGCGACGGCGTCGGCCCCCGACGAGCACGCCGCACTCGTGGCCGCACTCCCCGAGGCGGTGATCCGCCTGCGCGAGGAGCTCGAGGGGGTCGGCGGCAGCAGTCAGGCGGAGCCGGCGGCGGCCGTCGAGCAGCCCGGTGTCGCCACCGCCGCGGGAAGCCGCCTCCTCGAGGAGCTGACCGACTTCTTCGCCATGAACACGGAGGTGCTCGAGTACTTCGGGCCCGAGGCCGCCGAGCACCTCGACACCATCACCCACTCCCTCCTGGCGATCGAGAGTGGGGCCGACCGGGAGGACGAGGCGGGCACGCTCTTCCGCGCCTTTCACACCCTCAAGGGGGCCGCCTTCACCGTCGGATGCCGGACCATCGGCGACTTCGCGCATCGCGTGGAGGATCTGCTCGTCGCCATCCGGGAGGGGCGCCGGCCGTTCTCGACCGCCGCGGTCGAGGCGATGCTCGCGAGCGCCGACGCCATTCGCCTCATGCTGGCCGCGCCCCAGCGTCCGCACGGCCTCGAGGCCGCGGTGGAGCGCGCGACGGGCCTGCTCGCCGCGCTCGTGAGCACGGCGGCCGCCGAGGCCGAGGAGGCGCCCGTCGCGCCCGCCGTGGCCGTGCCTGCGTTCGAAGCGGCGGCCCGGATCGCCACCGAGGCCCATGCCGCCCCCGCCCGCGCGGCCGCGGGCGCGCCCCGGGTCAGCATCCGGGTCGCGGTGGACCGGCTCGATTCGCTGATGAACCTGGTGGGTGAGCTCGTCGTCGCCCGCTCGCGGATGGACGAGCATCTGAGCCAGCTCGACCGCGTGGGCGAGCTGCTCCTCTGGAGTCGCTCGCGCATGGCCCAGGCGGTGCGCACGTTCGAGGGGAAGTACGAGTACACCGCGCTCCCCGCTTTGGCCGGCTCGCGCGGCGGCGTCGGCGCCGTCGCGCCCCCGGCGGGCCCCACGTCGGCGCCCCTCGGGGGCGGCTTCGCTCACGACTTCGAGGAGCTCGAGTTCGACCGCTACGACGACTTCAACATCCTGTCGCGGCGCGTCTCGGAGGTTTCCGCCGACGTCGGCGAGGTACACAATCAGCTCGCCGCGCTCGTGCGTGCCGTCCGCGAGGACGCGGCCCAGGTGCAGCGGCTCACGTGGGGGCTGCGCGGCGAGATCACGCGCTCCCGGCTGGTGCGCATCGGCACCCTGTTCGCCCGGTCCGTTCGCCAGGTGCGGGCCGTCGCCCGCGATGCCGGTAAGTCCGTGGATCTCCAGCTCGCAGGCGAGGGCGTGGAGCTCGACAACACCATCATCGAGCAGATCGCCGACCCGTTGCTGCACTTGGTGCAGAACGCGGTGTTCCACGGCATCGAGCCGGAGGACGAGCGGCGGCGGACGGGCAAGCCGCCCCACGGCACCATGTACCTGCGCGCCTACCAGGAGGGCGGTGCGGTGTTCGTGGAGGTGGAGGACGACGGCCGCGGCATCGACACCGACCGCCTCCGGGCCAGCGCGGTGCGGGGCGGCTTCCTCGACGAGGAATCGGCGGCCCGGCTGAGCGAGCGCGAGGCGCTCGACCTCGTGTTCCTGCCCGGCTTCAGCACCGCCGCGGTCGCCACCTCCGTGGCCGGCCGGGGCGTCGGCATGGACGTGGTGCGCACCAACGTGCTGCGGGTCGGCGGCGAGATCGACGTCGAGACCGAGGTGGGCGTGGGCACCCGCTTCACCCTCAAGCTGCCCCTCACCGTGCTTATCGGCCACGCCCTCGGCATCCGCATCGGCGACACCGAGCTGGCGGTGCCGGTGACGTCCGTGCGCGGGCTCCACGCAGTGCGTCCCGAGGAGATACACGCCGGTCCAGACGGCGAGACGGTCGACATCGAGGGCGAGGCCCTGGATCTCGTGCGCCTGGATCGGGCGCTCGGCCTGGCCAGCGCCGCGCCGGGCTCTCGTGTCCCGGTGCTGGCGCTCCGGGCCGGCCGTCGCGTGTTCGCCGCCGCCGTGGATGAATTCCTCGGCAAGCAGGAGATCGTGATCAAGAGCCTCGGGGCCTTCCTCGAGGAGGTCGGTCCCTGGGCGGGCGCGAGCGTCGGCGGTGACGGCCGGGTGGTGCTCCTCCTCGATCCCGGCCGCCTCGTCGAGCGTGCGCGGACGTCGCGGCCGACGCCACGCCGGATCGAGGCCCGCTCGTCCCTGCCCGCGGGGAGCGCGCCGCGCGTCCTCGTCGTGGACGACTCGCTCAGCGTGCGCAAGTTCGTCGGCCTCATGCTCGAGCGGGCCGGTCTCGAGGTGCGGACGGCGGCAGACGGCGCGGAGGCCCTGAGCCTGCTCGGCGAGGCGCTCGTCGACGTCGTCGTGACGGATCTCGAGATGCCCCGGGTCAACGGCTTCGAGTTGATCGGCGACATGCGGCGCCGGCCCGAGACGCGCGATATCCCGGTGGTGGTGCTCACCACGCGGGCGGGGGAGAAGCACTTTGCGCTCGCGCGCCGCCTCGGCGTCGAGCACTACGTCACCAAGCCGGTGGACGAGCAGGCCTTCGTGACCCTGGTGAAGGGGCTCGTGCCGCGTCCGGCAGCCGGGAGAGCGCGGTGAGCGCGCGCGGGGGCGGCGTGGGCGGTCCGGTGGGCGCGCCGGTGCGGGTGCTCGTGGCCGGGGAGTCGCGGGCAACGCGCAGCGCGCTCCGCCGCATGCTCGGCGCGGACCGCCGCCTCGAGGTCGTCGGGCTTGCCGCCGACGCGGACGAGGTGAGCCGCGCGGTCGCCCGTCAGGCCCCCGACGTGATCGTGCTCGACGTGGGGATGGACGCCACCGTTGCGTTCACGACCATCGATCGGGTGATGACCGAGCACCCCGTGGCGATGGTGGTGCTGAGCGCGACCACGCCCGAGGGCGGCGAGTCGGCGATCCGCGCGCTCGAGCTCGGCGCCGTGGACGTTCTCGCCAAGCCGAGCTGGAGCGTCGACCCCGCCTTCGGGGAGCTCGGCAAGGAGCTCGCGCGAAAGGTCCTCGCCGCCTCCCGCGTGCGCCCGGCCCGGATCGCGGCCCGGGCGGGCGAGCGACCGGCCACGGCCTCCCATCCGAGCCTCCCCGCCTTCGCGGCGCCGGCCGGGGACGCGGGCTGGACGCCGTGCGTGGTCATCGCCGCCTCCACGGGCGGACCCGCCGCCCTGCTGTCCCTGATCCCGGAGCTGCCGCGCGCGCTGCCCGCCTCGGTGCTGGTGGTCCAGCACATGCCGGCCCCGTACACGCTGGCGTTCGCCCGCATGCTCGGCGAGCGGGCCTCCCTCGAGGTGCGAGAGGCCGCCGCCGGCGAACGCCTCGCGCGCGGCCTGGTCTCGGTGTGCCCGGGCTCGCAACACCTCTCCGTCGGCTCGCGCGGCGAGATAGTCCTACGCCCTGCTCAAATCGCTTCGGAGGACTCGCCCTCCGCCGACCTCGCCATGACCTCGGTGGCGGAGCAGGCGGCCGGGCTCGCCATCGGCGTGGTCCTCACCGGCATGGGCCGCGACGCCGCGCTGGGCGCCGCCGCGATCCGGAAGAGCGGCGGCATTGTGATCGCCCAGGACGAGGCCTCGTCCGTCGTCTACGGCATGCCCCGGGCCGCCGCCGACATGGGGTGCGTGGACGCCATGGTGCCGCTCTCGGGTCTGCCCGAGACCGTCCTCGCCTGCGTCGGCGATCTCCTCAGCCATCAGCTGCGGATGGGCCATGCCTCTTAGCCCAAGTCAGCTGGCGCCTCGCCGCCCTGCGGCGCCCACGCTGCACGGCCGCTACGTGCTCGTCGCCCTCCACGGCCGCACCTACGGCGTGGAGGCGGCCCGCGTGAAGCACGTTCTGCGCGCGGACAGCATGCAGGGCGGGGAGATCGCCTTCCTGGGCGCCGCGCACACGGTGATCGACCTGCGCGCGTTGCTGGGCTTTCCGGACTGGGACGGCCCGTCCGCGGGCCCGCGCGCTCGCGTGGCCGTGCTGGTCGGCGGGGTCGGCCTCATGGGCGCCCTGCTCGTCGACGCCATCGTCAACCTGGTTCTGCTGCCGCTCGATGTCGTCGGCTCCCTGCCGCTCGACTACGCCTCGCCCGAGCGCCGCTGGCTCCGCGGGCTCGCGCGGGTGGAGGACCGCGACGTCCCCGTGTTCGACGTGGACGCGCTTCTGCCGCACCGTCTGGAGAGGAGACATGCCCAAGGTCTTGCTGGTTGACCCCGAGCCGGATAGCCGCGGCGCCTTCGAGCGCGCCCTGCGGGGCGCCGGCTACGAGGTCTCCGTCGCGGCGAGCGGCTCCTTCGCCTTGACGCAGCTCGAATGGGACCGTCCCGACGTGATCGTCACCCAGGCGCGGGTGGACGACATGGACGGCTGCGAGCTGTTCGGGCTGGTGCGCAGCGACCCGAAGACGGGAGAGATCCCGTTCCTCCTGCTTGCGGGGCTGGAGCGGCACATCGCCGCCCAGGCCGCGGAGCACGGCGTGGACCGGCTGTCCACGGGTCATGTGAGCGTTCCCGTCTTCCTGGCCGACGTGCGGCGGCTCCTCGCGGGCGAGCCCGTCCCCGTCGCGGCGCCGTCCGCCACGGCCGCGCCGGAGCCGCCGGCCCAGGTGATGCGCGGCACGCTCGACGTCATGGACCTGCCCGCACTCGCCCAGGCCATCGCCATGGGCGGCAAGACGGGCCGCCTGACGGTGGGGCTCGCCGCCGGGCCCGGCGTGCTCGAGTTCGAGTCGGGGCAGCTCGTGCACGCGGAGTTCGGCGGAGAGAGCGGCGAGCAGGCCTTCACGGACCTCGTCTGCACCTCCCAGTCCGAGGGTAGCGGCGACTTCTGCTTCTCCCCCGTGCCCCGCGAGCAGACCGGCAAGCTGCCCCGCACGATTCACCGGAGCGTGGACCGGCTGCTGCTCCGTATCGCCGCAGGAATAGACGAGGGCCGCTCGGCCCTCGAGACCACTGAACCGGCCGCCCCCGGGCGCGCCGCGAAAGGGCGGGCTTAGGCATGCCAAAGGTCCTCGTCGTCGACGATTCACTCAGCGTGCGAAAGGTCGTGGAGCGGGCGTTGGTCGCCCGGCAGCTGGAGGTGGTGTCCGCCGCCTCCGGCAACGAGGCCATCGCTCAGCTCGAGCGCGAGCAGCCCGACCTCGTCGTCTGCGACGTCGTGATGCCCGACCGCGACGGCTACGACATCTGCCGCTTCGTGAAGGGCCACCCGCGGCTGGGCCGCGTGCCGGTGCTCCTCATCTCGGGGATCGTCAACAACGCCGTGCTGGAGCAGGCCGCGGAAGCCCGATCCGACGACGTGCTGCGCAAGCCCTTCGAGGCCGCCGAGCTGGTGCGCAAGGTCTCCGAGCTGCTAGCGGGATGCGCCACCCCCGCCACCGCGCCCGCGCCCACGGCGAACGGCGCCCCGCCACGCCCGGTGGTGGCCGCCGCGCCGGCGCCTCCCGCGGCGCCGGCCAGTCAGGCCGTGGCCGCCGTGCTCGGGGCCCGGGGACACGGTGGGGCGGCACCGCCCCCCGCGGCGCCCGCCTGGACTCCGACGCGCGCCGCCGCCGCGGCGCCGGCGCCGCCCCCTACGCATGTGCCGCCGGCCCCCCACGTGCCACCGCGCGAGCCCGCGCCCGCGGCGCCCGACCTTCGCACCGCGCTTGCCCAGTTCATGTCGTCGTCGGGCGCGGACTGGGCGGCGCTCTCCGATCGCGAGGGCTTCCTCATCGAGTCGGCGGGCGACAGCGGCGTCGAGGCCGAGGTCGCCGCGGCCATGGCGGCCTGCCTGACGGAGTCGTCCGACGGCATCGGGCGCGAGCTCGGCCGCGGGACGCTCGGCGGCATGCTCATCGAGTACGAGAAGGGAACTGTGCTACTGCACACCATCGGCGCGGAAGCAGTCTTCGCGGTCATGCTCAAGGACGCGGCGGCGCTCGGGAAGGTCCGCTACTACGTGAAGCGGATGCTGCCCGACCTGGCGCGGCTCATCTGAGGGGGACGAGGACCGTATGAGAAACCTGATCCTGACGGTGGCGAACCTGGCCGCGTACGCGGTGGCGGCGATGGCAGTCTTCGTGCTGTCGCCCGCCGCCAATTTCTCGCTGCCCTGGTGGGTGGCCCTCGCGGCGCCCGCCGTCGTCTATACGCTCCTCGTGAGGATGTGCTGCCCGCGCGCGAACACCGCGGAAGGCATCGGCATCGTGGCCCTGCTGTTTGTGGCCCACGCCGCCCTCGCCTCCGCCACCGGGATGGTCTACGCGGCGTTCACCGCGTTGCCCTATCCCGCCGCCTTCGCGGTCGCGGCGTGGGAGTACCTGCCCGCGCCCATCCTCCAGCTCCTGTGCGTGTCCCTGCTCGTCCTGCCGTTCCGGACGCTCTACGCGCCCCCGCGCGCGCGGCGCCGGCGGCCCTTCGCGGCGATGAGCGCGAGCGCGGATGCCGCGGGCGCGCGGCTCCGCTCGGCGTCCGACCTGCCGCCCAGCCCGTTCGTCACGCCCGATCTCCCCGACTTGCCGGCGACAACGCCGGCCGGCCCCGCCTCCGACGGCTTCGCGGGCGGGCCCGTCTCGCAGTCGACGGGGATTCCGCCCATCGCCGGCGGCTCGCGCCGAGACGGCGCCGAGCGGGTCGAGGAGGTCGTGGCCATCCCCTTCTCCCGGATCGCCGCCCAGCTGCCCGCGGGGGCCTTCACGATTCCGCCCGAGCGGCTGGGCGCCAACCTGCTCGAGCCCGGCCATCTCCTCGTGCCGACGCGCCTGCTGGTGCCGCAGCTGGCGGACGGGCACGTGACGGTGACGTGGGAGGAAGTGGCCGATCAGTTCCCCCGCCACGCCCTCGCCGTGAACGAGGCGACGGTACGCGACGGCTTGCCCGAGGGCCGCATCGTCCTACCGCTGGACGAGGTGATCCGCCGGCTTCCCCCGGAGCTCTTCGCCTCCAGTCAGCCCGGCGCCGACATGCAGGCCCTCGAGCGCTTCCCGCTTCCGTTCCGTCCCGTCGAGCCCGACCCGGTCATGCCCGCCGCGCCCCCCGAGCCGCCTCCCGCCGCGCCGGCGGCGCCGAGCAGGCCGGAGCCGGTTATGGAGGCCGTGCCGCCCGTCGTGAACGGCGCGCCGCCCGTCCCGGACATGACGCCGCCCGTTGCCGACCAGATCGAGGTCGATCCGCCCCGACCCATGCCCGAGGAGGCCGCGCGGCCCGCGCCGGAGACACCCGCCGCGCTGCCGGCCCCGGCCGCCGAGTACATCCCGCCGTTCTTGGCCGCCGACCGCGACATCGAGTACGGGCTCGGCGCTCGCAGCGTGGAGCCGGAAGTGATCGACGAGCCCGCGCCCGTCGAGGCGGGGCCCGTCGAGGTGCCGCCGGTCATGGAGGTCGCACCGCCGCCCTCCGTGGCCCCGGTGACGCCGCCGCCCCTTGAGCGCCCGCGTGTCGTCGTCTCCCATACCCCCCCGCCCCGGTTCGAGATGCCGGTGGCGGCTCCAGTGGCACCGCTGGAGCAGCCCGCGCCCGTCCCGCGTTCCTCAGCCAGCGGGGACCAGGCGCGGCAAGCGAGCCAGCTCGCCGCCGTCCTCACGCCCTTCGGCGCCCTCGAGGTGAGCTCGACCGGCATCGAGGGGGTGACGCTGTTCACGTTCGCCTCGGGCGCGCTGCCGAGCGATGCCGTGCTGCGGACCGCCGCCTCCGTCCTGCCCTTCCTCATGAGCGGGCGCGCGCCGTGGGCGGTCGACCAGCTCACCGTGCGCCGCGAGGGCGGCGCCATCGTCATCACGCCCCTGGGCTCCGTCGAGTCGGGCGGTCCCGCCATGGTGGCCTCGGTGGGCCGGGTCGGCTCGCTCGCGCTGCTCGAAATCGTCTGCCTCAAGGCCGCGCGCGAGCATCGTCTGGCCTTTCCGGGCGCGTCCCGCCGCGAGCCTGCGGCACCGGCGGCGCCCACGGCGCAGTACGAGACGCGCAAGGCGGGCGGCCTGTCCGTCGGCTTCCTCACCGGCGACCTCGACGCCTTCGGTCCGGTCGCGCCCACGGTGCTGCGGGACTCCGCGGGCGGGAACGAGGTCTGCGTCTTCCTGGCGCCCGGCGGCGACAGCCGGGCGGTGGCCGGCTTCTCGGTGGACGTCTGCCGCGCCCTCGTCGCAGGCGACGAGCCGGCGCTGGGGGCGCTACAGTCCGTGACCTTCCGTCTGGGCGAGCGCCGGCTGGTGGTCCGGCCGGTGAAGGGCACGCCCGGACGCTTCAGCGTGCTCGTGGCCGCCGGCGAGGCGGTGGACCGGCCCGGGCTTGCCCATCGTCAACTCCAGCGCGCGGCGGCCCTGCTGCGCAGCGCCTGAGAACGGGAGCCATGTCGATCATCAACTACGCGGCCAAGGAGATCAACTTCAAGGTTGTCTACTACGGGCCCGGCGTGGCCGGGAAGACGGCGAGCCTGCAGCACGTCCACCGCTCGCTGCCCGACGGCAACAAGGGCAAGATGATCTCGCTCGCCACCGGCGACGACCGCACCATCTTCTTCGACTTCCTGCCCGTGTCCGCGCTGACCGTGCGCGGCTTCGTAACCAAGTTCCAGCTCTACACCGTGCCCGGGCAGGTCTACTACAACATGACGCGGAAGCTGGTCCTGCGCGGCATGGACGGCGTGGTCTTCGTCGCCGACTCGCAGTGGGAGCGCCTCAAGGAGAACGTCGAGAGCTTCCGGAACCTCGAGGAGAACCTCCGGGAGTACAACTACGAGCTGGACCGTATGCCCTGCGTGATCCAGTACAACAAGCGCGATCTCCCCAACGCGGCGCCGGTGCCGTACCTCGAGTACATGCTCAACCGGCGCGCGCGGCGGGTGCCGTCGTTCGAGAGCGTGGCCAGCCGCGGCGTCGGCGTCTTCGACGCGCTCAACACGGTGTCCCGCATGGTGCTCCTCAGTGAGTTCGGACAGGAACAGGAGGTGCAGAGCAATGCTTCGTGACCTGGTCATCCACGAGAACGAAGCCACTCGCATCGGGCAGGTGCTCGGAAGCTTCCTCGAGGAATCGGGGGCGTCGGAGGCCCTCCTCATCGACCGGAGCGGCCAGCTCCTGGCTTCCACCGGGAAGACCGCGACCTTCGACACCGTCTCCATCTCGGCACTCGCGGCGGGGGCCTTCTCCTCCACGGGCGCCATCGCCGAGCTTCTCGGCGAGACGGAGTTCTCCGTGCTCTTCCACCAGGGCGTGCGCGAGAGCATCCACGTGTCCACGGTGGACGGCGAAACCATCCTCCTCGCCATCTTCGATGACGGCACCACCGTGGGCATGGTTCGCCTCTTCGCGAAGGAGGCGTGCCGCGCCATCGGGGCCATCCTCGCGGAGGCGCGGACCCAGCCCCGGCGGGTCGGGGTGCTGGCCGCCCCCTTGACCGCGGACGAGACGCGCGGCCGTATCGGGCCGGAGACGCGCTAGGAAGCCGATCGCCGCCATGGCCGTCGTGCACCACGCCCAGCAGGCGGGGCCGGGCGCGCTCTCCACCCAGGAGCGGCGCGAGCTCGTGGAGACCGCCCAGGTCTTCGAGATGATCGTCGAGGCCAACCCCCTCGAGGTCGGCGCGCTCGAAGCCCTGCGGGAGATCTACGTCAAGCTAGAGGATACCGACAAGCATGCCGACGTGGTTCGGCGCATCGCCGAAGCCAACGGGGCGGCGCCGGAGGGGAATGGGACGCCGGCGGCGGCCAACGGGGCGCCGGCCGCGGCCGCCGTCGCGCCGCCCCCCGTGGTGGAGCCCACGGCTCCCCCGCCTGCCCCCGCCGTCCAGGAGCCGCCGCCGGTCAAGGGCCGCTCGAAGGCCAAGGCCCCCACTCCCGTGGCCGCCCCGGTGGCCCAGCCGACCCCACAGCCGGTCGCGCCGCCTGCCCCGCCGGCCGCGCCGTCCCCGAGTGCGTTCGCGGCCTCCGGCAAGGGAAAGGTGGAGGCGGGCGAACGCGCCATGGGGCGCATGGGAAGGCTGGGCGACTTGCTCGTCACCGCCGGCTACATCAGCCAGGCGCAGCTCGACCAGGCCTTGCAGAGCCAGCGCGGCACGAACGAGAAGATCGGCGCCGTCCTGACTCGTCTGGGGTTCCTCACCGAGGAGCAGCTCACCGAGTTCCTCTCCAAGCAGTATGGGATCCCGTCGACCACGCTCTCCCAGCTCGACATCGACCCCGAGGTCGTCAACCTGGTGCCCGTGCAGATCGCGCGCAAGTATGAGGTCCTGGCGATCAAGCGCGAGGGCTCCTCGGTCACCCTCGCCATGTCCGACCCCACCAACGTCTTCGCGCTCGACGATGTCGGTTTCATGACGGGGCTCACCGTGGTCCCCGTGGTCGCCCCGCAGAGCACTATCCGCCAGGCCATCGAGCGGCACTACGAGTCACTGACCAGCGGCCTCGCCCAGGTGATCTCGGACATGGCGTCGGCGGTCGGCGACGTCGAGGTGGTGGAGGGCGAGGAGGAACAGTGGGCGAAGGCCGACATCTTCGAGCTGAAGGAGTCGGCGGACGAGGCCCCCGTCGTCCGGCTCGTCAACATGATCCTGGTCGACGCCATCCGCCGCGGGGCCTCCGACATCCACCTCGAGCCCTACGAGAAGGTGTTCCGGGTCCGCTTCCGGGTCGACGGCGTGCTCCACGAGATCATGACCCCGCCCAAGCGGCTGGAAGCCGCCCTGACCTCCCGTGTGAAGATCATGTCCAGCCTCGACATCGCGGAGCGGCGCCTGCCGCAGGACGGCCGGATCAAGCTCCGCTACAACCAGCGCGAGATCGACTTCCGGATCTCCACCCTGCCGACGATCTTCGGCGAGAAGACGGTCATGCGTATCCTGGACAAGGATGCCCTCCAGCTCGATCTAAACCTGCTCGGATTCGATCCGTGGAGCCTGGAGCAGTTCAACCAGGCCATCCATCAGCCTTACGGCATGATCCTCATCACGGGGCCCACTGGCTCCGGCAAGACCACGACGCTCTACTCGGCGATCCATACGATCAACTCGCCGGACGTGAACATCATGACGGCGGAGGATCCGGTCGAGTACAACCTGAAGGGCGTCAATCAGGTGCAG
>Ga0075431_100002666_pt1 | contig 17289 bp, 16 predicted proteins | sample RhiMetdeltSRZDD5_FD_75297 | JGI IMG/M metagenome (GOLD analysis project Ga0075431, IMG submission 75297) | Populus rhizosphere microbial communities from Tennessee, USA - Rhizosphere MetaG P. deltoides SRZDD5 | ecosystem: Host-associated > Plants > Roots > Rhizosphere > Soil | place: USA... | reverse complement strand
TGGTCGTGGCCGAAGGCATAGTCGGGGAAGATCATGGTGACCCGCTTGCCGAGCCGGTCGGCCACCCACGGCGCCATGGAGGCGACCTGCGAGCGCACGTCCGTGATGCCGGGCTGAAAGGTGTAGCGGTTGAGCGCGCCGGAGGCGACGTGGTAGCCCTCGCTCACCACGTAGTAGGGCAGCTTCAGCTCGCCGGCGCGCGGGGCGGCGCCCATCACCACGTGGCTGAACAGCGTGCCGAAGGCGAGGTCGACGCGGTGCTGGGTGGCGAACTTCTCCACCACCTCGGCGCCCCGCCTGGGGTCGGTGCCGTCGTCCTCGGCGACGATCTCGACCTTGCGCCCGGCGATTCCGCCGGTGGCGTTGATCTCTGCCACGGCCGCCCGGGTGGTGCGCTCGTACCAGCGCCCGTACGCAGCGCCGATGCCCGTGCGGTGCACCTGGAAGCCGAACCGCAGCGGCTCGGAGGTCTGCGCCCCGGCGTAGCGCACCCAGCCCGGGGCCAGCTGCACCGCCGCCGCGGCGAGCCCCGCCGCCCACAGGTCCTCGAGCGCGGCGCGGCGCGAGATGGCATCGCGCTCCGGCCGGGTCGGGGTCTTCTTCCAATCCTTCATGATGACATCCCCTCTGCTGCGGCCCGCCGCTTTGCTGTTGTCCAGGCGGCCGGATGTGCCTTCACGGCGCCGGCCGCAAAAGCTCGGCGAGGTGCGCCTTCCACAGCGCGGCCTGCATGTAGGTGAAGTGACCGTGGGTCTTCGGCCCGGCCGGCACCAGCACGTAGCGCGCGTTCGGGATGCGCCCGACGGCGCGCTCCATCACGCCCAGCTCCGGCGCATTCACCTCGTCGTCGGCGAAATTGACGGCGACGAGCCGCGCCTTGATCTTCGCCAGGTGCGGTTCCGGGTCGTAGTCCATCACGGCCTCGGTGGCGTAGAGCTGGTTGTTGGCATCGCCCTTGCGCGCCCGCTCCACGAGCGTCCGGTAAAGCGCGTCGCCGGCCTCCCGGGTCGGCGCCATCTGCTGTATCTGCGCCACGCTCTCCGTCATCAGGAATGCGAACGGCGCGGTCAGCACGTAGCGGGTCGGGTTCTTGTCGTAGTCGCCGTTCTTCCATTCGGGGTCGTTGCGGATCGCCTCGATCGCGATGCGCCGGTAGAGCCAGTTGCGCCCGCTGATGGCGATCGGCTGGCTGGCGATCGGCATCAGCGCATCCATGAAGTCGGGGTGCAGCCCGCCCCACATCCAGGTGTGCATGCCGCCCATCGAGGCGCCGGCCACCAGGCGCAGATGCTTCACGCCCAGCCCCTCCACGAGCAGCCGGCGCTGCGTCTCGATCATGTCGTGGTAGCGGTAGTGCGGGAACCTCGCGCGCAGGCCGTCGCTGGGCTTGCTCGATCCGCCGCGGCCGATCCCATCGGGGAGGATGACGTAGTAGCGGGCCGCATCGAGCGGCTGTCCCGGGGCGAACAGCTCGTCCGCCAGCGACGGCGTCAGCCACATCTTGCCGGTGCTGCTCGTCCCATGCAGCAGCAGCACGGCGTTTTCGATCTCGCCCGCGGCGTTGCGCCTGGGCGTCCCGAGCGTGGTGTAATGAAGCTTCAGCTCGGGCAGGACCTCGCCGCTGGCGAAGCTGAAATTTCTGATGACGAAATCGCCTTCGCGCTGGTCGGGCCAGCTCGTCTGCGCCGGCGCGGCCGACAGGGTCATGAGCAGGCATACCACGGTGAGGGCAGGGCGGCGTCGCATGAGCGGTCTCCGGGCGCAGGGCCCCCGAAGATAGTTCGGGAGCGTCCCTTGTGCCATAGCCCGGGATCGCCTGCTGCCATGCTCCTGGAACCGCCGCTGGATCGCCCCCTGAGGCAATAGGGCAATAGCCACTTGGGCCACGACTTATTGCCTTACTGCCTCAGCCTCGTTCGAGGGCGCATTGCAAGCGGGCCGCCGCCTCGAGGTCAAGGGCCCTCCTCTTGCCTCCCCGGCCGAAGCGCCCGGACTCGATCGAAGATCGGGTCCGGGGCGCGCAGAGCCGGGGTCTTCACCCGGCAGGATCCAGGCGCAGGCGCTAGGCGGCGTCCGCCTCGTTCCCTTCCATGCTCTTGAGACGCTCGATGTCGAGCAGGCGCACGCGGCTCGCGTGCGGCAGCTCGATGAGCCCGAGCGTCCTGAGCTTGGTGAAGGTGCGGCTCACCGTCTCGATGGTGAGGCCCAGGAAGTCCGCGATATCGGTGCGCGTCATCGGCAGGTCGAAGGCCAGCGGATCCTGCCCCTTGCGCGCGTTGCGGCGCGAGAGCGCGAGCAGGAACGCGACCAGCCGCTCGCACGCGCTCCGCTGGCCGGTGGTGAGCAAAAGCTCGCGCGTGGCGGCCAGCTCGCTCGCCAGCGCCTCGTAGAGCCTGAAGCCCAGCCGCGGGTCCTGGCGCGCGATCTGGCTCAGGGCCGAGAGCGGCAGGCAGCGCAGCCGGGTCGGCTTTATGGCCTGCGCATTGACCACGTGCTCGTCCTGCGCGCCCAGCCCGATAAAGTCGCCGGGATAGGCGAAGCCCAGCACCTGGCGCCTGCCATCGCACAGGACCTTGTAGAGGGCCACGGCACCCGTCTCCACCTGGTAGAGGTGGGTGGCAGGATCGCCCTCGGCGAACACGAACTCCTTGGCTTCGATGCGGCGCAGCAACGCCTTGGCAAGGCGCTGATCGAGGCCTGGGAGCTCGTCGGTGTCGCCTCCGATGAACTTGAGGGTGGCGGGCTGGCGGGACACAGCGGTCGGTGCGGGGGACAGCATGATCTCTCTCCTCGTGTGCTCTGTCCTCACTCAACCTGCATCGCGTCGCCTCCGTTTCATTGCCACGGTCATGAAATGTCAGAGTTTGTCGCAAGCCGTATGGCACGCGCGCCCGGACGGCCGCTGCGAGGGGGCGCGAGCTTTGCCGGAGGCGGGCGCCGTTTCACCGCCCGGCGGGGGCCGGGGGCGCTCCCTCGGGGCGCGCGGCGTCGCCGGCCGTGGCATCCAGGATGTCCAGAACGTCGCGGTCGCTCAGCTGGCGAAAATCGCGGTAGTGGAGGCCGATGGCGGTAAAGGGGTGCGGCATCGCCAGGCAGACGATATCGTCCACCTCTCCCCGCAACTCCTGGATGGTGTCTGCCGGCGCAACCGGCACGGCGAGGATCAATGCCTTGGGCTTGCGGCGCCGCAGCGCCTTCAGCGCGGCGCGCACGCTGGCGCCGGTGGCAATGCCGTCGTCGACCAGGATCAGGGTCCTGCCCTCGAGCGGCACGCGCGGCCGGTCGCGCAGATACGCCTTGCGCCGCCGCTCGATCTCGGCCAGCTCGCGTTGCATCGCCCGCTCGAGATAGCCGCGGCTGGTCCCGGTCAGCGTCACCACCTCGTCGTTGGTGACGAGCTCGGCGTCGGCGCCGTCGACCACCGCCGCGGCGGCGAGCTCCGGCTGGTAGGGCACGCCGATCTTGCGCACGAGCACGAGGTCCAGGGGAGCGCCCAGCGCGCGCGCGATCTCCGCGCCAACGGGCACTCCGCCGCGTGGCAGCGCCAGCACCACGGGGTCTGTGAGCTGCCTCTCGGCGAGAGCCTGGGCGAGAGACTGGGCGAGAGCCTGCCCGGCCGTCCGGCGGTCCGCAAATGCCATGTCGATGCCCCGGTCCGCCGAAAAATCCCGCCTGAGACAGTGGCGGCCGGACTGGTGCGCGGGCTGCCAGTCCGACAGTTACTCAGCTGCTAGCCCTCCACCGTCCGGCAGGCAATGCCGAACTGCGACAAGCCTTCCTCGAGGTAGTCGCCGAGCAGCGGCATTCCGAGGAGGTAGCTGGCGGTGTGGCGGCCGTGGCTCGCGTGCGCCCGCGCCGCCTCCTGGCGCAGCGTGGGCCAGTCCTCGATCGTGTTGTCCTCCCTGCCCAGCCAGGCCAGGGCGACGAGGTCGACCTGCTCGTCCTCCGCGAGGTCTGCGATGGCGGACGTGAGCTCCTCGACCACAGGATCGTCCGGGTGATCCTCCAGCACCGAGATCATGCTGTCGTCGGCGGCGTTGGAGCCCTCGTCGGGATCGGTGACGACGTCCTTGGCGTCGAACTCGCGCGCCTTGACGATGATGAAGCACACGGTCTCGGGCTTCACGGTGAGGGAGGGCGCCTCGTCCAGGCGCGCCTCGGCCGGCGTCGGTGGCTGGGCTGGCATTGCACGATCTCCGGCTGGCTGTCTCGCAGCACGTGCGATACCGCCGGTCGCCACGCGCCGACTTGACCTCGGTCAAGCCAGCGGACTCGCGAGGGAGGCGAGCGTCCAGCGCAACGCATCGGTAAGGTTACCGCCGGGACGGGCGATGCCCGATCCCTCTCCCCCGCCGCCATCGGCCATTCCACACGACGTGCGCTTTCCACAAGGGCCGAGGTCGGCTGGAAGAGGGTCGGGTGAGAGCCGGCACGAGGCTGCGCACCGCGAGGCGGGTGGACGTGGTCCGCGGGGCCGCCATTTCCTCTTTGCTCACCTGTTTTCCTTGCGCACCTGTTCGCATGCCGTGCATTTGCGCAGGATCAATGCCGAAGGAGGCCCGCGCGCCGACATGCACGGGCATCGCACGACCCGCAGGCAATAGCGCAGACGATCAGGAGGAAGGGCTCATGGACGACGGAGAATACCGGCGATGACGACGGGACTCGACGTGTTCGACACGACCCTGCAGCAGACCAATCTCTGGCTGAAGGACCTCATGCAGCGCCTCGGCACCGAGGACCGCAGGCTCGCCTACCGGGTGCTGAGCCGCACCCTCCATGCCGTGCGCGACCGCATTGGCCCGGCCAATGCCGTGCACCTCGGCGCACAGCTGCCGATGCTGGTGCGCGGCTTCTACTACGAGGGCTGGCACATGGCCGGCACACCCACCAGGGAGCGGCTGACGGAGGACTTCCTGGAGCACGTCAACTGCCACGTCCTGCGCGGCCTGCGTCTCGATCCCGAGAAAGCCGTGCGCGCGGTGTTCGAGGTCATGTGCGACAAGCTCGATCCGGGCGAGATCGAGAAGGTCATCCGGGTGTTCCCGCCCGAGCTGCGCAATCTGTGGCCCGGCTCGCGCGCTCCCGTGCGCCGCGAGCGCGGCACCGCCCCTGCGCAGTACCTGTGAGCGCCTCGGTCTGACCCGGGCTGCAGCGCCGTGGGGTAAAGCGTGCCATGAACCCCAGGTCCCGTCTTCCCGGTGCACTGCGCCCGGCCGGTAACCAGCGGGGCCGCACGGGCGGCCCTCAACTCCCGTGGAGCGGATCGAAACGGGACCTCCAGCGTTTAGTCGGCACGGAGAGACGTTCAGATCGGAGGACTGCCATGAAGGTCAAGGATGTGATGCACCAGGGCGCCGAGTGGGTGTCGCCCGAGACTGCACTGTCCGACGTAGCCCAGAGGATGCGCGATCTCGACATCGGCGCCATCCCGATCGGCGAGAACGACCGGCTGATCGGCATGGTGACGGACCGCGACATCGCCTGCCGCGGCGTGGCGAACGGCGGGGACATCGCCAGGCTCACCGCCCGCGACGTGATGAGCAAGGGCATCTTCTACTGCAGCGACCAGGAGGACCTGGAGGACGCCCTGCGCGTCATGGAGCAAAGGCAGGTGCGCCGACTGCCCGTCATCAACGACAAGAAGCGCATGGTCGGCATGCTCAGCATCGGCGACATCGGCGACGCGGCCCCGCACGACCTGACCGGCGAGGTGGTAGCCGCGGTGTCCGCGCACCACGCCTGAACGGTCCGAGCCCGCGCGCTTGCCGTGCCGGCTCGGCTCCCGGCGGCCGGTGGCGCCCAGGCCCCCGGCGCCCGGCACCGGCTTCGTGCCGCTGCCGCTGACTGACCATGGATGATGCAGGGCCGCATAATCCGCCATCGGCCAGGCGTGCCGGTGCGACCGCATTTCCGTTCGCCGGGGACCAAAAGCCGTGACTCCGGCAAGACGGACGCGTTCGTCGTGGCGGTGCTTGCCCGCATCGGCGAAGGCCGGTGTCCCCGGCATCCAGCCGGCCCGCCCGTCTCGGCGCTCGCTCCAGGGCGAGCACCGAGTGCCCGCGCTTTTGTCGCGCCGGCCGTCGCCATTGCCGCCGCAATCGTAGCGTTGGTATGAGGTTCACGGGCGCTCGCCTGCCGGCGATCCGACCGCGTCCGTCCGCAACAGCGCGCATCCCAGGCAGCCATGGTCGATGTCGAAGCTCGCAGCCTGAACGAGGTGGAGACGCTGCCCGCCCTGCTCGGCTGGCGCGCCGCTGAGACCGCGCACGCCGAGGCCTACCGGCACTTCGACCGCCGCACCGGGCGCTGGGTCTCTCACAGCTGGCACGAGTTCGCAGAGCTGGTGGAGCGCTGGGGCCGCGCGCTCGACCGCGAGGGCCTCGCCCACGGCGACCGTATCGCGGTCCTCATGCCCAACGGCATCGAGCACGTGGCCATGGACCAGGCGGCCCTCTCGCGCGGCCTCGTCCCCGTGCCCCTCCACGCCATCGACTACCCGGAAAGCATCGTCTACATCCTGGAGGACAGCGAGGCGAAGCTGCTGCTCGTGGAGACGCTCGACCGCTGGCACAAGCTCGCCGCCGCAACCGGGCGCACGCAAGGCCTCCGGCGCATCGTCTGCGCGGCCACGGACGGCGGCGCCGGCGATGGCCGCGTCGTGGGCCTCGAGGGCTGGCTCGGGACGGCCGCCGCACCTGCGGCGACGAGCGCCCCCGCCAGGACGGCCGTGAAGCCCGGCGATCTCGCGGCCATCGTCTATACCTCGGGCACGACCGGGCGGCCGAAGGGCGTCATGCTCTCGCACGCCAACATCGTCGCCAACGTCAAGGCCATCCACCGCCGCATCACGGCCGAGCTGAGCGACGTGTTCCTGTCGTTCCTGCCCCTGTCGCACACCTTCGAGCGCACGGCCGGCTACTACTACCCGATCTCCGTCGGCGCCGCGGTCGCCTTCGCGCGCTCCACCCAGCACCTGCCGGAGGACCTGAAAACGGTGCGCCCCACCGTGCTGGCCTCGGTGCCGCGCATCTACGAGCGGTTCTACGCCAGGATCATGGAGCGTCGGGCAGCGGCCAACCCGCTGGAGCGCGCCGCGCTGGACCTGACCCTCGCCGTCGGCGGCCGCCGCTTCGATGCGCGCCAGGGCCGCCTGCCGGCGGTACCGCTCGCCGACCGCCTGCTCTGGCCCATCCTGAAGCGCCTCGTCGCCGACAGGATCGCCGCCCAGCTGGGCGGGCGCCTGCGCGTGGCCGTCAGCGGCGGGGCGCCGATCGCCGAGCCCATCATCCGTCTGTTCCTGTCGCTCGGGCTCGACGTGCTGCAGGGCTACGGCATGACCGAGACCTCCCCCGTGGTCTCCACCAATACGCCCGAGGACAACGACCCACGCTCGGTGGGCCGCCCGCTAGATGGCATCGAGGTCGAGGTCGGTGCCAACGACGAGCTCATGGTGCGCGGACCCAGCGTGATGCTGGGCTACTGGAAGCGGCCCGAGGAGACGGCCCGCGTGCTCGAGCCCGACGGTTGGCTGCACACCGGCGACCAGGCCCGCATCGAGACCGGGCGCATCTTCATCACCGGGCGCATCAAGGACATCATCGTCACCTCGACCGGCGAGAAGATCGCGCCCGCCGATCTGGAGACTGCCATCACCACCGATCCGCTGTTCGAGCAGGCCATGGTGATCGGCGAGCAGCGACCTTATCTGGCGGCGCTGGTGGTGCTCGACGCCGGCGAATGGGCACGCGCGAAGGCGGAGCCCGGCGCCGCGGGGAAGGACGAGGCGGAGCTCCTGCTCGGCCGCATCGCGGATGCGGTGAAGGGCTTTCCCGCCTATGCCACCCCGCGCCGGGTGTGGTGGACGACGGAGGCCTGGACCATCGACGCGGGCCTGCTGACGCCGACCCTCAAGATCAAGCGCCTCGCCATGGCCGAGCGCTTCGCTGCCCGGATCGACGCCCTCTACGCCCACGCGCCCCGCCGCGAAGGCGCCCCGCAGCAGGCGTAGCCTGCGTAGCAGGGCATACCCTCCCCCTTGCGGGGAGGGTGGCGTGTCGCAGCGAAGGCGCGCCTTCGCTGCGACAGGCCGGGTGGAGCTCACCGCAGTAAGCAGAACATCCGACCCCCACCCCTAACCCCTCCCCGCCTCATGTCGAAGACATGCCTTCGGCATGATGGGGAGGGGAATCCGTCGGCGCAAGTTGAGGGCACACACCTCGATGCGAGAGCAGGACGGGCACCGGGGCGTGCGCCAGCACGTGCCGCGAGACGCCGCCGAACACGAGTTCCAGGGGTTTTCCAGTTGATATCGGCGCACTCAGGTCCTGCCCGGGGCGCCGCGGCTCCCTCAGCGGCAGATCAGGACCGGAACCGTGCTCGAGGTCAGCACGCGCACGGCCTCGCTGCCGAGCAGGAGGCGCGTGAGCCCGCGGCGTCCGTGCGAGGCCATGACGATCAGGTCGCAGCCGTGCGTCTTGGCGGCCTCGAGGATGGCCTCGGCCGGATACTGATCCTTGGCGTGCAGCGTGGCGCAGGCGACCCCGACGCGCGCAGCCGCCTCCGTGACGCCGGCGAGCACGCGCGCCGCCGTGAAGGCAGCCGCCTTCTCGTACTCGTCGGGAGGGAAGCCGAACGCCGCCTCTCCCGAGACCAGCGCCGCCCACGGCTCGGTGGCGGTGACGGCGGTCGCCTTCGCGCCCAGCTGCTTGGCGAGCCCGAGCCCGGCATCGACCGCCTTGGCGGCGAGCTCCGAGCCGTCGGTCGCGATCAGAATGTGCTTGTACATGATGGCCCTCCGAGCCCGCCGGCGCTCACACGCCGACCACCTTCGGGAACAGGCCGACGTTGTCCTCGACCCTGCGCACGCCAGGGATCCCCTCGACCAGGACCCTCAAGGCCTGGCGCTGCTCGTCGGAGTCGACCGCACCCCACAACTCGACCACGCCGTCCTTCACAGCCAGATTGACGAATGCCGACTTGAGCCACGACTGGGCCTTGATCTCCTTCCAGATCGCCTTCTGCAGGGTACCGTTGTCCGGCTGCGCTCCGGTTCCCGCGGCCCTGGTCTCCGCCAGCTTGCGCACGATGTCGGCGCGGCTGATCATGCCCACGACCTTGCCCTTGGACACCACCGGCACCTGGCGGATGCGGTGCGTATCGAGCGCATCGGCCACGTCGGCCAGGTTGTCGCTCTGCTGCACGGAGACGACGTGGCGCGACATGATGTCCTGGGCCTTCAGCCCGTGGCTCTTGACGTACTCGCGCGCCTTGGCGTCGGGATCGGCGAAGGCCTCGAGCCACCACTTGCGCCGCTTCTCGGTCCCCGTCTCGCTGCGGTGCGCAAGATCGGTCTGGGTGACGATGCCGATCAGCTGCTGATCGCCCGAGACGACCGGCACCGCGCTGATGCGATGGCGCACGAGGATGGCGGCGATCTCCCCCACCGTGGTGTCGGGCCCGACCGCGACCACATCCCGGGTCATGACGTCCTGCGCTTCCATGGCCTTGCCTCCAATGCGCTGAAAACATCCGCCGGCAGGATCGCCGCATCGGCGCTATATCGGCCTTGACCTGCGTCAAAAGGAGCGGCCCGACGGAAGCCTGCAGGCTCGGGCCGGCGGAGAGCATCGGAGCGTCCCATGGAGAAGCCCAACGCGCACGCCAAGTCGGCCGCCTCGCTGCTGGCCGTCGAGGACACCGAGTTTCTCCTGCGTGACGAGATGCGGGCGATCCGCTTCGCCCTGGAGTACGCCAAGGCCGACCTGCTCCTGCGCGATTGGGGCATCCGCTCCACCATCATCGTGTTCGGAAGCTCGCGCGTGCCCTCGCCGGAGGCAGCGGAGAGAGCCGCCGCCGCGGCGGCGAGCGAGGCCGAAAAGCAAGCGGCAGCGCGGCTCGTCCGGCAGGCCGGCTACTACCGGGTGGCGCGCGACTTCGGCCGCATCGCCTCGCAGCGCGGCGGCGCGCTCGCACCCACCGGGCGCTGGCGCAACAACGTGATCGCCACCGGCGGCGGCCCCGGCATCATGGAGGCCGCCAACCGCGGGGCGGCCGACGCCGGCGCGCCCAGCATCGGCTTCAACATCAGCCTGCCGCATCCGCAGCCGTCCAACCCCTACATCACGCCGGAGCTCGACTTCCGCTTCCACTACTTCGCCATGCGCAAGATGCACCTCGCCATGCGCGCCAATGCGCTGGCGATCTTCCCGGGCGGCTACGGCACCATGGACGAGCTGTTCGAGGTCCTGACCCTGCTGCAGACCGGCAAGGCGCCCAAGGCCCCCGTGGTCCTGTTCGGCGAGGCCTACTGGCGCCGGCTCGTCGACTTCGACGCGCTCGCCGAGGAAGGCATGATCTCGCCCGAGGATCTCACTCTGTTCGATTTCGCCGACGATGCCGAGGAGGGCTGGGAGAAGCTCGTCCGCCGCGGCCTCCAGGCGCTTACGCCCAATTCAGGCCCGTAGCGTTGCGGGTCCAACCGGGGTGCTCGCCCCCTTGCAGCCACAATCCGACGGGCAGGAGATGCAGGCCGCGATCGGTTGCATCCACCCAGCAAATTTGGCCGCTGGCGGGCATCGGGGCCGGGGGCATGCAGGGGTGCCCGGGCAGGCGGGAGACCACTGGGGGCCTCCGCAGCCCTTCTGGCGGCCATTCCAGCGCGGGCCCTCCCGGGCGCCGCCGTTGACCGCGATCAATGCCGCCACGACGGCGCATCGGCTACGAGGCGCGCTTGGTTGCACATCACGCCGTGGGGATGGCGATGGCCTACAGGACCATTCTGGTACACTGCAACGACCGGCGCCGGATCAAGACCTTGCTGGCGCCGGCCGTCACCTTGGCGGAGACCTTCCAATCGCATCTGATCGGGTTGTCGGTGGTCCCTCCGGTGACGATTGTCTCGACCGGGGCGCCGCTCGGCCCGCCCGTCGTCGTCGATGGCCACTGCGAGGTCTACCGCACCGAGGACGACCCCGCCATGAAGGCCGCGTTCGAGGAGGCGGCGCGCGGACGCGGCTTCGTCGCGGAATGGTGCGAGGCCGAGGCCGGCACCTTCGGCGTCGCCGACCGCGTGCTGCCGCAGGCCTTCGCCTCCGACCTCGTCATCGCCGCCCAGGCCGACCCGGAGTGGCCCGGCTCGGATCGCCTCGACATCGCCGACCGCCTCGCCACGGAGAGCGGCCGCCCCGTCCTGATCGTGCCCAACGCCAGCGTGCACGAGCGCGTGGGCGAGCGGGTGCTGGTGGCGTGGAACTCCCGCCGCGAGGCTGCGCGCGCCGTGTACGACGCACTGCCCGTCCTGCAGCGCGCCAGGGAGGTCCGGGTCGTCTGGGTCAATGCGCAATCGGAGCGCGAGCGTGCGCAGGATGTCCCGACCGGGGATATCTGCGCCGCGCTGGCGCGTCACGGCGTGAAGTGCGAGGCGACCGAGCAGATCGCGCCCCGGGCGGGTGTCGGCGAGACGCTGCTCGCCAGCGCGGCAGAATGGAAAGCCGACCTCCTCGTCATGGGGTGCTACGGCCACACCCGTCTGCGCGAGTTCATCCTGGGCGGCGCGAGCCGCCACGTGCTCTCCCACATGACGCTCCCGGTCCTGATGTCGCACTGATACGGGCGGTGAAGATCCCGGATAAACCTCTGCCCCGACCTGGTGGTCGGGGCCTCGGTTTTCCGGGAACGCAGGCGGGAGCTGCAGGCGCGTCCCTCTTGCGTCCCCGGCCGGAGCGCCCGGACTTCATCGAAGATCAAGTCCGAGGGCGCGCAGAGCCGGGGTCTTCTCCCCTGCTGTTGGAGCGCCAGCCGATCGACGACCACCTCGATCGACTCTGCATCCGCAGCAGGGCGGACGTGCAAAGGCAGGCTTGCCCCGCCGTCTTCCCGGCTCCATTCTCTCGATGCGCTCCGGTGCCACAAATAGCCGGTGCCACAAATAGAGGACGGGGAGGTTGTCCATGGCTTACAGGCGCGTGTTCATCGTTGCTCTCGCACTCTCGCTTGCCATCGTCGCTGCGAGGGCCGAGGTGAGCGAGCTGAAGATCAGCAGGCAGCCTGGGCTGCTGTTTGCTCCACTGCTGCTGATGGAGCATCACAAGCTGATCGAGAAACACGCCAAGGATGCCGGCGTCCCCGATCTGAAGGCCTCCTGGCTGACGCTGATGAGCGGAGGCGCCAACAACGATGCGCTGCTGTCCGGCAATCTCCACATCGTCACCAGCGGCGTCACGAACATGCTGCTGCTCTGGGGTAAGACCAACGGCGACGTCAAGGCCATCATCGGCGTCAGCGGCCTGCCCTTCAAGCTCGTCACCCGCAACCCGAGCATCAAGACGATCAAGGACTACACTCCATCCGATCGCATTGCGCTTCCAACGGTGCGTCAGTCCATACAGGCCATAACGCTGGGCATCGCCCTGCAGAAGGCCTACGGGGACGACAAGGCCAACGAGAAGCTGCTTCCCAACCAGGTGCAGATGGGCCACCCCGATGCGCTACTCGCGCTGCTCAATCCGCGTCACGAGGTTGCGAGCCATTTTGCCTCGTCTCCGTTCCAGGAAATTGCGCTCAAGACCCCCGGCGTGCACGTCGTTCTCGAGTCCCGCGATGCGCTCGGCGGTGACGGCCATGTCGCGTGCGCTTACGGTACGACCAGGTTCTACAACGAGAATCCGAAGACGGTTCGCGCGTTCCTCGCCGCCTATGACGAGGCGGTCGCTCTGATCAAGAGCAACCCGAAGGCCGCCGCCGAGACCTATCTTTCGCTCGTGAAGGAGCGTGCGACCGTAGATGAGGTGGTGCAGCTCTTCACGCAGCCGGGCGCCATTTTCCAGGCCGCCCCGGTCCGCACCATGGTCTACGCGGAGTACATGGCGAAAGCCGGATTCATCAAGCCGACACCGAAAAGCTGGAAGGACTACTTCTTTCCCCTGCTGCACGACCGCGACGGAAGCTGAAATGGGAGAAATCCGGATGTGACAATCCAACGACAGCCGCCGAGTGGCGGTCCCGGCCGAATGCGCCCCTCCCGGCTCGGTCGGCCCAGCGGACTCATGCCTTGATCGTGTCCGGCCTCGTGGCTACTGTCGCCCTTTCGATGCATTGATCGCTGAGAACGGATGCCCGCGGGGGTGGCACCGGTCCCACGGGGAACAGGAGCAAGGCAGATGCGGACGATTGGGCCGGCCGGTACCGGCAAGGTGTGCGCGCGCCGAGTGCGCAAACCGGTGTTTTTGCTGTTGTGCTCGACGGCCTTGGCTCTCGCGCTCGTGATCGGCGGCCCGCCGGTTTCCCAGGCCGCCACGATGCTGGACAACCTGCTCGGCTCGTGGGCCGGATCGGGACAGATCAGGTACGACGACGGCTCATCCGAGGGCATCAGGTGCAACGCCTACTACACGGGCAGCACCGACCGGTTCCGCCTGGCGATTCGCTGCAAAAGCGACAGCACCGAGGTCGAGGTCCGCGGCCTGCTGACACGGCAGGGCGAGCAGCTCAGCGGCACCTGGGAGGAGCGCACCTTCAACGCCTCCGGCGAGGCAAAGGGCCGCATGGCCGGCGACAAGATGAGCCTCTCCATCAGCGGCGGCGGCTTCTCCGGGTCGATGTCGGTGGCCTATGCCGGCTCGAAGCAGACCGTGACCATCAACACCGAGGGCATCAAGATGCGGAGCGTCAACGTCACCCTGAGCAAGAGCGGCTGAGGCCGGCCGGGACTTGAGCGCCGAGACCCTGCTCTCCACCAGTGTCGTCGACGGCCGGCTGGTGCTGGTGGCCGCCGGTTCCTGGACCGCGGCCCACGCCCACGAGATCGAGCCGCTGATCGAGGCTCTGGACGGCGGGGCGCCGGGCGCGGGTGCGGTGTCCCTGGACATGCGCGGTGTACGCGCGCTCGACACCTTCGGCGCCTGGCTGGTGGAGCGCCTGCTGCGCCATTGCCGCAGCCGCGGCCGGGAGGCCGAGATCGTCGGCCTCGCTGCCCGCTACCGGGGCCTGCTCGAGAACGTGGAGGGTGCGAACCTGGCGGGCGCGCGAGGCTCTGCCGGGAGCGACTGGCTGCTGGGAGCGCTGGCGCGGCTCGGGCGCGGGGCCGACGACCTCCGGCGCGAGCTCGTCCCGTTCCTCGACATGCTCGGCGCCTTGTGTGCCGCGGTCGTGCGCACGCTCGCCAACCCGCGCTCGTTCAGGTTCACCTCCCTCGTGCACCAGCTCGACCGGGTGGGCTGGCAGGCGGTTCCCATCGTCCTGCTCATCACCTTCCTGATCGGCGCCATCATCGCCCAGCAGGGCATCTTCCACTTCCGCAGGTTCGGTGCCGACGTGTACGTCGTCGACATGGTAGGCATCCTGGTGCTGCGCGAGATCGGCGTGCTGATCGTCGCCATCATGGTGGCGGGACGCTCGGGCAGCTCCTACACCGCCGAGCTGGGCTCCATGAAGATGCGCGAGGAGATCGATGCCCTGCGCACCATGGGCCGCGACCCCGTCGAGGTCCTGATCCTGCCGCGCGTCGTCGCCCTCGTGATCGCCCTGCCGATGCTGACGTTCCTGGGCTCGCTGGCGGCCCTCTACGGCGGCGGGCTCGTCTGCTGGCTCTACGGCGGCATGAACCCCGACATCTACCTCCAGCGCCTTCAGGAGGCCATCTCGTTCACGCATTTCAAGGTGGGCATGATCAAGGCTCCGTTCATGGCGCTGGTGATCGGCATCGTCGCCTGCTCCGAGGGGCTCCGCGTCAAGGGCAGCGCCGAATCCCTCGGCATCCAGACCACCGCCTCCGTCGTGAAGTCGATCTTCCTGGTGATCGTGCTCGACGGGGTGTTCGCCATGTTCTTCGCGTCGATCGACATGTGAGGCCCGTGACCGCGATGAACGCAGCGCCCGAAGCCGTGATCCGCGTGCGCGACCTCGTGGTCGGCTTCGACGGGCACGTGGTGCTCGACCGTCTCTCGCTCGACGTCAACCGGGGCGAGATACTGGGGCTCGTGGGCGGCTCCGGTAGCGGCAAGTCCGTGCTTTTGCGTACCATCATCGGCCTTCTGCCCAAGCGGCGCGGCAGGGTGGAGGTGCTGGGCGTCGACCTCGACCGCGCCAGCGACGCGGAACGCCGCGCGATCGAGCGGCGCTGGGGCATCCTGTTCCAGCAGGGCGCGCTGTTCTCCTCGCTCACGGCGATCGAGAACGTCGAGTTCCCCATGCGCGAGTATCTGGAGCTCTCCGACCGGCTGCGGCGGGAGGTGGCGATCGCCAAGCTGGAGATGGTGGGTCTCACGGCCGACGACGGTGCCAAGCTGCCCGCCCAGCTCTCCGGCGGCATGACCAAGCGCGTGGCACTCGCCCGCGCGCTGGCGCTCGACCCGGAGATCGTGTTCCTCGACGAGCCCACCTCGGGTCTCGACCCGATCGCCGCCGGCGACTTCGATGCGCTGATCCTCACCCTGCAGCAGACGCTCGGACTCACGGTTTTCATGGTCACGCACGACCTGGAAAGCCTCTATACCGTCTCCAATCGAGTCGCCGTGCTCGCCGACGGCAAGGTGGTCGTCACCGGGCCGGTCGCGAGCATGCTGGCGTCCGGGCACCCGTGGGTGCAGAGCTACTTCGGAGGCAAGCGCGCCCGCGTGCACGAGGTGCGGCCGGCGCATCCCGCAAGCTGAGAGCCTGAGACCATGGAAACCAAGGCGCGCTACGTCAGAATCGGGCTCTTCACCCTGGCGGTGATCGTGGGCGGCTTCCTGTTCGTATACTGGCTGCACGGCGCCGGGGGCTTGCGACGGCTCACCGCCTATCAGATCCGCTTCGAGTCTCCGGTCTCCGGACTGCTCAAGGGCTCCGCCGTGCTCTTCAACGGCATCCGGGTCGGCGAGGTCACGGAGATCAGCCTGCACGCCGACGACCCCAAGCGCGTCACGGTCTCGATGGCGGTGGACCCGGCGACGCCCGTGCGCGCCGACACCCACGTCGAGATCGAGTTCCAGGGGCTGACCGGCGCCACCGCGATCGCCCTCAAGGGCGGCAGCGCGGCGGCGCCGCCGCTGAAGGGCGCCGACGGCCAGCCGCCCCTGCTGATCGCCAACGATGCCGCCACCCAGAGCCTGACGCAGGCCGCGCGCGAGGCGCTGCGCCGCCTCGATGCCATCCTGGCGGAGAACGCCGAGCCCCTGAAGAGCACGCTCGGCAATCTCAACACCTTCTCGGCGGCGCTGGCGCGCAACTCCGACAAGCTCGACGGCATCGTCGCCGGCCTGGAGCGCCTGACGGGCGGCGGCAAGAAGGGGCCCGCCGTCATCTACGATCTGGCCGCGCCGCGCAAGTTCCCGTCCCTCGAGAAGCTGGCGCAGGCGCAGATCGCCGTTCCCGAGCCGGGCGCACCGATCGCGTTCGACACCCAGAAGGTCGTCCCGCGCTCGCCGGCGGCGGAGGGTGAGAGCTTCGCCAATGCGCAGTGGAGCGACACCATCCCCAAGCTCGTCCAGGCCAAGGTGATCCAGACCCTCGACAACTCCGGCTACCTGGGCGCCGTCAGCCGGCCGCTCGACGGGCTTTCCGCCGACTACCAGCTCCTGATCGACGTGCGCGCGTTCCACGTCGCCGGGGCGGCCGGCGAGATCTCCGAGGTCGAGTTCGGCGCCAAGGTGCTGGGCACGGGCGGGCGCATCGTCGCGAGCAAGGTGTTCGCGGGCAAGGTGCCGGCGGCCTCCGCGGGCGCCCAGGGCGGCGTCGCAGCGCTCGATGCCGCCTTCGGCAAGGCCGCCGTCGAGCTCGCCGTGTGGGTCCACGGCGTCCTGCAGGGCAGGGTGCGATAGGGCGCAGGCGTAGGGTGCCCTAAGGCGTCAGCCGCATTGCACCGATGCACCCGCGAGATTCAGTGCAATGCGCCTTCGGCTTGTTGCGCCCTACCTTGGTCGCTATTTCAGCAGCCCGATCTCGGCGAGATAGCGCAGGACGCCGGGATGGATGAGGGCGCGGCTCGGCGCCGCTGCCGCCGTATTGGCCGCCGTGCTCTCGCCGGCCTGGGCAAGCCGACGGGCGATGGCCGCCTCGCCATTGTGGAGCGCGCGCGCAAGCCTGAAGGCCACGTCGTCCGGCAGCGTCGGACGAGCCAGTACGAAGCTCCAGGACCCGACGGACGCGATCGGCTCGCTCTGACCGGGAAAGGCGCCGGCCGAGACGGTAAGCGTCTTGAGGAACGGGTGCTTCGCCCGGATGCGGGCGATCTCGCCTGCGTCCGGCACGATGAAGCGGGCGCCCACAGGCCCCTTGGCCACCGCTACGAAGCCGGGCCAGCCGGCGCCG
>Ga0075431_100002662_pt1 | contig 17292 bp, 10 predicted proteins | sample RhiMetdeltSRZDD5_FD_75297 | JGI IMG/M metagenome (GOLD analysis project Ga0075431, IMG submission 75297) | Populus rhizosphere microbial communities from Tennessee, USA - Rhizosphere MetaG P. deltoides SRZDD5 | ecosystem: Host-associated > Plants > Roots > Rhizosphere > Soil | place: USA... | reverse complement strand
CAACTTTGGCGGCAAGCTGCTGGTACTGAATTTTTGGGCGACGTGGTGTCCCCCGTGCATCGAGGAGTTACCCTCGCTCAATCAATTTCAGCGGCGATTCGCCAATTCTGGCGTGGTCGTTCTCGGGATCAGCATCGATAAAGATGAAAAAGTCTATCGCGAGTTTCTGGCGCGCGCGCGAGTCACTTTTCTTACGGCCCGGGATCACGAGAACAAGATCAATGTCGAGTACGGCACGTACAAGGTGCCTGAGACTTACATCATCGATAGCAGCGGAAAAGTGCTGCGGAAGATTATCAGCAACACAGATTGGATGAGCGAGAGAATGGTCCGCGACGTGGAATCACTGCTCTGATGCTGCCGCCCCAAGCAAAAAAAGAACTCGCAGCGCTCCTGGGTCCCCGCGGATACCTCGAGCGCCCCGAAGACCTGCTGCTCTACGAATACGACGGCAGCATCGATAAAGCGCGGCCGGAAATGGTCGTCTTCCCACGGACGACCGAGGACGTCGTCGCCATCGTCAGGATCACGAGCAAGTACAAGGTTCCGATCGTCGGACGCGGCGCCGGCACGGGCTTGAGCGGAGGCGCGATTCCGAGGGAGGGCGGTGTCACCATCGGCTTTTCCCGCATGAACCGGATCCTGGAAATCGACCTCGAAAACGAGCGCGCAGTCGTGCAGCCTGGCGTGGTCAATCTCGACATCACGCTTGCTGTGCAGGCTCAGAAATACTTTTATGCGCCGGACCCGTCGAGCCAGCGAGCCTGTACGATCGGTGGAAACGTGTCGGAAAATGCCGGCGGACCCCATACGCTGGCCTACGGAGTGACCACCAATCATGTCCTCGGTCTGGAGATGGTCCTGCCGGATGGCACGGTGTACTTTACCGGCGGAAAGGAGCCGGAACTGGCCGGGTACGATCTGTGCGGATTGATGACCGGATCGGAAGGTACGATGGCGCTGGTGACCAAGGTTGTGGTGCGGCTGATGCGTCAGCCCGAGCTCGTGAAAACCATCCTGGCGATCTACGATTCCGCAGAGGATTGCGGTCAGACGGTGGCCGAGATCACAGCTAGGGCGATCGTTCCGGTGGCTATCGAGATGCTCGACGGCGTGATGTTGCGGATGGTCGAAGAGGCGACACATGCAGGCTTTCCGATGGATGCGGCCGCGGTGCTGTTGATTGAGCTCGAAGGATTGCGCGAGTCGGTCGAGGAGCAAGTCGAGCAGATCCGCGAAGTCTGCGGGCATTGCCGGGCGCGAGAGTTTCGTGTCGCGCGGTCAGCCGAAGAGCGCGACCTGCTGTGGAAAGGACGTAAAAACGCTTTCGGAGCGGTAGGGCGGGTGAGCCCCACTTACTACGTGCAGGATGGCGTCGTTCCGCGAACGCAGATCGCCCCCACGCTGCGGCACATCGGCGCGGTGTCCGAAAAATACGGTCTGACCATCAGCAACATCTTTCACGCCGGTGACGGCAATATGCACCCGATCATCTTGTTTGATTCGCGCAAGCCCGGCGATCTCGAAAAGGCGCGTCACGCGGGCGAGGAGATCCTTTCTTATTGCATATCAGTAGGCGGTTCGATTACCGGCGAACATGGAGTAGGTATGGAAAAGAACGAGCTGATGGATCAACTTTTCTCCCCAGACTCGCTCGACATGATTCGTAAATTCAAGCTCTTGTTTGATCCCGATAATCGGCTGAATCCTGGTAAGGTTCTGCCGACAGGAAAAGGGTGCCTGGAGATCCGTCAGTCAGCGTTAACGGGCGCCGCTCCGGTTTACTGACGGGACTTTCTGAATTTCATTAGTCCTAAGGAAATCAAGATTAGCGGCTGTGCGCCTCACGTTATCAGCGTGAAAATCTCCGGACGTACGGAGGCGCGCGCTCGAACGCTGGGCATCAGGCAGACGGCAAGCGTCACTGCGAGCGGCAGGCCGGCTGCCCGCTGCGCGATGAGGTAGACCAGACCGAATGCCAGCGCGCGAGCAGAATGTAGAACTGCGTTCAGACCTTCAAAGTCGCCTACCCGCCAGGCCAGAAAAAAGACAATATCTGCCAGCCAGTGATGATTGATGAGTTCGAAATTGGGTTGGGCGTAGGAAATAGAAGTTGGTGTGAAGTATTCCCTGAACGGCGACGATTGACAAAGCAGCAACTCAGCATTTTTCAGGTGTCGCCCCAGATCCGAACGGCTTACAGTGAGATCGATCGTCTCAGCCGAGGTCAGAGCGTAGAGACACAGAAACAGTGCGAAGACTACGACCTTGGTGTAGGCTCGATCCACCGGCGCGTTTTAAGGCAGCCTGGACTCGCCCATCAGGTACAGATCGATCGCGCGTGCCGCTTTGCGGCCTTCGGAAATCGCCCACACGACCAGCGATTGCCCGCGCCGCATGTCGCCGGCGGCGAATACGCCAGGAACCGACGACATCCAGTCATCACCCACTGCGACATTGCCGCGCGCATCGAGATTCACGCCGAGCTGCTCGATCATTCCGTTGCGCACCGGCCCAAGGAAACCCATCGCCAGCAGCACCAGGTCGGCGTCGAGAATCATGTCGGTTCCGGGAAGCGGTTCGAATTTCGGCGGCGGACCCACACGGATAGTGTGAAGCTGTTTCACATTTCCAGCATCGTCACCGGTGAACTTCGTAGTGGCGATGGACCATTCCCGCTTGCCGCCCTCTTCGTGCGAGCTTTCCGTGCGAAGCTGCATCGGCCACAGCGGCCAGGGTGTCTGCGGAGCTCGGTCCTTGGGCGGTTCGGGCATCAGTTCGAATTGATGGACGGAGAGCGCCTTCTGGCGGTGCGAAGTACCTAGGCAATCCGCGCCAGTGTCGCCGCCGCCGATGATGACCACACGCTTGCCAGTAGCGAGGATTGCGCCCTCCGCGGGAACAGTATCGCCCTCGCAACGGCGATTCTGCTGCGGCAGGAAGTCCATTGCGAAGTGGATTCCTTTGAGCTCGCGGCCGGGAACCTTCAGGTCACGCGACCATTCCGCGCCGCCAGCGAGCAGCAGAGCATCGAACCGGCTGCGAAGATCGTCGACGGCTACATTCTGTCCCACGTGGGCGTTGGTGACGAACCGTACTCCTTCGGCCTCCATCTGACGCATCCGCCGGTCAATGAGGTGCTTCTCCATCTTGAAATTCGGAATCCCGTAGCGCAGCAGGCCGCCGATGCGATCGTTTTTCTCGAACAGGCTTACATCGTGACCGGCGCGCGCGAGCTGCTGCGCGGCGGCCATACCGGCGGGTCCGGAACCGATTACCCCGACACGCTTCCCGGTTTGGAACCGCGGAGTTTCGGGGAGAATCCAGCCCTCGTCAAAGGCCCGGTCGATGATCGTCTTCTCAATCTGCTTGATGGTGACTGGCGGCTCGTTAATGCCGAGCACGCACGAAGCCTCGCAAGGGGCAGGACAGATCCGTCCCGTGAACTCGGGAAAATTGTTCGTCGAGTGCAGAACCCGCACCGCCTCCTGCCAGCGTCCACGGAACACCAGGTCGTTCCAGTCGGGAATAATATTGCTGACCGGGCATCCGGTATGACAGAAGGGCACGCCGCAATCCATACAACGCGCGCCCTGGTCGCGGATGTTTTCTTCCGGAAACGGTTTGTAGATTTCGAACCAGTCGTTGATTCGGTCGGCTACGGGACGCCGCTGCGGCAGCTCCCGGGTGTACTCCATGAAGCCGGTAGTCTTACCCATGAATCACCTGCTTCTGACCAGTTTCCGAAGCAACGGGCGCAGCGAGCGGAACCGCATGCTCCGGTTCCTTCTTCCGCGCGATCCCGAGCACGCGCTTGTACTCGTGCGGAAAGACCTTGATGAATTTGGGCAGCATGACCGACCAGTTCTCGCGGATCCACTCCGCCCGAGGACTGCCCGTAGCCTCGAAATGCCTGCCGATCCAATACTCGAGTAACTGGATGTCGACCGTGTCCATCACCGGCTCCAGATCCACTCCGGAAAGGTTGCAGCGCTTTTCGGCGAAGTCTCCCTTCTCGTCGAGAACATAGGCGATACCGCCGCTCATACCCGCGGCGAAGTTGCGCCCAGCGCGGCCAAGGACGATGACCAACCCCTTCGTCATGTATTCGCAGCCGTGATCCCCCAGGCCCTCGACGACCGCCGTCGCGCCGGAGTTCCGGACCGCGAACCGCTCTCCCGCCATGCCGTTGAAGAAAGCCTCACCACCAGTCGCCCCGTACAGGACCACGTTGCCGATGAGAATATTTTCCTCTGGGAGGAACGGAGATTTCCGGGGCGGATACACGATCAGCCTACCACCGGAGAGCCCCTTGCCGACGTAATCATTGGCGTCGCCTTCGAGTGTAAGCGTGACTCCCTTGGCGAGGAATGCTCCAAAGCTCTGGCCAGCCGAGCCGGTGAATTCGAACCGGATGGTATCGTCAGGCAAGCCTTCCGAACCGTAGCGACGCGCAATCTCGCCGCTAAGCATAGCGCCGACCGTGCGATGCACATTGCGGATCGGAAGCTTGAATTCAACAGGCGACTTGCTCTCGATCGCCTCTCTCGCGTGATCGATGAGCTTGTAGTCGAGTGCCTGGCTGAGCCCGTGATCCTGAGCCTGCACACACCGTCTGGCAATGCGTTCGGGAACGACAGGATTGAAGAGGATCGACGAGAAATCGAGTCCGCGTGCCTTCCAGTGGTCGATGGCGGCGCGCGCGTCGAGCATATCGACGCGACCCACCATCTCGTCGAACGAGCGAAAGCCGAGCTGCGCCATGTACTCGCGGACCTGTTCGGCGATAAAGAAGAAAAAGTTGATGACGTTTTCCGGCTGGCCTTTAAACTTTGCCCGCAAAGCCGGATCCTGCGTCGCGACTCCCACCGGACAAGTGTTGAGGTGGCACTTGCGCATCATGATGCAGCCCATCGCGACCAGCGGCGCCGTCGAGAACCCGAACTCTTCGGCTCCGAGCAGCGCGGCGATCGTCACGTCGCGGCCGGTTTGCAGCTTGCCGTCCGTCTGGACGCGAATGCGGCTGCGCAGGTCGTTCATCACCAGCACCTGCTGGGTTTCGGCAAGTCCCAGCTCCCATGGAATGCCCGCGTGTTTGAGCGATGTGAGCGGGGATGCGCCGGTTCCACCGGAGTCGCCACTGATCAAAACGACGTCGGCGTGAGCTTTCGCAACACCAGCCGCGACGGTGCCGACGCCGACTTCCGCCACGAGCTTGACCGAGATCCTCGCCTTGGGATTAGCGTTCTTCAAATCGTAGATGAGCTGCGCCAGATCCTCGATCGAGTAGATGTCATGGTGCGGCGGCGGCGAGATTAGTCCGACGCCGGGAATAGAGTGACGGATTTTGGCGATGAAATCGTCGACCTTATGGCCGGGCAACTGTCCACCCTCGCCGGGCTTAGCGCCCTGCGCCATCTTGATCTGTAGCTCATCGGCGTTGACCAGATAGTTCGTCGTGACTCCGAAGCGGGCTGAGGCAACTTGCTTGATCGCCGACCGGCGTAGATCACCGTTCGCATCGCGCTGGAACCGGCCCTCATCCTCGCCGCCTTCACCGGTATTCGATTTGCCGCCAATCCGGTTCATGGCGATGGCGAGCGTCTCGTGCGCCTCTTTGCTGATGGAGCCGAACGACATCGCGCCGGTAGCGAATCGCTTCACGATGGAAGCGGCCGGCTCGACTTCCTCGATCGGCACAGGCTTAGGGGCCTTCTTCACTTCCATCAGCCCTCGCAGCGTGCAGAGCGTGGTGTTCTGATGGTCGATCAGGTCGGTATATTCGCGAAAAGTCTGGAAGCTCTGCTGTTTCACAGCGTGCTGCAGCTTGCTCACTGTGAGCGGATTGAACAGGTGGTACTCACCACGAATGCGGTACTGATAATTCCCGCCAACCGCCAACTCGGTTTCGGCGTTGGTCACGGGCTGGAAGGCGTGGTCGTGCTTCATCTTCGCCTCGCGAGCCAGCACGTCGAGTCCGACTCCCTCAATTCGCGACGCCGTCCCTGTGAAGTATTTATCGATCACGGATTTGTTCAATCCGATCGCTTCGAACACCTGCGCGCCGCGATAGCTTTGCAGTGTCGAGATCCCCATCTTCGAAGCGACTTTGAGCAGTCCTTTATTAACCGATTTGATGTAATTCTTGAGCGCTTTCTGGAACGGAACTTCGGCTGGAAAATAGCCTCGCTTGGACAGATCTTCCAGGGTTTCGATCGCCAGATAGGGGTTGATCGCGCTTGCCCCGTATCCCATGAGCAGGGCGAAATGCATCACCTCGCGCGGCTCTCCGGACTCGACGACCAGCGCGACCTGCGTGCGGCTCTCCTCGCGCACCAGGTGATTGTGCAGAGCCGCCAAAGCCAGCAGGCTGGGTATCGGAGCGTAATCCTTGTCGACACCGCGATCGGAAATGACCAGCAGCGTGTAGCCGGACTTAATTGCTAATGATGCGCGGCGGCACAACGCGTCAAGCGCCTGTTCGAGGCCTTTTTCCCCATCACCGGCCGGAAACAATGCCGGCAAAGTGGTGGCCAGGAAATCGCCTTGCGAGACGCGTCGCAACTTCTCCAGGTCGCGATTAGTGAGGATCGGATGCTCGAGGCGAAGCGTGTGGCAGTGCTCGGGCGTTTCATCCAAAATGTTGCGCTCGCGGCCGATGTAGCTGATCAGCGACATGACCATCTCTTCGCGGATCGGATCGATCGGCGGATTGGTCACCTGCGCAAACAACTGCTTGAAATAGTGGAACAGCGGCTGGGGCCGATCCGACAGACAGGCCAGCGGCGTGTCGGTCCCCATGGAGCCAACCGGCTCCTGGCCGTCCACCGCCATCGGCTGCATGATGAATCGCAGGTCCTCATCGGTGTAGCCGAAAGCGCGCTGCCGCATGAGGATCGTATCGTGATCGGTCTCGTGGACGCGGGGAGGCGCCGGCAGATTATGGATGGAAACCTGGTTCTCACGGAGCCACTGCGCGTAAGGTTGACGGCTGTAAAGACGTTGCTTGATCTCCTTGTCGGAGACGATGCGGCCTTCTACCGTATCGACCAGGAACATCTTGCCGGGCTGCAGGCGGCCCTTCATCTTCACGTCTTCGGGCTTCACCGGGAGCACACCGGTCTCCGACGCCATGATCACCAGATTGTCGTTGGTGACCAGGTAGCGCGCCGGACGCAATCCATTGCGGTCGAGCGTCGCGCCGATAACACGGCCGTCGGTGAAGGCGATCGCCGCCGGACCGTCCCACGGTTCCATCAAGGAAGCGTGATATTCGTAAAACGCCTTCTTGTCCGGATTCATGTGCTCGTTCGACGACCAGGCTTCGGGAATCAGCATGGCCATCGAGTGGAGCATGGGGCGGCCTGCTTGAAAGAGCAGCTCGACCGCGTTGTCGAAATTTGCGGAATCGCTTCCACCCGGAGCGATGACCGGAAACACCTTCTTCAGATCGTCGCCAAAGAGCGGAGAACGCAAGATGGCTTGCCGGGCATGCATCCAATTCACGTTGCCCTTGAGCGTGTTGATCTCACCATTGTGGGCGATGTAGCGGAAAGGATGCGCCAGTTGCCAGGTCGGAAACGTGTTGGTCGAAAAGCGCTGGTGCACCAGGCACAGCGCGCTCATCACGTCTGGATCCGAGAGCTCCTTGTAAAAATGCGGAATCTGCGGAGCCAGGAGTAGACCTTTGTAAACGATGGTTCGCGCCGAGAACGAGGGAAGGTAGAAATCACCCTTGTCCGGCATGTCCGATGCCGCAACTTCCGCTTCCGCGCGCTTTCGGATCACGTACAGCTTCCGCTCCAGCGCATCTTCGGTCATGCCCGCGCCGCCCCGCACGAAGAACTGCTCGATATAAGGTTGCGAGCCGCGAGCCACGCGGCCGATCGCGTCACCGTCGATCGGCGTATCGCGCCAGCCTAGCGCGCTCAGACCTTCTTCCCGGGAAATGCGCTCGAGAATGCCTTCACACAGCAGCCGCTGCCGTTTTTCAACCGGCAGGAAGGTCATGGCGATCCCGTACTCGCCGGCCGGAGGAAGCGTGAATCCAATACGGCCGCACTCACGCGCGAAAAACTTGTGGGGAATCTGGATCAGCACTCCCGCGCCGTCGCCTGTCTCCGGATCGCATCCGCAGGCGCCGCGGTGCGTCAAATTGATCAGGACCTGGATGCCCTTCAGCACAATGTCGTGCGACTTCTGGCCCCCAATATTCGCCACAAAGCCGATCCCGCAAGCATCGCGTTCGTTGCTCGGGTGGTATAAACCCTGAGCGGGAGGTAATCCGCCCTTAGTGCTGCTTTTGAACTCTGATTTGCTCATGTGACACTCTCGACAGGGGAATGTTTCCTGTCACTATACCAGCTTACTTAGTATAAGGCAATAAAAGATTGTAAGACTCTTGACATAAGTGCAACTTATGATACGATGACTCTGGTGCTCTTCGATAACAGCAAGCTTTTCCGTGACATAGCCCAAAATAGGAGCGTTAGCAGGGGAGCTGCCCAGAATGGGATCAGCCAGTCCGCTGCCAGCCAGCATATTCACGACCTGGAGAAGAAGCTGGGCACGCCGTTGCTCGATCGTACCACCCGCCCCCTAAATCTGACCACTGCCGGAAAGCTATATTTCGATCTTTGCCGCGACGTTTTGCGGCGCGAAGAGCAGTTCCAGGCGGCGCTCGACGAGTTGAAGGCCCGCGTCGAGGGTGAGGTTCGGGTGGTTTCGATCTACTCGATCGGACTCTCGGAAATGTCCCGGCTCCAGGACGAATTTTCCGTCCGTTTCCCGAACGCGCACCTCCACGTCGACTATTTGCGTCCGCAGAAGATTTACGAAGCGCTGCTTTCCGACCAGGCCGATCTCGGGCTCGTCAGCTATCCCGTCGCGACCAAAGAGCTGGCCGTGATCCCATGGCGTGAAGAGGAGATGGTGGTGGCGGCCGCGATCTCGCATCCGCTGGCGAGTAAGCCGGTCCTGCTTCCCGCCGACCTAGATGGACAGGACTTCATCGGCTTCGACGAAGATCTCTCCATCCGCCGCGAGCTCGACCGCTTCTTCCGCGATCAGGGCATCGAGATTCACCTCGCGATGCAGTTCGACAATATTCAGATGATCAAGGAAGCCGTGGCGCTGGGATCCGGTATCAGCATCCTCCCGGCTCGCACGATGCTGGCCGAAGTCGAACAAGGACGCCTCATGGCGATTCCTCTGCATGCGCCGGAACTGGTGCGGCCGGTCGGCATTGTGCATCGGAAGCGGAAGAAGTTCAATCGGGCTGCGCAGTCGTTTTTGGAACTGTTGCAGGAGGCGCCGGAAGGTGTTGGGACGCCGGAACCGGTGAGCCATTAGAACCCATTGCGTCACAGCGTAGCATTATTTACACTGCTGACTAAATGAATCGGCTATTCAGCGACCTGCCGCAGGATCTCCGTTACGGGCTGCGCACGATCCACCGAAATCCCGGATTTGCCATCACGGCGATGATGTGCCTGGGACTTGGGATCGGTGTGAACGCGACCGTATTCAGCTTCCTCGACGCCATATTTTTTCGCCAGCTTGCGGTTCCCGAGCCGGATCGAGTCGTCACCATAGACAGAAATGGCGGTCCACCGTGCTCCTGGCGTGACTACCAAGATTTCCGCGCCGCCTTACGCGCCTTCACAGGGATGGCGGCGTACATCACCAAGGGGACCTTTTTCGATATTGAGCGTGTCAACGGAGAGATCTACGTCGAGACGGTGACGGCGAACTATTCCGACGTGCTGGAGCTGAAACCGCAGTTGGGCCGTTGGCTGATACGCGCGGATGAGGCCGCGGCGAGCGATCCAACAGTGGTGATCAGTAATCGGCTGTGGAACAGCCAGTTTCGCCGTGATCCCCAGGTGGTCGGAACTACCATGCGTATCGAGAACCAGTTGTACCGCGTCGTGGGAGTTGCAGAGCCACAATTCCGTGGAGTATCGGCTCCGCTTGCGATTGACGCCTGGGTTCCGCTTGCCACTTATCCCGAGTTCCGTCCGATGATCGCCGGCGGCGCTTCGCGAAGGGGACCTCGCGTGTCTTTGATCGGCCGCTTAGCTTCTGATGCGACAGTTCAAAGCGCCGCCGCTGAAATGAAAGTGGTGGATACGCGGATTCCGCATGCCACACGGACGCCGAGGCCGATTCACGTCGGCCTATTTTCCGGCTTCAATTCGCCTGATGCGCGTAGGACTGCGCTCCCGGTCGCAAGCCTGCTTGCAGCCGTGGTCGCCATAGTTCTACTGATCGCCTGTGTAAACGTTGCTAATCTACTCCTGTCCCGCGCGGCGGTGAGGCGACGGGAAATGGCGACCCGGCAGTCGCTGGGCGCGAGTCGCGCGCGTCTGATCCGCCAATGCCTTACCGAGGGCATCCTGCTGTCGACGGGTGGCGCTGTCCTCGGGCTATTGTTCGGTCTCTGGACCAACCGTGCGATTTCTTATTGGCTCTCATCATCTATTCCGGACGCGCTCCTCTACGCGATCGATCTCGACGTAAACTGGCGGGTGGCTCTTTGGACTTGCGGCGCATCACTCCTTTGCGCGATCCTGTTCAGCATTTCGCCTGCGCTCGAACAAGTGAAGCTTGACCTCGGCGTGGCACTTAAGGGCGGCCCGGCGAGCGCTGTTCGTGGCTGGCGTCAGCGCGATTTATATGTGGTCGCTCAAGTAGCGCTCTCTTTGATGCTGCTGATCGCCGCGGGACTTCTGCTACGGGCGTTGCATCAAGCCGGCAGCATCGATCCTGGTTTCGCGACGAGCAATCGCTTGTACGTTCGCCTGTTCACTCCCGAGCCGGATTTCACGCCCGAGTCATCGACTCTGCTCTTCTCGCGGCTACTGGAAGAGGTCCGCGCCCTTCCCGGTGTGCGCGACGCGACGCTCTCTTTCGCGCTTCTAGGATTCGGTGAGGGCGATTGCGTAAGCCTGGATCGCATAACGAAACCGGTAGACATCGCTCAGAACTTCGTCGAGCCGAATTACTTCCGTGTGATGGAAACGCCTCTTCTCCGAGGCCGAACCTTCAGCCCCGCCGACAGGCCGAGTGCCCCGCGAGTGATCGTCGTCAATGAAACGATGGCCCGCCGCTGGTGGCCGGACCAGGAGGCTATCGGCAAGTTGGTCTGGATTGGTTGCGAGGGACGTCCCCGTGTTCAGGCGTCGGTAATCGGAATCGCGCGCGACAGCAAGTATCGCTCGCTCGACGAGCAGCCGCAGCCTAGTTTCTACGTGTCCCGCTCCCAGGTCTGGTGGAACGGGTACTTCGCACTGATCCTGCACACCTCGGGTAATCCGTATTCGCTTGCGCAACCGTTACTGAAGGTGGCCCGTACCGGCGGCGACAGCCTACGCATTTACGAAATGCAAAGCCTCGATGATTACGTCGCACTGTCCCTGTGGAGATTAAAGTGGCAGGCCGCGTTACTGGGAATCTTCGGTCTGCTTGCCATTGTTCTGTCCGCCATAGGCCTCTATGGACTGGTTGCCTACACCGTCGCTCAGCGAACTCACGAGATTGGAGTGAGGATGGCGCTCGGAGCCCGCGCGAATGATGTGCGTTGGATGGTCCTTTCGCGCGGCCTTCGGTTGGCGGCCGCCGGTGTCGCGACCGGCATCGCGTTGAGCGCGATTGCGACACGATTCCTGCGCGCGTTTCTGTACGGCGTTAGCCCGCTGGACCCTACCGCATTTGGAGCGGCGTGCCTGATCTGGATCGTAGTGGCCATGCTAGCCAGCTACCTTCCAGCGCTCCGGGCGACGCGTGTCGATCCGGTCGCTTCTCTGCGCTACGAGTAGCTTACTGCTGCGATAAAGAAATCGACAGATGCTTGAAATCCCCATCCCGGATTTCCACGTTTTGCGTCGCTTTCAAATCGCCCTTCTCCACCGTAATCCGGTAGCTGCCCGGGGCTAAACTGATTTGAGTCGGAGTCTGCTTTGGCCATTTCCGATCGTCGACGGTGATGGTGGCGCCTTCCGGCTGGGACTGCAGCATTAGTATCCCGGTTGCGGGAGCCAGCGTGAGAATTGGCAGGTCGACTGCTCCGTCCTTTACCTTGATCGGCCGGATAGTGGTCCTATATCCCTGCAGGTTGAGCGCGATCGTATGATCGCCCATGCTCGCCTTCAGGACGCAGGGTGTGACGCAGGCAGTTCCGGGCAAATCATCGAGCGTGACGGTCGCCCCCGGAGGTTCACTCCTCACGGGTACCTCGACCGAGGTTTGAATCCTGGTGGAAGCAGTAACAGGCGCTGAGGCGACAGGCGCCGCAGCTTCGCCGCTCGAGGCCGAGGGAGTTTCGACTGGCTCAGCAGGCCGGGAAGCCGCTTGTCCGACCGCTTCGGCCGGCTCCTGCTTTTTCGGTTCGGGAACGGACGCAACCGGTCCGATGGGCTGGCTAGCGTAGTAAACCGCCGCGCCGGTCGCGGCAAGCACGACCAATGTCATCAGTATCGGAACCGCGCGGCTCTTCTTATTGACTTGCTCGAGACGAACACGCGGCAGTCGAAGCGTACGGACGGTTGGCGCAGTAACTTCAGCCGTCGCCGGAGGCTCGACTTTGGGAGCGGGCGCCGCCGGCATTTCGCCCATCGTGGGCAGATTGAGGCTGGCCCCGCGCGCCAGACTCTTCCATCCGGGAGTGGCGGCGCAGGCCGCTTCCAGCGCATCAACAAACGCCGAACAAGTCTCATAGCGCTGCTCGGGTTGCTTCGATAATCCCTTCTGCAACACCGTTTCGATTTGTGCTCCGAGCGTGGGGTTCAATCGCTGTGCCGGCGGCGGCAACTCACAGACGATCTGGTAAACCAGTGTCGTGAGCTGCTCGGCGACAAAGGGTTTGTCCCCGGTCAGCATTTCGTACGCGAGCACCGTCAGCGAATACTGATCGGCCGGTCCGCCGACCGCTTTACCTTGTACCTGCTCGGGGGCCATGTAGTTCGGAGTCCCCACGATGAGCCCGGTCTGCGTGAGCTGATCGGCGGCCGAGATCTTGGCGATTCCGAAATCGGCAATTTTGGCCGCTCCCGATTCGCTGAGGATGATGTTGGCGGGTTTAATATCGCGATGGATAATTCCCTTGTGATGCGCGTAGTCGAGCCCAGCCGCAGTCTCACGCAAAATATTGAAAATACGCTCGGGCGGCAGCGGCGCTCTCGACGCAAGCAGTTGCTCGAGAGAGCAGCCGGCGACGAACTCCATGGCGATGTAGGCGGTATCCTCCTGCTCGGCCATGTCATAGATCGTGATGATGCTGGGATGGGAAAGAATACCCGCTGAGCGCGCCTCGCGGAACAATCGCTCCCGCTGCTTGACGCGTTGTTCGGCATCGCTGAATTCGGCAAGCCGGATGGTCTTGATCGCCACCTCGCGGCCGATCGACGGATCGAGCGCACGAAATACGACACCCATGGCCCCCCGGCCGAGTTCTCCGACGATCTGATATCGCCCGATCTGCTCCATGGTCCTAATTCGTTACGATATTTTGCATCCTAACACGATGGCCTCAATCACCGTAGGCAGGCTAAGCTGTAATGCTTAGTGGTTCTGAGGGGTTCAGTCGCTTCCAATGACTTCGGAAGCCTTGTTACGATGCGAGCATGTCACGCGCGGTCCTCCTGCTCGTTGTGTTCAGCGTCATTGCCTTCGCGTCGGCCATGGGGGTATTGCTCCAGCTCACGGGACCGCCTGTTATCGCCTCGTCGGGCGCCCTTTCCGAGCATGATCTGGAAGCGCTTAATGCCATGTCCACGCAGGATCAGGTGAAGTTTCTTCTCGAAAAGACCATTAACCACTACAAAGGCGCTTCGGAAGAAATTGCGAAGCGCGTCGACGGCTGGACGGGAAAGATTCAGCCGACAAAAGACCTCGACGCTATGACCAACACCGCTTATTTTTCCAGCGATCTGCGCGTGCGGGCTGCGGCGATGGAAATTTGGCTCGCCCAATATGGCTTCCACAAGACCTCCGAAGCTGTTGACGGACTGATTCGCGACGTCTCTCTGGCCGACGACCGCCGGTATTTCCGGCTGTCGAATCTGGGGATTCTCGGCAATCGCGGGATTGAACCGGAGAAGGTCTTCCAGACGCTGGCGCTCTACGCGCGCGATCCGGATCCGAGCACTCGCAGCGGGGCGATAAACGGGCTCGGTCTGCTGGGCACGGAGAATACAATCGCCGCGCTGCTCGATATCTTCCACAACGACACTTCGCACGATCTACGCGAGCGCGCCGCCTGCAATCTGGCCGATTCGGGAATGCTGACGCGCGAGCTGCGGCAAAAGGCCGTTCCCGAGCTTCTTCGATTTAGTCAGGATCCCGAGCTCGACGCGACGACCAAGAAATGGGTCTATCAGGCTCTTCGTGAGATCACGCAGAAGAGCCTCCCTGACGATCCTGCCTCCTGGGTCAGTTGGTACGGGGCGCACGCCAACCGCTAGCAAGAGCTCCCTTGACGCACGGTTCCGATTGGCTCTTGAGCACCTCACAACGGGGCCGCGACCGTTTACTACTGCTTCTCGGCTACGTAGGTGCTCTCGTACTTCTTACCGTCGGGTAAGACGCCGGAGCGGTGAACGGTAATGGTCTTGCCGTCCTTCGACACGGTGCGGCGATCAGTATAAACGGTCTTGCCGCCTTTCGTCGCCGTCACGGTCATCGTATGATCGTTGACCATCTTGGCTGACATGGCATCCACGGTGGCTGAGCCAGTAACCGCCCCGGGCTTGCCATCGCGAGGCAAGCTCGCGACATAGCTAATGGGTCCGCCGTTACCGTCGACGCCCTCCACCGTAGTTTTGAGACTCTCGCCATCGACTTCCGTCTTTACCGTCGCGCTCTTGACGGTCGGCGCGCCAGGACCGAATTTCGACTTGGCCACATTGATTTTCCACGTGCCTACAAACGGGCTGTCGGCCGCGTACAAGGTCACGGCCAATATCCCGATGGCCGCAACCAGCTTGCAGAATTGCTGTCTCGACATAGCTTGTCCTCCTTTGGACTTGCGTCGATCATAGCACCGCTTCCCGGCAGATGCCGCGCTTGCTCTCGCGGATGAATTTCGTCAGGTGCAGCGTATGCTCGGTCGGACATTGGGCTTCGATACAAGCAAGTGCATCTTCGAGCTTTAGCCGCGACCGGAATAGAATCTGATATGCCTTCTTGAGCGGTGCGATATCGGACTGTCGAAACCCTGCCCGCTTCAAGCCAACCAGGTTCAGCCCCTTCACGGCGACATTGAAGTCGGAAGCAAGCATGAAGGGAGGCACATCGCTGTTGACGCGTGTGTTGCCGCCGATCATCGCCAGCCGGCCGATCTTCGAAAACTGGTGGATCACAACGCCGCCGGAAATAAAAGCGCCGTCTTCGATCTCGACATACCCCGCTACCAGCGCGCAACTGCAGATCACGACACCGCTGCCGATCCGGCAATTGTGGGCGATATGACCGGACGTCATGATGTAGTTGTCGTCGCCGACCTCAGTCACGGATTCGGGCTCCGTTCCGCGCGAAATTGTGTAATGTTCGCGAATTTTATTACGTGCGCCGATCTTCAGGTAGCTGCGCTCGCCGCTGAAGTTCTTGTCGAGCGGATCTGTTCCAAGCACCGTCCCCGCAGAGATTTCGTTAGCTTCCCCAAGGGTTGTCCAGCGCTTTACGTATACATACGGTTCGAGGCGGCAGCCCGCGCCAATGACGACGTCCGGCTCGATCACGCAGTATTCGCCAATCCTCGCTCCGGCGCCGATGCGCGCCTGCGGGTCCACGCGCGCAGTAGGTGCGATGAACATGAATTTGTATCATAAGGCATGCGCGTCAAAGATTTGGCAGAGTGGCTGGGAGCCGGCTTCGAAGGCGATGGTGAGATGGAACTGACGGGAGTCGCGCCCATCGAATCGGCCGGCCCGCGCGAGCTCTCCTTCATCAATAATCGAAAGGCGTCGCTCCAGGCAGCCGATTCGACCGCCGGTTGTCTGGTCGTTCCCCTCGACTTTGCCAATCCCAACCGCCGCACGGTGATTCGAACTGCGTCTCCGCGCGCCGCTTTCGCGCGCGCCATCGGAAAATTGTACCCGTCCGAGCCGCAGCCTCCCGGCATCCACGTGACAGCCGAAATGGAAGCAGGAATACAGGTTGGGGAAGGAGCTTCTATCGGACCCCATGTCAGCATCGGGAAAGATTCGATCATCGGCGCGGGGACGAACGTGTCCGCGGGCTGCCGCATTGGCCGCAATGTCACCATCGGCGAGCGCGGATTCCTGCATGCTAACGTGACGTTGTACGACAACGTGCAAATCGGCAAGCAGGTCATTCTCCACTCCGGGTGCGTGATCGGCGCCGATGGCTTTGGATTCGTCCTCGAAGCAGGGCGTTACGAAAAGTTCCCGCAGGTGGGCCGCGTCGAGATTGGCGACCACGTCGAGATCGGCGCCAATGCCTGTGTTGACCGCGCGGCTATCGGCGTCACCTCGATCGGCGAAGGCGCAAAGATCGACAACATGGTCCACATCGGACACAATTGCCGCATCGGCCGCCACGTTGTCATTGCGGCTCAGACGGGATTCTCCGGCGGCGTCATTGTCGAAGATTACGCCGTGATCGGCGGGCAGGTTGGGATTGGCGATAAAGCGCGTATTCAATCCCGCGCCGTGCTCGGATCGGGCTGCGGAATTCTTACGTCGAAGATCGTCAGGGCAGGGGAGGTCGTTTGGGGAACGCCGGCGCGACCGCTGAAGCAGCACCTCGAACAGCTCGCCAACCTGGCTCGGCTTCCGGCGATGAGGAAGGAGTTGGCCGAGCTGAAACGGCGCATCGCAGAATTGGAAACGGTATGAGCCTGGTCGTTGTGGGGGGTCACACGCGGAACATCGGGAAAACCTCCGTCACTGCCGGTCTCATCGCTGAGCTCCCGCAATACAACTGGACCGCTATCAAGATAACCCAACACGGTCACGGAATCTGCTCGGCCGCGGGCGAGCCCTGCGACTGTGCCGTGGAATACGACCACCCCTACGCTTTGTCCGAGGAAAGCGCTCCCGGCGTCTCTGACAGCGCGCGATTTTTAGCGGCCGGCGCGCGCCGATCGTTCTGGCTGCGTACAGCGATGGGGCAGCTCGGCCATGCAGTCGGCGCGATTCGTGAGATCACAGAATCCAGTGAAAACACGATCGTCGAATCGAACAGTATCCTGCAGTTCTGGCGCCCTGACCTGTATCTGTTTGTCGCCGATTTCGGAATAGCCGATTTCAAGGAGTCGGCGCTTCGATACCT
>Ga0075431_100002658_pt1 | contig 17302 bp, 17 predicted proteins | sample RhiMetdeltSRZDD5_FD_75297 | JGI IMG/M metagenome (GOLD analysis project Ga0075431, IMG submission 75297) | Populus rhizosphere microbial communities from Tennessee, USA - Rhizosphere MetaG P. deltoides SRZDD5 | ecosystem: Host-associated > Plants > Roots > Rhizosphere > Soil | place: USA... | reverse complement strand
GCAGCTAGGGGGTGTCTGGCGTTGCCAGTGGCAGCCGCGCGTGTCGCCAGGGTCCAGCTCCGCAACGAACGGCGCGGTCAGCCATGCATGGATGGCTCCACCCTCGGGACTGGCCCGCGGGCAGGGCGACCATGACCGTGCAACGCTAGTTCGTCTTGGTCAGCGAAGAGGCCGCGGCGCTCTCGGGCTTCAGGAAGACGTCGACGCGCATGCCGGGCAGGAGGGGCGTCTGGCCGTTCAGGTCGACGACGATCTCGAGCACGTCCACATCGGTCGGCTTGCGCGGACCGCGCTGGCCGAGCCGGGTCGGTCCGAGCGCCTGCGCCATCGACGACACCTTGCCCTCGAAGTCCTTGCCCGGGAACGCATCGGAGCGGATCACCGCCAACTGCCCGACGCGCACCTTACCAACGTCGCGCTCTTCCAGCTCTGCCTTGACCTGCATGGTTGCAGTATTGCCCAGCGTCAGCAGGACGTTGTCAGGCGACGGGGTCGCCATCTCGCCAACCTTGGCACTGATCTGCAGCGCAGTGCCGGCGAACGGCGCGCGGATGCGGGTGCGCTCCAGAGCGGCCTCAGCCAGAGACAGCTCTGCGCGGGCCGCCGTGACCGCCGCCTCCTGCCGTGTCGGTGCGGGCAGATTGTCGACGGACAGGGCCTTGCGCAGGGCAAGCCTGGAGGAATCCAGCCGCTCTTGGGCCTTGACGACAGCGTCGCGCGCCTTGTCGAAATCAGCCGGGGTGGCGCCGCCGGTGCGGCGCGCCTTGGCCTGGCGATCGTACTCCTCGCGGCTGATGACGAGCTGGCGCTCGGCGCTGGCCACATTGTCCTCCGCCGTGCGGCGATCCTGGGCCAAGCGGCCGGTGCTCTCGTTGCCGTCGCGGTCCTTGCGGCGGATGGCCAGCTCGGCGGTCGCGGCATGCACACGCGCGATCAGGTCGCCGTCATCGAGACGCACCAGCATCTCGCCCGCGTCGACCTTGTCATTGAGCGCCACCAGCACCTCGGTGATGCGGCCGGCCGCCTGTGCCCCGATTCGTACCTCACCACCCGATGGCTCGACGCGTCCCGGCGCCGAGGCGGCCCAACCGGATTTGGCGGCCGTCTTGGGCGCAGCAGAGCTGTTGCCGGTTGACACACTCGAGGGTGTGGACGTGGAGGTCGATGTGCTGGCCGTTGTCGTCGTGCTACCCGTCGTCGTAATGGGGGCCTTCTGGACCTCCGCATGACGCGAGCTCAGCGTCTTTGGCACGTAGTAGCCGACGCCGAGCGCCAGAACGGCGGCGACGATCAGGACGTTGAGCGTTGAATCAGCCTTAAGCATTGGCTTTCCGCTTTCTGTTGCGCGCTAGCTCATGAACCGTCTCGACCCCCTCGGCGCGGCGCTCCTCGCCGACAATCAGGCCGTCCTCGATACGCAGGATGCGGTTGGCGAAAGGTATGGTGCGGGGATCGTGGGTGACCGCCAGCACCGCCCGGCTCTTGTCACGGGCGATCTCGGACAGCAGCTGCATGACGGCGATGCCGTTCTCGCTGTCGAGCGCGGCCGTCGGCTCGTCGGCCAGCATGACGGCGGGCGAGCCCGCCAATGCCCGCGCGACGGCGACGCGCTGCTGCTCGCCGCCGCTCAGGTTTGCCGGGTAGGACTTGAGCTTGTGCCTGAGGCCGACCTGATGCAGCGCCCTCTGGGCACGCACGATTGCCTCCGAGCCGCGCTCGCCGCGAACATCGAGTGCAAGGCGCACGTTCTCCTCGGCGGTCAGCGTCGGGAACAGATTGTAGGACTGGAAGATGAAACCAATGCTGCGGCGACGCAGCGCCGCCAGACCCTCGGGTCCCAGGCCGTCGGTCGACTGGCCGGCGATGCTGAGCGAACCCTCGGTCGGAGTGAGGATGCAGCCGAGGATCGACAGCAGAGTGGTCTTGCCGCTGCCGGAGGGACCCATCAGCAAAGTGAGCTCGCCAGGGTTGAGCGTCAGACTGACGCCCTTCAGGGCGCGCACGCGGCCTGCGCCCTGGCCCAGCTCCTTGGCGATATCGCGCGCTTCCAGCACGCTCGGGGCGTCTGCGTCGGTCATCGGTTGAACACCATGGCGGGATCGATGCGCATGACTTTGCTGATGGCAGACACCGCCGAGATCGCGCACATGCCGAAGGTCAGTGCGAGCAGCAGGCCTGCCAGTCCCGGCGTCATCATGATGGGCAAGGCGGTGTTGTGACTGAGATAGACAATGGTCAGCGCAATCGACATGCCGAGCGCGTAACCGAGCAAGGCGCTCAAGCCAGCCTGCGCCAGGATCACCCTGTGAATGTATCCCGACGATGAGCCGAGCGCGCGTAGGGTGGCGAACTCGTTGAGGTGATCCTTGGTGCTCGAGTAGAGCGTCTGCGCAACGATCACGGTGCCGACCACAAGACCGAGCACGGCGCCGCCGATCAGCGCCACGCCGGCACCGGTCGCAAACAGCCAATGATTGAGGCTGCGCGTGCGGAACTCAGCCTTGGTCAGCACCTCGCTGTCCGGCAATTTGGCGCGCAGCGCATCGCGCACCGCTTCGGCCTCGTAGCCCGGCTGCAACTTGACCAGCACATAGGTGAGATTGTCGGCCGGCATATTGAGCAGCGAGCGCGCACGATTTAGTGTTGTAAAGACGAACGGTGTGACCGTGAACGAACGGATGCCTTCCGTAAGCCCCGTCACGCGCACGCGCGAGCCGCCGATCTGGGCCGTGTCGCCGACGCCGTTGAGGCCCAGCTCCGCCAAATATGTCTTGTCGACCATCACGGCATCGCGCGCGCCGAGGCCCGTCACATCGCCCGCCACAACATTCCACGGTGCCAGTGCGCCGTCCTCGTAGTCGGTGCCGACCACCACCACCAGCGTCGTGCCGCCGCCCGGCTTGCGCCAGTCCGTGAAGGAGGTGACGAGCGGTGAAGCGCTGAGAACACCAGGCGTGGCAAGAGCGGTGAAGCGCTCACGTGTGCTGATCGGCTGCGCCTCTTCGAAGTTCTTGGTGCCGTAGGCCATGATCCATAGATCGCCATCGGAGCGATCGATCATGGAAATGATCATGGTGCGCGCGCCGAGATAGAGTCCGAGCTGCACGGCAACCAGCACAATGGAAAACAAGATGCCGATCAGCGTGACCGCCAACCGCACCCGGTCATGGAATAGGTTGCGAAATGCCAGTGTTACCGTCATCGCGTGGCCAGGAACCTGCTCCGTCTCGCCACGGCACCTGCCGCGGACTGTTGTGAGATAATCGCGAAGCGCCAGTCAGCGCGTCCGCGCACCCAATTGCCGGCCTTCGCCGCTCCCACGGCGTCCACCCTTGGACCCGATATGGGAAAATAACCGTGAATATATAGGAACTCATTGTCGCGCTTGCGACTTGAGCCGGAAACGGTAAAGCACTGATTTTGGCGCGGGGGCCTGCTTGTTTCTCGGTCGGCATAAACGCGCAGGGAATGGCGCTTATGTGTCACGTCTTGCCGCATTTTCTCCGCATCAGGGTTGCATGTCGCCTCACGAACTGGGTAATCACGTCGCGATCGGAGCGTAAGTCCATGCTTTGCAGTGGAATTTCTGGCCTCGCCAAAGTGGTGCGCGCCACTGCCGGCGCGCTCATGCTGGCGGTTGTAGCAACGCTGCCTGCGGCCAATGCGCAGACCCAACCTGGCCCGCCTATTACTGGAGTTTGGATCGATCACACCGGCAGGGGTGCGGTAGAAATTCACACCTGCGGCAATCTGCTCTGCGGCCGTATTGCCTGGCTTAAGGAGGCCACCGATGCCAAAGGCGCTCCCGCCACGGACAGGAAGGGGCGTCCGCTGTGCGGCCTGCAGATCATCGGCAACCTGAAACAAGGCTCCAACGGCGTCTGGCAGGACGGCTGGATTTACGATCCGGACAAGGACGATACGTTCAACGTCGAGATCCAGATGAAGGGGCGCGACCGGTTGCAGGTGATGGGATACATGGGCGTCAGGTTCTTGAGCGAGACGCACATGTGGAAGCGCGCACCCGAGCCGTTCACCGGTTGCAACGCGTCCCGCGCCTCCTGAGCTCCAATTCATCGACCTCGTCTTCAATCCGCCAGGGCGCCCTTCACGCTGCGCGCTTCGGCTGCACTTTTCGCGGCAGATTCGATGCGTGCGACAAACTCGGTGCTGCGCTCCGCCACGACGTGGCGCTGCTGATCCAGCGTCACCATGTGATAGCTGTCGTCGAGCACAACGGTGTCGACCAGACCGCCAAGGTTCGCCTGCAAATACTGGGCATTCTTCAGGCTCGCCATATCGTCATCGCGCGGATGAATGATGAGTGCGGGCTGGCGCACCTTGTCGAGGTCCGGCTTCACGACCGCGACCAGCTGATTGAAGTGCGCGAACGAACGCATCGGCGTGCTGAACACACCGGCCTGGCCCGAGTCGCCGCCTAGCATGGTCGACACCACAAGCGCGCGCACGCGCTCATCCTTCAAGCCATAAGGCTCGTGCTCGGGAAGATCGAATTCGAGCTTGACCGGCCAAGGGCGAACATACGGCAGCGCGCGCGAGTACCAGGGCATCGACCAGCCGTCGAGCTTCAGGGTCGGCGCGAATAGCAGCAAGCCTTGCACGCCCTCCGGCCGTCGCTGGGCCAGACGCAGCGCCAGGATGCCGCCCATCGACAAGCCGCCGGCGACGATGACGTCACAATGTTCGCGCAAGTGGTCGTGGCCTTCCTCCACGCTCGCGTACCACTGCTGCCAGGTCGAACGGCGCAACTCCTCAGGCGTCCCGCAATGACCTGCCAGCTGGATGCAGGAGACCGTATGGCCTGCCCGGGCGAGAAAATGCGCCACGAAACGCAACTCGGTGGGCGTGCCACCCAGACCGTGGATCAGCAGCACGCCGACGCGGCCACCGGCGAGGTACACGCTGCGATCGGTAAGCAACTCTTTATCCTGAGCGTTCATCTCATCACGTACGCGCGTGGCGTACGACCCCTAATCCCGCCGCGGCCATACACGCTCGGCGCGCATGGCACCAACGCAACAATCGTCGCACCCTGTGAAGACCCTCGACCGGCCGGCCGTGGAGTGAGCGTTGGTCGAACAACCCACGTCCCCGCGGCATGGTTCCTGGGGCCGCGCGGCAATCAGCTTTTCGTGACACGACGCAGAACCTGGTCCAGCAGCTTGAGGGCCAGGTCCATCTCGTCCCAGCTGATGTGCAAACTTGGGGCCAACGTCACCACGTTCTTGTGGTAACCGCCGATATCGAGAACGAGGCCGTAGGTCTTGCCGTTGACGGTGAGGTCGCCCTTGAGCGCTTCATCGACCATGCGATCCACGATCGCCTTCGCCGGCGTATAGCTGTCGTGCGGCTCGCAGATCTCCATGCGCAGGGCCAAGCCCAAGCCATCGACATCTCCGATAACCTTGTGGCGGCGCTTGAGGTCCTGCAGACCCTCGAGCAGGTAGGCGCCCTTCTCCATCACCATCCGCTCATAGTCGGTCTCGGCCATCATCTGCATGGCCTCGAGTGCGACGGCGGTGCCCATCGGATTGGCATTGAACGTGGAGTGGGTGGAGCCGGGAGGGAAGATCTCCGGGTTGATCAGCTCCTCGCGCGCCCACACACCAGCCAGCGGATTGAGGCCGTTGGTGATCGCCTTGCCGAACACGATAGCATCGGGCTTCACGCCGAAGTGCTCGATCGACCACAGCTTGCCGGTGCGATAGAAGCCCATCTGGATTTCGTCGACCACCAGCAGGATGCCGTACTTGTCGAGCACGCGCTTCAGCTCAACGAAGTAATTCTTCGGTGGAATTACGTATCCGCCGGTGCCCTGGATCGGCTCGACGTAGAAGGCGGCGTACTCGGCCTCGCCGGCTTTCGGATCCCAAACGCCGTTGTACTCGCTCTCAAACAGCCGCTCGAACTGCTGCACGCAGTGCTGGCCATACTCTTCCTTGCTCATGCCTTTGGGGCCGCGGAAGTGGTAGGGGAACGGCACGAAGTGGGCGCGGTCGCCAAAGTGGCCGTAGCGGCGGCGATAGCGGTAGGACGAGGTGATTGCCGAGGCGCCGAGCGTGCGGCCGTGATAACCGCCCTCGAACGCAAACATTAGGCTCTTGCCCTTCTTGAAGTTGCGCACGAGCTTCAGGCTGTCCTCGACCGCCTGGCTGCCGCCAACGTTGAAGTGGACGCGGCCCTTGGTGGCGAACTTGCGCGCCGCATCGCGCGCAATATGCGCGGCAAGCTCGATCTTCTCGCGATGCAGATACTGGCTCGCCACCTGCGGCAAACGATCCAGCTGGCGCCGCACTGCATCGTTGAGGCGCGGATTGGCGTAGCCGAAATTGACCGCCGAGTACCACATCTGCAGGTCCAGGTACGGACGGCCCTGCATGTCGAAGATATAGGAGCCTTCGCAGCGATCGAAGATCTTGGCAGGCTCGGTGTAGTGAACGGTGTCGCCGTGGGAGCAGTACAGAGTTTCGAGGGCCAACAGCTCCTCTTCCTCCGTCAACGCGCTCGCACTGTCGCGGCGTACGCGAGCTGTACTCATCATCCTAGCCCATCATCCCTGCTTGATGACTTCTCCACCCTGCCACCTGGTAACGCCGGGCAGCACCCGCGGGTCCATTTTCAATTGGCCATAACCAGCTACGGCCGGATGCATGCGGCAAATAAACGTCGTCAACAACAGATGACCGAGCAACCTTCAGGCGGCCGCGATCGGCCGCACGCTCCGCTCCTCTGGCTCCCCAACGGACCGACCGGCCAGCGCTTCGGCAAAGCTTATGGTCTTCTCCAGCACCACGTCGCGCTGCCGGTCGAGAGTGATGACGTGATAGCTGTCCTCGAGGACCACCGTTTCAACCCGGCCGCCCAGGTTCCACTCGAGATGGTGAGCGTTGCGCAGGCTCGCGCGATCATCCTCGCGCGGGTGCAGGATCAGCGCCGGCTGGGTGATGCTGGCCAGGTCGGCCTTCACAGTCTTCACCAGCTTGCGCAGCTCAAACATCGGCCCGCCGGGAATACTCAGGAAGCCCGCCTTCGACGGATCGCCGCTGTGGATCGCCTCGGCGATGATCGCCCGCAGGCGCTGGTCCTTGATGCCGTAGGGGGAGCGTTCGGAGAACCAGATCTGGTTCGCCACCACCTTCTGCAGCACGATGCGGAACAGGCGGCCATACCAGGGCACGCCCCAGCCGTCGAGCCACAAGGTCGGCGCGTACAGCATGGTGCCTTTGACGGTGTCGGGGTGCTGAGCGGCGAGGCGCAAGGCCAGGATCGCGCCCATCGACAATCCGCCCACGAACACCTGATCGCAGCGTTCCGAGAGGCGCTTCAGCGCCACCTCGGCGCTATCGTACCAGTCATGCCACGTGGTGGCAGTGAGTTCATCGAGCGTGCCGCAGTGTCCGGCCAGCTGCGGGCAATAGACGGTATGGCCTGCGCGAGCAAGGCCGTTGGCAATATAGCGCAGCTCGACCGGCGTTCCGCTCAAGCCGTGGATCAGCAAAAAACCGGTCTTGCCGCCATCGTGGTATACGCCGCGATCTTCTGTCGTCGCTGCCGCGACGCCGTCGGGTTCAACTGAGGACATGTGTGTGGAATCTTTCTCGATCATCTGCTCGCTTGCCGAGCGGCCGGAAGGGCCGTGGCGAGGTCTCTTTCGTAGTTGTTGAGCCAAGCGCCAAGCTTGGCGGTTACCTCGAAGAAATCGTTGAAGGCGACATGCGTGGTGCCGTTGCCGCGGCACAGGTCAAGAAGCTTACCCTTGGCAAACACCAGGTCCGCGCGCCCGGCGATGCAGAAATCCGACCGCCCGTCGCCAACCACCACCTTGACCGACGAGGAGTGCGGCTCGGTAAACGAGCACTTGCAATTGCCGGCCAGCGCCCGGCAGTCGCTGCGCGCCGACGGGAATGTCACGCGCCAACGGTCGCCGCCGGTCGATTCGAGATGATTGGCGTGAAAGGGCACGTTCAAGCCGGCATCGCGCAGAACTGCTTCGATGACGAAGTCGAAGCCGTCGGACACGACCATCATGCCGACGCCGTTGCGCGCGCATTCGCGCACAAAGGTTGGGAAACCGGGATCTACGCCGACCTCCAGCGCCGCCGCGACGAGGTCTTGCGGCGTTGCCCGCAGCAGGCTGACCTGACGCGTCATGCACTCGCGCGAGCCGATCACGCCGGCCTGCCACTCCTCCTCGACCTCGCGCCAAGAGGGATCGGCAAAACGCTCGAACAGCATGTCGGTCGCGTCGCACGGTGCAATCGTTCCGTCGAAATCAACGAACGCACAGCACTTCACACGCGCACGTGACACGTTAACCCAACCCCTTGATAGGAATACCGCACCCAGGCCGCAGTTTTGTCGGTTTTGCTTTAGCTGCGGAACAACGCTCTGCCAACGCTTTTTGTTCTGTATGTCCTTAACCGTTCATCTATCGGTTGTGGCGATAGTTAAAAGGCGCACGTACAAGTAGCGTTGGATGGCCAAAACTTGTGACAATAATGGTGTCTCGACACGCGATGTTGCATCGCCGAGACAGATGGCCGCAGCGGCAGCAAAATTTACCCTGTCTCGGCCTGACGAGCGTTCATCGGCGCTGGTGTCTTTACCCAGGCTAACGCGACGTAACCAACAAAGGCGGCCAATAAACCGAGTAGATATGGCACAGAAAATTCGCACGCATATTTACCAATCGCCCACACGAACATTCCTGCAAGAATCGCGGCGTAAGCACTGGCTGGACCGCCGAAACGGGTGAAGAGCGCAAAGAGTGTAGCGACAAACACCCCTGCGCTGCCAAACGCCGACGCGGTCTCCACCAGCTCGTGGATGCCCTCCGACGTAAGGGCGATCAGAAATGCCACCACGCTGAGAACGAGCACCGTCAGACGCACGGACCAGAGCTTGCCCCGTTCGCTCAAGCTCGGCACCGCACGCACGACGATATTGTGCGAGAGCTGCGAAGCGGGCGCGTGTAATGCAGCGTGTACGGCCGACAGGATGGCCGACACGATCGCCCCGACGAATACGACGTACACCGGGCCAACAAGATGCTGCTCGGCAAGCTTCGGAATGAACTGTTCCGTGTCCGCCACATCTAGCCCGAGCGAGGGTCCAAGCAATCCAAGCAGAACAGGGATCGCGCCAACCGTAAGGTAGATGGCGCCGCCCAGCATCGTGCCCGAGGCTGCAATTTGCGCCGTACGCGCGCCCAAATAGCGCGAGATCAGCTCCACCGCAACGATCGTGCCGCACACGGGTATTGCAAGATGCTCGAGCGTCGCGAGTAGACCCTCCTCGTGGTCGATCGGGCTCAGGCGCGCGGGCTCGATCTGCGCCACCGCCTGGCCAAACCCACCCAGGCCCGAAACGACCACCGCTGCCAGGATGAGCAACCCGGCAACCACGGCGATGCCTTGAATGGTGTCGGTAACGGCGTCAGCCAGCAGTCCGCCAACCACGGAATAGGCGGCTACGAGTACTGCCGCCAGCGTGATGGCTGAGGCAAGACCGAGGGCGGAGTTGGCGCTCAGCACCTGGCCGAACGCGCGCACCTGCGCCGCCGCCCAGATGATCGAGCCCGGCAGCAGGACGATGACCACCAGGCGCTCGACGCCCTGCGAATAGCGCTTGCCAAACAAGTCGGCGAAGGTCGTTAGCCCCCGCGACCACAGGGATCGGGCGAAGAACAGCCCGACGATGATGATGGCAGCCGCGTAACCGAACGGATCGACGAGGCCGCCCGCCAGGCCCTTCTCGTAGACGGAACCGCTGGAGGCGACGATCGCCTCTGCGCCGAAGTAGGTGGCGAACACCGAGAACACGACGAGGCCGGTGCCGAGCCGCCGGCCGGCGAGGATGTAGTCGGCCTCGGTCGTTATGCGCCGCGAAACCCAGGCGCCGACGGCGAACTGGGCGAGCACGTAGACGACCATCCCGATCAGCACCGCGTTCATGGCACCCCCCTCGACCCCAACCCCGGGGCCGCACATTGCGCACGCCCAACCCCCAGCGCAAGCCGACCGTAGCCGTAGCTGCAGGCGCTCCCGCCTCAGTTCCCCCCAAATTATCTGCTTAAAGTAGTCTTGAGCATATCGGCCGGCGATCCCAAATTGCGGTGGCCGGCTTTCCGCGGATCGCGAGGTCGAATTGAGCGCCCGCACGTTTCTACAGCATCCCTTCCGACCGGTTGTCTCCAGCATCGCGGCTGCCGCTCTCGTGTTCGCTCAGCTGCCCACGGCGCAGGCTGCGTCGGCCATGACGCGGGCCGAGTACGAGGCCTGCCAGGCGCGCGACGAACAGGGCTTCCGCTTGGCCGTGGAAACCCTGACGCGCAGGAGCCTGGAAGCCGGCATCGCCGGTTTCGACTACAGGGCGGTCGTCAACGACGAATGGCGGCGCGGCAACGTCGACGACGTGATCGACCGCCAGGTCGACCAGACGATCGGCGAGCTGCGCGACGAGTCGAGCTGGGTGCAGCTCTGGCAGACGCTGACCTCGCAGCAGAAGGCGCGCGAGCTAGCCACCACCGCGGCCGAGCGCGTTTACCGGTCCGACGCCATGAAGAAGGCGCTGGAAGGCGTGGCCACCGGCATCGGCAAGGAGATCGGCAAGCGCATCGAGTTGGCCACGGTCGACACGGCAGGTCCCGCCACGCAATGCGTACAGGCGTTTCTGGGCCCGCGCTACGGTGCCACCATTGCCCGCATCGTGGCGACCGGGACGGGGCGCGAATACGGGATCGATCCGGTCAAGGGCGCCGCTCAGGTCTCCACCGGCCAAGTGGTCGTCGAAGGTACCGATGCGCTGGCCGGCACGGTGGTGCTGGTCGTGCGCCGGCAGCTCGCCAACATGGCCTCACGCATCGGCCAGCGCGTGGTCGGGTCGATTCTCGGCCGACTGGTCTCGGTGGTGGCCGGCGGCGTCGGGCTGGTCCTGATCGCCAAGGACATCTGGGACTTCCGCCACGGCGTGCTGCCCATCATCGGCACCGAGATGAAGTCCAAGGAAACCAAAGACAAGGTGCGCGACGAACTCGCCAAGTCGGTCAGCGAACAGATCGGTGAGAGCATCAAGGAGATCGGCAGCAAGACGGCTGATCGGGTGGTCGAGATCTGGCTCGAGTTCCGCCGTGCGCATGCCAAGGTCGTGGAGCTTGCCGAGCGTGTGGAGGTCTTCAAGCGCTTCCTGGATACGGTCAAATCGGACGACCTGCCCAAGCTCGACGAGGTGGTGGCGCTGGTGCTGGCGAGCGAGGGTGAGGCAGGCATCATTCGCCGCCTCGACAACGGCACGCTGCACCGTGCCGTCAGCGGCCTGCCGACGGGCGCCATCGACATCGCCCGCGAGACGCAATCCCTGGAGACGGCGCTGCAATGGTCGGCGGTGGCCGGCGACAGCCTCGCCAAAGTGGTCGAATTCGAGATCTATCGGCAGGCCAAACCCGACAGCTTCACCAAAGCGAGCCTGCAGAAGTTGCTGGGGCTGCAGGACCGGGTGGCGGTGATCCGCCTTGCCGCGTTGCAGCCAGCTGCGCGCGATGCCCTGTTCGCGCTGCCGGCCAATGAGCTGAAAGGGCTGGCACGTAGCCTCGACGAACCCCAACTCGACAGCCTGTCGCGCTACCTGACGGGGTTGGACAAGTCTTCGGCTCTGCGCGTGCTGCAGGTGGTCGGGCAGAACCCCACCCGCATGGCGGAGCTCGGCAAGCCGAGCGTGCGCGACGCGATCCTGTCGAGCAGCGACCAGGCGGCTGCGCTCGGCATGATGCTGCAGGCAACCAGCGTGCCCGACCCGACCGTGCTTCTGGCCCACGCCCAACTCGTGCTCGACGGACGCGTCAGCCCGCTGCTTCTTTGGGAGAAGCACGCCGTGTGGTTGGCGGCAGCCGTCGTGCTGTCGCTGGCGCTGCTGATGATGCTGAAACGGCTCGTGTTCGGCACGCGGCCGAAGATCATCGTGCAGGAAAGCTATGGCCGCAGCCGCGGGGACCGTGGCTGATGCGCCTTGTCACCAGCGAGGACGTGTACGACGAGCCGATCGAGCGGGGCGAGCTGGTTTATGCCTGCGCAGTGGCCGGCGCCAACATCCTGCGCGACATGCGCGAAGCGATCACCAATACGCTCGGCGGCAACATGACCCGCTACGAGGCGCTACTGGACAAGACCATTGCCCGCGCTCTGGAATCTCTGTGCGAACGTGCCAAGGCACGGGGCTACGACGGCGTGCTCGGCATCCGTATTTCGCACCCGCACATCACGGACGGTGCCATCGAGGTGGTGGTAGCCGGAACCGGCTTCAAGCGCGCCAGGCAGCAGCGCTGATCGCTGTGCCGGATGAGCCAGTTACCCACACGCGTTCACCGACCGCGGTGGCAGGGTCGGCTGCGGCTGATATAAGTTGGCACGCTTGCGGGATTCGCAACTGCGCTAGGGGAGGCGCGGCCCATCAAGGCCGAGCAACGGGAGAGACCTAATGGCTCTGAAAGCTCCAGGAATCCTGATCTTCTTGTTGTCGATAATTGTGGCCCTGGCCGTCCTGTTCTCGAAGTTCGCAGGTGCAACAATTCCGTTCTTCACCGGCGATACCACCTACTTCTTCGGCCTGCTGGCTGCCTACCTGATCCTCGTACTGGGCTGCATCATGCGCGGGCTGTGACGTTTTCGATCGTCCGGTGCTTCGCATTTTATCCACTACGCCAAAATTCCTGTGCCGATCTGTCGCGCGGCTTTTGGTGCTCTGGAAAAGCGGCCCTGATCGGGTCGTTATCCGCCAATGGCAAGACACCGTTTCCTTCGTGAGCGGATCCTCCTGCGGCGCATGCGGCGCTGGCAGCGGGAGGTCGCGCTCGCCGTCATGCTGACGGTTGCGGCGATCGCGTTCATCGCGGCGGCGTTCCTGCGCGGTGATGGCGCATCGCCCGAGTCGCCCTATGCGACGGCGCGCAAGCCGCCGCAGAACTAGTCCCGCGCCGGGATAGACCGCTACTGCGCGGTCCAGCCACCATCGATCGAGTAGTTGGCGCCGGTGATCGAAGCTGCGGCCTGGCTGGCGAGGAACGCAGCCAGTGCGGCGACCTGCTCGACCGTGACGAACTGGTTGGTCGGCTGGCGCGACAAGACCTGCCGCTTGGCCTGGTCCTCGGTGATGTTCTCGGATTTGGCGAGCTCCGGGATCTGCTTCTCGACCAGCGGCGTCCACACGAACCCGGGTGAGATGGCATTGGACGTGACGCCGTGCTCGGCGAGCTCCAGCGCGACAGTCTTGGTGAAGCCCGCAAGCCCGTGCTTGGCTGACACGTAGGCGCACTTGAAGGGCGAGGCGCGCAGCGAGTGCGCCGAGCAGATGTTGATAATGCGCCCCCACTTCCTCTTCTTCATGCCGGGCACCGCCGCACGCACGGTGTGGAAGGACGAGGTCAGGTTGATGGCGATGATGGTGTCCCACTGCTCGATCGGGAACTCCTCGACGGGGGCAACGTGCTGGACGCCGGCATTGTTGACCAGGATGTCGACCGAGCCGAAGTCGCGCTCCGCTTTGGCGATCATTTCGGCGATCTGATTGTGCCGCAGCATGTTGGCGGGATCGAACGCGACACGCACGCCGACCTTCTTGATCTCGGCGATCGGCTTCTCGTTGTCCTTCTCCGAACCCAGGCCGTTGACGACGATGTTGCAGCCGTCCTTTGCCAGCGCCAGCGCAATGGCGTGGCCGATACCGGAGGTGGAACCGGTTACGACAGCGGTTTTGCCTTTGAGACTCATGAGGAACCTCGGCGTTGTGTGATGCTTGCGTTGGCAGGCATCCTGCCGCAAACACCCTTACTTGAACATGACCGTCACGAAATTGTGCGGCCAAAAGCGACGAAAGGACTACCTATGACGCCGGAAGAGAAGCTTGCCTCGATGGGGCTAGCACTGCCCGAGCTACCAAAGCCTCTTGCCAACTACGTACCCTTCAAGCGGCACGGTGATACCTTGTACTTGTCGGGCCAGGGCCCGCGTCGCAACGACGGCACGCTGATGACCGGCAAGGTCGGCCGCGACGTGACGATCGAGCAGGCCTACGAGCACGCCAAGCTGGTCGGCCTCGGTCTGCTCGCTGCTGCCAAGGCAGCGGCCGGCGATCTCGGCAAGGTCGAAGTCCTAAAAGTGCTGGGCATGGTCAACGGGGTGCCCGAATTCACTGAGCAGCCCAAGGTCATCAACGGCTGCTCGGATCTGTTCGTGGCGGTGCTCGGCGAGCGCGGCCGACACGCCCGCTCTGCGGTCGGCATGGGCTCGCTGCCTGGCAACATCAGCGTCGAGATCGAGGCGATCATGCGCATCCACGCGTGAGGCGCTCGTCCATTCGGCGTGGGTGAAGAAAAACGGCAACGAAGCTGGCATCCGTCCAACGCCGGAGCAAGGTGATGCATGGATGGTCCGGACAAGCTTGAGCATGACCCGCCTGGCGCATCGAGCGGAAGCCGCGCCGCTCCGGGCCGGCGGCAACTACGGCAGGAAGCCTTTTTCCAGATCCATGGACTGGCGGACGCGCTCCTTGCCCTTCGCGTCCGCGACCGCCAACGCCCACGTCACATTGGTACCCTTGTCGAAGGACGTGGTGGACTTCAGGCGCGCCCGTAGCGTCTCGCCCGGCGTGAGCGTGACCGGCTCAAGGGCGGGCAGGTACAGCTGCTCCCAATGTGTGCGCGGGTCGAGCGGGCCGGTCGACAGGCGCACGCCCTCGGCCAAGTCGGCCACCCACCACAGCGCCAGCCCGTAGATGGTGGCGGCGCGTGTTGCCTTCCATTCGACCTCGCCCGCGCGGGTCGTCTTGTTCTTGCGGTCGAAGCGAACCTGATCCCAGGCCTTGGCTGCCGCGCCGCCGTCGAGCAGGTCGGCGCGCTCCAGCCAGCGCACATAGATGTTGTTGAGGCTCATCGCCTTGGCAGGCGCGAAGTCGAGCCCATAGCCGACCTCGTCCCAGGCCGCCAAGTCGCGGTACTGGCGCTCACCCACCACCGGACAGACGTACTGCTCGACCGCCGCGGGGATGATGGCGCCGCCCGGGTTCAGGAAGCGTTCGCGCGCATCGTTGAGGGTGGCGATGATGTTTTCCTCGAACGGATAATTGCCGAGCGTCTCGGACACGATCAGATCGACCCGATCGGGTTGGGCGACATCCGTCGAGTGCACCTCGGCGATGCGGCAGTTCGACAGACGATTGTGTCGTAGCAGCTTGCGGGCAATGGCGGCGATTTCCGCGGTCTCGTAGAGGTCGACCCGCTTGGCTCCCAGACCGGCGGCCAGAAAGCCTAGGAAGCCCGTGCCTGCGCCGATGTCAGCGACCGTCGTCTTGCCCTTGACGATGACGCGCTGCAGGGCCGCATGGAAGGCGGCATTGCGCACGCGGTCGGCCAGAAGCACGCGGTGGTATTCGATGCGCATCGGCTCAGGGGTCAGGTTTCAGGGGAGGGTTGGAGGCCAGGGTTGGGGGGCCAGGCTTCGGGGGCCAGGGTTCGGGAGCTTGGGTATAGCGCATTTCTGACCCCTGATCCCTAGAACCTGTCCCCCTGACTGGTCCGCCTTGCGAAAGCCCCAGGTCTCGGCCATGGTCGGCCCCGTCGCCAATTCCCTTCTGCAAGCAATGTCCCAGCCCAGATCCCCAGTCACGCCAAACAGCCCGGCCATCCGCTCCGGCATCCCGGCCGTCGATCGCTATCTCGATGACGGCTACGCAAGTGTAGTTGGCATGTCGTCGCGCTTCGCAGCGGCCATTTGCTGCGGCCTGATGCGCATACAAAGCGAGATGGGGGTGACGGGCCAGGTGGTGGAGATCGGCCCGTTCGAGGGACGCTTCTTCATCGCGCTCGGGCACGCGCTGAAAACCGGCGAGCGGGCGCTTGGCATCGACAAGTTCGACTGGCCCAATCCCGAGGTGATCGACCGCTTCGAGGCCAACTGCGCCAAGCACGGCATCCCGGCCGAGCGCCGCATCACCTGGAAGGCCGATAGCGGCGGCATGCAGCCGGCCGAATTGCTGGCCAAGCTGGGCGGCCGGCAGCCTCGTTTCGTGCACATCGACGGCGAGCATTCCAGGGCGGCCCTGACCAAGGACCTCGAGCTTGCCAGCGCCGTGCTCGATCCGGCCGGCGTCATCGTGCTCGACGACATGCTGCACCCTGGCTACCCGACGCTGATGGTGGCGGTGCAGGACTACCTGCAGCGCCACCCCGAGATGTGCGTGCTGTGCGTGATCGACCGCGAGACCGTGGTGGCCGCCACCAAGTTCGTGCTGTGTCGCACGGACTGGTTCAAGCGCTACGAGGAGAGGCTGCTTGAGGCCTATCGCGACAACGTCTGGCCGCTGGGCGCCGACTTCGAGCCGCACTGGTGCCTGGTGCTGTCGCTGGACACCCGGTTGGCGGATATCGTTTGAACGTAGCCATCAGCGGCCAGGGTTGGTCAGTCGCCGTACTTTCACCTTGGCTTTGCCTGCGTTGTTTGCATAGAGATGCAGCGGGAAGAGACCCCAGTAAGCATCATTGACGAACAGGAAGAGTTCGCCGCTGTTGTGGGGAGCGAGCACGCTTGTCATCAGCTTGCGCGGCTTTGCCGTACCGTCGACGTCGGACGGAACCAACACGTGCTCGTCGGTGCCATAGGTGCCGACACGAGCGATGGGCACGAACCACGCCGCCTTGAGGTGCCGCCGCACAGGTACCGTGCTGGCCATGGTCAGCCTCTGCAGCCAACCAAGCTTGGCAAGCCCGACACCCGTCAGATCGGCTTCGTTTCCGCCGTCGCTCCACGCCGCAGTGTCGGGAATCGCAATCGAGATTTCGTACCTATGATCACGGCTCAGGCGCAATCCCGTATCCATGCACGGGTCGCTTGTGTTGAAATCAAACGATTCCTCCTGCGCTAGGACGAGCTTACCGAGGTCGGACTGCGTCTGACATATTCCTCCTCTGGACGATTGAAACCAAAATGCCGTTCGGTCCAATGTGGCGATCGCGAGTAGTGCGGCCGCAAGCAGCGCAACGAAAGGAAACAGTCTCCAGGCTGCGAAGTGCCAGCTGGCTTTGGCTGCCTTCGAAGCCAGGAGCCGGAGCGCGAGCGCATCAAGCAATGAGGGACTGGGGTTCGCCGGGAGCTTGGCGTTGCCGACGTTCCAGGCAACACGTGAGCGCTCGGCGATGGTGGCCCTGAGGGCCCTGCCTCGCCACCAGGACACCAGGCCAACGATAGCCAGGATCGCAGCCGTGGTCGGATTGTTGGCGAAGGCCTCCAACCAGGGC
>Ga0075431_100002655_pt1 | contig 17307 bp, 11 predicted proteins | sample RhiMetdeltSRZDD5_FD_75297 | JGI IMG/M metagenome (GOLD analysis project Ga0075431, IMG submission 75297) | Populus rhizosphere microbial communities from Tennessee, USA - Rhizosphere MetaG P. deltoides SRZDD5 | ecosystem: Host-associated > Plants > Roots > Rhizosphere > Soil | place: USA... | reverse complement strand
TTAGCCCAACGGCGGACCGGAGCTTCGCGCCCGACGGCCGCGTTAAGCAACGTTTGCCCTGCTGATGAGCTTCGTCGCGCTCGACCGGGGCTGCCCGTCCGTAACGATCTCGGGACGGTGCGCGGCCATACTCATCCTCATCGTCGAGGTGCCCATCCGGGCGCTCGAGGGGGAAGCATGACCGTTGGCCGGCCGGCGCGACTCGCCTGGTCGCTGGCTGGAGCCTGCATTGCGCTCGTGCTCAGCAGCCTGGTGCTGTTGCTCGCCGTCTCACATGCCGGGGACGTCTCCCAGTACTACTACGAGGATGCCGTGGTGGCGGTCGCATTCGCGCTGCTGGGCGCCGTCGTGGCCGCCCACCGCCCGGAGAACCCGATCGGCTGGCTGTTTCTGGCCATTGGGCTCAGCGGCGCCCTCGGCGTTATCAGCAACGAGTACGCCAAATACACGCTGGTCACTACTCCAGGCGCGCTACCGGGTGGATCGGTGGCGGCGTGGCTCAGCACCTGGACTTGGTGGCCAGCCTACGGGCTGGTCCCGCTGGTGCTGCTGGTGTTCCCCGACGGCCGCCTGCCATCCCCGCGCTGGCGCTGGGCTGCCTGGCTGGCCGGCGCCGGAGTCGCGGCCATGACCCTGGGGATCGCGGCCAGCACGATCGGCGACCCGGTGCGGTTCGCGCTCAGCGAGGAGGAGCCAGGCGGACTACCAGGGCTCGTGCTGGCTGTAAGCGTCATAGCTGCCGCGGTGAGCTTCCTGGCGGCGCTGGTATCGCTGGCGCAGCGCTGGCGCCGAGCCCGAGGCAACGAGCGCGAGCAACTCAAGTGGGTCGCCTTCGCGGCCGGCCTTGCCCTAGTCGCCAACATCGTGCTGCAGATCTTCCAGCTTCCCGGGCTGGGCCTGGTCGGCGTGGTGCTGGTTCCGGTCGGTGCCGCGGTCGCGATCCTGCGCTACCGCCTGTACGACATCGACCGGATCATCAGCCGCACCCTGGGCTACGGACTGCTCACCACCCTGCTCGGGCTGGTCTACGTGGCTGGGGTGTTCGTGTTCGGCCGGCTGCTCAACCCGGGTGGCGAGCCCTCCGAGCTTGCTGTGGCCGCCTCCACCCTCGCCGTGGCCGCACTGTTCCAACCGGCCCGCCGCAGGATCCAGGCCGCCGTTGACCTCCGCTTCAACCGGGCCCGCTATGACGCGGCCAGGACCGTGGCCGCGTTCAGTGCCCGCCTGCGCGACGAGGTCGACCTGGACACCCTCTCGGCGGAGTTGGTCGCGGTCGTCAACCAGACCATGCAGCCGACCCGCGTGTCACTGTGGCTGCGCCTCTCAACGCCCAGGCAGCCGAGTGCGACCGGGACCTCAACAGGGCTGACACTACCTGACCCGGCGCTAACCAATTCGGGAGCCCACAGGCGCTTCTGGACCAGTTCACTTTGTGCGGCCTCAGTCGGTGGCAGCGCCATGGCCGTAGCTCGACGTTCGTTAGCCCTACAGTACCGATTGGCAAGCGAGGCGACGACTGCAGGTCCGCCCGAGCGTCCAGCAAGCGGCGCCTGCGGCCGTTGACGCGCTTACCGTCGTAGCCGTGCATGGAGTTGACCCGGGCTCGTGGACACCGAGACCCAGCGCAGGCCTGGCGGCGTGCCGATGCTAGGCTTCGCAAAGAGGGAGGGTTGTTGGTTGAGGGGGCGATTTTAGTGCCCATCAGGGTGGTCCTCGCCGAGGACAGCTACCTCGTCCGTGAGGGTGTCCGTCGACTGCTCGAGACCGAGCCGGACATCGATCTGGTCGACGTCTGCGAGGACTATGACTCGCTGCTCGAGGCTATTAGCAGCGCCGACCCTGATGTGGTCCTCACCGACATCCGCATGCCCCCGACCGGCACCGACGAGGGTATCCGGGCCGCCGAGCGGCTCCGCCAGACACACCCCGCAGCAGGGGTCGTGCTGCTGAGCCAGTACGCCGACCCCGCCTACGCGCTGGCCTTTCTCGAACACGGCACCGAGGGCCGTGCCTACCTGTTGAAGGAACGAGTCGCCGACCTCGACCACCTCCTGGCCGCGATCCGTGAGGTCGCCGAAGGCGGGTCGGTGATCGACCCCAAGGTGGTCGAGACCCTCGTGACCGCGCGGTCCCAGGCAGCCCAATCCCCCCTCGCCCGCCTCACTCCCCGCGAGCGCGAGGTTCTCTCCCTGCTCGCTGAGGGCAAGAGCAACGCTGCGGTGGCCGACGGGTTGGTTTTGAGCGAGCGGGCGGTGGAGAAGCACATCAACTCGATCTTCGCCAAACTCGGCCTGCCGGAGGCCCGCGAGGCCCACCGGAGAGTCAAGGCGGTGCTGCTGTTCCTGGCTGAGCAGCGCTGACCAAGAGTAGTGCTGCCACCACCATCAGGGTGAGTGGAAGCAGGCTGGTCGAGCAGGTTCCCTCGCCGCCACAATGAGACAAGATGGCGACCCGACCTGTTCCCGTCCTGATCGTCGACGATCAGGCGTTCTTCCGTAGCGCGGCTCGGGCCGTGCTGGCCGTGATGCCGGGGTTCACGGCGGTGGGCGAGGCCTGGTCGGGCGAGGAGGCAGTCGCCAGGGTGGAGGAGCTTTCGCCGGAGTTGGTGCTGATGGACATCCACCTCCCAGGCATCAGTGGAATCGAGGCCACCCGCCGGATCCGCGCAGCCCATCCAGACACGGCAGTCATGCTGCTCTCCACCTACAAGGCCGAAGACCTGCCGGCCGATGCCCGCGAGTGCGGAGCGATCGCCTACCTCCACAAGGAAGATTTCGAACCCGAGGTCCTGGAGCGGATCTGGACCGATCACCAGCCCGTCGGCTGAACCACTCCGAACACAGCACGATGGCCGCCCATCGCGCTACCCGGCTATCGGGAGGATGCCAAGGACGCTGGTGCCCGTGCCCGGAGAAGACTCGACCCGCAGTGAGCCACCGATCGCCCCCAGACGGTCGTGCATGTTGACAAATCCTGTGCCGATACTTTTCGCAGCCGGGTCGAACCCTACGCCGTCGTCGGTAACGACAAACCGCAGGGCGCCGGCTTCCTCCCAGACCCGCACGACCGCTGTCGCCTCCGGGCCGGCGTGTTTCATGGCGTTCTGGAGCGCCTCCAGGCAGCAAAAGTAGGCCGCGGCCTCCATCTCGCTGGGGTAGCGGCCGATCGACCCGGTCTCGACCCGGGTCGGGATGGTGGCCCGTAGGGCGGCTGAGCCGAGAGCTGCAGCGAGGCCCTGGTCCATGAGCAGCGGCGGGTAGATACCGTGGGCGAGGCTGCGGAGTTCCTCAACGGCGTCCTTCAGCTCGCCCCGGAGCTCGTCGAGCATGCTTCTGGTCTGCTCGGGATCTGTATCTACGAACCGGCTGGCCAGGCGGAGCTTGACCGCCAGGGCCACCAGCCTCTGCTGTGCGCCGTCGTGGAGGTTGCGCTCGATGCGGCGGCGCTCGGCATCGGCGGCGGCCACGATCCGGGCCCGGGAGGCCTGCAGCTCCTCGGCCTGGTGCCGGACCTCATCCAGGGAGGCCTGCAAGGCGGAGTCCAGGCGCACGTTGTGCAGGGCCAAGCCGACCTGGCGGGCCAACTCGGCCAGGACCCGCTCATCCTCCTCGCTGAACCGCTCCTCGGGCCGACGCACGACCGCCAGCAGCCCGAGCAGCTCCCCGGAGTGGGCCACCGGCGCCACGCGGATCGCGCCATCCTCGCGACCGTCGAGCAGGCCTGGCAGCCAGACGGCCAACCAAGCCGAGCCGGTGACCCCGGCCCGGGCCACCACTGGCGCTTCGGCGGGGCTGATGACCAGCCGGGCCGGGGTCCGGTCAGGCACGGACGCGGACCGCTCCAGCAGCCCTTCCGAACCAGTCCAGACCTCGGCGGCCTCCAGGGCCATCGTTTTGTGGAGCGACTCGGCGAGCTGGAGCAGCAACTCATCCAGCGGAATCGCCCGTGACAACCGCGTGCCGAAGGTACGCAGGGCCTCGTCGGGAGCAGACCGCTCGCCGTACACCAGCCGATTGGCGGCCTGCGTGAGCCGCTCCCTCGCCGGGTGGTAGAGCAGCGCGCATACCGCTGCAGCAAGCATCGAGAGCAGGAGTAGAGCACGTTCCCGCTCGCTGGGCACTTGACCCAGCCCGAGGACGACCAGCAGGTAGACGGCCACGACCAGCCCGCTCAGGCCGGCAAGGGAGACCGTATGGGCGAGCAGGCGGTCGACCCGACCAACCAGGCGAGGCGTGGCGCCGGCAGCCAGGGAGACGGGGATCAGGACACTCACCGCTCCCACCACCTCAGGAACCTCCCGTGGCCATCCGGCGAGCACACGAAGGGCCGTGACCACCAGGGCGGCCTCGGCGACCACGACAACGGCGAGCCCGATCCACTCCATGCGCTGGCGGGCCGTGCCGCGGGTAGCCAGGAACCGCCGGTGCGAAGGCGGCACGCCGGCGGCTACAGCAAGGACCACGGCAGCGACCACCGGCCAGAGCGGCAGGGCAGGACGCTGTCCCCACAGGGCGAGCCCGAGACACGCCCCGGCCGCGTAGGCCACGGCGACCGCGATCCGCCGCGGGCGGCTCACGAGCCTCCCGTCGGGTAGGCCGATGATCAGGTGCAGGGCCACGGCAGGGAGCAGCCCGGCCGCCAGCGGACGGACCAGGGCGGCCGCGGAGGCCAGCGGCCCGGTTGGGTCGCGGTGCAGGATGCCGCTACACAGCACACAGGCGCCGCCGAGGGCGGCGGCGGCGAGCACCACCACCCCAAGACGCCGCTGGCCAGCCCGTAGGACGAGCGCCAGCCCGGCCAGCGCCCAGGCAACCACCAGCCCGACCCGGACCATCTCGGCGGCACTGAGGCCATCGTCGTTGACCAGCAGCAGCCCGCCAAGAGCAAGCGAGGCCCCGACCGGAGCGAGGGCGACGACCAGGTGCGCTCGGCGGTCACGATGAGGCTCGGCCGTGGGACGGAGCGCCGCGGGTCTCTCCATGGTGGCCATGATCACTCCGATCGCAGGACGACGGCCGGCCGGGTGGCCGCCGCCGCCCGGGCCGGAAGGGCGGCGACCAGGTTGGCGACCAGGACCGTGGCCGGGATGACCAACAACACCACCAGGGCGGGCGTGATCGGTTCGGCCGCTGACCCCAAGCCCTGGTTAACCAGGACCCAGCCCCAGCGTCCGGCGGCGACGCCCACAGGCAGGCCGATCAGCAGCGCCACCGCGGCCAGGATCGTGGCCTGCCAGGCCACCGTGGCCGATACCTGGCGACGGATGAACCCGAGCGCCTTCAACACGGCCAAGTCCCGACGGCGCCGCCGAACCGAGGTTACGAGCAGGTGACCGAGCGTGGCCGCTCCTAGGACGGCGAGCAGCACCGCCAGCAGGAACGGCAGGCCACTGACCCGCCGAAGGTTCTCGACCTCGTCGGGGGTCGCCGCGCGCAGCACAGTCGGGCCGAAATCACGCCGCAGGCTGGCGTAGGCCGCCTCCTTGTCCACCCCGGGTGCATACTGAACGACGAACTGGTTTGGACGCTCGGTGGGCAGGACGGCCCTGAGGCCGTCGACGGTCAACACCGCCCCAGTCGACATAGTCATGCCGCTGGCCGCCTCGGACAGCAGCACCTCGCCGACGATCCGCAACGACCGCCGCCCACCAGAGCCCTCGACCGGCACGACGTCACCAATACGGCCGCCGAGCCCACGCAACGTGGCTCGCCCCAACGCAATCTCGTCGGCCGAGCGCGGCTCGCGGCCGTCGGACACCCGAGGCAGCACGCTACCCTTAACCGGGCTCATCCCCAGCACCGGCACCGTCGTCCCGGCGATGTCGAGCGCCTGGACGGCCTGTTCGAGGAGCGAGTAGCCGCTCACCAGGCGGTTCCGGGCGAGCAGGTCGCCCTTCGAGCTGATGTCGATCCCGTCGTTGGGATTGCCGACCGCCACGTCCCAGTTCCATCCTTGCAGGGCCGGGGAGCGGACCAAGTGGTCGAGGCTGGCGGCGAAGGTGAGCGACGCGGCGATGGCGGCGACCGCCACCACGACGCCGACCGTCGCAGTACGGACCGGCGCCGCGGTCTCACCGCGCCCCGGCTCCAGCGCCAGCCGGATACCGGTTACCGCGCTCGGCGTCGCCCCGGCCCGAGCCATGCGCTCGACCACCAGGGAGGACCGCCGTGGCGTCCGGTCCCGGCCGCTCACGCTCCCCCCCGCCTGGGTGACCCACCACGCGGCCATGCCGGCCCGAGCCAGGACGGCCACCAGCACCCCCACGACGCCGACGGCGAGGACCCGGACATCCACCGACAGGCCAGGATCTACCTCGGCCTGCCGCGCCAGGCCGATCGGTGAGAGGGGCGAGATCAGGACGGCGAGGATCGCAGCGAGCAGCGCTCCACCGGCGCCGACGAGGGCCACCCTGACGAGGGTCACGGCCACTAGCTGGGATCGGGTCATGCCAAGCGCCCGCAGAATCGCCTGCTCGCCCGCGTCGAGCTGGACCTGCCGGGCGACACTCTGGCCGACCACCAGCAAGCCGGCGATCGCCGCAAGCACGGCAAATGCCAACAGGGCGACCGCCTGAACCTGCATTGCCCTCCTTGCCCGACCGGACGTCTGCTCGATGTCGGAGCCGACCTCGATTTTGGCCTTGCGTCCCCCGGGCAGGGCGCGGACGGCCGCCCTGAAGCTGTCTAGATCCTCGGTGCCGCGGTGCAGGCGTACGGCCACCCCGACGCCGAGATTGGCCACCGTCTGACCATTGGCCCGCCAGAACGCCGGAGTCAGGTAGAGATCGTTGACACCCAGATAAATAACGTCTTGCTGGATCGGGACGGGGCTGAGGTCGTTGGGTTGGCGCGCGATCCCGGTGACCGTGAAGTCGAACGCCGGACCGGCCGGGTCGGGGATCCTGCTCGAGTCCAGATTCTGCTCGAACTGCCGCGGCGTGTAGGCCCACATACGCAGCGTCTGGCCAGGCCCGAGCCGCCGCTTGACCGCGAGCGTCTCGTCGATGGCCACCTCTAGCGGACGGGCCGGGTCGGGCAGGCGGCCGCGGACCAGGAGCGGCCGGTCCGAGGTGACGAGCGCCCGACCGTGCACGGTGGCCCACGGGTTGATGCTACCCAGCGCCCCCGGGTCGGGAGCCCCCGAGGGCGTACTCGGCGTGAGCGCCATGTAGGCGCCCTGGTCGGCGTCGGCGACCTGCGGCAGTTGCTTCACGGCGTCGAAGTCCAGCCCAGCCACCGAGATGTTCATCGGGCGGCTATAGGCCAGGAATCGCTCCATGGCCGAGTCGGTGCGCCGGGCGCCTGCCACGGCCGCCATGACGGCCCCCCCGGCCAGGCCCACGACCATCACAAGCAGCACGGTCGTCTGCCAGCGGCGCCGTAGCTCGGCGCGGGCCCGGACCCAGACGGCGGCCATCGTGTCACCTCGCGGGCGAGATGGAGCAGGATGGGGTCATGGGCGGGGATGGCCGACAAGGGTCGGGGGCGTGGTGGAGTCGATCTCGCCGTCGGCCATCCGGCCGTCGCGCATCCAGGCGATGCGTGAGGCGGCTTCGGCGACCTCTTGGTCATGGGTGACCAGCAGGATGGTTTGACCGCCCGAGTGGAGGCGCCGGAACAGCTCCATAACCTCGGCGCCGCCGGCCGAGTCGAGCGCGCCGGTGGGCTCGTCAGCCAGCAGCATGGTGGGTTGGTTGGCCAAGGCCCTGGCAATGGCCAGGCGTTGGCGTTGGCCGCCGGATAGCACGCCAGGGACGCTGCCGGCCTTGTCCGGGAGGCCGAGCAGGTCGAGCAGATCGCGGGCCCGGCGCTCGGCCTGCTTACGGGAGGCGCCGGCGATCATCGCCGGCAGGGCCACATTCTCCAGGCAGGTCATGCCCTCCAGCAGGTTGAAGAACTGGAACACGATGCCGACGTGGCGGCGGCGCATACGGGCCAGGTCGTTCTCGTCTTTGCCAGTCAACGGCTCGCCGGCGACGGCGATCTCGCCCTCGCTTGGCGTGTCCAGGCCGGCGATGAGGTTGAGCAAGGTCGACTTGCCGCACCCCGACGGTCCCATGACGGCAACGAACTCCCTCGGCGCCATCTCAAAGTCGACCCCCCGCAGGGCGCGGACTGGCATCCCTTCCGACTCGTAGGTCTTGCGCACGCCCCGGACAGCCACCACGGCATCCGGTCGCTCTGGCTGGTCCATGGTCATCCTCCATCTGCGGGTGGTGCCGCGATCCGGTACGCCCCGACCGGCGCGTGCCGGCCCTTGACCTGGGCCGGTGGCAGCCGCTCGACCTCGACCGCCTGTCGCATCGCCGCCCAGGTGGGCTCGCTGAGCACGGTCTGGCCCGGCCTGGCCCACTGCTGCAGCCGCTGGGCGAGGTTGACGGTGTCGCCGACCACCGTGTACTCCAACCGCTCCTCGGACCCGAGCAGCGCAGCGGCCACCTCCCCGGTAGACAGGCCGATGCCGAGCCAGAATGCAGGCAGGCCGGCGGTCGCCCAGCGGCCGTTCAGCTCGGCCTGCCTGGCGTGCATAGCCTGGGCGGTGGTCAGCGCCTGGTCGGCGTGGTCGGCCTGTGGGAACGGGGCGCCAAACACCGCCATGATCGCATCGCCGATGAAGGCCATCACGGTGCCGCCGGCGGCGATGATCGGCTGGCACATAACGGCCCGGTGTTCACTGAGCTGGGCGGCGAGGCGAGTCGGGTCGGCGTCCTCGGCGATGGTCGAGTAGCCGCGGATGTCGGACAGCAGCACGGTCACCATCAGCCGTTCACTCTGGCCGATATGGCGGCCCTCGCCTCGCAGCTTGTCGGCCACCCCGGTTGGGAGCAGGCGGCTGAGGACCTGCTCGTGCTCCTCGTGGTCCACGATTGCTTGATGGAGCAGACGGAGCCGTCGCAGGGCGCCGTCGGTCCGGGCGGTCGCCTGCTCGGCTAGCTTAAGGAACAGCGCTTCGATCGCGGCCGAGACGGCCGCGGGCGTGGTCCGCTGAGAGGCGGCGATGGCCTTGATGGGCCTGCCCCCGGCCATGAGCTGCAGCAGCTGTTCCTCATCAGGGGTGAGGCCGCCGCCGCTCATCGGGGCGACCATCGCCTCGGCGATGGCCGGATCCAGCATCGAGCCTCCACCGGCCACCGTCCGGATGGCCGTGGCGAGCTGCTCGCCCTGGTCGACCCGGTCTTTGAGCAGGTAGGCGTAGCCGTCCGCGCCCTCGCGGAGTAGCGAGATGGCGTATTCGGGGTCGTCGTACTGGGAGAGCACCACCACCCCGGTCCCCGGGTGCCGCTTGCGGACCTGTTTGGCCGCGTCGATGCCCTCCCGTTGGAAAGCCGGCGGCATGCGGATATCGGTCACGATCACCTGTGGGGCGGCTGCCTCGGCCCCGCGGATCAGTTCCTCGTAATCGGCGGCCGTCCCGACTACCTCTAGGTCTGGCTCGATTGCCAGCAACGCCCGCACCCCCTCCCGGACCAGCAAGTTATCGTCGGCCAGGAACACGGTGATCGCCGGATCCCCCAACGCCGTGGCCATGGCCTGCTCCCCTCGGTCCTCGTGTCTCCCCTATTTGGCGCCGTTCGGCCGCTGCGGACAAGGAGGCGCCCCTGCCGATCGGACGGGGTGCTAGCCTCACCGCCCATCCCCCTGCTCCCACGGCCGAGCATGACCGATAAGCGCACGGCGTCAGGATGAGGCCCGCTTGATCGCCTCGGCGATCCGACCGGAGCCGACCAGCTCCTGGAAGTCGCGTGGCGTGTACCCGGTGAGCACGGCGTGATCGACAGCTCGGGCGGTGGCCGAGCGCTGCAGGCCGAACAGCGGCCCGAGCTCGCCGAAGTACCGGCCGGGACCATGCAGGGCGAGCAGCTCCTCGGTGCCGTCGGCCCGCTGCCGCACAACCTCGATCTGGCCGTCCTCGATAACGTAGACGAGGTCGCTGTGTGCGCCCTGCTCGAACACCAACTGGCCCGGCTGGTACTGGAGGCGCTGGGGTGGTCGGGACTCGGCGGTCGCCGCCGGGCTCAGGTGCACGATCCGGTCGGCGAGTGGCAGCAGGCGCTCGTCGTGGGTTGCCACGACCACGATCCGGCCCGGCTCGGCCAGCTCCCGGAGCAGGCGCAGCACCCCCTCGACCTGGATGTAGTCGAGGTGTGCGGTCGGTTCGTCGGCCAACACGAGCGGCGGGTCGTGGGCGAGGGCTCTGGCGATGGCCACGCGCTGCTGCTGTCCCCCGGACAGGTCCCCGGGGCGATGCGCGAGCCGGTCGCCGAGCCCGACGCGGTCCAGCAGCTCCTCGGCGCGTTGCCTGGCCTGCCGGGTCGGCATCCTCGCAGCCCACAGCGGCGTTTGGACGTTGTCGCGGGCGGTGAGGCTCGGCACCAGGTTGAAGGCCTGGAACACGACCCCGACCCGGTGCCGCCGGTACTCGGTGAGGGCGGCGCCGCGCAGGCCGGTCACATCGACGTCGCCGACGCGGATGGTGCCCGCTGCCGGCCGCAGGATCGCGGCCAGCGCCGACAGCACGGTCGTCTTGCCGGAGCCGCTGGCGCCCAGCAGTAGCGCTAGCTCGCCCGACGCGACACGCAGGTCGAGGTGGTGGATCGGGCGGACGACGTAGCCGCCGCTGGCGTACTCGATGGTGAGGTCGCGGATGTTGACGTCGATCATCACGGGCCGCCGAAGGCCAGGGCGGGCTGGACGGAGACGGCCCGTTGGAGCCCGGCGGCGCTGGCCGCCAGGCCGACCAGCATGGCTACGACCACCAGCCTGGGGAAGGCCAGCGGCGGAACCTCTACCGTGAACGGGAACATCGGGGCCAGCAGCCTGGCGATCCCGGCGGCCAGGACGGCCGCCGTCGCCGAGAGGATAACGGCCTGGAGGGCGAGCCCGACCAGCAGGGAGCGGTTGGAGGCGCCGGTGGCTTTAAGCACGGCGAACTCGCGCAGCCGTTCCAGCGCCGACAGGTAGACGATTGACCCGATGATGCCGGCCGCGACCAGCCACAGCAGGGCGCTGATGAAGTCGATTGACTGTGCGCCGCGGACCAGCGGTCGTTCCAGGTCGGCTCTCGCCTGCTGGTTGGACAGCACCTCCAAATTGGGGGCAGCGGTGCGAGGCACGCCCTGGGTAAGGATCGCCATGGCCAGCGGCTGCCCGTCGAATGCGACCGCCTGGGCGTCCTGCAGGGCCAGGAAGAGCGTCGGCGTCCCGAAGAACCAGGTCACCTGGTCGGCCAGCCCGACGACCTGGAGCTGCCGTCCGCTCAGCTCGACCCGGTCGCCAAGGCGTAGCCCCAGCTCGGTGTCGGCGACCACCTCGCCGGTTCGAGCGACGACGCGGCCGCTGGCCAGCGGCGGCGTCCCTAGCCCTCCCAGTCGGGCGCCGATCACGTTCACGTCGCGGACGGCGGGCTGGCGGATGGTCGAGTGCAGGATCACCAGCGGGTCGGCCCGGATGACCCCAGGCATGCCGGCCACCCGGTCCGCATCGCCAGCTGGGATCGGGGTCGAGGTTGTGAACGGCCCGGGTGCGCCGGCGGCGACCAGCCAGGCGTCGGCTCCGAGCGCGGCTACGATCCGCCGGCCCTCGTTGTGCAGGCTGGTGCTGAAGCCGGTCATCAGCAGCGTCATGCCGAACACCAACGAGGTCGCTAGCACCGCGATGACGAAGCGCCGGCGGCGCCATTGCAGATCCCGGAGCGCTACCCGCCACATCCCCCGCACCCTCCCCGACGTTCGAACCACCTGCTGCCATTGGGCGGCATCGGGCCGCCCGGGACAAGGAAGCGAACCAGTGGCTTGAACGTGTGCTGGCACCACCCACGACTGACAGGTCAGCCCCCTTTGCCGCAGTCGGCACACGCGGCAGGATGACCGGGGAAGCCGATAACGGCTCCGGGGGATGGCCACGATGACGGCGGTGTGGGTCCTTGTACGGGTACGACTACGGGCTCGCTGGCGTGCCCTGCTGGGACTCGCCCTGCTGGTCGGCGTAGCCTCCGGTGCCGTGATGGCGGCCGCGGTCGGCGCCCGCCGAACCGATACCGCCTATTCCCGCCTGCTCGAGTCCACCAGGGCCGAGGACGTCGAGGTCGAGATCGGAGGCTTCGACAACTCGAGATTCATCGACAGCCTCAAGCGCCTTCCGCAGGTCGCAGACATGGGGCTGGAGAGCGTCGCCCTGCTCGCCCCCGACATGCCCGGCGACCCGCCCAGGTTCTCCTCATCCTCCTCCCACCTCCAGGGCGTGATGAGTGTCGACGGACGCGTCGGCTGGACGGTCAACCGCCCACTCATCCTGGCCGGACGCCGGCCAGACCCCGCCCGCCCGGACGAGGTCGGCCTCAGCGAGTCTCTGGCTCGTCGCTGGAGGGTGGGACCTGGCGACACAATCCGGCTTCGGGCGCTCAGCCCCGAACAGCTCGAGCACGCGCTGGTCGGCGAGCGGGTGATCCCGGCCGGCCTGTCCCTGGTCCTGACGGTCGTCGCGGTCCAGGAGCTCCCCGACGATCTCGGCGTGAACCCCGGAGCGGCCGAGGGGTTCGTCTCCCTGACGCCGACCTTCTACCGAACCCACCGAGACAGGATCGCCCATTTCGCGCCCACGCCGCGTGTCCGGCTGGTGCATGGCCGGGCCGACGTGGCCGCCTTCACGGCCGCGGTGCGGCGGCTCAGCGGCGATTCCGCCGAGGTCAGTGTCATCGCCAGGGCCGATCTGGCCCAGCTCGTGGAACAGGCGACCCGGACCCAGGCGGTCGCCTTGGTGCTGTTCGCCGCCCTGGCTACGGTGGCCGCGCTGGTGGTGATCGGCCAGATCCTGACCAGGGAGCTGTTCCTGGCCGCGACCGGCGACGACACGGTTAGGGCCCTCGGCGCGTCGCGCCAGCAGTTGTTCGCCGCCACCATGCTGCCGGTAGCGATGGTCAGCGCCTTCGGCGCCCTAGTCGGGGCCGGGATCGCGGTGCTGGCCTCGCCGCTGATGCCCGTGGGGCTCGCCCGCCGAGCCGAGCCCAGCCCAGGGCTGGCGGTTCATCTCGCCGGCATCGGCGTCGGGATCGTCCTCACACTGCTGCTCCTTGGTGCGCGGGCGGCCGTCCCGGCCTGGCGGCTGGCCCGGGTGCGGCCGCGCGAGCCGGTCGGCACCGGTCGGGCCCGCGCCACCTCGACCCTGGCCGACACCGCCGCCCGCGCCGGCCTGCCAGCAAGCTCGGTCGTCGGGCTGCGGATGGCCCTCGAACAAGGGCGTGGGTCCACGGCGGTACCAGTCCGAACAACCCTGGTCGGGGTCACCGCCGGGATCGTCGCTCTCGTCGCCGCGCTCACGTTCGGTGCCAGCCTCGACCGCTTGCTCAACACGCCTCGCCTGTACGGCTGGAACTTCGATGCCATCGCCGGTGACTGGACGCTGGAGGAACCGGCAAGCCGCCGGCCGATCTGGCTGGCCGCCAACTCCCATGTCAGCGCATTCTCGGCCGCCTGGTTCGCCCGCGTCCTCATCGACGGGACCGAGGTCTACGCCGCCGGGATCGACACCGCCAACGGGCGGGTGTTCCCCACCATCGTGGAGGGTCACGAGCCCGACGGCCCGGACGAGATCGTTCTTGGGACGAGAACCCTGCGGCAACTCGGGCGGCACCTGGGGCAGACCGTCGAGGTGGCGGCAGGGCGGTCCGTCGCGGTGCGCATCGTGGGACGCTTCGCCTTGCTCACCGGCGACGAGGAAAGGTCCGGCACGGGGGCCGTCCTGACCCTGGAGGGGCTGCAGCGGCTGTCCCCCGCCCAGGGATCCGGCTATGGAGTCTTCTACATCCGCTACGCGCCGGGCACCGACGCACCGGCGGCCCTACGCAGCCTCCAGCAGCCGAGCGCTGAGCCCGAGCAGGACGTCCTGGTCCCCCGAGCGCCGACCGACGTCGAGAACCTCGGGAGGGTCGGCGGTCTGCCCGGTGTGCTCGCCGGGCTACTCGCCCTGCTGGCCGCCTCCGCGCTTGCTCATCTGCTGCTGACCTCGATCCGCCGGCGTGGTCACGACCTGGCAATCCTCAAGACGCTCGGCTTCGTCCGGAGGCAGGTGTCGGCCACGGTCGCCTGGCAGGCGACCGCGGTAGCGATGGTCGCCGTCGTCATCGGCGTGCCGCTCGGCGTCGCCCTTGGACGCTGGACCTGGAGCCTGTTGATCGACCGCATCGGTCTGAGCGCCGAGCCGGTGACGCCCGGCCCCACTCTGCTGGTCGGGGTCCTTGCGGCCATGCTGGTGGCCAACCTGGTCGCGGTCTGGCCGGGTCGGGTAGCGGCCCGGACCCGGCCAGCCGTCGCCCTCCGCAGCGAGTAAGGGGCTGACGATGGGCATGCTGTGGTTACGGGCCAGGGCGCAGCTGCGAGGGCGGGCGCTGGCGAACCTGTTCCTGGTACTGCTGGTCGGCCTGGCCGGTGCGCTGGTGCTGGCCGCAGCGGCCGGCGCCCGCCGCTCAGAGGCGGCGCTGCCCCGGTTCCTGACCGCCAACCAGACGGTGGACGCTGCCGTCTTCGTCGCGAGCAAGGGCCCAGCCGACGACCTGACCGAGGCGCGACGGCGACTTGTGGCCCTGCCCGAGGTCAAGCAGGTGTTCCGGGCAACCGGGTGGACGACGGGGGCGCTCATCCTGGCCGGTGCCGACCCCGCCGATCCGTCCCGCTGGGACCGGCAGCTCGGCGTGGTCGCCCTCGACCCTGGCGGTAGCGTCGTGTTCGGCCGCCCGATCATGGTCGCCGGCCGGCTGCCCGGCGAGCACCAGCCCGAGGAGGTGGCCGTGGATGAGGAGTTGGCCGAGCGCAGCCAGCTCAACGTTGGCTCTCGTTACCGGGTCGGGGCGTTCACCTTCGAGCAGTTCGCCACCGCCGGTGAGGGTCGGGCTGCTACGCCGCGCGGGGCTGTGGTCGAAACTCGGGTCGTTGGGATCGTCCGCTATCCACGGGACCTCGTCCCGGTGGTGAGCGACCAGGAGAACCTCCGCGTCAACACCGGCGAGCTGTATCTCACCCCGGCCTACTGGCGGCGCTATGGGCCCGACATCGCCAACTACGGGATCGGGTTGGCCGTGCAGCTCCATAACGGTCACGCCGACCTACCTCGGCTGCAGGCCAGCCTGCGTCACCTGTATCGCGGGCGGGCGCTGGCCGAGGGTGTGGAAGGGTCGACTGGTGACAAGGCCATCACCGCCGGGACCCGGCGTGCCATCGCCCTGGAGTCGGCCGCCCTGGCCGCGTTCGCGCTGCTCACTGCCCTGGCCGCCTTGTTGCTGGTAGGCCAGACCCTCGGCCGCCAGATCCTGATGGAGGCGGCCGAGTCCCCGATCCTGCGGGCGCTTGGCATGACACGGGGGCAGCTGGTCGGCTTGGCCCTGGTCCGAGCGGCCCCGGTCGCGGTGGCGGGGTCGGTGCTGGCCGTCGCGGGTGCGGTGGCGCTGTCGCCAGCGACGCCGCTCGGGGTGGCGCGACGGGCCGAGCTGGACCCCGGCCTCGCCATTGACCTGCCGGTGTTGGCCGTTGGCGCCGTCGGGGTCATGGCCGGCGTGTTGGCCTGCGCAGTCCTGGCCGGCTGGCGGGCCGGTCGCGTGCCGGCCGGAGGCGTCGGCGCGGCCGAGCCTGCCGGCCGCGAACGGCGCTCGCGGGTCGCGGGGGTGCTGGCCGCGACTGGCCTTCCGCCGACGGCTGTCACTGGGACCAGGCTCGCGCTGGAGCCCGGCCGGGGCCGCACCGCCGTGCCTGTCCGGTCGGCCCTCACCGCGGCCGCGGCCGCAGTGTGCGCCCTGACCGTGGCCGTCACCTTCGGCGCCAGCCTGCAGCGCCTGGTCGGCGACCCGCACGCCTACGGGGTCACCTGGGACCTGCAGGTAGGCAACTTCGCCGATGACCAAGGGCCCGAGCAGGCTGCCAGAAAGCTCGCGGCAGACCCTGCCGTCGCCGCCTACCGCGGGGCGGCGTCCGGCCTAGGCCCGCTCATCGAAGGCCAGTCGGTGCCGCTACTGTCGTTCACCCCCGGCAAGGGCACACTTGGACCGGTCGTGGTCGAGGGCCGCGAACCCACCCAACCCGACGAGATCGCACTTGGGGGCACCAGCATGCGCACCCTCGGCAAGCGCATCGGCGACACGGTGGTGGTCAGCGGCGTCGCCGAGCAGCGAGTGCGGGTCGTGGGCCGCGTCGTTGTCAACATGGGCGACCGAAACCCCACCATCGCACCCGGCAAGGGAGCGATCGCACACGCCGACCTGTGGCGTCGCATCAGCCCACCCGATGCCTCGAACAGCCCGGGCTTCTTCTTCGTCCGCCTCGACCCGGCCAGCGACCGACGCCAGGCCATCGAGCGGCTGCAGCGCGACTTCCCCGACACCGTGGTCCTCCCGCTCAAGCAACCCGACCTCACCGACCTGGAGCGGGTCGACTACCTCCCCGGACTCCTCGCCGGCCTCGTGGCACTGCTGGCGCTCGGCACCGTGACGCACACGCTGGTCACCTCGGTCCGGCGACGACGACGCGACCTGGCCATCCTCAAGACCCTCGGCTTCGAGCGCATCCAGGTCTCCCAGACGGTGGCTTGGCAGGCCACGACCTTCGCGCTACTTGCCACCCTGGTCGGCGTGCCGTTGGGCATCGCGGGCGGCCGCTGGGCATGGCGGCTCGTGGCCGACCAGCTAGGCGTCGCTTCCGGCCCAGTCGTGCCGCCTACCTCGGTTCTGGCGATCGCCGCCGGCGCGCTCCTCGCCGCCAACCTGGCAGCCGCCGGGCCCGGCTGGGCGGCCGCCAGGGTCCAGCCGGCCACCGTGCTGCGCTCCGAATAGCTTCCTCACGAACCGACCGGTTCAACTCGCGCGGCTTGCCTATCGGAAACGGTTGTCCGGGTGCGGGAACGCACCACCCTGACAGGGGGATGGCGGCCACCTTCGGCCACGTCAGGCTCATCGCCGGGCATGGCTTCACAGGCCATTGATGGCATCATCCGCAGGGGTGGCAACCCTCAGGTCAGGCGATGCCGGTGCTAGAGCGTGTTTCTCGGATTGGTGGGTGAGTTTGGGTTGAAGGCAAGGGGTGCGGTAGAAGCCGGGCATGAACCGGCGATTCGAGCTCACTGATCAGGAGTGGGAGCGGCTGGCGCCGCTGTTGCCTGCCATGACGCCCAAGCGGGGTGGGCGCTGGCGGGATCACCGCCAGGTCCTCAACGGCAGCTTGTTCTGGACCCGTACCGGGGTGCCCTGGCGGGACCTGCCCGAGCGGTACGGGCCCTGGGAGACGGTGGACAAGCGGTTCGCGCGTTGGCAGATCGACGGGACCTGGGC
>Ga0075431_100002653_pt1 | contig 17314 bp, 12 predicted proteins | sample RhiMetdeltSRZDD5_FD_75297 | JGI IMG/M metagenome (GOLD analysis project Ga0075431, IMG submission 75297) | Populus rhizosphere microbial communities from Tennessee, USA - Rhizosphere MetaG P. deltoides SRZDD5 | ecosystem: Host-associated > Plants > Roots > Rhizosphere > Soil | place: USA... | reverse complement strand
AACGCATCTCCAGACAGCTTGGGCCCCACCGCAATCATCGCGATCAGCGTATCCTCCGCCAACACCGGCAGCACCAACGACCAGTTGTTTTCGCTGAGAATCGAGTGTAGCGAGTCTGCTATCGCCCCGGGTTCTCGGCCGACCTCATCCGCCAGCACGGGAGCTTCCACGACTTCGAGGATTGCGACACTGGCGGGCGCGGCACTGTGAGGCGCGACGAACCGTCCGATGTCTCGAGGCGTATCCACGAATGCCCGGCGCAGTGTTCCATCCTCGCGCAAGTAGATCGCTACTCCCTCAGCCCCTGTGGACCGCATAACTGTAGCGCCGATGAATGCCAGCAGAGTATTCAAGTGCAAGACTCGCGTTAGCATCTGACTCGCTTCGCGCACCGTCCGCTGGTAGTTCGCGTGAGTTCGGTATACATAGCGATCGAGCAAACGACTCGCTAGGTCCCGAGTAATCGGTATGAGGATTGTTGCGATGGCAACAGCCACCAGCAGCAGTGTGAGTTCCTTCGCATCGAGGTCGGAAAGTAAACGAGGCCACGCTGCGGCAATGAGCAGAGCGGCTGGTATAGCAGACAGGCCAACAGCGATGGTTATGGTTAGTCCGCGATGAATAAAGAGTCGGAGATCCATTAAACGGTGCCGAATGATCGCGTGGGCTACGAGCCCAACGTACGGCAGGCAGAAATAGGGTCCCATCCAGCTATAAGTTGATTGGTCCGTGACGAGTGGAATCAGTAAGTTCGTCGAGATCGCCCCCACAAAGCCCGTCACAATACCGGCCCCCAAGTATTGGAGCTGTCCTCTCTCAAGACCGCGAGACAATCGCCACTTCACAGTGAAGATCCAAAGGCCGACGCCACAAGCGCTCAGGAAGTACAAGGCGAAGGCGAGGTAGAGCGGCCCCGTCTTGCGCGACATGCCGTTAGGCCCACCTGAAACCTCGTACGCTACTAGATCAGTTGAGAGCGACAGAAACATGAACACAAAGCCAAGCGCGTATATGGTCCTTAGAAGGACGGGCGAAGGCCACGAGACCGCGGAGGGGAATCGATGGCTGAAGAGGACTAGAGCCGCAGGAATGAGGCTAGCGCAAGGGAACGGAAGGCGAGCCCAGAGGTCTAGGTGATCGGCGCTCTGCAGCCCGGCAATCCCCAATACCCAGCCACTGAAAAGGAGGCTCTGGGCCGCAAAGGCGCGGTTTACCGGGCTATGGGGTCTGGCTCTAAGGACCAGGAGGCTGAGCACGACAAGTGCGATTGCAACCCCAAACTGGGTGATTTGCCCCACGGACATTCTTGCCCCTCTGCAGCGTTAAATGGAAGCTATCTCCGAACCGTTCGAACCCGCTCCGACCAGTGGAACCGGCATATTTTCCGCTAGGATAGAGAGAGGCTACAACCAGTCAAAGTTCGTCGTGTGTCGTCGGGCCGGGGAGGGGGGACTCTCAGGCGGCGTCGTCCTGACGACGCGGCGCCAACTCTGGTCCCGTAGGGTAACGCCCTGGAGCGACTGGCGCATCAGGCTGTCAGCCTTCACCAATCGAGCGTAACTTCCTCACGCGAGACGATGCCCATGCCGCCAGACGTGGACCGTACCACTGTCGTGCCTGCGAACGCTAGGAGCGTCTTGAGATACAGCGCGGCTTGATCTCCGGGCGCTTCTCGATTCGCAGTGAGGCTGGCTGCGCCTGGTAGTGCCTTGGCAAACCAGCTCAATCGAGTGATGTACGAAAAGCGGTTGGTTCCGGTCGCGGCCCCGCGATCGTCTCGTTGTGCGTTTCTAGCAGGCTAGAGGTGAAGACTACGCGTGCAACGGTGCCGTGGTAATCGGACCTCGGAAGCAAGTCGAGACTGGCCCGGTGGAAGTCCGCGATTTCTCGGCAGATTGACAAGCCGAGCCCGGTGCCTTGGGGTTTTGTCGTAAAGAACGGTTGAAAGAGGTTGGCCCTCAATGAAGAAGGGAAACCGGTGCCCTCATCGACAACCTCAACGGACACGGTCTCGGTGGACTCGGTGCAGCGAATGCTAATTGCGCCGCCACCCGGCATTGCCTCGGCTGCGTTCTTCAACAAGTTGAAGAATAGCTGGATCAATTGTCCGCGATCTCCCAAAACCGATACGCTTGCTGGAGTGGTCAGGCTGATTCTGATGTTGTCACCCTGGATAGTTGGTGCGTGAAGCGTAACAAGGTCGGTGAGCAGAGCGGAGAGCTCGACGACGCTCATCTTTCCGTCTTCGCTTGGCGCCATGAGACGGAGGCGATCAGCTAAGCCGACGATTCTTGCTACCTCCATCGGAAGAAGGCGTGCGGCGGTATCTCTGTACTCGGAATCATCGAAGCGATCCGGCAACATCGAGATGAAATTAGATATCGCCGCCAACGGGCTGCGAATCTCGTGCGCGAGTCCAGCATAGAACCTAGCCATCAGTGCCAGGTGCTCCATGCGACGTTGCTGACGTTCAAGCGCCTTAACTGTTGATAGATCCGTGATGACGACCAGAGCACCGGCAATCTGATTCCCGTGGTCGTGTAGAGAGGCGGTAGACAGGATTACGGGCACCAGGCCTCTGGTTGGATGATCTATCGTGACCTCAACGTCTCGGGGGCTCCAAGCCTTTGTTATTGCGAACGAGAGCGCCCAAGCTACCTCTGAGGGGAGCTCGTTCAAGGTCGCACCTTTGTCCCGATCGCTCAATCCGAGCAACAGCTTTGATATTGGGTTGAAACTCGTCAGGCGGCCACCCACGTCGACAGCGACCACGGCAGAGTTAAGAGATTCGAGAAGGCGGTTCGAGTACTCCAAGATTTGGATACGCTGACGGTAGAGGAGCGCGTTCTCTAGGGCTATCGATGCCAGTTCGACGAGCGATTCTACAAAGGTCAGGTCTCGGCTGAAGTACGCATCACCGCTTCGCCGCGGCCCGAGAAGGATCACGCCGAGAAGTTGATTGCGCCGACCGAGAGTCAAGACTACCTCGATGCCAGCATCACGCAGGGTCTCATGAGCGACCTTCTGCGCGCTTCTGGCGGAGTCGGGACTAATCATTAGAGCGGAACTCGAGGGAGTTTCGAAGAGCAGCGCGGCAACGGCGACAAGCTCGTTCAGATTCGACGGGCCATCACTAAGGTCTTCGAAGGGACCCGCTTCCAGCGGGCGAGCCGCCATGGCGAAACTCTCTGGCACGACCGTTTCGGAGAGAATGTGACGGAGTTCGTCGGCGAGTTGTCGTGGCTGCATCAAATGACTGAGGCGGTGTGTGGCAGACCTCAGTGCCGAGGCGTATTCGATCTTGCCTCTGAAGAGATAGGGGTCGATCAGACGATTGACAATGTGCTGGATGGGGCTGGTGAGGACGATAAGAGCGACCAAGATGAAAAGAAGTGTGTCCGATTGGATCTGCGTGCTTCCGTCCGGCCAGCCAACTGCGTGTCTCATGCTGAACAGAACGGCAAAGAGAGCTAAGGCTAAGACGCCATATGCCAAGCCTCGATTGATTACGATGCGCAAGTCCATCAGGCGATGCCGGATGATCGCGTGCCCGACAATACCAACCAGAAGCAAGCTGAAGTACGGCCCTAGCCAACTGGATGTCGATCGTCCTGTAATGAGAGGGAAGATCAAATTCGTCGCTATGCCCCCCGCCACTGGAAGCACTACCCCGGCGCCGAGATATTGAAGCTGCGCCCGTGACATTCCAGAAGCCCCACGCCACTTGGCTATGAAGAGTGCGAAAGCAGATGTCCATCCAATGAGGAAATAGGAAGCATATCCGGCGTAAAGAAGACCCGTCTTGCGCGTTAGACCTGCTTCAGTCAGATTCACGTCGTAGACAATCAGGGGTGTGGTCAGAGAGAGGAAGCCGAACGCGATTCCAATGCCAAAAGCTAGCCGCAATAGCCAGGTCGGAGGCCATCCACTTGGGTTCGGGTAGTACTTCATAAACGCAAGGAAGGCTGCCGGCATCGTGCTGGCGCTAGCGAAGGTAAAACGACCCCAGATCTCCAGATGCTGCCCGCCGTGCAGGCCCGCAAATCCGAGGACCCATGCGGTCATCGTGATCGTATAGATCGCGAAGTAGCGGTTGATGCTGCTGTCTGGTTTCGCGCGCCATACAAAAATCGCGAGTCCACAAAGCACAGTGGCCAGAGACGTCAGGAGCGCCTGAATCACGGATTAACCCGCTCGGAGCACCATCGCAGAGTGAAGTCCGCCCAGACTATGGGCGTGAATCATTACAGTCCGCACTCGAGCTGATCTAGCGGCGTTGGGAACGTAATCAAGGTCGCATGCTGGGTCAGGCACGCTGTAGTTAATGGTGGGCGCCACCATTTGATCTCGGAGTGTCAGGCAGGCCGCAACCACTTGCATCGCGCTACTTGCGGCGAATGCTTGCCCACACATTGACTTCAGTGAAGATATCGGCATGTTCCAGGCATGATTCCCGAACACCTGCTTAATCGCTGCGGTCTCAGCCGAATCGTAGTCCTGCATCGAATTGCCATGGGCAGCTACGTAGTCTATCTGACGCGGTTCGATGTTGGATGCTGCTAGCGCAAGTCGCATTGCATGACCACCCACGTCACCACTCTGGTCTACTTTGCGAAGATGAGCTCCCTCGGTGGCATTTCCACTTCCCTCAATGTGAGCATAGATGCGCGCTCCTCGCGCGCGGGCGTTCTCGCTGTCCTCTACGATCACCATTGCGGCCCCCTCTGCGATGACGAGGCCATCGCGAAGTCTATCGAAGGGGCGGCTCGCTTCTTCGGCCGGACCCTGCCATTTCGGAAGAACGCCGACCGCGTGGAGGGCCATGACAGTGCATCCCGAGAGCGGCGTATCTGTGGCTCCCGCTACCACCGCCGTCGCTAGGCCACGTTCGATCTGCTGAGCGGCCCAGGCAATGGAGTCAAGACCTGCAGCACAGGCCGTGGCAAAACTGGTTGCCTGGCCGCGCGCACGACTGTCTATCGCGACATGACTTGTCGCAGCATGAGCTGGATACTCGAGGCATGCCCATGGACTGACGAAGCCGCGATCCAAGAAGGTCTCAAAGTTGGGTTGATGTACATCCGTTAGGCCGTTCATCGAAGTGCCGACAGAAACCCGAATCCGCTCTGGTGGAATGTTGGCAGCGTCGAGCTGTGCATCCTCACGTGCCATCTTTGCTGCAGCAACTGCAAACTGACTGAAGCGGCCTGCCATCCGACCAGCCGCGCCGGGCATCCAGCGTTTGACGTCGAAGGTGGAAACCTCGCCTGCGATTTGACACTCGCGCGGCAATTTAGAAGCGTCGAATTGGGTCGGTGTCCCGATTCCAGAACGGCCTGCGAGTGCCGACGCCCAGAATTCTTCCACGCCCACGCCGATGGGCGAGACGATACCTAGACCTGTAATGACTGCCTTCCGCTTCATCGGGCAGCCTCTTTTCCGGCGATCAGACTGCGTCGTAAGCCCTGGCGTACGTTAGCAGGTGGGGGTCCGAACGCCCAAGTTCCCCAGGAGCGGCGGGTAGAATAGGATGAAGGGCCTGAGCGTGTCCACAGAACCTGTAAGCCGTCGTGATTTTCTGACACTGGCGCTGGCCGGTGTGGTGGCCCCCTCCTGGCTGGGTGCTGAGCCCGTCGCCCGGCGGAGCGGGTTCACGGCGGACGTCGGCATCCTCTATCAGATGCTGACGTTTCAGCTGAAGGGGGACGTCCAGGAGAGCGTCGACCGGGCGGCGGGGCGGTACGACGTCCGTGTAGCCGGACAAGGGGAGGGGATCGCCAACCGGATCGAGTCCAGGGGAGTTCTGCGCGAAGGGCGCTGGCGGCCCCTGCAGAGCGCGTCGTGGTTCAAGGTACGCGGGCGGGAGTCGCGCGTGCAGGTGAGCTACGACTATGAACGACGACTCGTGGAGTACCACGCCCGAGGAGAGACGTTCCTCATGCGACGTCTCCGCGTCGTGGACGACGTCGTCACCCTGCCCGCCGGGGCCCCAATCGACGATGCCATCAGTGCCTCCCTCAACTTCCGGGACGACCGCTGGTCGCCCGGTCCGGACGGTCTGTTGCACACGTTTGTCGTCCGGCGCCGACGGAGTGAGAACGAAGGCCCCGACGACGTCGCCCAGACCTACCGGGCCGAGCTCGTGCCATTGGACTTGAAGATAGAGCCGGAGCCCGAGACGCGGAAGCCGTCAGCGCTGCTCGACCTCAGTCGCTTCTCGTCCTGGGCACGCGAGGGTCGACCGGCGCGCATCGTGTTCGACGACGAACGGCGCCCGGCGCTCATCACGGGGTCCATGATCCTCGGCACTTCCGTTACGATCCGGCTCGGCTAGATGCACGACCTCGTCGCCATCGGCGAGGTGATGCTCCGCCTCTCCATTCCTTCGCCCGGGCGTATCGAGACCACGCGCCAACTCGATGTCCAGGTCGGCGGTGCCGAGGCCAACGTCGCTGCCGCCTGCGCGCGGCTCGGTCTTCGAACGGCCTGGATCTCGGCGCTTCCCTCGAACCCCTGGGGGGAGCGCATCGTGCGCGAACTGACCGGGCACGGCGTGGACTGCGCGTACGTACCGAGGTTCGACGACACACGCGTGGGCGTCTATTTCCTGGAGTTCGGGGCTCCGCCGCGTCCCATCCGCGTGCTGTACGACCGGCGTGACTCGGCCTTCTCCCGGCTCACCGCCGAGGCCATCGACTGGGAGCCGGTACGGCAGGCGCGACTGGTGCACGTCACCGGGATCACGCCGGCGTTGGGGCAGGGACCACGCCGCGTCGTGGAGCGTGCCGTGCGGGAGGCGCAGGCCGTCTCGTTCGACCTCAACTACCGCAGCACGCTGTGGGCGCCGGGCGACGCGCGCGCGTTCGTCGAGTCTGTGCTGCCGGCGACCCGTCATGTGTTCATGGGGGAAGCCGAGGCGCGGACCGTCTTCGGGCTGACCGGCTCCGCCGAGGCGACAATCGAAGCCCTGGCGAGTCTGGCGCCGAAGGCCACGATCGCACTGCTGCAGGGGCAGGAAGGCTCCACCGTGCTGGCGGAAGGCCGGCTCTGGAGGCCGATTCGACGTCACACCGTGCAGGTCGTCGATCCTGTCGGCGCCGGCGACGCCTATGTCGCCGGGTTCTTGTCGGCGACGCTGAACGGTCGTGGGCCTCAGGACGCGGTGGATGCGGGGGCTGCTGTGGCTGCGCTGAAGTGCTCTACCTGGGGCGACGTGGCCTTGATCGACGCGCGCGACGTCGCCGACCTGCTCGCCGGGGGCTCCGACATCCGTCGTTGATCCATGCGTGCGCCGTGCTGGTATAGTCAAGCCAGCATGGCGGTCGAGCGCATCCTGGCCGGCCTCAACGACGCCCAGCGCGAGGCCGTGACGCACGATGCGGGGCCGCTCCTCATCGTCGCTGGAGCCGGCACCGGTAAGACAACCGTCATCACCCGTCGCATCGCCTGGCTGATCGCCCAGCGTCGCGCCCGCCCAGAAGAGATCCTGGCGCTCACGTTCACCGACAAGGCCGCCGCGGAGATGGAGGAGCGCGTCGACCAGCTCGTGCCCTATGGGTACGCCGACGTCGAGATCGCCACCTTCCACGCCTTCGGCGACAGTCTGCTGCGTGGCCATTCGCTGGAGATCGGCCTACGCAACGACTTCAGCGTGCTGAGCCGGGCCGAGCAGGTCATCTTCCTGCGCGATCGGCTGTTCGAGCTACCCCTGGCACGCTATCGGCCTCTCGGTGATCCCACCCGCCACCTGCAGGCCCTCATCACGCTGGTGAGCCGCTGCAAGGACGAGGACATCTCACCTCTCGACTATGAGCGCTGTGCCAAGCAGCTCTTGGCCGAGGCCGAGACGACGCCGGAGGACCCCGAGCGGCGTGATCGGGCGGAGGCCCAGGTCGAGCTGGCCGCCACGTATGCGAAGTACCAGGAGCTGATGGCGCATGCGGGAAACATCGACTTCGGCGATCAGATCGTGTTGGCGCTGCGGCTGTTGCGCGACCGGCCCCACGTCCTGAACTTCTATCAGCGACGCTTCCGGTACATTCTCGTCGACGAGTTCCAGGACACCAACTACGCGCAATTCGAGCTCGTGAAGCTCCTTGCCGTGCGTCATCGCAACGTCGCCGTCGTGGCGGATGACGACCAGAGTATCTACAAGTGGCGTGGCGCCGCCATCTCGAACGTCGTCGGATTCCTCGACCACTACGACGGCGCCAAGCAGGTCGTTCTCACGCAGAACTTCCGCTCGCACCAGGCTGTGCTCGACACCGCCTACCGGCTCATCGTCAACAACAACCCCGACCGCCTCGAGGTACGCAGCGGCATCGACAAGCATCTGGTGGCCGTACGAGAGGCGCCGGGCCCCGAGCCTCAGACGCTGCACTACGAGACGGCCACCCAGGAGGCGGACGCGGTCGCCCAGATGATCCGGGAGCGCGTCGAGCAGGGAGCCTGGCGGTTCGCCGACGTCGCCGTGCTCGTGCGTTCGAATGGCGATGCCGACCAGTTTCTACGCTCGTTCAATCTGCGCGGGATCCCGTGGACGTTCTCGGGCAACGCGGGCCTCTACGGGCGGCCCGAAGTGCGGCTGTTACTCGCCTTCCTCCGGGCGGTGGCGCATCCCGACGACTCGGTCAGCACGCACTACCTGGCGTCGTCCGACCTGTACCAGGTCCCCATCGTCGATCTCACGCGGTGCGCTACGCACGCGGACCGCAAGCACCGATGGCTCTTCGACGTCCTCCGCGAGGCAGATGACATCCCCGAGCTGTCGGCGGAGTTGAGCGAGGAGGCCCGCCTCACCGTCCGCCACCTCGTCGCTGACCTCGTGCGTTACATGGAGCTCGGCCGCGAGATGCCCACCGGGGAGCTGCTGTACCAGTTTCTCGTGGACTCCGGCTGGCTCGCGCGGATGTCGAAGGCTGCCACGGCGCGCGACGAGGCGGAGGTCCAGAACATCTCGAAGTTCTTTCGACGCATTCAGGATGCGTCGAAAACGCTGCGGTACGACAACGTACGCGAGCTCGTGAAGCATCTCGACGCGCTCATCGACGCCGGGGAGGATCCGGCAGTGGCCGAGGCCGACGTCGAGACGCCCGCGGTACGCGTGCTCACCGTTCACAAGGCGAAGGGGCTCGAGTTCCCCGTCGTGTTCTTGGTCAACTGCGTGCAGGGCAAGTTTCCCGTCCAGAAGCGGCGCGATGCGCTGGAGCTCCCTGCCGAACTGATCCGCGACTTGCTGCCGTCGGGAGACTTCCACACGCAGGAGGAGCGCCGACTCTTCTACGTCGGCATGACCCGCGCCCGCCGTGAGCTGTTCTTCACGGGCGCCCGTGACTACGGCGGCAACCGTGAGCGCAAAGTGAGCCAGTTCGTCTTGGAGGCCTTGGATCTGCCCAAGGACGCGGCGCGCCCATTCAAGGGCAAAGCGGTGGAGGAGATCGAGCGCTTCGCCCCGCCGCTTCCCCAGGACACCAGCGGGCTTGTTCCGATCGCCGAGGACGAAGAGCTACTGCTCAGCCACAAACAGGTCGACGATTACCAGACCTGCCCACTGAAATATCGCTACGTGCACATGCTCCGGGTGCCGATCCTGCGCCACCACACGGTGGTCTACGGAAGCACCATCCACGCAGTCGTCGAGTTCTATCTCAAGCGGCGAGTCGAGGGCAACTACACCTCGCTCGAGGATCTGCTGGCCGAGTACGAGCGCAAGTGGCTGAACCAGGGGTTCCTCACCTGGGAGCACCAGGAGGCTCGCAAGGCGGCCGGCCGTCAGGCGCTCACAGGCTTCTGGCATCAGGAGGAGGCACAGGGCGTCAAGCCCACCTGGGTCGAGAAGGATTTCGCGTTCAGCGTGGGCAACAATCGAGTCCGTGGTCGCTTCGACCGAGTGGACGAGGACCTGCTTGGCGCGGTGATCATCGACTACAAGACGAGCGAGGTCACACGTCAGCAAGACGCCGATCGGCGCGTCGCCGAGAATCTGCAGCTGAAACTGTACTCGCTGGCTTGGCGAGAGATGACTGGGCGCTTGCCGCAGCGAGTGGAACTCCGCTTCATCGAGACTCACCTGACGGGCCGCCGAGAGCCAACGGAAGCGGATCTCGACGAAGCGCGCGCTGCGGTCGAAGAGGCGGCCGGGGGAATCCGTGAGCGCGACTTCGAGGCGACGCCCTCGCGGCAGGCGTGTCACTACTGCGCCTACAACCAGATCTGCCCATTCACCGCGACGCGCGAGTAGTGGCGCGACCTTAGTAGCGCTTCGTCGCCGTGCGACGATAGCCTCATGAGCCGCCATGCCGGTCCTCCCCGCGCCGCCGACGTTCCGGTCGTTCCCGAGCCCACGTTCGCCGAGCGCGCGCGGACGTTGGCCCATGTGGGGCGAACCGGGACGCTGGCGACGGTTTCGCGCCGTCACGCCGGACATCCCTTCGCGTCCGTCATGCCGTACGCGCTCGACCCCGGCGGGGCTCCTCTGTTTCTCATCAGCACCATGGCGATGCATACGCAGAACCTGGAGGCGGATCCGCGGGCGAGCCTGCTCGTCACGCAGCCTGACTGGAGCGGTGACCCGCTTGCGGCCGGACGCCTCACGCTCATGGGCGAGGCCCGTCAGCTCCGTGCGCCGGACGCCGCTGACGCGCGGGCGGCCTACTTGGCCCGGCACGAGCGGGCGGGGTACTGGGTCGACTTCGACGACTTTGCCTTCTGGCGCCTCGACGTGATCGACGTCTACTTCGTCGGAGGGTTCGCGGCCATGGATTGGGTGACGGCAGCGGAGTACGCGGCGGCCGGGCCCGACCCCCTCGTCGACGTCGCCGCCGGCATCGTCGAGCACATGAACCGCGACCACGCCGACGCGCTCATCGTCTACGCACGGCACTACGCCGGAGAGGCCGCCGACGAGGCGACCATGGTGTCCGTGGATCGGCTGGGCTTCAAGCTCCGTCTGCGCCAGGACGAGCGGCTGTCGAGCATACGCATCGCCTTCCCGCGCGAGGTGACGACGGCGGGCCAGAGCCGGGAGGTGCTGATCGAGATGCTGCGCCGGGCGCGGGGCGGCGGCTGACGCTCAGCGCGTCTTCCACCGCGGGGTCGATTGCTCGATGCGCCACGTCGGCCCCTTCAGGAACATCGCGCCCTCGAACTTCAGGAAGGCCGGCGCCGGCTTCGTGGATACCCAGAAGCGCAGATCGGGCGGATCCTTGCCCAGGACGGATGCGACGACCCCCGTGAGCCCGCCGATCTCCATCGTCACGAGATAGCGCGCCGCGGTCCGCGCCGCATCGCCGACGAAGTACGTGTCCTCGCCCTCCGGACGCATCGTGGAGCGCAGGAGGCGGGGCTTCGGCGTGAAGGCGACGACGTGGCCGTTCGCCGACGCGCCGGGGGGGAGATTCCGGATGAGCATACCCGTCATCCCGTTATGCACGTCGTCGGGAAGCTCGAGGGTCCCCTCGACAGGCTCGTCGTTCCCCGTGCGTGCGCGATAGCGGCCGCCGCGGTCGAACGACACCTCGCTGGCTTCGGGGAACGACGGACCCTTCTGCGTCAGCGCATACGACTGCAGCCGGAACACCCGCTGCTGTGAGAACGTCAGGGTCTCGTCGTAGAGCGATCCGTCGAGGAACCGGAAGACCAGCCGGCTCTTCCAGGCATCGCCCTGGGGCGTCTGCACCAGCTCGCCATGCGCGAGCGTCTCCCCGCGTACGTCGCGCAGGGCCACCAAGCCGTGCGCCACACCCTCCGGGAACCGGACGGCCACGGGTTCTGCGCTCGCGCTCGCGGCGCTCAGCACCAGGAGGAGGCCGAGGACAGTAGCCGCCATGCTCCCCCTCGAGAGCAAGAACAGTGCCGCGGGGGCTCCGCTTGACACCTCGGGACGGGCGCCCTACCGTACGCGCACCAGACGTGCCCTCAGGAGGCTGATCTCGTGGCGACGGCTTACGACGTGGTGGTGGTGGGCGGTGGCAACGCGGCGATGTGCGCGGCCCTCTCGGCCCGCGAGAATGGCGCCCGGGTGCTGGTCCTCGAAAAGGCGCCGGAGGCCTGGCGCGGTGGCAACGGCTTCTTCACCGCCGGCGGCTTTCGCTTCGCGTTCAAGAGCTTCGATGAGCTACGCACCCTCATCGGCGACCTCTCCGACCAGGAAGCAGCGCAGATGGAGGTCGACCCTTACACCGAAGACAACTTCTACGACGATCTCATGCGCGTGACCGAGGACTGCGCCGATCCGGACATGGCCCTGCTCCTGGTGCGCGAGTCGCAGAACACCGTGCGCTGGATGAAGGACCGGGGGATCCGCTGGATCCCGATGTTCGGCCGCCAGGCCTACAAGGTGGGCGGCAAGTTCCGATTCTGGGGCGGTCTGGTGCTCGAGGCCGTCGGCGGTGGGCCCGGGCTGATCGACATGGAATACGCCTCCGCCGGGAAGGCCGGCATCGACGTGCGCTTCGAGACGAAGGCCACGCGCCTCGTCACGGACGACCGCGGTCGCGTCACCGGTGTCACGGTGCGCACCCCCGAGGGCACGGAGACGATCGGCGCCGGTGCCGTCGTGCTGGCCTCGGGCGGCTTCGAAGCCAACCCCGAGATGCGCACCCGCTATCTGGGACCGAACTGGGAGCTCGCCCGCGTGCGTGGCACTCCCTACAATACCGGCGACGGCATCCGCATGGCGATCGAGGTCGGCGCGCTGCCGTGGGGGCACTGGAGCGGGTGTCACTCGGTGCAGTGGGACCTCAACGCGCCCTGGCACGGCGACCGCAAGGTCGGTGACAACTTCCAGAAGCACTCGTACCCGGTCGGCATCATCGTCAACCTGCGTGGCGAGCGTTTCGTCGACGAGGGCGCCGACTTCCGCAACTACACCTACGTGAAATACGGCCGCGCCGTCATCGGCCAGCCCCGTCGGACGGCCTTCCAGGTCTTCGACCAGAAGGTCGTCGACATCCTCCGCGAGGAGTACCGGATCCGCGAGGTCACGAAGGCCGAGGCCAACACCTTCGAGGAGCTGGCGCGGAAGCTCGAGATCGACGTGCCGGGCTTCGTCAAGACGGTGACCGAGTACAACGCGGCGGTGATGAAGGACGTGCCGTTCAATCCCGCCGTCAAGGACGGCAAGGGCACGCGTGGCCTGGCCGTGCCCAAGTCGAACTGGGCGCAGCCGCTCGACACGCCGCCCTACGTCGGCTACGCGGTGACGACCGGCATCACCTTCACGTTCGGGGGCCTCAAGATCGACGACGCGGCGCGGGTGATCGACTGTGAGCAGCGTGCGATTCCCGGTCTCTACGCGGCCGGCGAGCTGGTCGGCGGGCTCTTCTACCACAACTATCCGGGTGGAGCGGGGCTGATGGCGGGCGCGGTGTTCGGGCGGATCGCGGGCCGCTCGGCGGCGACCGCCGCGCGCCAGGCGCGCACGTAGGCGGCGTCAGGGATCGAGCGGCTCCCGGTGAGCCGCTCGGAGCGCCGGCTCGGCGGCGTCGAGGAACCACTCCGGGAGTAGCACGCGGTAGTGCTGCAGGAAGCGGGCGAACTGGGCGTCGAGCACGTAGGTGACGCCCTCATCCTCCGCGTGCCGGCACGACCGCCCGTACGCCTGCACCAGGGCCTTGGCGGTCTCCACCGCATACCAGCGCGGGTCACGCGACCGTCGCGCCGCCGTCCATGGGTCCCCGAGGTCGGGGTAGGGGAGTTTCGTCAGCACCTGGAAGCGCAGGTACTCGTCGGGCAGATCCACGCCTTCCCGCAGCGACGGCGACACCAGCACGGTCGGGAGCGTCGAGGCGCGATGGAGGTCGAGCGCACCCGCCTTGCCGCCCGCCGAGTCGATCCACAGCAGCCGCCGCGACTCGCGCGGTGCTCGCGCGCCCAGGTCGTACACCAGGCGCCGACCCGCGTCGTACGAGGGCACGTGGATGAGCCCCTTGTCACGCGGATGCGCCGCGAGGATCGCGGCCACCTCGGCGAAGAGCGCCGGCTCCAGCCTGGCCCGGGTGGCCTGCGAGAGCGCGCCGACGGGCCGGTAGACGATCGGCCGCTGCTCGACGGCGAAGGGTGAGGGCGTCGCGCACACGCGCACGTCGCTCTCGGCGAGCCCGAAGTATTCCGCCAGGACCGTGCGGTGCCCCAGGTAGGCCGAGGAGAGCACCGTCACCTCCGCGCACTCGGCGAACAGGTCGCGCGCCATCGCGGCGACCGTGAGGGGCACCAGGGCGAGCTCGGCCCCGGCGCTCTCCGGATAGCGCACGATCCACTCGCGGTCCTCCGCCTCGAGGAAGAAGGTGATGCGCGCCAGCGCTCCCTCCAGGGTCTCGCGCTGCTCGAGCAGGCTCTGCTCCTCGCGGCTCGGGGGCGCCTCCAGGAAGAGCTCGGGCGGGATCTCGGCGGGCCGCAGGGCCTCCAGGCGCAGGCGGACTTCCTCCAGGCTCCCCTCGAGCCGGCGGACGTGGCTCGCCAGGAGCGGCCGGTAGTCGTCGGCCAGCGGCAATCGCGGCAGTGAGCCGCCGAACCACGTGCGCATCTCGTCGTGGGAGAAGCGCGCGGTGAAGACGCCGACGAGCTGGCCCTCGAGGTTGTGGGCCTCGTCGATGATCAGCAGACGGCGGCGGCGGAGCTGCTCGGCGTGCCAGTGGCGCAGCGTCGCGAAGTACGCGGTGTTCGTGCAGAAGACAGGGGCGTTCAACGCCTTCTGCTTGGCGCGCACGTACGGACAGCCGCACACCGGCCCGCGCACCCGCCGACACATCCCGCGTGAGGTCGGCACGGGCGCGCCGTGGTAGCGCTCGCACACGTAGTTGTCGCGCCCCTTCACCAGCGCGAGGTCACGGCCGAACTCGCGCTCGTACTGGTCTTGGAGGAGCTTCTGCGAGGTCAGCAGATAGGCGTCGCCGCTCCAGCGAGCCAGCGTCATCGCCACGTGGCTCTTGCCGACGCCGGGTGGCGCCTCGACCACGAGGACGCGCGGCGCTCGGGGGTCGTCCGCGATCTCGGCCAGCGCGTCGCCCAGCGTGGCCAGCAGCCGCGCCTGCTCCGGGCGGGGCGTGGCGCCGGCGGGAAAGTGCGCGAGTAGGTCGTCCATGACGAGGCGGTGCGGCTCCTCGACGGCCCACGATAGCAGAGTAGACTGGATTCAGGAGTGTCGCCATGCCTGAGACGCTGCCGGGACTCGAGATCCGCTGTCCGAAGTGCGGAGCGACCAACCGAATCCCGGCCGAACGGGCCGGGCAGCCGGCCCGATGCGGGAAGTGCAAGTCGCCGCTGGCCACGGCGGTGCAGCCCGTCACGATCACCGACGCGAACTTCGACGAGATCGTGCTGAAAGCCTCCGCCCCGGTCCTGGTCGACGCGTGGGCGGAGTGGTGCGGGCCCTGCCACATGCTGGCCCCCACCATCGACGCCCTCGCCCGCGACTACGCGGGCCGGGTGGTGGTCGGCAAGCTGGACGTCGACGCCAATCCGCGCACGGCCGGGAGCTACGAGATCCGCGGCATCCCGACGCTGCTGATCTTCGACCGCGGGCAGCTCATCGATCGTCTCGTCGGCGTGCAGCCACGGTCGGCGATCGAGGGGCGGCTGGCCTCGCTAGCGGATCGTCCCCGCTGACCGGCCGGCGCGCCGCTCTGCTCGCCCCCACCGGCCGGGCGAGTATGATGGGGCGCATGGCCGATCGGCGCGCGAGTCCCCGGCTCGAGTTCTCCGCCGGGGGACTCGTCTTCGACGAAGAAGGTCGCGTGTTGCTCATCCGCGCCCGCGATCTCCGCAATCAGCCCGTGTGGACGCTGCCCAAGGGCGCCCTCAATCCGGGCGAGACCAGCATCGACGCCGCCTTGCGCGAGGTGCTGGAGGAGACGGGCTACCAGTGCGAGCTCGTTCGTGAGCTCACGCCCGTGACGTACTGGTTTCAGCGGGGAGGTCGGCGCATCCGGAAGACGGTGCGCTGGTACCTGATGCGGCCGATCGCCAAGGTCGGCGAGCACGATCACGAGGTCGACGAGGTGCTCTGGACCGATCGGGCCGACGCGGAGGCCCGCCTGCGCTACGATTCCGACCGTCGTCTGCTCGCGGCCGCCGCACCCTGATCGGTCAGCGACGCAGCTCGGCCAGTAAGGCCTCACCCAGCGGCCACGGACCGAAACCGGCATCCGCGTTGATGTGCCCGCTGTTCCCCGCGTCGACGAACCGGCTGCCCCACGCCTCGGCCAACGCCCGGCTGCGGTTGAAGTCGCCGAACGGATCGTTGCGGCTGGCGACGACGACGCTCGGAAACGCGAGCCGCTCGCGGGGGATCGGCGCGAAGCCCTCGATCACCGGCGGGAAGTCGGGGTGCTCGACGTCCGGAGGCGCGACCAGCAGCGCACCGTGAATCGGGAGGTCGCCGGCACGGGCGGCGTGAGCGACGGCGATGCACCCGAGACTGTGCGCGACCACCACGACCGGCGCGGCCGCGGCGCGAACCTCGCGCTCGAGCGTCTCCACCCATTCCGTGCGGATCGGGTACTGCCAGTCGCGCTGCACGACCCGGCGGAAGCCGGGATCCGCTCGCTCCCACAGGGTCTGCCAGTGCTCGGGGCCGGAGTCGCCCCAGCCCGGGAGGACGAGCACCGGCGCCGTCCGGTCGTGCATGGCGCCGAGGGTAGCACGCGGCTCAGGCGGCGTCGTCGCGTGGACGGCACACCTCGCACGGCCGGTAGCCGACGTCGGCGGCGTCGGTGACCGAGGCGAACACGACCCGTCGATCCTCGCCGATGCGCTGCTCGTGCGTGCAGCCGCGCCGGCACACGATGCGGGTGCTGGTGGACCCGACCAGCACCGGCGTGGCGCGCTCCAGGGCCAGCAGCCGCGTCTTCAGCGCGGGACCGAAGGCGTAGTGACCCCAGGTGCCGTCGCCGCGGATCACCCGATGACAGGGGACGAGCACCGGGACCGGGTTGGCGCCGAGCGCATTGCCGACCGCTCGCGCCGCCTTCGGGTGGCCGACGCGACGGGCGAGCGCCGCGTACGAGGCGACCTCGCCGAACGGGATGCGCCGGGCCTCGGCCAGCACGCGATCCTGGAATTCGGCGACGCCGGCCAGGTCGACCGGCACCGTGAAGAACGTCCGCCGTCCGGCCAGATACTCCACCAGCTCGGCCCGCGCCTGCTCGACGTGCCGGCGCCCGCGGCCGGCGGCCACGTCGCGCCCGCGACCATAGGCCAGGCGGCTGACGCCGAGCTCGGTCGCCTCGAAGTGGAACCGATCCGCCAGCCCCTCCAGCGTCGGCGCCGGCTCCCGCAGCGCGGCCCGCACGCGCTCCGCCAGCCTGGACGGCGG
>Ga0075431_100002645_pt1 | contig 17332 bp, 10 predicted proteins | sample RhiMetdeltSRZDD5_FD_75297 | JGI IMG/M metagenome (GOLD analysis project Ga0075431, IMG submission 75297) | Populus rhizosphere microbial communities from Tennessee, USA - Rhizosphere MetaG P. deltoides SRZDD5 | ecosystem: Host-associated > Plants > Roots > Rhizosphere > Soil | place: USA... | reverse complement strand
GGGGGGCACCGGTGGTCGACCGGCCGTCCACCGCGGGCCGACCGATCAACCAGCGAACCGGGAGCGCACGGCTACTAGGCTGTGCCACGCCGTACCCGTAGCGCCACGAAAGGTTGAACCACATGCCGCTCGAAGTCGGTACCAAGGCACCCGAGTTCACCCTCAATGACATGAACAACCAGCCGGTGTCGCTGTCGTCGCTGCGCGAGGGTGGCCGCAACGTGCTCCTCGTGTTCTACCCGTTCGCGTTCAGCGGCATCTGCACCAGCGAGATGTGCGAGCTGCGCGACGACCTCGGCGCCTTCGTCAACGACGGTGTGGTCACGGTGGCCATCAGCTGCGACCCGTTCTTCACCCTCCGGGCCTGGGCCGAGCACGAGGGCCTCAAGTTCACCCTGCTCTCGGACTTCTGGCCGCACGGCGCGGTCTCCACGCTCTACGGCGTCTTCAACGAGCGCGGCGGCATGGCCAATCGCGGCACCTTCCTCCTCGACGCCGACGGCATCATCCGCTTCGCCGAGATGAACATGCCCGGCGAGGCCCGCGACCAGTCATCCTGGAAGGAGGCGCTCGCCGGCCTGCCGGCCTGACCGGCTCCGTCCAAAGCCCCGACCGGGCGCGTAGCTCAGCGGTAGAGCACCCGCCTTACACGCGGGTGGTCGCAGGTTCGAACCCTGCCGCGCCCACCATGGCTGACCAGGCGTGACGGCGGTCATCGGACAATCATGGCGTACCCGCCGGCCCGCCCCAGGTTCTGACGTTCCGGCGACCCGGCGAGGCTACCTAACACGAGCCAGCGCAGGGAAGGCGCTGATCAGGAGCCGCGCCAACTGGGTCCTCGGGAGGAGCGGGCCGGAGGCGGTACTGTGACATTAGCCTTGCCTCTGTTCGAACAGTGATTGAGTGCGCGCTGGCGGCCCGTCCGGTTCGGTCTCCGTCGTCGCTGACGCATACCAGTCATAGCCACGCGCCCCAGCGGCCGCGGCACGTGGCGAGCGCTGACGCGAAGCCGCGATTACGTGCTACCCCACAAGTTGTCTGCCGAGCTACCTTGAGCGGGTGTACTCGGACAGCGACGCGGCGGCGCACAAGGGCACTCGATCCGACCCGTCTCGCGACCTCGTCGTCGCATCGAACTTCATCCGCGCCGTCCGTGAGTCGGGCTACGTCAGCCTCTCCACTGCACTTGCCGAACTGATCGACAACTCGATCCAGGCAGACGCGACGGTCATCGCGATCGCGATCAGCCGGCCAGGAGCCGACGCCGCGCCAGAGATCCAGGTTCTGGACGACGGCGCAGGCATGAATCGCAGCCAACTCGAATCGTGTCTGCAGTTCGGCGGCACCGCCCGGTTTGGCGACCGGCGATCCTTCGGACGCTTCGGTATCGGCTTGCCCGCGGCGTCGCTCAGCCAGTCGTGCCGTATCGAGGTGCGGGCGTGGCAACGCGGCGGGACGCCCTTCGCGGTCCACTTGGACGTCGACGAAATCGCCTCTGGTGCGCCCGCCCAGTTCCGCTCTGTTCCCACCAGCTTCGAGCCCTCGACGCCGAGCGGCTGCGCCGTCGTGTGGCGGCAATGCGATCGGATCGAGTACCAACGCCTCGCCTGGCTGGAGCGCGCCTTGCACCGCGACCTCGGCCGGATGTACCGCCGCTTCCTGGGTCGTGGGGTCAAGCTGACGATCAACGGGTCGCGGGTGAAACCACTGGACCCGCTCCTGCTTGAGGCGCCTGTGGAAGGCCACACCGCGGCGCTGGCGTTCGAACCTATGCGCTATGAACTGTCCACCGCTGACTGCGGTACGTCCTTTGTCACGGTCCGGTTCAGCGTGTTGCCGGTCGACGCCTGGCATCACCTTGACAACCTGGCCAAGCGGCGTGCCGGGATCGTCGGGGCGGGCGGCGTCTCGATCCTGCGGGCTGGCCGCGAGATCGCCTACGGCTGGCACCTCATGGGAGGCAAGCGCAAGGAGAACTACGACGACTGGTGGCGCTGCGAGATCGAGTTCGAGCCTGCCCTCGACGAGCACTTTGGTATCACAATCAACAAGCAAGGCATCCGACCGTCGGCCCAACTGAGGGAGGCCATCGAGCCCGAACTGGAGTCGATCGCGCGGATGCTGAACGGGCGCGTCCGGCAGGCCTTCGAGGACGTCAAGTTCCGCCAGGCGACCCAGCACTCCTGCCGCATCGCTGAGGCTGCCGATCCCCAGCTTCCGGTGCTCGCTAAGGGCCGGAAGCGGTCACGCAATGGCACGTTGGCCTACCGGCTGTCGTCCTGTCCCGTCCCATCTGAGGCGATGTTCTCGACCAGCCTGACGCAGCACACGCTGCAGGTCGTCCTCAATGTCGATCACCCGGCCTTTGCCGCGCTGTACCGGCCGCTCCAGGCGTTGGCGGACGAGTCGGGCGGCAGCGACCTGCGCACGGCGATCGAGTTGCTCTTGCTGTCGTTCGCCCGCGCCGAGGCCGCGCTGGGGCCGGGCGCGCGGCCGGGTGACCTGATCGCGGCTTGGAGCACCGCGTACGCAAGGATGCTGCAGAAGTCATGACCGATGCGAAGTTCCTGCCACTATCGCTACCCGCCGGCTCGACGCGCCGTGAGCGCCACGGGTTCATCCGGCTCTGCACGCTGCTGTCTTACGGCCGGCCTATAAGCCAGGACGGCGGGGGTATCGAGGACGTCGGGCACGAGTGGTGGATCAAGGCCGCCGAGTTAGGCGACCTGTACGACCAGCCGAGGCTGGCCGCGGCGTCGCACACCGCCATAGACCTCGTCGACCAAGGCTGGACTGTGCAGGTCGACCACCTCGGGCCGCTGTTCGCGCCGCCGAGCGCCGATGGAGACCGCGAGGTCGAGAAGGCACGCATCCGGCGCCAGGAGCACGTACGGCGTGACCAGCAACTCCGGAAGCCCAGCGTCCGCCGGTTCGTGGACGGCCTGGAGCGCTCACACCTGCACGGCGGGCGGTTGGTGTCGGTGTTCGACCTGATGCGTGACGGCCGTGAACTGGCCGACGCCCTGAACGGTGCTGAGCACATGAACGGCGTCATCGAGCCGTACGTGCAGGTCGTGGACAACTCCACCTGTGCGCTGACGGGCTTCCGGCTGCACGACATCTGGCGCTATTTCCGTCATACCTGGTCGAACGCCTACTCGACGGTGCCCGGCCGATCTATGCCGATCTTGATCCGCGACGCGGTGACCCCGTACCACGCGGTCATCGGACTGGCCGCGATCTCAAGCCCTGTGGTGCAGATCGCGGAACGGGACCACTGGATGGGCTGGGAGACCGACGCGTTCATCGCGGCGGTCGCGAAGAATCCGACGGTGAAGATCGCCCGCTGGCTGGCGGCCCGCATCAAGTCTCAACTGCGAGAAATCCACACCGCCGATCTGCTCCGCGACGGCGTGGTGCAGCCGTCGGACCTGCGGACGCCGACCACCGAGGCCATCGCCCGGCTCAGGGCCGACGCTGAGCGGCACCGGCGCCGCCACCACCGCGCGAGCGTGGTGCGTCAAGTGCGCAACATCAAGACCGACGCCTGGATCGAGCGGGCCGAGACGGATCTCTTCCGCAGCAAGCGCGCGGCGGCGCTGGCTGACGTGCTCGAAGCCCAGCTAATCCTCGGCGCCCGCCTCGGGGCACGCCCTAGCGTCGCCGGTCTAACAGCCGTGCTGGCTGACACGCGCGCGAAGGCCCAGATGCGTAAGATCGTGCGGCGCGCGCGTGGCGAGCGCGTTGGCACGGTCGTCGCGGACCTGACCGTGTGCGGCGCGGTCGCGCCGTACAACGCGCTGGCGGCCGGCAAACTGATCGGCGCGCTGGCCGTGTCACCGACGGTGCTGAAGGCATACCGCGAGAAGTACGCCCGCCCCAGCGAGATCGCGTCGGCGATGGCGGGGCGGGCCATCCGCCGCGAAGCGCGACTATCGTTCGTCGGCACGACCTCGCTCTACGGCACGGGGTCGAGCCAGTACAACCGGCTGTTCTGGCCCGCGTCCGTGGTGGGCGGGACCGGCAGTGACCGCATGGGCTTCCACGAACTGGGACGATCGCGATCGTTCGGTACCTCACACTTCTCCGAAGAGACCGTCGAGGCGCTGGTCCGCCTGTCCACGCTGTCCGGGAACCTCGTGCGGGTCAACAGTCTCTTCGGCGAAGGTGTGAGTCCGCGCCTGCGCAAGGTCCGGATCGGGTTGGCGGCACTCGGCTGGCCGACGAACGACCTGCTCAGGCATGGCCGGGAACGCATCGTCTACGGAGTGCCGCTGGTGCGGAACCTCCGCGACTACTCCTTGGGCATCGACAGCGAGCCCGATTACATGCTCGACCCGGGGCTCACGCACGCGGATGACCAGGTCGCGGCGTGGTGGTTCGAACGCTGGGGTCAGCGCCGGGCGCAGCGCCATGACGTGCTCGCCGCCATACGGGAGCACCGCACCGTCCGGCCGGTCCAGCACGGCGCCCGGGTGCCGCGCGACACAACCAGAGACGACCAGTTGCAGGACTGCCTCTGGGCGGCAGAGGGCTAGTGCCGGTCCACGACGTGCAACTCGGAATACACGGTCATCCCAACCTCAATATCGTCTGAGTCCGGGTCGGCAGCCCGACGCACGCCGAGGACCCGTACCCGGTCGCCCACCCGCAGATCCGACTCGGGCACCGCGGTCCTGAGAAGGACGTCGGGGCCGTTACCTCCCGGTCCCGTCGCCGCCCACCCGCGGACTCCCACGGCAGCGGTCAGCACGCCTTCGTAGTCGAACCATTCGGCGACCTGTACGGCTAAAGGAGACGGTGCTACCTGACGCCAGTAGTCATCGCAGAGGTGTCGCACCTGGCAGAAGCGGCAGGTCTCCACGTCAGGCTTGGCGGCCGGCTGCTGCCTAATGATCTCAGCGTCCGCGCGTGCAATACGGTCCGCGATCTCACCTTCGACGGTTCGCAGATCGGCAGCGGAGGGCGCGGCCTGGCGTACCTGTTGATCGGGGTACTCAATAACGAGTTCAGCCGTCGGCAGCCGCGTGGGATTGGCAACGCGGTCGAGATCCCATAGCAGCGCGTAGGTGCGCAGTTGCTGCACATGGCTCGGGTCAGCGTCGCCGGTCTTGAAGTCGGTGATCTCGGCATGCGTCGCAGCGACGACGAGCAGGTCGATGCGGCCGTGCAACCGCAGATCGTCGGCGACCAACTCGACTTCGGGATGCGCGCCGACGCCCAATGCTCGACGCTCCGACTTGGCATCGCCGTAGGCCTCAACCGGGGATAGTGGTGGCGTTGGCAGCAATGCAGTCCGACTGATGATCGTTTGTACCTGTACCCGTGCTTCCTGCAGGCGCTCGGTCAGAGTCCGCCGGTAGGCGTGCAGCCGCGCCTCGGTCAGACGCGGATTCCCGACAAGTCGTTGCAGCCGATACGAGAGCGCCTGTTCGAGGATCGCGGTGTAGCCGCCGAGTGTCCGCAAGACCGCCACCACCTCCGCGCTGCCACTCGACGGACAGCCCGCCGCCGCCAGTGCCTGCAAGACGACCTCGACGGCGGCGTGCACAATGTCACCGAATAGGGTGGCCGCTGCAGGCGCCTGCGGATATCCCGGCCGATCCCACAGCTCCGGGTACTGTGCCCTCGCCAGCATCCAGCGCAGTGGGCACGTCTCCATATCCTTTAGCGAGGAGTAACTCCACAGGGCGGGTACCGCGGGCCATCGGCCCGAGCACGAGCGCACCCCCGTCTCGAAGCACCCGTCGTCGCCGGTCACCGCAGCGTGTCCTGAACTTGCTTGCTGGCGTACGGCAAGTTGCGCGAGATGACCATGTCGTCTATCAGCCGCACGGGCATCGCGCCACCGAATTCTTTCGCGTCACGCAGACCATCGGTCGGCGCCAGATCGGGCGTCAGCGGACCGTGCACACCGAAGATCCACTGCCGGCCGTCACGTTGTGCGTGGATTGGCGCCGTCACCGTCCCGATGCCCGGCAGTTGGACCGACCGGTCGCGGCCGAATGTCACGCCGTCGATGTCGCGGCCAACCAGGTCGTTGTACAGCTTGTCGGCCGACCGTTCGAGCCGCTCGACGCCGAGGTCAGGCAGCGTGCCTTCGATCAAGTAGCGCAGCAGGCTGGCGCCGACGTGCCGGTCGAGCATGCTGTGTTCGAACCGGTTGCGGAAGCTACGCAGGCAGCGGTAGCACGACTCGTCGCACCCCTCGGGGCAGTCTTCGAGCAGCGCCAGCGTCTCCTTGAAAATGTCGAGGCCGTACTCGCTGATGCGGCGCGTGAAGCCGGCGCCGCCGGCCAGCGTGTCGTACAGGTAGATCTCGGCCGCAAGGCCTTCGATGCCCAGCGTATGTAGCGCCGGACGGAATTCCGCTTGGACTTCCGTGGCCTCGATATCGAGTTTGCGGGTGGCCGCGATCGTCATGGCCTCGGCGATCGTCCGAAGCGCAACGTTGGTGGACAGATACGCCGGTCGGAGCGTAATGGGGGCAGCCACCGTCAGACGGACGAGGAGCACGTCGGAGATGAAGTCGGTGCCAAGCACCAGCCCCCGCGTGGAGGCCGACCCGGGACAGTTCGGCTCACGCTCGTCCGGAAAGGGCTTGCGGTGGGTACCGCTCACGAGGCCGGAGGGCTGGGCGGTCGGCTCGATCAGGCCGCACCTGGTGCAATAGGTGTAGCCGTCCTTCTTCGGCCCCGAGTTTGTTACTAGCAGCGGCTCGCGCCGGAACGTCTGGCTAATGCGCTCGGTGATGTGCTCCCACGCCTTGTCATCGGTCGGGCCGGGGGCCATCAGCTTGGCCCGGGTGGCGTAGCTGCGCGCGGGGGCGTCATCGGGACTGGTGCCTGGGTCGACGTTGACCCGGTGAGCGAAGCCGGGCGGGCGGATCCAGTTCTTGGCCTTGCCGAACGACTGCGGCGCACCGCAGGCCGGGCAGTCGCGCTCCTCGCCTCGGTAGGCTTCGTCGTAGCTAAAGTGTTTTGCGTACTGGCAAATGCGGCATTCGAAGTACAGCAGTTTGTTGCGCCAGGCAGCGGACCGCTCGCTCTGGACCGGGGCGTAGATCGCCCCGGACTTCCACTCCTTGTTATCGATCCACACCTCCTTGCCCGGCGCGTACTGGCTGAGCGCGATCGGAAGACCCTGCGACGGCGCGTAGCGGTACTCCGCCCTGAACCGGGTGGATCGATCGAGGTCGAAGACGTAGAAGGCGACGACATCCGTTGGGAAGGCGTAGCGCGGCAACACGCCCTTGTAGAGCAGCCGGTCGAGCAGGTTGGTAGTGCTCCGGCGCACGGTCGGCTCGCTCCCGTCCTCCTCCGGCCCCCCGTCCTCGACCTCGTCGGTCTCGGTGGCAGCGTCGCCTTCGTGCTTGTCCGGCAGCCTGCCGTCGTTGAACTCCAGGTCGAGAGCCCTATCGATTTCCCGGAGTGTCTCGTTGACGAGGCCGTCCAGCAGCCACCGTCGGTCGACATCGCGAAGTTCGGTCGGCAGCCATTCGTTCGCTTCGGCGCCAAGGGTTGCGGCGTTGGCCCGCAGCCATTCCTCGAAGTTGGTGCGGTTCAGGACGCTGTCGCCGCGCACGAAGCGTTCGACAGTGCCGAGGACCTCGAAGAGCTGCGGCTGGTCCTCTGGCTCGATTGTCGGCAGCTTATCTTGGTGATAGCGCTGCAGCAGGAAGGCGGTCAGGTGACGGCGCGCGATCTCGTTGTTGTCCATTGTCAGCTTCGGATCGTCGACCCGGCCACTGATCATCGCCGCAGGCTCGCGGAAATAGTGGTCGTCATGGCTATCGGCGCTGCCGAACGCAACGACCGTGGCGACGGCATTGCCGCGGCGGCCCGCCCGCCCGGCCCGCTGCTGGTAGTTGGCGCGCGACGGCGGCACGTTACGGAGCGCCACGCCGGACAAGCTGCCGATGTCGATACCGACCTCCATCGTGGTGGTGCAAGAGAGCACATCGATGGCAGCGAGCGGCTGCTCGCCCGGATGGGGGACGCCGAGGTCGACATCCTGAAACAACAACTCGTGCTCCTCCGCCTTCGAGAAGACATCGTCCGACTGCGACGAGTTGAGCTGTGCCGTGTGCTCTGCCGCGATGATGCTCATTGGCGGATCGTTCGGGTTCTCCAGTGCTCGCACCGCGCTGGCGCGGTAGTAGCCTTTGCGGGCCTTGAACACGTCGTCCTTGTTCGGATCGACCATCCCGACGCGTTCCCGTCCACAGTTCACGCAGCGCGACGAGCCGGGGAATGGACGCTGGGTGAGCCGGCAGTGCCCGCAGTAGCCCCACGGTCCGTCGAGTTCGAGGGCCACGTTCGATGCAAGCAACCGGTACTTGGCACCGACGCCCTCGCAGAACGTGTTGAGCAGCGCGGGCAACCAATCCTTGGCGAACTGCTGCCTTATTGGCTTCGTGCCGAGCCAATCCTCGACCGCCTTAAACTTGCCGGGGTGCGGCTTCACGCCGCCCTTCGTCTGCAACCAGTCTCCTGTGGTCATCCCTGAGAACCAGATGCCCCAACTCGGTGTCGCCCACTGGGTGAGCCAGAGCCGGACTAGGGCCTGCTTGGCCTTGTCCGTATCGGCGATACCCGAGATCGACCGTAACTCGGGTAGGAGGGTCTCCCAGATGTATCCGACCTCGCGTAGCGAAGCCAGACCGAGTGAGCTGAAGCCGTAGTAGCGGTCGGTCAGGGTGGCGTACATCGCGCGCAGGAGCGACTTGGGCGGCTGATCGGTGATCGACAGCAGCAGTGGCAGCACGGTGGGCAGCGGCCCTTGGTTGAGGAAGCGGGTCACCCGCTGCATCGGCTGGAGCGACTCGGTCGGCCGGAGTTCGGGACGCAACCGAACCGAGAGCAGGCGCGCTCCAACCATCGCGGAGAGGTAGAGGCGCTCCAGGTTCAGCGTCTGGGCCATACCGGGCTGTGCGGCCAGTTCGCTCCAGCCGCGCAGGATCAGCGGCCGGATGACATCGCGCATCGAGTAGTTCTGCAGGTTCGGCGCTAGGCGGGCCGCAACCTGTCGCGAGTCCGCGAACGCCAGGACCTTGCGCCCACGCAGCGGCGCGAAGTCGCTGTAGTCGCGCGACGGCGGCTGCACTTCGAGCTGGCGCGTGACAAGCGCCTGGAAAGGCTGGTCGCCCTTGGTCTGGTGGTCCTGCACGGACGACCGACCGAATCCGGCCCGTTGCCCGCAGACGCCGCACGGCTTGAACTCGCCGTTGGCCACCGTGTCGCCGTCGTCGGGGTCCTCGCTGCGCACGACTTCGCCGGCGCGTTGGGGAGCCAGGAAAACGCGGCGCGAGCGCGGCCCAAGCACCTCGGGGTCGAGCCGGCCGGTGACCAGATCTAGGTCGGCAACCGCGGCGGCGCCGGACGGTTCCTCGAGGAGGAGGTCCAGCGGCTCCAACTCGGGGATGGTGCCGGCCGCGGACGAGAACGAGCCGCCCGGTTCATGCCACAGGTGCGACGGGCTGGCGACGTCATCCGAATACGCCCGGGCGTACGACGAACCACAGTGGCGACAGGTGTAGAACTCGAACACCCGCGCACCGCAGTCACACATGGCGCGCGGCTGGGCATAGAGCGCGCCGATCGGACCGGTCAGATGGCTGATTCGATCGACATGGGGGCAGGCCGGGTCAAGGCATGCCCACAACCCTGGCAGTCCGCGGAAGAAGGCATGCACGCGGCACGGCAGTAAGCCCGCGTCGTCGGCCGAAAGGCGCGCTGCGCTGCCGAGTGCCACGAGGTTGGAGACGGCCCGGTCTGCGAGCTCAGCCGATACACCCGGAAAGATGACGCGTCCGAGTTCGTCGAGCGGCCGTGCCTGGCGCATGGTGGTGTTGACAAGCAGGTTTAGCGGACCGAAGCCGGCCAGGGCCTCGGTCAGCAACTCGCCCGCCGTGGCGCCCGGACCTGGGACCACGCCCCGGGCGGCGAGCACCGGTCCGACCGCGACGATGCGTTGGGCGTCGTCATGCGCGTCGTAGAAGTCGGCCATCGGCACGGTGGCGAGCGCCTCGGCGTCGATGGTCGTACCCGTCGCCTCGCCTGGACAGGTCGCCAGCGTGCCGGTGACGGTGTCGAAGTCCTCGGGCTTCTTGCCCGACAGCTGCGCCGCGAACTCGCGCGCGCGGATCGGGCTGTCGAAGCTCGCGCTGGTGCAGACGACCTGCAGCCGATCGCTGGGGATGCAGAGCCGCGCTCGCAGCCGTCGCAGTAGCAGGGCGACCTCGGCACCCGCTGCACCGCGGTACAGGTGGGCCTCGTCGATGATCAGCAGGAACCGCTCGTCTGGGTTCGCGGCAAGCCATTCCCGGGTTCGGTCGAAGACTGGCCGCTCCAGCGGCCGCATCAGCATGTACTCCAGCATCGAGTAGTTGGTTATCAGCACGTCGGGTGGCGCGGCGAGTACCTCGTGGCGGGTCAGCAGCTCTGGGTCGTGCGGCAAGGTGAGCGCGCGGTTCGTCCAACGACTGCCGCTAGCCCCGTACCAGGTCTGGAGGTCCGGCTTCGCCGGCCACTTGCCTCGGCGCTTCAGGTTCTCGATGAGGCGCTTGGCCCGGTCGTGGCCGGGCCGGGAGGAGTCCGCGGCCTGTTCCAGCAGATGGATGTAAAAGGTCTGGATCGACTTGAGCCGCCGCTGGTCCTTCTCGCCGGTTCGGATTCCGGGATACGGGGTGCGGCTGGTGTAGCGCGCGAAACGCACCGGCCGATCGGCCCAGGCGATGAACTGGCTGGTTACCCGATCGTCGCCCAACAGCAGCCGGAGGCGGCCGAGTTGGTCGTTGACGAGCGCGTTCATCGGGTAGAGCACGAGCGCACGCACGGCGGGTGCTGCGAATGACTCCGGGGCGTGCGATGCCTCGACCGACAACTTGGCCAGCATCGGCAGCAGGAACGACTCGGTCTTGCCGGAACCCGTACCGGTAGTGATGACAAGGCTGCGGCCGTCGCACGAGCTGCGCTCCAGTGCCTCGGCCTGGTGCGTGTATGGCGGGTCGAAGAGCAGCGGACCAGCGTTGCCGTGGCATCGCGCCAGGTCACCGAACAACTCCAGGACGGCCGTGTCGAGGACGAGGTCGCCGAATCGCCGGTCCGTCACGTAACGCGGCGTGCTCTCGATAAACGGTGCACGGTACAGGACGCCCTCCGCTTCGAGCAGCTTTTGTCGCTGCTCGATGACCGCGGCGTGGCCGACGTGGTACGTCGCCTCGATGTAGTCACGCAGGGCGGCCCGAATCTCCGTGATCGTCTCGCCGATGGTGCGCGCGCTGTCGTCCGTCATGGACGGTCCTTCCGTAGGCGTGTCATCCAGAGCATCTCGGTCAGGAACTCCTCGACGGCATCGATGGCTCTCTCTGGGAGGCGGTAGGTCAGCAGCGCGCCGCGGGCACGACTGACGGGCATCCCGACCAGTTCGAGACGGCGCTCGGCCCAAGTGGGCAGCGGACTGAAGAAGTCAACCAGGACCGCTGTCCCGACGGCCGCTTCCTGGACGCGGTACAGCTGCGGTGTTCCGCGCTCCGCGTCGATCGCGGCCTGGAGACGCCAGGCTTCGTCGCGGCCGTTGGCGGCCGGCGCCACCGGCAGGTCGAGGAGCGTCACCGGCTGCCCGGCCTGTAGCCGTACAACGCACCAGAGGTCCGCGCCGTACGCCTGCTCCCGACGTCCGATGAAGTCGCCGTCGTCGGAAAGCTTGGTTCCGCGCCAGCGTCCCTTGTAGAAGCGGACGGACTCCGCCGGGTCAATCAGGGTGAGCCCCGGGATCTCCCCGGCCGGGCGCGCGGCGGACAGCCGCACTCGGACGTCGGCCAGCAGTTCGGCCGCCGTCGCCGCGACCGGGCGCTGCAACCACTGGTCGAGCGAAAGCTCCCGCATACCCACGACGGCAAGCCGCGTTGCCGCGTCCTCGGGCTCAATCTGGAGGGTGCGCGTGTGGCCTTCGTACTCGATGCGTCCAGACAGGTCGGAATCAACCAGCGGGGCGCCGTACGGCCGGACACCGAGCAGCAAGTAGCGGCCCGGCGTCCGGATGACGTAGGACGGCGGGCCGAGGTAGAGGCGCCGAGCGGCACGTCCCTCGCCCTCGCGGAGTTCCAACAGGTCACCCGACGCGATGAGCAGGTCAAGCTGGGCATTGATGTCGTCGCGGGACGGAGCTTCATCACCCAATAGCGGACCGAGCACATCCAACACAGCGTCGGCGAGTTCGCGGGGGGACGCGGGGCAGACGAACGAGGCAACCCGGCGAAGCAAAGCGCAGACCGCTTCAACCGATCCGATCTCGATCACGTCTTGTTCCAGACCGAGACTCGCAACGGCCCGCTCCGCGACCGAGTCGCGCGGCAGCTGCGTGATCTTCATGCTTCTTGCCACCTATCTGCTGCGTCCAACTCACTATGGATTTCGGCGGCGCCGAGTACCGCATAGCGCGCGGCCCGGATAAGGACCGGTGATCGCAGGACCCGCTCGATCAGGACGTCACGATCGGTCGGATCCCAGGTCGCGAGCCGGCCCGGCTCGCTGGCCAGTCTGAGCAGGAAACCAGGCACCTCCGGACGGCTCGCGAGATGTGCGTCCGACAACCCGGGAGCGATCACGGCCCCGAAGCCTTCGGCCAACGCGCGCTGCGTGTTCCACGCATAAAGATTCGCGCTGATCTCCGCGGCGAGCTGGCGTTGCAGGAACGTGTCACCCACCAGTCCCTGCATCTCATCCACGTCAGGCGTCGCGCCAGGCCGCCGCAGGCGGTACTCGAACTGGCTCCACTTGGCACCACTGATGACAGAGACGAGCCGGCTGACGATGACGGCCAGCACGCGAGCACGCTGATACCGGGCGAACGGGTCGGCCGGCAGTTCAGCCACAGCCCACGCCGCGTGCTGATAGATGAGCTGGGTGACATTGTCGATCGTCCGCGGTACGGGAGCCACCTGCGGGTCGACGGCGCCATTTATGAAGGCATTCCGGTCGGGCGGCAGGATCAAGGCAGCGACCGAAGCACCCGCCTGAGCACGCACCATCCCGCCGTGCGCGGGGACATCAAACTCGGCGCCGTGGAGCGGCCGGGCAACGGTCGGGCCTGCGACGGAGTAGTAGTCGACGTGCGTCTCGTCCCCGTCCGTCCGGTCAATCAGCCGGGCGACCAGCGTTCGGTCGCGCTTGGTTAACACCCACCGCAGCGGTTGGAAGCCCCGATCACACGTTAATGAGGCGAACCCGACCCCTGCACGCGACACTGTCAGCTCAGCGCTCTCTGCGAGGTCATAGTCGGTCTGCAACTCCAGCCGAAGCCTCGCGGCGATCCCGCCCCAGTCAGCTGGCCGAACGGGCAGCGTCAGCTGACAGGGCGCTTGCTTCAGTTCCTTCCGGTCGGCGTCACGCAGGACGACCAGCAAATCGGCCTGCACGTCCGACGGTCCTTCAACAGTGATCGACGCCCGGCCATCCCAGAACTCCGTAAGTGACGGCCGCGCTGGCGATGCCAGGAGCCGAATACCCTCCCCGCGCGCGGCGCCTTCGGGTCGCACTTGGGGTTCCCGCACCACGATCATGAGCGACCCGGCGGCCAGCGGTGCATGCCCTTCGGCAGCGAGCACGTCGACCGTGATGTCGTAGGCGCCCGCGGCCATCTCCTCCAGACCGATGAAGAGCTCAGGCGAGTCCTCCGGCCACGGCAGGACATACGGCCGCTCGGCGACGGTCAGTACGCAACGGTCAGGAACGCGTTCGGCACGGACGGCCAGCATGGCGGGCTCACCGACGAGCCACTCGGCGGTTCCCTCGCCATCCCACGCCGCCGCTGGCAGGCCAACTGGACGCACCTCGACGTCGGCAATGGTCGGCAGACCCACCGTACGCAGCACTGCGAGGTCGCTATCGGTGAGCGTCTCCGGGACTGTGAACTCGAGCGCCTCGGCGCCCTCCACCACGATTGGGACGGGCCGCATCCAAGGCAGATTCGGCAGGGTCGTCCCTGTGCGACAGACCACGCAGTAGCTACTGCCCGCCCGCAGAACAGTGCCCTTCACGTAGACAGCGGGTGCGCCCGGGCGGATCCGGAAGAGCCACCAGGGCCCAGGACTGACGACTACCTGTGCCGCTAGCATAGCGTTCGCTCCAGATGATCCGCGATCGAGCTGGATGAACGGCGTCCCGAAGGCGGGCCAGCGGTCAAGGCGCACCTCCTGACCCGGGTAGGTCAGTTGTCCGGTTGCAAGCTTCCGGTCGCGACCGTTCAGGATGGCACGCAGTGAGTTCAGCTCGTCGTATAACTGCGGCAGCCGGTCCTGCAGCACCGATAGATCGGGCAGCAGCGCATATGCCGCCCACCCACCCGACTCCCGACAGAGTACGAAGCGCGGGTCGGTGACGGCGCGGTCGGCGCGTTCCCGGGGGTTGGCTGTCCCTGGTCGTTTCGGACGGAAGCCGCTGGCGTGTACCCGGTGTGCGACACGGCGCGCATCGCGCAGCCAGATCATGCTCTGCTGCTCGGCTTCCAGGCCCTCCACGATCCGATGAAAGGTCGGCGCGAGGAGGTACGGCGAATCGCCCTCGTCGTCGCCAAGCAGCAACGCGGCGGCCACCTGTCCGAGCAGCGCCCGGTTCTCGCAAAACTTCCGAAACCGGTCCGTGTAGCCGAACGCTCTGGACGCCAGCCGGGCGCCGAGCGTCGCGGGATCGTGCAGGAGATCAGTCGTCAGGTAGTTGCGGTAGTCGTACAGCAGCTGGGCGAGATAGCGCTGGAGATAGATCGGCAGCACCGCGTGGGTGATCGGCCACGCGATCACCTTGAAGAAGTCGGCCCATACGCCAGTTGGTCGCGCCCCACCGTAATCGGTCGCGAACCGCTTGAAGACAGACTTGAAGTGCTCCCGCCTCCGATTGGTGTCCCAGCCAGGCGTCGCAGCAACGAACGAAGGCCAGTACTCCTCGCCCACGTAGCCGTAGCCGATCTCAGACCCGTACACCACCAGTGTCAGCCACTGACGTCGGTAGGCGGTCCCGAAGCCACGAGCGACTGCATCCCGGACGGCCGCGGCGAGCAAGTCGCGCTCGGCCTCGGACAGTCCGTGCTCCAAGGCGAACACCGGCGCGACAGGGTCGAGTTTGGCGCGCTGGTCACCCAGTTGCCGGAAATGGGCACCAAGCCTGTCGTGGAAGTACGTGAGCAGTTCAAGAGTGCCCGCAGGTACAACTTCGACCGACGGCATCACCGCTCCCTTCCTCCGCGATGCTGCCAACTGTGTGGTGCCAGCATGAAGCGTCGAGTCAGGGGCGGAGGATCCAGCGGACGCGGGTTAGCGTGCGGCAACACCAGATAGTTAGCCCCGGCCCTGTTAACCGGCCGTAACAACCGCAGGTACGTCGTCCGCTTGTCCGCAGCAAGGAAGCGGAACTGCCGCATGCGGTCGTCCGGCGCGAACGCGTCGATGCCGAACACGACCTCGCCGCCGGCTGCCATCGCTGCCTTCTCCCTCCGGCCGCGTCGCGGACTCCATCACGCCCGACACCACTGACAACCGTATGTCGCCCCGGCCACGCACGCCGTAACGTGCACCCACACGTCGTGCGCGTCATCGCCCGGAATCCGGCGAGATCGCACGCGAAACGCGCAGCGCGACAGCGATCTGCCGAAGGGTTCCTCAGTCGGCGCTCCCTGCGTCCCAACCCGTGTTCCGGTCTCAGGACGGGCGCAGCTCAGAGCTATCCATCGATGGATGCGGTGCCCACGACGAAGTGGGCGTCCTCGGTGATGCGGACATCGGCGGCGTGTTGACATGTTTCTGAGCCGGAGGCTTGGGATGGTGGTCGATCCGATGCCATGGGAGGGCTCGGTCGCCCGAGAAGCCCAAAGCGCTTACGAGGCCATGATCAACTACAGCTCAAGACGGTAGCACGGTAGGTCAAAGCGCTAGCGCTTTGACCAGGCACGTTGCGGGTCGTGGCACTGGCGGATGGCGCACGGCATGGCGTTGTGCGCCTCGGGCCAGGCCTTGGCTGGCGGGCTGCATTCGGGGGAGGGGGAGAGACGCCGGTGGGGGACGAACGTGTCATCGAGTTGGTGTCGTCGGCATCCGCGGGTTGGGCGACGTCTGGTGCGGGGGTCGCTGCGGCTCACCGATGGTGAGTGGGCGGTGATCGTGCAGGCGGCGGCGCTGGAGCGGATGCGGCCGGGGGCGTGGGCGCAGCAGGTGGCGTCTCGGTAGGAACAACGTGCCCGCCAGGAAAACGATGCTGCACGCGCCCCACCACACCGCCAACGTGGTCTTCCCGACACCGGCGGTGCCGGCCAAGACCGTGATAGCCATGCCATCGGCCGCGCTCTTCCGCTGGCCGGGAAGAAGGGCGTCCAGTTCGCGCACCTCGCCCGCGCGGCCCACGAAGTCCCGCACTGCCGGCGGCAGCTGCCGCGGTACCGCGACGTCTCGTGACCCTCCGCGAAGCTCGACCAGGTCTGGGTCAACCTCGATGACTCTGGACACCAGGTGGTTGAGGTCGACGATCGGATAGCCGCGACGAAGCGGCACATACTGGCGGCGGCACAGCGAGGCAATATCCGCAGGAAGCTCATCTTCGGTAGGGAGCGTCGCATTGTCGGTCAAGACGGGGACAACCCTTAAGCCATGAGCGAACGCCTCAACGATCTCCCGGCGAATCCAGTCCGCTGGATCGTGATGAGGCGGCGACCGCTGGCGTCTGTCAGGGTCAGCCAGCGCGATCCGATCACCACTAGCAACACGCTGCACGCCCGCAGCCGTCCCAGCAGCTCATCCACGACGTCGATCCGGCCGGGATGGACAGGCACTCCAAGAAGACTGAACTCCGGCCGAACCGCGCGGTCAGCTCCCGGTCGATCAACGCCGCGGCGGCGTCACAGTCCGCGCCTCGATAGTTGATGAAGATCCCACCCACAGGCCCCTCCCGAGCCACACCGGGACGAGCTCATCGTCACCCGGCCACCGGCGCCGACACCAGAGCTTGGCGTGCCGGCATCGGAACCACGATGATCACCCAACGTGCAGGTGTGGCCTGTGGACCTGTGTAGACCGGCCTGGGGGCGGCAGGGACAAGGTCCGGCAGTTCCTGGAGGGTTCCATAAATGATCGTGGAACTGAGAACCGGCGTGGCATGAGTCGTGGCATGAAATGCCGGCTACCAGTGGTGCTAGAGGCTACGATCATGGTGACCGTTGATGTGGGAAGTGCTGGTAGAGGGCGTGGACAACGTCGGAAGGCGGCCTTACACGCGGGTGGTCGCAGGTTCGAACCCTGCCGCGCCCACCATGGCTGACCTGCTGTGACTCTGTTAGCGATCATGAA
>Ga0075431_100002642_pt1 | contig 17334 bp, 13 predicted proteins | sample RhiMetdeltSRZDD5_FD_75297 | JGI IMG/M metagenome (GOLD analysis project Ga0075431, IMG submission 75297) | Populus rhizosphere microbial communities from Tennessee, USA - Rhizosphere MetaG P. deltoides SRZDD5 | ecosystem: Host-associated > Plants > Roots > Rhizosphere > Soil | place: USA... | reverse complement strand
GTCGAAGTCGGTTACCAGTACACGTATCGCGGCCTCGCCAAGCACAAGGGCGGCGTCGGTGTGAAGGTCACCGGCAAGACGAAGCGCAAGTTCCGGCCCAACCTCCAGAAGGTGCGCTCCCTCACGGGGGGGACGAGCCGGCGCGTTCGCGTCTGCACCCGCTGTATCAAGAGCGGCAGGATCGTGAAGCCGCTGAAGAAGAAGGTTTACGATTCGGCGCCGAAGGTAGCCCCGGCCGCCGCCTCCGAGTAGCCCCCGGTGCTTCCGGGTCCCGCGAAGCGCGGGACGGCCCGGCGGGCGGCGCCCGGCCAGGTCGGCACTCCACCCGCGGGAGGTCTCGTCCCATGCCCATCGAAGTCACCGACGAGCTCGTGAGGCGCATCGCGTCCCTTTCGAGGATCGCGATCTCGCCCGAGGAAGAGCGGGAGCTCAAGAAGCACTTCGAGAAGATCCTCGCCTTCGTATCGACCTTCGAGGAGCTCGACACGAAGGGCATCGATCCGACGACGTTCTCCGTCGAGGCCTCGAACGTCTACCGCGAGGACGTGTCCGTTCCCTCCCTCTCGGTCGAGGATGCCCTGCGGAACGCGCCGCGGAAGCGCGATTCCTACTTCCTGGTGCCGCGGATCGTGGGTGAGTTCGGAGGCGAGGGGGCGTGAGCCGCGGACTCCTCGAGATCCGCGACGCCGTCCGCTCGGGGGCGCTCACGGTCGCGGACTCCATCGCCGATGCGATCCGCCAGATCCGGAAGGTCGATCCGGAGCTCCATGCCGCGTCGCAGGTGTTCGAGACGGAGGCCCTCGAGCGCGCCTCGGAGATCGACCGCTCCATCGCGGCCGGCAAGGACCCCGGCCCGCTCGCCGGCGTGGCCTTCACGGTCAAGGAGAACATCTGCACCCGGATCGGGCTGACGACCGCGGGGAGCCGCATCCTCGAGAGCTACCGCGCTCCCTACGATGCGACGGTCGTGGACCGCCTGGAGAGGGCTGGGGCCGTGTGCGTTGCGAAGACGAACATGGATGAGTTCGGGATGGGCTCGTCCACGGAGAACTCCGCGTTCGGCCCGACCCGGAACCCCTGGAAGACCACGCACGTGCCCGGGGGATCGAGCGGCGGCGCGGCCGCCCTCGCCGCCGCCACGCGGGGAATGATCCACCTGGGATCCGATACGGGGGGGTCCATCCGCCAGCCGGCCTCCTACTGCGGGGTGACCGGGATCAAGCCCAGCTACGGGCGCGTCTCCCGCTACGGCCTCCTTGCCTTCGCGAGCTCTCTCGATCAGATCGGATCGCTCCAGGGCAGCGCCCGGGAGTGCGCCGCGGCCCTCTCCGTCCTGGCGGGGAGAGACCCCATGGACTCCACCTCGCTCGACCGCGAGGTGCCGGATTACCTCGCGGAGACGAGGCTCGGGGCCCGGGGGCTCCGGATCGGCGTTCCCCGCGAATACTTCCCGGAGGGGATCGATCCCGCCGTGCGCCAGCGGGTGCTCGAGGCCATCGACGTCCTCCGGAAGCTCGGCGCGACGGTGAAGGATGTGTCGCTGCCGCACACGCGGTACGCGAACCCGACCTACGTCCTCATATCCGGGGCCGAGGCGAGCTCGAACCTCGCGCGCTACGACGGCGTCCATTACGGGTACAGGGCGGAGAAGCACGGGTCCATCGTCGACCTCTACGCCCGCTCCCGCGTCGAGGGCTTCGGGCCCGAGGTGAAGCGGCGCGTGATGGTGGGCACCTTCGTCCTCAGTGCGGGATATCACGAGGCCTTCTACAACGGCGCCTGCCGCGTGAGGAAGCTGATCCGCCGCGACTTCGAGACCGTGTTCCAGGAAGTGGACGCTGTGGTGTGCCCGACCTCTCCGGTGACGGCCTTCCCCATCGGGGACAAGATCGATGATCCCCTGAAGCTCTACGCCGTGGACGTCCTCACCGTGCCCGCGAACCTCGCTAGCGTTCCGGGGGCGAGCTTCCCGTGCGGCGCGACGTCCGAGGGGTTGCCGGTGGGGATCCAGATCTACGGGAGGCCCTTCGAGGATGGAACCGTGCTCCGGCTCGGAGCCGCGTTCCAGGATGCGACGGAGCATCACCTCGCGGCGCCCCCCGTGCGCGCCTGGGAGCCGGCCGCGGGCCGGAAAGGCTGATCGTGCCGCCCGAGAGACGAGATCCGACGCAGGGGACGCCCTTCGAGGCGGTGATCGGCCTCGAGGTGCACGTCCAGTTGAAGACGCGCACGAAGATGTTCTGCGGCTGCGAGAACCGCTTCGGCGCGGAGCCGAACACCCTCACCTGCCCGGTCTGCCTCGGGCAGCCGGGGTCCCTCCCCACCATCAACCGCGCCGCGATCGAGCACGCCGTGCGCGTCGGGCTCGCCTGCGGGTGCGACATCGCGCGTTCGACGAAATTCGACCGGAAGAACTACTACTATCCCGACCTGCCGAAGAACTACCAGATCTCCCAGTACGATCAGCCCCTCTGCGACGGGGGAGGCCTGGACGTCGCTGTGGGCTCGGAGAGGAAGCGGATTGGGCTCACGCGCATCCATCTCGAGGAGGACGCCGGGAAGAACATCCATGCCGAGGGACTGCCCGAGAGCTGGGTGGACCTGAACCGCGCCGGTGTGCCCCTCCTCGAGATCGTCTCCAGGCCCGACATGAGGACACCGACGGAGGCCGGCGCGTACCTGCGCATGCTCCGCCTCGTCATGCTCTATCTCGATGTCTCCGACTGCAACATGGAGGAGGGGTCGCTTCGCTGCGACGTCAACGTCTCCATCCGGCCGAGAGGCAGCGGCGTCCTCGAGACGAGGACCGAGATCAAGAACCTGAACTCCTTCACGAACATCGAGAACGCGATCGAGCACGAGATCGAGCGCCAGATCGCGCTCCGGGCGGCCGGAAAGGAGGTCGTCCAGGAGACGCTCCACTTCGACCCCGTTCGCGGCGAGACGAAGACCCTCCGTGGGAAGGAAGAGGCGCACGACTACCGCTACTTCCCGGAGCCCGACCTCGCGCCGCTTCACATCGACGAGAAGTGGCTCGAGTCCTTGCGGGGCACCTTGCCCGAGCTGCCGATCGCGCGCTACGAGCGGTTCCAGTCCCTCGGGATCCAGCCCTACCACGCGGACGTCCTGGTCCGGGACAAGGACCTCGCGGACTTTTTCGAGGAGGGCGTGAAGATCTGCTCGAAGCCGCAGGAGATCGCGAACTGGGTCGTGAACGCGGTCAAGGAAGAGACGAACGCGAGGGGAGTCTCCGCCGCTCGAATCGGGATCTCGCCCGCCCGCCTCGTGAGCCTCGTCGAGGCCATCGAGGGAGGCAAGGTGAGCAAGCAGAAGGCGCGCGACGTGTTTCGAAGCATGCTCGGAAACGAGGATGCCGTCGATGCCGTCATCGCCTCCCTGGGGCTCGGTCAGGTGAGCGACGACGCGTTTCTTCGCGCCGCCGTCGCCGAGGTCATCGCGGAGAACCCCGCGGCGGCCGACGATGTCCGCAAGGGGAAGAAGAACTCCGTCAACTTCCTCATGGGCCAGGTGATGCGGAAGACGAAGGGACAGGCCAACCCCGGGATGGTGACGAAGCTCATCCAGGAGCAGCTGGGCGGCTGAGAGCCGGTCGCCTTATCTGCGGACCCCGCGGATGCTTCCGTCCTGGAGGAAGAAGATGATCCAGGCATCGTTCCCGCTCACCGATGCGATCTCCTTCGGGAAGCGGGTGGACCAGGCGCTTCCGAACGCGAGCGTGTCGACGAGGAAGGCCTCGTTGCGATTGGCCGCAACGATGACGACTCCGCGAGACACCGGAACGACGGTCCCGTGCTTCACGGGGAGCACTCTCCGGGCGATCTCCTCGCCCGTATCCGTGGAGATCGCGATGAGCTCGCCTTCCGGCTCGAGGGCGTAGACACGGCTCTCGCCCGCCGCGAGCCGCACGGATGCGGAGTCGGGACAAGGCTTCGTCCGCAGCGTCGTTCCGTCCTCGCGCTTGAGGATGACGAGGTCGTTATTCCGCGTGAGGCAGGCGATCCCCGCTGCCGTGGGCGCAGCCTCGAGCAGCTCCGGCGGGTTCAGCTTTCGCTTCCAGACGACGGCAGGCTCGTCCGTCCTCACGCGGAGGATGGAGCCTTCCCGCGTCGTGACGAGGACGTCGTTCCCCGTCAGGTTCGCGAAGGCGGCGACTTGGCCCTCGATCGCGAGCGACCAGGCGGGTGAAGCGGTCCTCGAGTCGTATGCCTGGATGCCCCCGGACTTCGTTCCGACGAGGATGACGGGCTTGCCCTCGAGGCGGTGGAGGTGGGACGTCGCGAGGCTCCCGAGGAAGAACTCTTCGGCCGCGGTGGGGGGCGTGCCTCCGGCGGCCGGAAGCTGTCCCTTTCCGAAGCGAATGACCCTGCCGTTGTTCCACACCGTGTACATGCCGTGATCCGTGAGGACGGGCGGGGCTATGAGGCTCTTGATCGCGCTCCCCTTCCGGATCCAGGCCGTTCGCCCGCGCGCGATGTCCACGCAGGCGAGGACCCCCTGGCTCGTCCCGAAGACCATCCAGGGCCCATCGATCGCGGGAGGCACCTCGACGGCGCCATCGAGAGACAGAGTCCAGGCGTGCTCCCTGAGGAGGGCGAAGCTCCTCTCGTGCACCTCGAAGTCCTGGATCCCGGACTTCACCGCCTGGTATCCCGGCGCGGAGACCTCGATTTCGATGCCCTGACCCGGAGTGAGGGGCAGTATCAGCGGCGTCTTTCCGAGCAGCGTGCTCCCGGCTTCCGCGCGGACGAAGCGCACCTGCGCGCCGGCCGGAAGCGACGTCACGAGGACCGGCACCCGGAGACTCTTGAGGAGAACGGATTGGGGGAAGGTCTCGACGATCTGGCAATAGACGCGATGCGCGCCCTTCCAGTCCTCGGCGACCTCGAGGCTCTGCGCCTTCTCGAGGAGCTCTTCCGCCGATGCCGTGAAGCGCGAGGCCTTGCGCAGCATCGTTTCCGCCTCGGCCCGGAACCGGTCGTTCGGGCCGAGCTCGAGCAGCGTGCCGATGGCCTCCTCGACCTCCTTTTTCCTGCCCTCCTGGAGGTGCTTCCGCGCGCCCTCCATCGCGACGCGGATGCGCTCTTCCCGACGCGCGCGCCGCTTCGCGAGGCGCTCCTCGACCTGGAGCGAGAGCTTCGACGCATCCGCGCGGAAGAGGCTGATGAGGTGAACCGTCATGAACTTCCGCAGGTCCTGCGAGAGCTCGGAGCACCGAGACTCATCCGGATCCGGGAGGAGCGATTCTGCCTTCCTGTCGTTCGCCTCGAGCGCGTCCGCGAAGGCGTACCGGTTCCTGAGATCGGTCCACGCGCGGAACGCGAAGGCCTGGTACACGCAGAAGCCGAGCACGGCTATGACCAGGATGCGCGCGGTCCGGAACGGCCGGGCCGGCCCCCGGCCGTTCGTCTGGGACCCCTCGATCTGCTTCACGATGTCGCGGCTTGCGGCGCCCGGGACGCCCGTTCTCCGGATCTTCTCGATCAGATCCTGAGCCTTCGCGACGTGACCCTTCTCGAAGTAATGGCGGGCGAGATCCTCCATGACGGAGGTCGCCTCCGCCTTCATGTCGAAGTCGAGGTAGAGGTTGATCAGCTTCTTCCGGAAGGCCGAGTTCCGGGGGACCTCGCGCATGATCTCCATGCAGGCCTGGATGCCGATCTCCGGGGTGCGGGTCTTCCGGGCGTAGGCAATGATCCAGTCGCAGAGGTCCGAGAGCTCCTTCAGCTTGTTCTTCGAGACGAGGAGCGTGAGGACGCGGCGGAAGACCTCGCGGTCCCCGGGCTGCAACCGGATCGCGCTCTCGAGGAGGTTGGCGGCCTGGTCCACGTTGCCGTTCGCGATCTCCTCATCGGCGGCCTCCCGGTAGATCTTCGAGATCTTCTCCGTGATGAGGATCTCTCCGGGCTTGAGAGAGAGCGCGCGCTGGTACGCCTTCACCGCCTTCCCGGGCTTCTTCATCCGGTAGAGCGCATCTCCGATGAAGTTGTACTGGATGACGGCATCCTCGATCTTGCCCAGCCGCTCGTGGACCACGGCGAGCCGCTCGCGCGCCGCAAGCTCGTCCACGCCGTACTTGACCGCGTTCTTGTAGTACGGCAGGTACTTCGTGGCATCCGCAACCGTGAAGGTGTGGGTCGCGAGGCCCTTCAGCTCCGGGTGGATGGTCTTCTTGATGTGCCCATCCTCGAGGCACTTCGCGATGGCGCCGAGTACGTGGAACTCGTAGAACCGGCTGTCCTGGACGAGGAGGCGCAGGTTACGGAACCCATCGATGAGGTCGAGAAGCCTCTTCAGGAGGAAGTTCGACCTCGAGGTCCCCTTCACCGCCAGACCCTTCTCGGTGATCACGAAGATCTCCTCGTCGGACGGGACGAGGAGGCGATAACCGTCCATGAGCTCGGTCCTGCGGCGGAGCTCCGCGAGGATGTCGGCTATGGCCACGGGGGTGCGGACGGTGATGTCCTCGCACTTCATGAGGTACTCGGGGACCCTGCCTTCCTGGAAGTGGAAGGAGCCCGAGTTCCGGTAGAGGAGGTCCACGCTCTCCTCGAGGAGGTGTCCGGCTGCGATCTTCTGGACCTCGGCATCGTCGATGACGCCCTGATCGTGGAGCACCTGCGGCAGGAGGTGGTGATCGAGGTCCGTGTTCAGGATGATCGTCTCGAGCTTGTCGATGGGAAGCCGCTTCCCGATCACCTGCTCGGAGAGGTCTTCATCGATGTGGATCTTGCCCGAGTAGATCTCGCCGGCGACGTAGAGCTGGTCCTCCTCGAAGAAGAGTTCGCGGAAGCTGTTCCGCTTGCCCAGAGTGAGCGTCCCCACCGCCTTCTTCTGGAGCTGGGTTTCGAGGAGCTTGATCAGGTCCATCCGATGGTCCGGGGAGGGAGAGGCATTCCGGGGGCGTAACCCGGGCGCAGTGGGCGATAGGTGGGGATGATCCCGTCCGATCTATCGAGGATCGCGTGGAAGGCCCGTCCGAGCCCGGATGAACACCGGCTTCTCCCGTCTCCAGAGAATAGTACATTCTTCGGAAGGCGCCCATCCGGGTGGCTCACCGGGCGCGCTGCGGCTACAATCGCCGCGAAGAGAGGACCGAGAAGCTTTCCCGACCGCATGCGACTCGTCACCCACTTCCAGGAAGTGCGCCGGGGGAGCCCCCGCGGCTACCTTTACGGGCCCCTTCTCCTCGGGCTCGCTTGCCTCTGTCCCTCCGAGGAGCCGAAGGCCGATCCCGTTCCCCCCGGCGATCCCGCCCTTCTCGGCCCCGAGCTCGAGGCGGCGGTGGCCGCAGGGAACACGGAACGCGCCGTGGAGCTCGTGGATGCGCTCGCCGCGACGGCATCTCCGGAGGGCTTCGCCGCGATCATCGAGCACGCGCTGAGCGGCGCCGACTACGAGCTCGAGAAGCATGCCGGGGCGCTGCTCGGCGAGACGAAGGATCCCAGGGTGCGGCAGCTCGTCTTCGAGGGCATCTCGAAGAGCAAGAACTACAAGACCCGGATCATCCTCATCGCCGTGGCCTCACGTCTGGTGGAGGACCCGGGGGCGCTCCCCGCCATCCACGCCGCGCTGCGGGACCCCGTCCGCCACGTGGTGTACGCCGCGATCTACTGGGTGAAGAAGCTCGGGAGCACGGAGTCCGTCGAGCCGCTCATCGATGCCCTGGAGGCCCGCGAGGCGCTAAAGGTCCAGGACCGGACGTACTTCGACACGCGCAAGGCCCTCGAGGCCCTGGTGGGCGGGAACGTCGAGACGGCAGCGGAGTGGCGGAGCCTCTGGGCCGCGCGGAAGAAGGGGCTGGCGGCGCCCGGTAAAGCCAAGGAGAGCCGCACGGTCGTCTACAAGAAATCGAAGCCGAAGTTCTTCGGTATGGACCTCGACTCGAGCCGCATCCTCTTCATCATCGACGTGTCCGGCAGCATGAGCGTCCGCGATCCCATCCTCGTGGAGGAGGAGCCCGACGAGTCGGAGAAGAAGCGGACCGTCGTGGTCCCGAAGGACAAGCGGGGCGGCACCTCCGTCACCGAAGCGGAGATCCCCATCACGCGGGAGCGCCTCACCCGCGTGCGGGCCGAGCTCACGAAGGCCATCTCCATGATCCCGCAGTCGGTGCGCTTCGGCGTCCTGGCCTTCAGCCACGAGATGGAGTTCTTCGGGGGCGTGAAGGCCATCCGGGAGGCTACCGCCGAGAACCGGAGCCTCGGCGTCCAGTGGGTGAAGGGACTCCGGGCCCAGGGCGCCACGCGAACGGACACCGCGCTCGAGGAGGCCCTGACCATGCGCGACGTGGACACCATCTTCGTCCTCACGGACGGCGCGCCGAAGACCGTCGAGGGCGAAGGAGGCACGCGCATCCCCGTGGACCCGATCCTCGAGAGCGTGAAGGAGAAGAACCGCTTCCTGCGGGCTCGCATCCACACGATCAGCTTCGCCCAGATCCGGGACACGTCCATGAAGCGCTTCGTCAAGCTGCTCGCGGAGCAGAACGACGGACGATCTCTCCTGCTCGAGTGAGCTTCCTTCTTCCCTCTCCCACTCCCTCTCCCGCTCCCTCTCCCGTTCTTCTTCCTCTTCCTACCCCTTACCCCTCGAGCGCGCCCAACACCATCTTCGTCAAGTACCTCGCCGCGAAGAAGAGCGCGACCCAGAAGAGAGTCCAGAGCGGAAGGTAGAGGAGCCCGCCGTGGGCGGCTTCCTTCTGCGCGCCGGCCACGGCCGCAGCGCGGCGCACGGGTTCGGTTCTTCCCGGGGAAGGTGACGGAGCCGGCGACGGGCGCCGTTCCGGGCGCGGAGCGGGCTCGACCCTCTTTGCGGACCGCACCTCGATGGCGGGCCCGGCCTGGACCGCCGGGGCCTCCGCCCATCCGGCCGGCGCCGGGGCCGTGTCCGCGGTTGCGCGCGACGTGGCCGGGATGAGAGGGATCTCGGCCAGGACCTCCTGCCGCCCCTGGGGGCGCTTGCGAGGATCCTTCTCGAGCATCCTCTCGATCACGGCGGAGAGGCTCGCTGGGATCGCGGACTCGAGCAGGTTGGCCGGCGCGGGGCGCATCCCGCGATGGTTCTCGAGGATGGACCGCACGTCGCCATCTCCCATGGGCCTCTTCCCGGTGAGGAGGTGGTAGCCCATCGCTCCCAGGCAGTACATGGCCTCGGAGAGAGGCGGAGCTTCTCCGGACGCGGGCTTCTCGCCTTGCCGCTCGGGGGGCAGGGAGTCGACATGGGCGCCGATGTGGAGCCCCCCCCCGAGCCTTGCCGTCACGATGGCGGCGAGGTCGAGCGGCGGGAGCTGGACCTCGATGGCTCCCTCCCGGAGCGTCACCGGGACGTGAGTGAGGCCGACCGGGCATCGGAGGCTCGCCCAGGTGGCCCGCTCGAGGAGGAGGTCCACGAGCTCCCGGAAGGCGCGGATCCTCTCCTCGAGAGGCATCGCGAGGACCTCCCCGATCTTTCCGGCGAGGGTCGACCCGGGCGCATCCTTGAAGAGAAGGTGAGGCATCTCGCGCTCGTCCCCCGCAGCCGCCAGGACGAGGGGCAGGAATCCGGGCGATCTCAGCCGGCCCGCCTCCTCGATGGCGGTCGAGAAGGTCCCCTGGAAGTCCTCCGGAAGCGGCCTTTCCGGGTGCACCCAGTCGACGCGCACCTCCCGGTCGAGGGCAGATTGACGCCCTCGAAACGTGAAGACTCCGGATTCCTCTCGAAGACTCTCGAGGAGAGATGCTCCGCCGACCTCGAAGGCCGGCGGGGGCGCCGTTTCGCGCTCGTGAAAGGTGAGGAGGCTCGCGCCGATCTGGAAGGAGGCTCCGTCTCGGAGGATGGTCCTCTCGATGGCCTTCCCGTCGACGAGGGTGCCGTTTCTCGACTTGAGATCCTGGAGCACCCAGTAGCCGTGGGCGATCGAGATGGCCGCGTGACGCCGGGAAGCCCTGGCATCCCCGAGTGCAACTTCCACGCCCTCGTCGCGCCCGATCACCGTGTGCTGCCGCGTCGAGAAGACGGCGTGCACCGTGCCGGCGGCGCTGCCTTTTCTGACACGGATGACCGCCATGGTTGTATTATATCGATGAAGTCAGGTTCACCTGCCGGGAGGCGCCCGGAGGAAGTCCGAGGGTTCTTGGAGGATGGACGTTGGGAGAAACGCTGGAAAAGGAGAGGTCGAAACCTCGAGAAGAAGCGAAGCGAGAAGAGGCAGCGAATTCCGAAGAGTTGGCCAGGCTGTGCGCCCGGGTCCTCGATGAGAGCAAGATGGAGGACATCCAGGTCTTCCACGTGGAAGGCGCCCTTCAGATCACCGATTACTTCGTCGTGGCCTCCGGGAGGAACCCGCGCCACCTGAAATCTGCGAGCGACGAGATCCTGCGCAAGCTGAGGGAAGTGGGAGCACGCCGCAGGGGGCTCGAGGGCTACCGCGAAGGCAAGTGGGTGCTGCTCGACTTCTCCGATGTCGTCGTGCACCTCTTCCTCACGGAGAACCGCGGCTACTATTCCCTCGAAGAGCTCTGGGGCGACTGCCCGCGGCTCGACTGGACCGTGAAATCGGGCGGCGGACCTCGCGCTCCGTCCCTCCGCAAGACGGTGGGCGGGAACTGAGCGGCGCACCCACTGAGGCTCGCGGGAAGGCTCGCCGGGCCTTCGTCACGGATACGCCCGCGGACACACTGAGCCTCGCTCGATCCCTCGGAAGGCTTCTCCGGGGCGGTGAGGTGATAGCCCTCGTCGGGCAGCTCGGGAGCGGAAAGACGGTATTTGCCCGGGGGCTTTGCGAGGGCGCCGGTCTCCAGGACTCGCGACTCGTCACGAGTCCCACGTACGTCCTCGAGCAGATCTACTCCGCTCGAGTTCCGGTGCACCACTACGACCTCTACAGGCTCTCGTCGCCGGCGGAGTTCATCGCGCTCGGATTCGAGGAGCACCTCGGGCGAAGCGACGTGCTCGTCATCGAGTGGGCGGACAGGGCCGCCGGAGCGCTCCCGCCCGATCGGCTTCTCGTGGAGCTGTCCCTCGACGAGAGCGAGCCCACGAGAAGGTCCATTGTATTCTCGGGTGCATCGTCATGGGCCGAACGCATGGCGAAGCTCGGAATCGAGGACGGGTAGGCCGGAAACGGACAGACCGAGGGTCCGGGAAGGCGGGATTCGCGAAGCGGCGCTTTCCCGGCCTTCATCCCGAGCGCTTCACGTTCGCGGCTAAAGTTTCGGCTTCCTGCGGGTAGATAGATGGAGGTTCCGATGGTCCTCGAGGAGCGCGCTGCCGCCATGGCCATCCTGAACCCCTCATGACAAAAACCAGCGAGATCCGCCTCGGCCAGCTTCTCGTCCAGAAGAAGCACTGCTCCCTGAGGCAAGTGAACGAGGCACTCCTTCGCCAGCGGAAGCTCCGTTCCCGGAACGAGAACATCCCTCTGGGACGCCTCCTCGTGGATTCGGGGATCATCGACGGGGAGACGCTCCGCGAGGTGCTCGCCCAGATGGGGGCCCTCCAGCTCCACTGCCCGCTCTGCAGGGTCGATTACGCCGTCCACACGTACGAGCGGAACTCCGTCCACCAGTGCCCGCGCTGCAAGGAGCCCCTGGTCCTCGGGGACCCTGGCAAGTCGGAAGGCGCGGCCGCCGCGCTGCCTCCGGCGGCCCAGCCCCGGACCGGGGAAGGGCCGGGGGAGGCTCCGCGGGACGCTCCGGCCGTCCCCGCCGCGTCGGCGGAGGCCCCGGCGCCGCCGCCCCCCGCGCGCCCGGCCCGGCAGGAGCGCGGGGACGATCCGGCACGCGATGCGTTCGTGGGAAAGGTCCTGGGAGGCTGCCAGATCCTCGAGAGAGTCGCCCAGGGAGGCATGGGGGTCGTCTACAAGGCGAAGCAGCTCAACCTCGGGCGCACCGTGGCGGTCAAGATCCTCTCCGAGGAGCTCGCGAACGATGCGACCTTCGTCCGGCGGTTCATCCAGGAGGCGCGGTCCGCTGCCCAGTTGAGCCACGGGAACATCGTCCACATCAACGACGTGGGGGAGGTCCAGGGCATCTTCTACTTCGTCATGGAGTACGTGGACGGAAAGAACTTGAAGGAGATCCTCAAGGTCCACGAGAAGCTCGACATCGCGCGCGCGCTCGAGATCACCATCCAGGTTTGCCACGCCCTCCGCCACGCCCACAACCGCGGGATCATTCACAGGGACATCAAGCCCGAGAACATCATGATCACCCGCGAGGGCGTCGTGAAGCTCGCGGACCTCGGCCTCGCGAAGCGGGTGGCGGCCGAGAACTCGGCCGGGATCACCCATGCCGGGTCCATCCTGGGCACGCCCTTCTACATGGCCCCCGAGCAGGCCAAGGACTTCAGCTCCGTCGACCGGCGCTCGGACATCTACAGCCTGGGCGTCAGTCTCTACAAGATGGTCTCGGGGAAGGTGCCCTTCGATGGCAGGAGCCCGATCGAGGTCATGATCAAGGCCATCGATGGCAAGAAGGTGCCCCTGCGCGAGCTGCGTGATGGGGTGCCCCAAGAGCTCGAGGATGTGGTCGACCGCATGATGCACAAGCTCCCCGAGAAGCGGCAGCAGGACGTGGAGGAGCTCCTCCGCGATCTGAACAGGGTCATGACTCTCCTGCCCCAGGCCGAGCCCGCCTGACGGCACGGACTGGTGGGGGAGGAAGACCTCCCTATGCGCGGGTTGAAGAACTTGACCACGTCGTGACGCGCGCGGTGCGCGGCTCTTCTTGAAGTTTGGCGCGAGGCGGGCGCAGCCCGCCGGCGCCACAAATAGGTTGACGCTCCGATGCGGGGCTCCTACAAGAGAGTCTCGGCTTCCTTTTTCTTATGAATGCAAATCTCGAGCGCGACGGATCCCAGGGCGAGTCCGGAAGGTTCCTTTTCGGCGGTATCGTGATCGAGGGGCCGCTCGAGGCCCTGGAAGCCACCGTCGAGAGGAGGCTTCGCGCTCACGCGAGCCTGGGAGATACGGCCAGCGCGGAGCGGTGCGCGAAGGCGCGCGACCTCGCGCGCGCGAAGCTCGAGTCCGTCCTCGTATCGGCTCGCCACCTCGCCGGCGGTTGAATCCCTTCATTCCTGCATGCTCATCCGATCCCTCAGGGCCGAGAACTTCATGCGGTTTTCCCGGCTCGACGTGAGGGACCTTCCCCTCTCCGGGATCATCGGCATCGAGGGGCCCAACGAGTCGGGGAAGACGACGTTGGGAGAGGTCCTCCTCTTCGCGCTGTTCGGGAAGACGCGACTCTCGAGCGACGGCCCGGCCGCGAGCCTCATTCGCTGGGGCGGAGACTCCATGCACGTCGAGGTGGAGTTCACCATAGCCCCCTCGGATGTCGCGAGCCCGCCCGACGATGGCAACGGCGGCGGGGACTGCGCCGGTTCTCTTCCTCCGCAGGCCGGGTCCTATCTCCTCTACCGCCAGATAGACAAGGCCGGCACGAACTACGTCAAGATCGTGGACCTGCCTTCGCGCGCGGAGGTCGCCTCCGGGAACATACAGGTCGCCCAGTTCATTGCGTCCTCGGTGCGCTTCGACTTCCGCGAGTTCCAGAAGTCCTTCTACTACGACCAGAACGAGAGCCGGAAGGCGTACTGCGCCCAGGTCGACTTCGTCGAAGCCGCGACGGGCGTCAAGCAACTCAGGGAGACGATCAGCGAGATCCAGAAGGACGCGGGGGCCTTCGAGCGCGAGTTCGCGTACTACCAGAAGGAGATCTCCCGGAATCTCTCCCAGATGGAGAAGTACGACAAGAACGCCCTGAAGATCCCGGACCTCCTGGTCCGGGCCTCGAAGGTGGACGCGTTCGTCGCCGAGTGCAACGCGACGGTCACGGATCGCTCGAGGACCCTCGAGGAGATCCGGTCCGAGGCCGCGGGGAGGCAGGACAGGGCGAAGCGCGTGGACCGTCTAGCGAGCCTTCCCCTCGACGCGCTGCCCCAGGAAGCCGAGAAGCTCCTGGGCGAGGACGAGGCTTCAACGAGAAAGCGCGGTGACCTCGCGGGAGAGCCCGCGCGGGCGGCGGGCGGCTCCTGGCGAAACGACCTCGTTGTCCTGGATGAGCTGGCCCGCAGTCTCGTCGACCTTCACCGTTCGGTGCGGGACGAGCTCGCCGAGCTCGAGGAGAAGCTCGATCCCGATGCCGAGGAGGGGCTCCCGTCGAGGAAGAGAGCCCTCGAGGGCTCCGCGAAGCGCGTGTCGAAGCGCTCGGAGCGGCTCACGCTCGCGGCGGTCATCTTCATGGTCCTCGGCCTTTCCGGGCTTGCGCTCATCGGCTACCCCTTGATCTCGCGGCGCCAGGTTCCCGTCGTGGGGGACGTCTCCGGAACGGCCCTGTGGGCGCTGGCCGCTGCAACCGTATGCTCCCTGCTCGCGTCGATATCGGCCTTCGCGGGAGGCGCGCGCGCGCGGAAGGACCGCGCCATAGCGGCGCACTCCGCCCTCGAGCTCACGAGGGAGCTCGAGTCGACGAGCGGGCTCGAGGCGAAGCTCCGGACCCTCCTTCAGCTCGGCGGCCCGAGCGACGCGGCCCGCCTCCTCGACGCCGCGGAGGGGAGCGGCTCGCGGGTGATCGCCAGGAAGGCGCAGGAGATCCGGGAGAGGACCGCCGCCGAGCCGATCCCGGCGCTCGAGGGCCTCCGCCCGCGGATCCAGGCCCTGGTCAAGTCGGACCGCGATGCGCGGGCGCGGATCCTCTCCGCCGCGCAAAGGGTCGAGAAGGAGCTCCAGGAGGAGGAGGCGCGGCTCAAGAAGATCCAGGGAGACCGGGATCGGATCGAGGGCGAGCTACGCGAGTGCCAGTCCCAGCTCTCGAAGAAGGAGGCGCTCGAGGAGAAGAACCGCGAGCTCGAGAAGAGCGTGAGCGAGGTGCGGGAGGAGATCGACCTGAGGCTGCTCTCCTGCCGTCTCCTCGAGGAGACGATCTCCGGGATCCAGGGGAAGGTGGGGCCCGCGCTCACCCGCTTCGTGAAGAACGTGCTTCCGCGGCTCACGTCGGGGCGCTACCGGGATGCGAAGGTGGACAGCAACCTCGAGATCAAGGTCTTCTCGAGCGAGAAGAACGACTTCCTCGGACTCCACGAGCTCAGCGGCGGGACGAGCGAGGCCCTGTGCCTCGCGCTCCGCTTCGCGATCTCGCAGGCCTTCGTCGCCGCGAGGACCCGCCAGGCCCAGTTCGTGTTCCTCGACGAGCCTTTCCAGATGATGGACTCCGAGCGGGCCGCGGAGACCCTGAAGCTCCTCCGCCATCTCAGTCCGGAGCTGAAGCAATTCCTGGTGATACAGCCGAACTTCACGGAAACGGAGCGCCAGCTCTTCGACTGCAGGATCCGTACACGCCCCGAAGCCGTCGTCCTCGATGCGAGCTGCACGCCGGAGCCGTCGCCCGCGGATGAGCCGGCGGAGCCGGAATCCCACCCTCACCGCGACCCCGCCAGTCGTGTCGCGGACTGAGAGACTCTCTTTCCCGCTTCCCCTCCCGTTCTTCTTTTTCTCCCTCCCTCTCCGGATACGCCGCGCGAATTGACCTCCCCCGCGCCCCCCCTCCTCTTCATCACGGGCCCCACGGCGAGCGGGAAGGGCGCCCTGGCCTTCGAGGTCGCGAAACGCTCCGGAGCCGAGATCATCTCGCTCGACTCCATGAAGGTGTACCGGGAAATCGATATCGCGTCCGCGAAGCCTTCCCCGGAACGGCGCGCCGCCATCCCTCATCACCTCATCGACATCGTCGACCCGGATGTGGATTTCAGCCTCGCCGAGTACCTGCCGCGGTACCGGGAAGCCGTTCGCGACCTGGAACGTAGGGGGCGCCGCGCGGTTGCCTGCGGAGGGACGGCCCTTTACCTGAAGGCGCTGTGGAGCGGCGTGAGCCTCGGCGCGCCTCCCGACTGGGACTTCCGCAAGAGGCTCGAGGAGGAAGCGGCCGTGGAGGGCGTCGAGGCCCTCCATGCGAGGCTACGCGCCCGGGATCCCGACGCTGCCCTGAGGATCGACGCGGCGGACCTGCGGAGGATCGTGAGGGCCCTGGAGGTGCTCGAGAAGACCGGCCGCAGGATCAGCAGCGAGTGGAGCTGGGGGGCCGATCCAGCGCCTCCACCCGGCCCGGTCTTCGCCATCGAGAGGCCGAGGGACGAGCTCTACGCGCGGATCGAGTCCCGTGTCGATCGCATGATCGAGAGCGGCCTTTTCGAGGAGAGCCGGAGGCTGATCGCCCGCGTCCCGCCTCTCAGCCGCTCGGCGTCGCAGCTCATAGGCTACAAGGAGATCCACGCCGGCCTTGCCGCGAACCTTTCCGCGGAGGAGATCGCGGCCGGAGTGAAGCAGGCGACCCGGCGATTCGCGAAGCGACAGCTGACGTGGTTCCGGAAGATGCCCCTCGAGAAGCTCGAGGCCTCCGGCGAGGCGGACATCGAGCGCCTCGCCACCCGCGTGCTCGAGAGCGCGGGCTGGAGCTAACTCGCGAGACTCCTCACTCGTAGAGGTGGCTCGGGAACTCGTGCTCCATGTCGCAGTAGTAATTGATGCCGAAGAAGGCGTCCTGCACCGAGGCGTAGAACCAGCCGATCTCCGTGCCGAGCCTGCGGAGATACCCGCCCTTCAGCGAGGGTGCGGGATGCTGCTCTTTACGGCAGTACTCGCTCGTGTTGCAGCCGGTCACGCAAAGAAGACCGAGGACGCCGGCGAGTGCGAGAGCACGGAGCTTCATCAGATAACCTCCGGGAGAAATCAGGTCGGTGGCCTCACGAGCGCGGCTCGAGGCGGAGAAGAATAGCATCCTGTCGCGGGCACGCAACTCGCTGTCCCACCTACCGATAAGTCTCTCTTGACGCTCCCGCTCCCCCTCTCGAGTCCTGCGAGTTGGACTTGGCCGGTGTCGGAGAGTACCGGAAATACCCCCGATCCATCTCTCCGAGCCGCCTTTGGATCTCATGCCGACTCCCGCGCTTCGATCCTGTCCCAAGCCATCGGGAGCGGGAGAGGGAAGAAAGCCGCTCGAGAGCTACGCGGGTCGTGTTACGGAAGCCAGCCGGGGGCCGATGATCTCGCCGGGCGTTGAGCTGCCGCCGCCACGAGCTTTCCTGGCCTCCGAGCGCGCCGGCGTGCGGCGGTCAGCTCCAACGCCGGAAGAGTCAACAGATACTTGTGTAGGCTCGGCGACGAGCCAACTCCGAAGCTACGCGGGTCGTGACTCGCCGACCGGAACGAGGCCCCCCCGGCCGCTGTAGGCTCGGCGAAAGGCCGATCCAGATCTACGCGGGCCGTAGCTCGCCGACCGGAACGAGGCCCCCCCGGCCGCTGTAGGCTCGGCGAAAGGCCGATCCAGATCTACGCGGGCCGTA
>Ga0075431_100002640_pt1 | contig 17339 bp, 7 predicted proteins | sample RhiMetdeltSRZDD5_FD_75297 | JGI IMG/M metagenome (GOLD analysis project Ga0075431, IMG submission 75297) | Populus rhizosphere microbial communities from Tennessee, USA - Rhizosphere MetaG P. deltoides SRZDD5 | ecosystem: Host-associated > Plants > Roots > Rhizosphere > Soil | place: USA... | reverse complement strand
CCGCGATTCGAACACGGGTGCACCTATTCTTGCAAGAAGGGAGTATACCGACGTTACAACAATCTTAAGCGGTATTTATAATTTCACGCCGCGAATGAATTTAACATTCAGGGCGCGGCATTTCTGGAACAGGATACTTAATACCAACCTTTATGATGTAAGACCCGACGGTAATTGGGATGAACGGCTAAGTATGGTGGCCTCCGATTATAACGTCAATTATAATGTCTTTAACCTCGATGCCTTCTTTACGTGGGATTTCCGCTTAGGGAGCAGGATCATCTTTGGCTGGAAAAATTCTCTCGGTCCTGACTATGAAAATTCAATAAAAAGTACCGATTTTAAATCATACACGCGAAACGCACGGCAGATTATGGAAATTCCACACGGTAACGAATTCACGTTAAGATTCATTTATTATCTCGACTATCAGCAGATCAGGAAGCGGTTTTAATTAACCCGGAATATAGAATTGTTCACGATCGCGAAAGCGATGTCGTCATCTTTCAGTCGAACGCCCACCGTTCCGGTGAAGCGGCTAAAGGCAGGAAGAATGCAAAAGGAATCTGTAAAATAAAAACATGGAAATTTCAACGTCTGCTTTCCGCTTCCATGAATAGTTATGCCCGGATGAATGTGTCCTGAAAAAACATAATGATTTTTACCTGCGTCATCCTTACCACACTCGCCTGGATCATGTTGAAAACAGAATTCAGAAATCTTCAAAGTTGAATCGAAAAGTTCAATTCGCGATTGGGCGTACCATGTTCTGTTGAGAATGTCGTGATTGCCTTTTACAAGTTTTATTTCGAGGCTCTCAAAATCCGCGCGCCATCGTTTAAACAGATCAAGCTCCTTATTCGCGGAGCTATGAAACATATCGCCTACAACTATCAGCTTTTGCGGCTTGAAATATTGTATAAGCGAGATCAGGCGCTGCATGTCTTCCCTGAAAACTGATTGGGGTACCGCAATTCCCGCCTTCCTGAAATGTCCCGTTTTACCGATATGAAGGTCCGACACTACCAGTGCTTTTTCCTGCTCCCAGTAAATGCTTCTTTCGGATGAAAGGCAGAGGTCCTGTTTTTTGATAGTAATCTTCTCGAATGCGTGCATGGTGAGGCCTGCAAATATACAAAGCGTGCGTTACCTGTTGAGTTGTTCCTGCATTCTTCTTACCCGGTCTTCAAGTTTTTCTGAAGATAAATTTTCGCGCATACTGTCAACCTTAAGAGGAAAGCTGAAGGGTGTGAGTCTTTCGGGAAATGTTATAACTATTTTTGAATTGTTTATTCTTGATAGTGTGTCGCGTAACCTGGCTTCTTCCATCTGTTGTTCCATCACTTCATTGTAGGCCTGGCGCAATAACAGGTTATCTTTGTCATATTCATTGAATACCTGGAACAGAAGCGAGGCCGACGATTGAAGATGTCTTGCTTTTTTATGTTCTCCAGGATAACCCTGGAAAATCAGGCCGCCGATAACAGCAATTTCGCGGAACTTCCGCTTGGCCATTTCAGCGGAGTTTACGCTGCGTTGAATATCTTCCAGCAGATTTTCGGGCGAAAAGAGCTCTTCCGCATTCGTATCGTCAACAGGTATTGGCTGATCGCTAAGCAATTCAAAGCCGTAATCGTTCATCGCAAAAGAAAAAGTGATCGGTGTAATGCGGCTTATGCGGTAAGAGAGCAGTGCGCCTAGCGCTTCATGAACAAGCCTTCCTTCGAACGGATAAACGAACAGATGGTAGCCATCCTTTGTTTCAATATGTTCAATAAGCAGTTCATTTTCCTTTGGTATATGTGATAATTTTTGCTGAAGCATGAACAGCGGTTCAAGCGTTGTTATTTCGATGTCTTTTCCTTCGGTTTGTTTATTGATAACATTATATGCTTCATTGAATTTTTTTCTAAGCATGATGCCAAGATTCGCCGACAATGGCATTCTGCCACCCTGCCAGCTGGGAACTATCGACCTTTTTGCAGACGATCTTCTTACAAGAACGGTCATGTCTTTGATCATTACAAATTCAAGGGTTCTTCCTGCGAGGGTAAACACATCCCCTGCCTGAAGTTTCGAAATGAAATATTCCTCGATCATACCTATGTATCCTCCGCCGATGAAACGCACTTTAAGCATCGGATCACTCACAATTGTTCCGATGTGAAGGCGATGGCGCATTGCGATCCTGCGGCTATTGATCCTGTAAAGGCCGTCAATTACTTCTACCTTTTTATATTCATCATACTGCTGAAGAGCTGTACCCCCGGATGTGATGAAGTGGATCAACTCTGTAAATTCTTCGTCTGTTATATCGTTGTAGCAATAGGTTGCCCGGACTTCCGGCAATATTTCTTCGGGCCTGAATCCAGCCGATACTGCAAGAGTACACAGGTACTGTATAAGCACATCAAAGCAAAGTACACGCGGATCGCGGCTTTCGATGAAGTTAATATCTTTTGCTGCTTTTAATGCTGCTGCTTCAACTAATTCAAGTGAATGTGTAGGAAGAAAATAAATTCTGCTCACTTCACCGGGCTGATGACCGCTTCGACCGGCGCGCTGAAGAAATCGTGCGACCCCTTTTGGTGAGCCAACCTGTATTACTGTTTCTACCGGACGGAAATCAACTCCCAGGTCGAGGCTCGCAGTACAAACAACCGCTTTTAATAAACCTGTGTGCAGCGATTCTTCAACCCACGTGCGCATTTCCATGTCAATCGAACCGTGATGCAAAGCAATGGCGCCGGCAAGATCGGGACATTCTTTCAACAGCGTTTGGTACCAGGTTTCACTCATGCCCCTGGTGTTAATGAATATAAGTGTCGTTCTGCTGTTGTTGATAATGTCTATTACCTTATGAACAAGCTTTAATCCAAGATGTCCAGACCATGGGTATTTCTCGATCTCATCGGGGAAAACAGAAATTACGTCAATCGGTTTGGGGATATTGGCCCGAACCAATACTCCTTCGTAGTTTTTATTGATAAGCTTCAAAGGTGATAATAAAACTTCGCCCGCCTGTTCAAGGTTGCCGATTGTTGCACTGATACCCCATAATGAAATATCTGCCGGCCGCGTTCCGTTCTTTTTTCGTAAACCAAGTATACGCGAAATCGCCAGTTCAACCTGCACTCCTCTTTTTGATCCCAGCAGTTCGTGCCATTCATCAACGGCAATGATCTTTAGAGATGTAAAAACTTCAGCATAATCGCGTTGTGCCAGCAGTAGGTGCATGCTCTCAGGTGTAATGATGAGTATTTCCGGCATTTGCCTTTTCTGTCTTTGCCTTTCACTGATCGGTGTATCACCGTTACGGCTCCCGATTTGCCATTGCATTCCAAGTCCTTCAATTACTTCTTCCATTGCCCGTGCAATGTCTTTTGCGAGTGCACGCAATGGCGTTACCCAAAGCAGCCTCAGTCCATTTTTCTTTTTATTCGCATAGTCGTTAACGTTATTGTTAATAAAGTCTATGACTGCGCCAAGAAAAACCGAAAACGTTTTTCCGCACCCTGTAGGCGCGTTCACAAGTCCCGATCTCTGATTGATGATATGTTGCCATGCTTCTTCCTGGAAGGCAAAAGGTTTCATGTTCAGCGACGCGAACCAGGCATTTACAATTTTGTAGCCCGGTGTATCGTAGAGGTTTTTAGTTGAAGGGAGACTATTTTCCATATATCTCCAGCATCTTTTTCAAATCTTCAAGTGTGTTGATCTCTGAAACAGGTTTATCATGCCGCCACCTTGAAATACGGGGGAAGCGCAATGCAACGCCTGACTTATGACGTGTGGATGCTGCTATCCCCTCAAAGGCGATCTCGAATACAAGTTCAGGTTTTACAGTACGCACTGGTCCAAATTTCTCCAGGGAATTTCTTTTTACAAAGTTATCGACCTGCGCGAATTCTTTGTCTGTTAATCCGGAATAAGCTTTCGTGAAAGCTACTAGCTTGTCGCCATCCTTAACAGCAAAGGTATAGTCGGTATACAGGTTGCTTCTTCTTCCCGCACCTTTTTGTGCGTATATCATAACAGCATCGATAGTGAGGGGGTCGATCTTCCACTTCCACCAATCACCTCTTTTTCTTCCCACCTGGTACGGCGACGATTTTCTTTTCAGCATGATGCCTTCACTGTTATTGTCTCTCGAAGTCAGCCGTGTTTCCGTAAGTTGCTGCCATGTGTCGAAGTCTATTGCAGGAGATAAGATCAGCTGAGGCAGATTTACATCTGCCACTATAGCCGCAAGCCTCCTTCTTCTTTCCATCAATGGAAGATGCCGGATATCCAGTCCGTCTTCTTCAAGAAGATCGTATGCGAAGATTCCTGCCGGCGCCTCATCAAGTTGTTTTTTGGTAATGTTTTTTCTTCCGATGCGTGTTTGAAGGACGTTGAAGTTTAACACATGGCCATTCCTTACTGGCAAAATTTCGCCATCGATCACTGTTCCGTCCGGAAGTTTTTGCGTGAGCAATTGATATTCGGGAAATTTGTCGGTGATCAGATCTTCACCGCGGCTCCAGACAAACAGGGTGCCGTTTCGTTTGATGATTTGTCCGCGTATGCCGTCCCACTTCCACTCGGCCTGCCATTCATCTGGACTACCCAACGATTCAGGTCCTTCTTCAAGAGCATAAGCGAGGTAAAACGGATATGGCTTTGAATGATCGGTAACAGATGACTCCTCACTTAATAGTTCGTCGAAGGGAGTGGTTGCAGGATCCCAGTTGCCGCTAATGCGGTGCGCTATTACACTCGACTCGAGCTTCACAAGTTTCGACAATGCGTTTACCATCATGTTTTGTGAAACGCCTACGCGGAATGTGCTCGACAATAATTTATTGAACACAAATTTTTCCTTGTTGTTGAGTTCTTTCCATGACCTGATGATGAAGTTCCTTTTTTCTTCTTCGTCTGATTTTTCGAGCTCGAGAAATTTTTCAACGTACCATGAGAGCGATCGCGAAGGAGAATTTTTTAACACTTCCGGATCATCTGGGATCAGCAGGGCAATTGTTTCGGAAAGATCGCCAACGGTGTGATAGCTTTCAGCGAATAGCCAAAGTGGCAAGCCAACAAGTTCAGCGCACCATTCAGACAGCTTGGCGGGGCTGATGGTGCGGCGGGGTCTTCTTCCACTAAACAGTGCTATCATCCATACTTTATCTTTATCCGACGCCGATGAAAAATATTTCACCAGGGCATCGAGTTTTTCATTTGTTTTTGTGTGCGTACCCAGCTCATGTACAAGCGCCGCAAACAAGCGCATGCCTCCGGATTCAGTAATGGTATGTTCAACTGGTTCATTCATCTGTTGCCACCTGTTCTGCCGTGTTGTTGGTTAGTTCCTGGGTTGTTTCTTCTTCATCAGTTCCGTATTCCGTTTTTATTTCAGCAGCTTCAATGCCTGCTTCGTTCAGATACCTCGAGAATACCGACTGAAAGCCATGTGTAACAAAAACCCTTTGCGCGCCCGTTGCTTCAACTGATGTCAGCAGGCCTTTCCAGTCGCAATGATCACTAAGCACAAAACCTTCATCTGCGTTTTTTCTGCGCTGGTTTCCGCGAACCTGCATCCAGCCGCTGCAGATGCCAAGGCTGTAAGGTGTGAACCTGCGCATCCATGTTGAAGATTCTGCCGATGGCGGTGCAATGATAACCGCGTTACGGAATGTTTCTTTAGGCATTTCAGGAACAACGCGTGTGATATCTGGCAATGTGCCTGTCGGAAAAACGTTGGCATTCAACAATGCCTGATGCATATTATACACGGCACCGTGAGCATAAATTTTGTCTGTTACGCCTTTTATAGCCTGAAGTATGCGCTGTGCTTTGCCTAACGAATAGGCGATTATCACTGATGCCTTACCGTTAGATTCATTTTTTTTTATCCAGTTGCGTATATCGGTGTACACTTCGGGTTGTTTTCTCCAGTTATAGATTGGCAGTCCGAAAGTTGATTCTGTAACGAAGGTGTGGCATTTTACAGGCTCAAATGCGCCGCTGATGCCGTCGTCTTCCGTTTTATAATCGCCGCTTACTACCCATATCTCTCCTTTGTATTCCAGCCTCACCTGCGATGATCCGATAATGTGCCCGGCCGGATGAAGAGAAACTTTTACACCGTTCATGTCAATCGCTTCGTTCCATCCGATCGTTTGATAATCATTTTCTCCCAGGCGCAGTTGCAGAATGGGTTTGGTATGATGGTGACACAAGTATGATTTGTTTCCGGGCCGGGCATGGTCGCTGTGGCCATGTGTTATTATGGCTTTGTCAACCGGTGCCCAGGGATCGATGTAGAAGTCGGCCTGCGAGCAGAAGAGACCTTTATCGGTGAAATCTATTAACATTCATGTTCTTTTTCGTGAGGCGTGAAGCGTGAGGCGGTATCCCCCGCTCCTTAAGCTGTAACTACCCCACGTTATGTACATCAAACTTCCGAAAACTTGCGGAATTAATACTTCAACATGGAACGGGTACACTTAAAAACATTAATTAACGCAACTTTGGTATTACTTTCAGAGGCTTAGTGATATCAGCGTTATCGGTAGACTTCTATCAAAATTTAATGTATAAAAATGCAATTAATTCCCAGAACATATTGCAGGCAGAAGTATTCAAGTTTGCCTTTCGTTGATGCACGAAAAGAAATCTATCATTCCCAAGTGTGTGTCAATATGGCCATGTTCATGTTAGTTCCTTAAATGAAGTTTGTGATGGAGAAATAAAGAGATTTTTGAAGGCCCAGATTTTATTCAAATGAACATCAACATGCATCCATAAATTCCTCAGAGTCACCAAACGGTCATTTAACGACTCTACTCGCCCGCAGCGATAACGCTTCACGCTTCACGCTTCACGCCTCACGCCTCACGCCTCACATCAATACACCGCAATTTCCGCTCCATTCACCTTTTTGATGAAGTAGATCTTTTTGTTTTCGAAGTAATCCAGCGTATTCGTTTTCGGATTCACGTAAGGCTGAACATCAAAATCGGTAAAGATCTTAAACCTTTTATCCGACAACGATGAACCGATATTCTTACCATTCAGTTGAAGGAGATGTGCGAAATGGTAAACGGTTTCATAACCGCGAAAGAACATATCGGTAGGCCGCGAATAAAACCTGCTTTTGTAATCAGCAAGAACGTAGTTGATTAGTTTATTTGAGTCGGAGATATAAAATGGCGTGGTAAAGAATACTTCGACACTTTTATATTCCGGCTTTGTAAAGTCGGTCATATCCCACCATGTGGGCATTCCAAAAAGAACTGTCGGATGATCTTCATATAAACTTGCCAGCTGCGATGTAAGCAACTGTCCGAAGTTCACATCAAGGCTTCCGGCTATGCACACAGTTGAACCATCTGCATTCAGGTGTTTTTTAATATCCTGAGGAGTGAAAAGATCATCAAGTGTAACAAATTTTATTTTCAGCGGTACAGAAGCTGTAGTTTTTGTTATCTCTTCGAAATAGCTTTGAAGCTTGTCTTCCTGTGCACCTTTTTTCCTGAAAAAAACCACAGGTGAAGGGGAATAATTTTTCTGAATGAACTTATACATTGCTGTGAAGTGCGTAACCAGCGTCGAATTAAGAATGATATAGTTCGGATTATTGGTCACACCCGCATCGTTAGGATAGGTAGCATTGATGAACGGGATATTTTTTATTGCGGCGGCATTCGCGAGAAGCTTTGCTTCCCGTGCATTTACATGACCGATCATCAGGTCGATGCTGTCGAATTGCGGAGACTGCACAGTCGCTTCAATGCCTTGTGAAGATGAACGCGAATCGTAAACGAATATATCGAGGGCAAGGCCTTCACTGTTAAGAGAGTCTATTGCCAGTTCGACACCTTCATAGAATTCAAGGCCGGGATTGATGAATTTTGGAAATGCTTTGCCATACCTGTATGAAGTTGTTTCATCGAATGCCGAATCAAGGTACAGCGGAGTGAAAATTGCTACCTGGTATCTTGCGAGGCTATCCTGCGACATCGCCCTGAAGCCTGCGACACTCAATAAAACAGCGAAAAATAACCCCGTTGTTCTTTTCATTAATCTTTGGCGAAGTTTATGGTTGCTAGACGGCTACTCCCATTCAATCGTTGCAGGAGGTTTGCTGCTAATGTCGTACACAACTCTGTTAATTCCTTTAACATTATTTATAATGTCATTAGAAATGTATGCCAGAAAATCGTAAGGAAGGTGTGCCCAGTCGGCGGTCATGCCGTCTACAGAAGTTACAGCCCGGAGCGCAACGGTGAATTCGTAGGTTCGTTCATCGCCCATCACTCCTACGCTTTTTACAGGAAGCAGTATGGCGCCCGCCTGCCAAACCTGAGAATAAAGGTTGTGATCCCGCAGTCCTTTCGTGTACCTGTGATCGGCTTCCTGCAGCAGTGCCACTTTTTCGGGTGTTATTTCGCCAAGGATTCTGATGGCCAGGCCTGGTCCCGGAAAGGGATGACGCTGCAAAAGTTCATCCGGTATGCCTAGCTCATGGCCAACTTTTCTAACCTCATCTTTAAACAGAAACCTCAATGGTTCAACCAGGCCCAGATGCATGATCGCCGGAAGTCCTCCCACATTATGATGCGACTTTATTGTTACCGAAGGACCATGTACTGAAACGCTTTCGATCACATCGGGATATATGGTGCCTTGTCCAAGTAGCTCAATGTCTTTTATTTTTTTGGCTTCCTCCTGGAAAATATCGATAAACAGCTTTCCTATGGTTTTTCTTTTCGCTTCGGGATCTGTTTTTCCCTGCAGCTCACGATAAAATACTTCTTTGGCGTCAACGCCTTTCACATTCAATCCTATCTGATTATAGGTTTGCAGCACTTGTTCAAATTCATTTTTACGGAGCACGCCGTTGTCAACGAAAATTCCCGAAAGCCTGTCACCTATTGCACGGTGAATGAGCGTTGCGGCCACTGTTGAATCAACGCCTCCGCTGAGCGCCATGATAACTTTTCGTTCACCGATCACATTCCTTAGATTCTTAACAGTGTCGGTAATGAAATGGGCCGGTGTCCAATCCTGTTTGCACTTGCAGATGTTTACAAGAAAGTTTTTGAGGATCTTTTTCCCTTCTATGGAATGATATACTTCGGGATGAAACTGTACACCATAAACCGGATGACCCGTGCCGTTTCTTTTGAATGCAGCAAATGGAATATCCTCGGTAGTTGCAAGCACTTCAAATCCCGATGGCATAGCGAGTATCGTATCGCTGTGGCTCATCCACACCTGCGACAGGTCCATAACATCTTTAAGCAGCACGTCTTCCTGCTTTTTGCGCATCAACGCACGGCCGTATTCGCGTTTATTACTCTTTGCAACTTCACCCCCAAATTTTTTAGCCGCCAGTTGGGCACCATAACAAATTCCGAGTACGGGCAGCTTTTGCTGCATGGTAAGGATATCAACATCGGGCGCGTTGTTCTCGTTAACGGAATAAGGCGATCCGGAAAGGATAATGCCTTTCAGGTTCCTGTCGTATTCAATCTCCTGGTGATATGGAATGATCTCGCAGTAAACATTAGCTTCTCTTACTGCCCTGGCTATCAGTTGTGTGTACTGGCCCCCGAAATCGAGTATTAAAATCTTTTCCGTCATGGGTTGCGAAGTTAAGCTATTTACATTTCCACATATTTCACCCTTATCCACACGTCTTTATTCCTGCCCTTGTCGTCGGTGCATGAGATCTTCACCGGACCTTCACCAGGTATGAAATATACGGGCGATCTTACGTCACTTGCTTTATAAAACCGGTTGTCGATATACCAGTAAATCCTGCTAACATCATTGCCGGCCTTGCATTGCAGTTGCAACGGTTCCGGATCTTTTTTACTTATCAGGTATTCAAATTCACTTTTCGGGGAGAGTATCTGGGGCTTATCGTTCTTAAATACCTGCTCGCATTGTGGATTGTGAAGAGGAATCTTTACGTAAGCGATATTGTTTTCTTCATAATACTGCTGCATTTCCGGCGACACTACTTTGAACATTTTCTTTTTATGCCCTGTGGCTGGTGCGCACACTTTGCAGTATGACGTCTTCTCGTTGGCCGAAATCATCACTTCACGCATGTTGTTACAGATTTCAGAAGAGGAGACCATTGGGATAAAAAAGTCCGTCACCCGGTTAGTGCAGTAATCGGCGGGAGGAAGTCCTGTCTCCGCGCAAACAACCCTGATATCGCACTCTGGCGGCTTTGTGAACCACTCTTCATCGCTATCATAGTCAATCGTATTGAAAATTCTGAACAAAAGTGGAGTGGCAACTTCAGCACCACTGAGTTCGCGGATATCCTGTCCTGAAAAATTACCCGTCCAAACTCCAACAGTATATTTCTTATTGTAGCCTATGCTCCAGGCGTCGCGCCTGCCGTATGAGGTGCCTGTTTTCCAGGCGATTTTTGGCATCCGTTCTGTGCTTTGCCAGCTTACCGGAAAATCGGGGCGGTTTACTTTAGACAGTGTTTCGTTGATCATGAATGCAGCTGCGTCACTCAACACTGAAAATGAATGTACAGACTTTGCGTCTGTGGTAAACACAGGTTTCGAATATTCACCGCCGTTACTGATTGCCGAATAAAGTGCCGTAAGTTCAAGAAGGTTTGCCCCGCAGCCACCGAGTATCATCGATAGACCGAGTTTCTTTTCATCTTTCCTGATCTGTTGAAAGTTGCATGATGCCAGGGCATGAATAAATTTATCGGTGCCGAGTTGCCTCAGGCATTTCACTGCCGGGATATTTAAAGAGTGCTCAAGCGCATATTCCATTGAAACGTTGCCACTGAACTTTTTATCATAATTCTCAGGAGCGTACCCGCCGTAATTAATATTAACGTCGGGAATGATTGATTTCGGGGTGATCAGTCCGGCATCGATGCACATACCGTATAACAAAGGTTTCAATGTGCTTCCTGGTTGGCGCACCGCTATGGCACCATCAACCTGCCCGCCGTCGATAGTGTCGTTAAAATTGGCCGATCCCACATAAGTGATCACCTGGTGTGTTGAGTTGTCGATAATAACAATGGCGGCGTTGCGGATATTTTTGAGCGATAGCGTGCGGCTGTAGTCTTTTACGATCTTTTCGGTTTTAAACTGCATATTCATATCGAGCGAAGAGTGTACGACTGGTTCTTTGCTCTGTTTCAGGAGACGTGAAAGATGAGGAGCGAATAGCGGCACGGAGCCGCGGCTTACATTAAAGGGCTCTGCCAGCGCGTCAACGATTTGTTTCGCGGTAAAAACCTTTTTGGCAGCAAATATCTTCAGCCACTTGTTTCGTTCTCGAATAATGAGGTCATTGTTTTTTCCTGGTACCAGCGACGACGGCCTGTTAGGTATGATCGATAACGCGGTAATTTCTGCAAGCGAAAGATGGTCGGGATCTTTTTGGAAATAAAGAAACGATGCCGACTTCACTCCCTCAATGTTACCACCGTAGGGCAAAAGATTGCAGTAAAGTCTGAGAATTTCATTTTTGTTATAATTAAGTTCAAGCTGCCATCCTCTGAAAATTTCTATTAACTTGTTGGTGTAACTCCTCGGCCTGCGCTCAAGCGCCCGCGCGACCTGCATAGTGATGGTTGAAGCGCCGGAAGTTCGTTTCATTTTCAAAACATTATTGAACAACGCACGGATCATCGCTAAAGGATTTACTCCCGCATGGTAATAAAAGAACCTGTCTTCTTTTTCAATGATCGTTTTTTTCAGAAGGGGAGATATTTCTTCAAGAGATGTTTTCATGCGCCATTTTTCATCTGCCGTCAGAAACGCATGTATCACTTCACCTTTGTTACCTGTAATGATTGTGGAATATTCAATTTTGTCTATCTTATCAGTAACAGGAAAAATGTAGTTGAGTGAAAACAGTATCAGCAGCGTAAGAAGTGCCGATATAGATAATGCCCTGATCATTCTCTAAAATATACATTTGTAATATAACAATTTTATATGCGCCCCTTACTCCTTGCCTTATCCATCCTGTTAATGTTTTCCTGTAATCGCAACGCTGTAAAACTCGATCATACCAATGCGAAAGGCGAAGTGCCCAGGCTTGGCAACCTTACGTTCAGGTTCAGTAATGCGATGGTGCCCGACTCATTGCTTAACCAGTGGAGTTCTGCTGAATATATTTCGTTTGAGCCGGCGATACCGGGCAAATTCATGTGGGAGCAACCCGACGAGCTGGTGTTTTCGCCAGCACAACCGCTTGCTCCATCAACAACATTCGAGGCCGGTCTGAATGACGAGCTTCTCCGCTTTTCGGAATTCAACAGTATAAAAAGTCCTAAGATTGTTTTCTTCACGCCGCAACTGAAATTGGAAGACATGTATGTGTCATGGGTATTGCAGGAAAAAACTGCAGTGCCACGCGCCGATCTTTACTTTAATTACCCTGTTTCTCCCGCTGTGTTGAAAGAAAAACTCCAGCTGAAAGCTGATGGACATACCATATCCTACAATATCTCTACACTTTCCGACGACAGCCGCATTTCCATCACGCTGTCGGGCATAAAGCAGCAGGACAAAGACATTGAAGGAAACCTGGTTATTGAGAAAGGTATTGTGCCGCCGGGTGGAAGGAACGCCACGAAAGAAGACATCACAGGCACTTTCACCGTTCCTTCGCCGGCAAACCTGGTGATCAATACGGTAACGGCAGAGCATGATGGCTTAACAGGTATAATAAATGTGGCGGCAAGCCAGCAGATCGCTATCGAGAATCTTTCATCGTATATACAGATAGAGCCCTCAGTAAAGTTCGGTGTTGAAAGAACAGATGAAGGCTTTGCACTGAAGAGCGAAAATTTTAATGCTGAAAAATCGTACCTGCTTACCATTAAAAAAGGCTTGCGCGGATTGATTGGCGGTACGCTGCACGAGCAGTCGGACAACAATATAACGTTCGGTGAACTTGAACCAAGCCTTCGGTTCACTACCGCAAAGAGTGTTTACCTGTCGTCGCAGGGCAACAGAATGATAGAAATGAGAATTGTGAATGTTGAAAAAGTAAGGGTGACCGTTTCCAAAATATATGAAAGCAACCTGCTGACAGCACAGCGCTACGGATATTATCCGCGCGACAAAAACAACGATGAAGAGTATTACGAGGAGTCTTATGATAACAATGTTTCATTCGGAGATGTGATTTACGAAAAGGAAATAGACACGCGGTCATTGCCAAGAGCCGGAAACAGCACCTTATTTTCATTTAATGTAGAAGACAGGCTGCCCGGGTTCAAAGGGATTTATCACATCAAGGTCCGCTCGAAAAAGGATTACTGGGTGAGTGACAGCCGTTTTATTTCCGTTTCCGACCTCGGTTTAATTGCCAAAGAAGGCCGTGATAAATTGTACGTGTTCACTAACTCCATCAAAAATGCATCGCCTGTAAACGGCGTAAATATCATAGCATATGGTAATAACAACCAGGTGCTCGGAATGGCAACAACAAATGAAGATGGTGTGGCAGAAGTTGCTTATACAAGAAAGGAATTTGCGGGATTCCAGCCGGCAATGATTATCGCTAAGACAGAGAACGACTTCAACTATCTGCCGTTCAGCAGTACCAGGGTGAATACTTCACGTTTTGAAACGGGTGGAAAGAGAATAAACAGTTCGATGCTCGATGCTTTTATTTATTCCGAACGCGACATTTACCGGCCGGGAGAGCGCATCATTTTTTCTGCGATCGTTCGCGACAGAAACTGGAAAGTTCCCGGCACACTGCCGGTGAATTTTAAATTTCTTCTTCCCAATGGCAAGGAACTGAGATCATTCCGTAAAAGCCTCAACGAACAGGGGGCAGTTGAAGGCCAGATTGACATATCATCGTCGGCCATTACAGGAACTTATATTCTTGAACTGTACACTTCGAACGATATATTGCTGGGTACACAGAATTTTAGCATCGAGGAATTTGTTCCCGACAGGATCAAAGTTTCGGCTGATCTTGACCGTGAGTACTTTGAACCCGGACAAACAGGCAAGGTGAATATAAAAGCCGTTAATTTCTTCGGCCCTCCCGCCGCCAACAGGAAGTATGAGCTGGAAGTGCAGCTTCGGCCGCAAAACTTCACGCCAAAAAAATATGACCGGTATGATTTCAGTGTGATGAACCAGGGATTGTCGTTCGACAAGGTGTTCAGGGAAGGAAACACAGATGCAAGCGGTAGTGCATCGGAAAGCTATGAAGTGCCATCCATGTTTAAGAATACTGGTCAGCTTGAGTCTGTTTTTTATACAACAGTATTCGACGAAACCGGAAGGCCAGTGAGCCGAGTGAATCGTCTGCCTGTTTATACACAGTCTGTATTTTTTGGTGTGGCCGATGATGGATATTGGTACTATCCCCTCAACCAGGCTGTCAAGTTTCCCCTGATCGCGTTAAACAGATCTGAGAAAGTGGTTTCGGGAGCGCTTGCAGTTATTAAGGTTATTAAACATGAATACCGGACTGTATTATCCAGGTCGGGAAATTATTTCCGCTACGAATCACAGGAGAATGATAAGGTCATATCGGAACAGAATGTGGTTGTTAATGGAGAAAACACTTATTACTCGTTTGTGCCGCGCTCGCCCGGCAATTATGAGTTAAGGATAGCCGTACCGGGTGCTGCAGGATATGTAAGCAAAAAATTTTACAGCTATGGCTCATGGGGCGGCGACAACAATTCATTTGAGGTGAATACTGAAGGAAGTATTGACATAGAGACCGACAAGTCGGTTTACAATCCGGGAGATGTTGCAAAAGTGTTGTTTAAAACGCCTTTTAACGGCAAATTACTGGTGACCGTTGAACAGGATAAGGTGATATCATATCAATATGTGGATGCGGACAAGCGGTCAGCTTCTGTCGACCTGAAAATATCGCAGGAACATCTGCCTAATATTTTCGTTACCGCCACGCTGATCAAGCCTCATGGCATGAGCGAGATACCGCTGACTGTTGCACACGGATTTCAGAACCTGAAGGTTGAGGATGCGGGGAGAACTAATAAAGTAGAAATCATTGCAGCAAAATCTTCCAGGTCCGCCTCCACTCAGCAGGTAACTGTAAAAGCCGCACCAGGAAGTTATGTAACACTTGCTGCTGTTGACAATGGCGTATTGCAGGTAACCGATTTTAAAACGCCCGATCCATATCGCTATTTCTATGCAACAAGAGCCTTGCAGGTGGACGCCTATAATATTTATCCGCTTTTGTTTCCGGAAGTACGAGGAAGATTAAGCAGCTCGGGCGGGAGTGACGAGGCAGAAATGGAAAAGAGAATGAACCCGATGCCTTCAAAACGTGTGCAGATAGTTTCTTACTGGAGCGGCATTACGAAGACTAACGGCGATGGACAGGTCAGATTTAGTATTCCCGTTCCAAAATTCAGTGGCGAGTTGCGCCTGATGGCTGTGGCATACAAGGACGATATTTTTGGCTCAGCCGAGTCTACCATAAAAGTTGCCGACCCTATTGTGATCAGCACTGCGTTGCCGAGGTTTTTAAGTCCGGGTGATTCCATTTCAGTTCCGGTAACTTTCACAAACACCACATCAAAGGCTATCAATGGTGTTGCGCAGATAAGAGCAATTGGACCGGTAGCCGTTAACGGACCGGCTACACAACAGGTGGCGCTGCAACCCAACAGCGAAACCAAGGTGATGTTCAATGTGGCTGCTGCCGCTGTTGTAGATACGGCAAGAATAGTAGTGGATATGCAAACAGCCGGAGAAAAATTTTCGGAGGACATTTCCATCGGCGTGAGGCCGGCATCAACGTTGCAGGTGTTAACGGGCAGTGGCACCATGCAGGGAGGAAACACGGGAAAGATAAATATGGTGACGATGGATTTTATGCCGGGGTCACAGAAATATACATTGCTTGTCAGCAGGAACCCAGCGTTGCAAATTGCTTCGCAAATGCGTTACCTGGTGCAGTATCCATACGGATGTACTGAACAGGTTGTATCAGCAGCATTCCCCCAACTATACTATGGTGATCTCGCCCAGGAACTTTCCGATGCAAACATCAACGCAAATGCTAACAGAAATGTGCTTGAAGCAATAAGAAAAATAAAATTGAGGCAGCTATATAATGGCGCTGTTACATTGTGGGATAACGAAGGAACGGAAAATTGGTGGACCACGATTTATGCTGCGCATTTTTTAATTGAAGCAAAGAAGGCCGGATTTGATGTAGAAGATGGATTGCTGGGCACAATGCTCAATTACATCAATATCAGACTCAGAAATAGGCAAACGATAACTTACTATTACAACCGCGACCAGAAAAAGAAGATAGCGCCGAAAGAAGTTGCGTACAGCCTGTATGTACTGGCACTTGCGAGGCGCGCGAATATATCAGCGATGAATTATTACAAGGCAAATCCGGCAATGCTTAGTCTCGACAGCAAATATTTGCTTAGTGCAGCTTACGCTGTTGCGGGCGATAAAAAGAAATTTGCACAGTTGCTGCCAGGATCGTTTTCGGGTGAGGAATCTGAGCCTGAAACAGGAGGCAGCTTTTATTCGCCTATTCGCGATGAGGCGATTGCATTGAGCGCGCTGATCGAGGTGGATCCTCAGAATAGTCAGATACCGGTGATGGCGAAGCATGTTGCAGACATGCTTAAGAACCGCTCATGGTACAGCACGCAGGAATCTTCATTCAGCTTGCTGGCATTAGGCAAGCTTGCGAAGATGCAAGGTAGTTCAACTGCAACTGCAGAAATAAGGGTTAAGGGAAAAGCTGTTGCAAAATTTGACGGCAGGGAATTAAAGTACACTACAGAAGAAGCTGCTGCGAAGGAAATGGAGATCATCACCAAGGGGGATGGCAGACTGTATTACTACTGGCAGAGTGAAGGAGTTAGCATCAGTGGCCAGTATAAAGAGATAGACAATTTTTTGAAAGTGCGCAGGCAATTCTTCGACAGGTTTGGAAGAATGATAACCGGGAATTCATTCAGTCAGAATGATCTTGTGATTGTGCAGGTGTCAATTGAAAGAGCTTTCAGCACCGACGTTGAAAATATCGTTATCACCGACATAATTCCGGCAGGTTTTGAAATTGAAAATCCGAGAACCAAAGAAATTCCGGGAATGGACTGGATAAAAGATGCGGGTGTTCCTACAGCGCTTGATGTTCGCGACGACAGGATACATCTGTTCGTTGATCTGAATAATAACAGGCAGGTTTATTACTACGCAATACGTGCTGTTTCTAAAGGAAATTATAAAATTGGCCCTGTTTCAGCAGAGGCAATGTATAACGGAGAGTATCATTCATACAACGGAGGTGGAACAGTTAAGATAAAC